>ERZ1645185.138-NODE-138-length-30611-cov-7.146322_pt1 | contig 30611 bp, 21 predicted proteins | sample MGYA00575351_ERZ1645185 | MGnify/ENA primary metagenome ERZ1645185 (study PRJEB40838, sample SAMN11284767) | freshwater sediment metagenome | isolation source: river sediment | host: Sediment | place: India: Jana village, Kanpur | collected 2015-12-17 ... | reverse complement strand
ACGGAACTGCTGCGCCTGATTGATGCGGGCATTGCGCTTCGCCAGGGCGGCCGACTCGTCAGCCTCTTTCCCTCTTCCCTGCGACCGCAGGTAATCGTCCTGCAGCGTGTCAGCGAAGGCCGCCGTTGCCTGCGCCGCCTCGAGCGCATCGCTGGCGAGATCCTTCAGACTCCCGGCCAGCGATTCGAGGCCGCTGTCAGTTGCGAGCAGGGCCGAGGTGAGTTCCTCACGCGTGAGGCCGAAACGCTGCAACACCTCGTCATCAGTCAGGCCCGTGAGCTCGGTGAAGATCGCGCGCAGCTGCTCTTTCGCCGCGCTGATCCCCTCAAGGGACTGAAGGTCGAAGGCTTCGAACAGACTGGCAAATGCCTGCCCGAATCCGGCAGTAATCTCATTGAACTCCTGCAGGCCGGAGAGGTCGAACAGCTCCACGCGGTTCCGCGCGGCATCGCGGGCCGCCGCTCGCAGCTCGGCCGCCTCCTCGAGCAGCGCGGCCACATCGGCCGCCGCCTGTTCGATCTGCTGCAGCTGTTCGATCTGCGCGCGCACGGTGTCGTCCGTGATCTCGCGCAGTTCTTCGCGGTTCGCGATCTCTTGGCGGAGCGCATCGGCTTCGGCGGTTCGGCCTTCTGCCAGGAGCGTGCGCACCGCAATGTCATCCTGCACGCGTTGCGCCGCCGCAGCGGCTGCCGCGTCGAAGTCCTCGAGCGCGGCCGCCAGCTCGCCGTCGAGAATCAAGGCCAGCCGTTCGAACATCTCGCCGGTGATCGTCCCGGCATCGAGCAGATCTTGCGCTTGCTGCAACGCACTCGCCGCGCCGATGTTCTGGCGGGTCACCAATGCGCCCCGATCGTCGCCGGCAAGCGCTTGCTCACGTGAGGTGAGGTCGAGACCAAAGGCGTCACGCGCGCGGGATTGCGCGGCGGCCGCCGCGGCTGCTGTCTCCTCAATCTGCTGCTTGGTGAGGTCGAATATCTCCCGCACTTTCTCCAGCGACTGGGCGGCCTCATTTGCCCCGATCACTCCAGCCGCAAGGAGCGCCCGAACCGACGCCTCACGTTCGCGCGTGGAGGTTTCCAGCTGTCGGAGCTGCGCGGACGTCTCATCGCCCTGCAGCGAAGCCAGTGCATCTTCGATAGTACCAAAGAAGTCCTTAGCGACACGTGCCTGATCGGCACCCAACAGCTGCGACAGCTCGACCTGATCCTTCAGCGTAGCAAAGCCGCCGTTCTTTTTCGCGGCCTCATCGAGGAGCGCCTTGAATTCCTTCGAGGCGTCCTCAAGCGACTGGCCGACCTGCGAGTCCTGGCCAAGTGCCCGCTTTCTGAAGCCGGCGATGCCCTCATTGAACGCCTTCGTGGCCGCCGCAATCTCTTCCGCGCGCTCCCTCGCTCGCGACGTGAATACTGACAGGGCACCAGAGATCGCGCCAACAGCGCCGACGACGCCAAGTGCCGACGTCACGGCCGAGGTTACACCGCCGGCACCGGCTTTCCCACCCAGTGCACCAAGGAACCCAACGTTCTGCTCCTTTCCGTCGGCGCCGGTGAAGATCCCTGCCTTCTGCGCCCGTGACAAATTGGTCAGGAGCTGCGACGTCTGCCCGAGTAGCGCTGAGATCTTCCGGCCGGACTCGCCGAACGCAAGCGAGATACCCGCCGCCGCGCTGGCCGCCTGGGACAGGCCTTCCGCCAACTCGCCAATCTGTTCGTTTCCCTTCCCGAACGACTCGGTGAGCGCATCCACTTGCTGGCGCAGATCGAACGTTTTGCCGGCCTGCGCCTCGATGGCCTTTTCCTGCGTCTCCGACAGCTGTTGCTGCTTCTTCGCCGCCAGCTCGCGGGACTCGGCAAGGGCCTCTTCGATGAATTGCTCTCGGTCCCGAATATCGAGGTAACGTTTGTAGGCCTCTTCGCCTTTCTGTGCGGCTGCCAGCTCTTCCTCGAGCCCTTCAAGCCGCTCCTTGCGCGTGATCCCGAGGCGTAGCTCCGCCTGCTCGGTCTCAGCAATCGCTTTGCGCAGCTTCTCCTGATCATCAATCAGCCCCACAATCTGCCGACTGGCGGTCTCGATGGCGCGTGCCGCCGCGCGCAACATGTCGTCCTCTACCGCCTTCGAAGCTCGATCGAGCTCCGTAGCGTTCTTCGCGAGTGCGGCGGCATTGGCCTTGCTCGCCTCCGCTGCCCGCTTCGCGGCCTCTGCCTGCTCGATATTGGTTTGCGTTTGCGAGACCACGCGCGGCGTCAGCTGTGCTACGGCTTTCCCGGTGAGGTCGTATTCCGCCTGCAGCTGCCGCTGCGTGGCCACCAGTTCGGCCAGCGCCTCACGCGCCTGTCGAATGGTGTCGCCACCGACCTGAATGCCGAGCGAGCCGGGCGCCGAAACGGCGGCGGATGCCGCATTCACGTCTCGGTAGGCTTGCTGCAGGCGCTGTAGTTCTTCGCGCGCGGCTTTGATCTTGGGCTCGAGGCCGAGCAGTCCACCGAACTCGCCGATGCCACGCGCGCGGCGCCGTTCTTCAGGGGATGCCTTATCGGCGGCCAATGGAAAGTTGCTGTCTCCGGAAAAGATCTGCGCCTGCCGGCGCGAGAGCCCGGCGAGATCTTTCGAGCTCGACAGGCTTCGAATTTCGTTTTGGATCTCAATAGCCGTTCGCTTCGCTTCTTCGCGCGCCTGCAGGAACAGCGCAACGATTGCCGAAGAGGCTACCCCGATGCCGGTGACCAGGGCGCCAGCGGGCCCGAAGAGTTCCGCCACGTTGCCCACGGCAGAGCCGAGCGCCAGCACGCGGGCCGACCCGTCTGTTTGCAGCGCAAACAGTGCTTGGGAGACACCCGTGACACCAGCTGCCGCTTTCCGGGCCTTGTCCACCGTAACGTCGAAACTGTCCGCTACCCGCTGGTTCGCCGCTGCCGCCGCGCGGCTCGCGTCCTGGCTGGCCTTGGAGAGGTCGCGTGCTTCGCGCTGGGCCTTCTGGAATGCTGCCGTGAGGCCGGAGGCGTCGGCCGTCAGCTGCGCCGCCAGTTCAGTGGTGCGCGTGGTCATGCGAGCACCGCCTTAGCACCGCGCGCGCGCTGAAATCGAGTCGCACTAAAAGTCGTAGTGCCCGTGCAATTCGGTGCATACCGGTGCTTCCCGGTACGTTCCGTGTCCCTCTGAAGCGGGCTTTTGCTAGGGCCTGTCGCAGCCTTAGGAGCTGGCGGGGCAACCCATCCCGGTTCGAGTCCGGGCGTTCGCATTTGAGAGGGGACTTGGGCCCCATCGGCCAAGACCACGGGGGAGCACGATTTGCCGGGGCGACCACGGCCGCCTCGACGCGCTTGAGGGCGCGCTACAGATTGAGCGATCCGCTCAACTCTGCGCCTCTCCCCGCCTCCAATGACTCGCGCCCTCCTGCTCGCCCTCGCGCTGTGTTCGGCCTCGTCACTCGCCGCACAGCCCTCGCAATCGGCCGGCGCCCCGCTCGACAGCGTCTTCGCGCCGGTGAAGTGGCGCTCCATCGGCCCCTTCCGCGGCGGACGCTCCAACGCTTCCACCGGTGTCATCGGTGACCCCAAGACGTACTACATGGGCACCACCGGCGGGGGCGTCTGGAAAACCGTCAACATGGGGATCACGTGGACGAACATCTCCGACGGATTCTTCAAGACGGGCACGGTGGGCGCCATCGCGGTGGCGCCAAGCGATCCCAACGTGGTGTACGTGGGCATGGGCGAGCACGCCATCCGTGGCGTGATGACACACTCAGGCGACGGCGTGTACCGCTCCACCGACGCCGGCAAGACGTGGAAGAAGATGGGACTCGACGACACGCGCCACATCGCGCGAATCGTAGTGCACCCCGGCAACCCCGACATCGTGTACGTGGCCGCCCAGGGCACGCTGTTCGCTCCGTCCGCCGAGCGAGGGATCTACAAATCCACCGACGGCGGCGGGACTTGGAAGAAAGTGCTGTTCGTGGATCAGCGCACGGGTGCCGCGGAACTGTCCATGGATGCCAACAATCCACGCATTCTGTACGCCGCCATGTGGGAGCATGGCCGACTCCCATGGAAAGTCATCAGTGGCGGCGCCGGCAGCGCGCTGTACAAGAGCACCGATGCCGGAGAAAGCTGGACGAAAATGACGAACGGCCTCCCCGAAAAGATGGGGAAGATGGCGATCGCCGTGAGCCCGGCCAATTCGGAGAAGGTGTACGCGCTCATCGAGAGCGAATCGGAGGGCAACGAGCGTGGCCTGTATGTCTCGGGCAACGCCGGCAAGAGCTGGAGCAAGGTGACTGGTGAGCCGCGCCTCGTACAGCGCGCGTGGTACTACATCGAGTTGTTCACCGATCCCAAGAACGAAAACCGCCTCTACGTGTTGAGCGCACCGGCCCTGCGATCGGACGATGGTGGCCGCACCTGGGAAGAAGTGAACGGCGTACACGGCGACTACCACGACATGTGGATCAATCCCAACGATCCACAGAATTTCATCATCTCCGATGATGGCGGCGCAGTGGTCACCTTCGATGGTGGCAAGAGTTTCAGCGGGCAGGCGCTCGCCACGGGCCAGTTCTACCGCATCAATGCCGACACGCGATTCCCGTACCGCATTTACGGTGCGCAGCAGGACAACAGCTCGGTGGAGCTTGCCAGCCGCGAATTGGCCAGTGGTGGTATCACCACCAGCAGTTGGCGCGCCTCGGCGGGTGGTGAAAGCGCCTTCCTCGCCTTCGATCCGGCGAATCCCCGTTACGTGTTCGGCGGCAGCTACCAGGGCACGATCGAAGTGCTCGATACACAAGCGCAGGCCAGTACGAGCATCATGGCCGCGCCTATTCAGTACCTCGGGCGCGATGCCAAGGACATGAAGTATCGGTACAACTGGAATGCCCCGATCATCTGGAGCAAGCACGAACCCAACACCTTTTATCACGGTGCCCAGCTCCTGCTCAAGACGAGCGACATGGGACGCACGTGGACGGAGGTGTCGCCTGACCTGACGCGCAACGAGAAGGAGAAGCAGGGGAAGCCGGGTGCGCCGTACACCAACGAAGCGGTGGGCGCCGAGAACTACGGCACACTCGCCTACGTGGCAGAAAGCCCGCACGAAAAGGGCGTGATCTGGACCGGAAGCGACGACGGTCTCGTGCACCTCACACGCGATGGTGGCAAGACCTGGAAGAACGTGACACCCAAGGGACTCGCCGAATGCCTCGTGAACGCCATTGAGGTCTCACCGTTCGACAAGGGGACGGCGTACATCGCCACCACCCGCTTCAAGTTCAACGATCACGCGCCCGGTCTGTACAAGACGACCGACTACGGCGCGACATGGACGAAGATCGACAAGGGAATTCCCACCGGCGCGTTCACGCGCGTGGTGCGTGAAGACGAGGGGCGTCGCGACCTCCTCTTCGCGGGCACCGAACGTGGGCTATACGTGTCGTGGAACGGTGGGGTGGACTGGTCGCCGTTTCAGCTCAACCTGCCGAACGCCCCGATCACCGATCTCAAAGTGCACCAGGGCAATCTCATCGCGGCGACATCGGGACGCGCCTTTTGGGTACTCGATGACCTCGCGCTGCTGCGGCAATACAAGCCGGGGCCGGCGGCGTTGCTCGCGTACCAGCCCGCGCCCACATATCTGGTGAACGGGGGAAGTCAGCTCAACAGCACCGACCCTGAGTTTTCGGGAGCCGATTCGCACAACGGCGTGAATCCGGCCAACGGCGCGGTGTTGTACTACCAGTTGCCCGAAGTGAAAAAGGGTGAGGTGGTATCGTTGGAAATCACCGACGCGACCGGCCGCACGGTGCGCACGCTCAGTTCGGTGAAGGATACGACCTTCTCTCGCTGGGACGGTGGTCCGCCACCGGAGCCTACCCTCTCGGCTGACAGGGGACTCAATCGGTTCGTATGGGACCTTCGCCACAGCACCATGCGTGGCGTGCCCGGTGTGTACATCGAATCCAGCTACCGCGGACACAAGGTGTCACCGGGTACATATCGTCTCGCGCTGAAGGTGGGCGATCGTACGGTCACCACCACGGCCGAGGTGCTCGCCAACCCCTTGTACACGACCGACGCGGCCACCTACGCGGAGTACGACCGATTCATGTCTCGTGTCGAGGGCGAGGTGAATCGCATGCACGACGCGGTGAATGAACTCAATGACGCGCAGGAGCAGGTAACCTCGCTGCTCGGTGTGTTGCCTGCGGAACCGCGCTTTGCCGACGTGCGCCGCGAGGCCGAAGCGTTGCAAGCGCGTCTCAAGGCATGGGACACCGACATGGTTTCGCGGAAGAGCCGAGCCTATGACGACGTCGAGAACTTCGCGCAAAAGTTCACCGCGAACTGGCTGTTCATGGTGAACGCCACCGAGAGTGACCTGCCGCGGGTGAATCAGCCGTCGAAGGATCGCCTGGCCGAACTCGAGCCCGAATGGCAGCAACTCAAGGCACGCGCTGACACGCTGCGTGATCAGGATATCGTGACACTCAACAAGAAACTGTTCGATCTCGGCATTGGGGCCATCCGCCAGAAGAAGGCGGCATCATCACGACCCATCGGCTGATGGACCTCTCCTATTTTCGCGGGCTTTTCGATTTCCACTACTGGGCGCGCGATCGAGTGCTCACGGCGGTGGAGGGGCTTTCGGCCGAGCAATATGCACAGCCGGTTGGCGGCTCCTTCGGATCCGTTCGCGACACGCTCAACCACACCTACGGCGCCGAAGTACTGTGGCTGCGCCGCTGGCACGGAGAGTCACCCGTGGGCTTTCCGCCGGCGCTCCCCCCATCCGCGGGTGCGCTTGCCGAAGCATGGCGTGCTCAGGAGCAACAGATGCGGGCGTATCTCGATTCGCTCACCGAGGACGACCTGCAACGCGTGATCGCCTATCGCAATCTCGCCGGTGTGCCCGGTGAATCCCGGTTGTGGGAGATGCTGGCGCATGTGGTGAATCACGCGACGTATCATCGCGGTCAGGTGACCACGCTCCTGCGAATGCTCGGTGCCCCTCCACCGGCGGGAACGGACCTCATCGCGTACCGTCGGCTCAGTTGAAACGCGCGAGGGAAAAGAGCGCGATGTCGTGAGTTGTGCCGCCTCGCGTCACGAGATCGGCCGCGATCTCGCCAATCACGCTGCTGAACTTGAAACCGTGCCCCGAGCACGGCGATACCAACAGCACGTCTGGTATCTCTTTCGACCGATCCAGAATGAAGTGCTCGTCGGGAGTATTGGTGAACAGGCATGTCGCTGACGTCAGCAGCGTCCCGTTCGCACCGGGGAAGTAGCGCGCCACGGCCTGTCGCAGCGTCCGCTCGTCTTCCGGAGTTACCACACGCGACATCGAGTCCGGATGCACCGTCTCGCCGAGGTGATGGTACTTCCCGATCTTGAATCCGGGCACTTCGAACTGCGGGAAGCCGTAGAACACCCCTTCGTCGGCCTCGTGAACGAACACCGGGAAGGCTGCGGGCGTAAAATCGTGGTCGTCGTGGATTTCGAACCACCCCAGCACCTGACGCTCCGGTACAAGCAACGGGGCCAGTTCCGGGGCGAGGTCGGCCATCCATGGCCCCGCAGAAAGGATCACCTGCTCGGCCTGATACACGCCGCGGTCGGTCCGCACCCGCACTCCGCCCGCATGGGGCTCCAGCCCGAGCACCTGCTCCTGCCAGCGCACGGTCGCCCCGGCGCCCACGGCTTGGGCCAGATGCGCGGTAATGCAACGTTCCGGGGTGAGGAAGCCCGCCTCTGGCTGGTATACGGCCAGCGCATCAGCGGCTGCGCGCCACCCCGGAAAACGCGCCGCCAGCGCCCGGGCGTCGAGCACCTCGTGCGGCAGGTCGTGCTCCCGGCAGCTGCGGAGGCTGCCCTCGAACACGGGACTGCCGGCGGAGCCCACGTCGAGTCCGCCGGTGACATGCAGCAACGGCGCGGGCAGCCCCTGTTCCAGCTCCCGCCACAAGGCAAAAGCTCGGCGCAGCAACGGCACGTACGACGGGTGCTCGAAATAGGCCAGGCGGATGATTCGGGTGAGGCCGTGAGATGACCCCAAGGCGTGCGCCGGGGTATACCGATCGAGCCCCAGAACCCGCCGACCGCGCCTCGCCACGTGATACAGGGCGGCGCTTCCCATCCCCCCCAGTCCGACCACGATCACATCGAAGTGCATGGCAGCGTTGGCCGACATCGTTTCTCTCCCGTAAACGCGATGAAATTCGGGGCTTCCCTGCTTGCCGACGCGTGGTCCCTGAGACAAGCTAGCGAGAGAACAGAAATCCCTCCCCAGGAGCCCCGCATCATGGCAGCAACAGACGTCTCCGACCCGCAATACTACCACCGGGTCGTGGATTGCCAGTGGGCCTGTCCGGCCCATACGAACGTTCCCGGCTATATCCGCCTCATCGCCCAGGGTCGATATACCGAGAGCTATCTGCTCAATCGTGAGTCGAACGTCTTCCCCGGCATTCTTGGGCGGGTATGCGACCGCCCCTGCGAGCCGGCGTGCCGCCGCGGCCGCGTGGAAGAAACGCCGGTCGCTATTTGCCGCCTCAAGCGCGTGGCCGCCGATCACCGCGACGACATCACCGCGTTCCTGCCCAAGGCGCCCGCTACGAAGAACGGCAAGCGTGTGGCACTCATCGGCGCGGGACCGGCCTCGCTCACGGTGGCCAACGATCTGCTGCCGCAGGGCTATGACGTCACGATCTACGAAAAGAACGTGACTCCCGGTGGGCTCATGCGCATCAACATTCCGTCGTTCCGCCTGCCGGCTCAGGTGCTCGACGAAGAGTGCGGCTACATCATCGACATGGGTGCCACCATGAAGTACGGCACGCCAGTCACCAGCCTCAAGGCGCTGCTCGACGAAGGCTACGACGCGGTGTTCGTAGGCTCCGGCGCGCCGAAGGGCAAGGAACTCGACATCCCCGGCCGCTGGGACGCCCCATCGCAGGTGCACATCGGCATCGACTTCCTCGCCAATGTGCATTTCAAGCACATCGAGACGATGGGCCCGCGCGTGATCATCATCGGCGTGGGCAATACGGCCATGGACTGCTGCCGCACCTCCAAGCGTCTTGGCGCGACGGATGTGAAGGTGGTGGCGCGCCGCGGCCGCAAGCACTTCAAGGCCTCGCCCTGGGAGCTCGAAGACGCCGAGGAAGAGCAGATCGAGATCATCGAGAACCACGCGCCCAAGCGCATGGTCGTCGAGAACGGCAAGCTGGTGGGCATGGAGTTCGACATCCTGCAGTGGGCTGAAGACGCCAACGGCAAGCAAACCAGCACGGTGACTGGTACCGTCATCATTCCGTGCGATCAGGTCATTCTTGCGATTGGTCAGGACAACGCCTTCGAGTTCATCGAGCGCGACATCGGTGTGGAATTCGACGCCAAGGGCATGCCCAAGGTGAACAGGTCCACGCATCAGAGCACGCATCCCAAGGTGTTCTTCGGCGGCGATGCGGCCTGGGGCCCGGAGAACATCATCTGGGCAGTGGCGCACGGTCACGCGGCGGCCATCTCCATGGACCTGCAGTGCCAGGGGCGCGATGCCGTGGCCGATCGTCCGCCGTACGGCATGTCGCTGACCAGCGCCAAGATGGGCATGCACTCGTGGGCGTACGATAACGACTACGAGGCGCAGAAGCGCGCCAAGATGCAGCACGAGGAACTCACCAAGCGCTTCAAGGATCTCGTCACCGAAGTGGAGCTGGGCTTCACGCCGGAGCAGATCGTGAGCGAAGTGGGGCGTTGCCTCAACTGCGACGTGCAAACGCACTTCACCGCGAGCCAGTGCATCGAGTGTGATGCCTGCGTGGATATCTGCCCCACCAACTGTCTCACCATCACCACCAACGGCACACCCATCGACGAGTTGCGCACGCGTCTCTCGGCACCGGCGCTCAACCTGTCGCAGGACATCTACGTGTCCGACGCGTTGCCGCAGACCAAGCGCATCATGGTGAAGGACGAAGACGTGTGCCTGCACTGCGGTCTCTGCGCCGAGCGCTGCCCCACGGCGGCGTGGGACATGCGCCTATTCGACCTCAAGAAGCCAATGGCGGGGATGCTCGCCGGGATGGCCAGCGTATGAGCGGTATCAACGATTTCGCGTTCAAGATCGGCACCGTCAACGGCACCGGCTCGGCCAGTGCCAACGGTCTCCTCATGCAGGCCATTTTCCGCATGGGCATCCCGGTCACGGGCAAGAACATCTTCCCGTCGAACATTCAGGGGTTGCCCACGTGGTATGAAATCCGCGTGAGCAAGGATGGCTACACGGCGCGGCCCAGCGAAGTGGATCTCGTCGTGGCGCTCAACCCGGCCACCTACGCCAAGGACGTGGCCACGGTGCGCCCGGGCGGGTATCTCGTGTACGACTCGTCGTGGCCGCTCGAACCCGATCTGGTGCGCGAAGGCATCACCATTCTGGGTATTCCGTTCGGCAAGATCTGCGTGGAGAACTTCCAGGGCGATCGTGACCGCACCCTGCTGCGCAACATCGTGTACGCCGGCTCGCTGGCCGCACTGCTCGACATCGACATGACGGTGGTGAGCAGCATGCTGGCCGAGAAGTACGGCAAGAAGCCCAAGCTGCTCGATTCCAATCACAAGGCCATCCAGCTGGGGTACGAATACGCAAAGGCGAACTTCGCCTGTCCCCTGCCCTTCCGCCTCGAAAAGATGGACGCCACCAGCGATTCCATCCTCATCGACGGCAACACGGCGTGCGCGCTTGGCGCGGTATATGCCGGCGCAACGGTTGGCGCGTGGTACCCCATCACGCCGGCGACGGCGCTCATGGAGCAGTTCAAGGCATTCTGCGAGAAGTTCCGCGTAGACCCGGAAACGGGCGAACACAACTACGCCATTCTGCAGGCCGAAGACGAACTCGCTGCGGCCGGTATCATCATCGGAGCCGGTTGGGCTGGTGCCCGCTCGTTCACGAATACGTCGGGCCCCGGCATCTCGCTCATGCAGGAGTTCATCGGGCTCGCGTACTACACCGATATTCCAGCGGTCTTCTTCGACGTGCAGCGCTGTGGCCCGGCCACGGGCATGCCCACCCGCACGCAGCAGGCCGACCTCATGTCGTTGGCCTACGCGTCGCACGGCGACACCAAACACCTTGTGCTCTTCCCGGCCAACCCCGGTGAAGCGTTCGAGATGTCGGTGCAGAGCTTCGATCTGGCGGAACGTTTCCAGACGCCGGTGTTCGTGGCCACCGATCTCGACATCGGCATGAACGACTGGATGGTGAAGCGTTTCGAGTGGGACGACAGCTATCGTCCCGATCGCGGCAAGGTGCTCGACGCCGCCGCGCTGGAAAAGATCCAGAAGTTCTCGCGCTATCTCGACGTGGATGGTGACGGCATCGCCGCTCGTACGCTGCCGGGGGTTGGTGGCAAGGGCGCGTACTTCGTGCGCGGCTCCGGTCACGACAAACACGCGGCATACACCGAAGACTCCGACGCGTACCAGGAACTCGTCGATCGTCTCACGCGCAAGTTCCAGCACGCGGCCACCGTAATGCCGAAGCCGGCGTTCACCTCGCAGGAAGGTGCCGAGATCGGGTTGGTGTGCATTGGCGGGTGCGATGCCGCCGTGCGCGAAGCGGCCGACAAGCTCAAGGCCGATGGCCACGCGGTCGATATCATGCGCATTCGCGCCTTCCCCTTCGGGGCCGAAGTCAAGGAGTTCTTCGACAATCACGAGAAGACCTTCGTCATCGAACAAAACCGCGATGCACAGTTGCGGTCGCTGCTTGCCATCGAACTTGGCATCCCACGCGACGACATGATCGCCGTCCTCGATTACGGTGGCATGCCACTCACTGCGAAAGTGGTGGTGGATGCCGTTACCGCTCACGTTTCCGCTGCCAGCCAGGCCAAGGTGTCCGCATGACGTCCATTGCCAAGCCACCGGTTCGGCACCCGAGTTCCCGCACGAACGCGCTCGGCCTCACGGTGCGCGACTACGAAGGCGCGATGTCCACGCTGTGTGCCGGCTGCGGCCACGACTCGGTCACGGCGGCCATCGTGCAGGCGGGCTGGGAGCTGAACCTCGAGCCGCACAAGGTGGGCAAGATGAGCGGTATCGGCTGCTCATCGAAGACTACGGCGTACTTCATGAAGCAGTCGCACGGATTCAACTCCGTGCACGGTCGCATGCCGTCGGTCACGTCGGGGGCCGCCGCCGCCAACCGTGGTCTCACGTACATCGGCGTGTCGGGCGACGGCGACTCGTTGTCTATCGGGCTCGGCCAGCTGTCACATGCCATTCGCCGCAACGTGAACATGCTGTACATGCTCGAGAACAACGGCGTGTACGGACTCACCAAGGGGCAGTTCTCGGCATCGGCCGACGTGGGCTCGAAGAGCAAAAAGGGCGAAGCGAATGAACAGTCGCCCATCGACCCCGTGCTGCTGGCACTCACGCTCGGTGCCACGTTCGTGGCTCGGTCGTTCTCGGGTGACAAGAAGCAGCTGGTGCCCATCATCAAAGCCGGGCTCGCCCACAAGGGCTTTGCCATCATCGACGTGATCTCCCCGTGCGTCAGCTTCAACGACCACGAAGGGTCCACCAAGAGCTACGCGTTCACCCGCGAGCATGAGGTGGAGGCGGTGCATGCTGATTTCGTTCCGCTGCAGCGCGAAATCACCGTGGCCGAGACGGACGAAGAGGTGCGCACGGTGGTAATGCACGACGGTGCGGCCGTCCGTTTGCGCTCGACCTCGTCCGATTACGACCCCACCGATCGCGAGTCGGCATACGCGCATGTGCGCGCCTGCCAGGCGCGCGGTGAAATCGCAACCGGACTGCTGTTCGTCGATGAGAACGGCCGCGATATGCACGACTATCTGCGCACACCGGTCACGCCGCTTGTGGACGTGCCGTACGAGAAGCTCTGCCCCGGCAAGAGCGCGCTCGACAAACTCATGGCTCGATACCGCTAAGGTCCGAGCCGACTTCGGCGCGGGGCTCTCCCTCCCAGCCCCGCGCCTGGCGTCTTGCTGTCGGCGCTGCGCGCCGCGAAGGTCACATGTCACACCATGCGCTTCAGGTTGGTGACGAGCTCGCCGTTCTCGACGAACTTATCGCCGACCTTCCTGCCGACGCCGACCAGCTGCTGCCGTTCCTGCATCGCGTGCAGCATCGGTTCGGCTACGTCTCTCCCGCCGCCGTTCGCTACGCGGCGCATGCGTTCAATCTCTCGCGCGCCGAAGTGCATGGCGTCGTCACCTTTTACGGTGACTTTCGGGAAACGCCCGTCGGAAGTACGGTCTTGCAGCTGTGTCAGGCTGAAGCGTGCCAGGCGGTCGGATGCCGCACCCTGGCTGCGCACGCCGAGCGCGTACTTGGCGTTGCACTCGGCCATACCACCACCGACGGCCGTATACATCTCGAGTCCGTGTACTGCCTCGGCAACTGCGCGCTAGGGCCAGCCATACGCATAGGCGACGTGGTGCATGGGTGTGTGACGCCGGATGTCTTCAACGCTCTCCTGCGCACCATCGGGACGGCGTCATGAGTCTCCGCGCCTTCGTACCCAGGGAAACGGCGGCATGCTCAGTAGGTGCCGATGCCGTGGCCAGCGCGTTGGCCGCCCACGCCGTGCTCAGCGGCGCAGACCTCACCATCGTGCGCACCGGTTCTCGCGGCGCGGCGTGGCTCGAACCACTCGTGGAAATGGACACCGCGGCTGGGCGTGTTGGCTTTGCGAACATCGATCCGGGCGCGGTAGTTTCTCTGCTGACCGCCGGCGCGCCCAACACGGCGCACCCATCCTGCATTGGCCTGGTGGCAGACCATCCGTGGTTCGCAGGACAGCACCGCCTGACCTTTCGCCGGGCGGGTTTGGGCGACCCCTTGTCGCTCGATGATTACCGGGCAGAGGGCGGGCTGGCTGGACTCACACGGGCGCTTGGCCTCACAGCCGAGCAGATAGTTGCTGAGGTCACGACATCCGGACTACGAGGACGCGGTGGGGCAGCATTCCCGGCCGGGATCAAGTGGAACACCGTGCGTAGCGCCGAGAGTACCACCAAGTACGTCGTGTGCAACGCCGACGAAGGCGATTCCGGCACCTTCGCCGATCGTCTGCTCATCGAGGCCGATCCGTTCCAGCTCATCGAAGGGATGATCATCGCCGGCTTGGCCGTTGGCGCAACTCGCGGCTATGTGTATCTGCGTTCAGAGTATCCCTTGGCCATTGCGGTGCTACGCGAGGCAATCACACGCGCGGAGGCCGCTGGCGTGCTCGGCGACTCCGTGCTAGGTACTGATCGGCAGTTTCACCTGGAGTTGAGAGTAGGCGCCGGCGCATACATTTGCGGCGAAGAAACCGCGCTACTGGAAAGCCTCGAAGGCAAGCGCGGTATGGTGCGCGCCAAGCCGCCCCTGCCGGCGCTCAGTGGACTCTTCGGCAAGCCTACGGTCATCAACAACGTGCTCACGTTGGCGGCAGCCACCGATGTTCTGGCCATGGGCGGGGCGCAGTATGCTGCCCTCGGCCTCGACCGGTCCAAGGGCACCATGCCTTTTCAACTTGCCGGCAACGTGCGCTGCGGTGGGCTGGTGGAGCTGCCCTTCGGCTTGACGCTACGTCAGCTGGTAAACGAATTCGGCGGCGGAACCCGCAGTGGCCGCCCACTGCGGGCCATTCAAGTTGGTGGTCCACTCGGGGCCTACCTTCCCGAAAGCCAGTGGGATACGCCATTGGCGTATGAGTCGTTCGCGGCGATAGGAGCCATGCTCGGGCACGGTGGCATTGTCTGTTTCGACGACACGGTCGACATGGCCGAGCAGGCGGAGTTTGCCATGGCCTTTTGTGCCCACGAATCGTGTGGCAAGTGTACACCGTGCCGCATCGGCTCAACACGCGGTGTGGAAGTCATTCAGCGCCTCCGTCGTCAGGACGCGCCGCGCAAACACTGGGCCCTCCTCGAAGAACTCTGTGAGACCATGGAACTTGGTTCACTCTGCGCGCTGGGTGGACTCACACCGCTTCCGGTACGCAGCGTGATGACGCACTTCTCGGCAGACCTTTTGGCTCCCGGGCGAGGAACCGCCTCATGATCGAACTCTCCATCGACGGTATGTCGGTGCGCGTACCGCCAGGCACCAGCATCATGCACGCGGCGAAGACCGTGGGCGTCGACATTGCCAAACTATGCGCCACCGATTCACTCAAGGCGTTTGGGTCATGCCGGCTGTGCATCGTACAGGTGGAGGGGCGACGTGGCCTGCCCGCCTCGTGCACGACGCCGGTGGAGCCGGGGATGGTAGTGCGTACACAAACTCCACAGGTGGCGCGCGTTCGGCGCAATGTGATGGAGTTGTACATCTCCGATCATCCGCTCGATTGCCTGACGTGCGCCGCGAACGGGGACTGCGAGCTGCAGGATATGGCGGGCGCCGTTGGCCTGCGTGAGGTGCGATACGGCTACGACGGTGCAAACCATCTCGTAGCCGAGAAGGACGAGAGCAATCCGTACTTCACGTTCGATCCCACCAAGTGCATCGTCTGTTCGCGTTGCGTACGCGCCTGTGACGAAATCCAAGGCACCTTTGCCTTGAGCATCACCGATCGCGGATTTGCATCAAAAGTCAGCGCTGGCATGAACGAGGGATTCCTGGCCAGCGAGTGTGTCTCATGCGGCGCGTGCGTGCAGGTGTGCCCCACGGCCACGCTGACCGAGAAAACCGTCATCGAAGCCGGGCAACCGGATCGTACAGTCAAAACCACCTGTGCCTATTGTGGCGTTGGCTGCTCGTTCGAGGCGCAGCTCAAAGGGAATGACGTGGTCCGCATGGTACCCGCAGCCGATGGCGGAGCCAACGAGGGCCATTCGTGCGTGAAGGGGCGGTTTGCGTGGGGCTATGCGACCCACGCGGATCGCGTACTCTCACCGATGGTGCGCGAGCACATCACCGACAACTGGCGCCAGGTATCGTGGGACGAAGCCATAGGTTTTGCCGCCACGAAGTTCGCGAGTATTCAACGGCGACATGGACGCGACGCCATCGGTGGCGTGTCGAGTTCCCGGTGCACCAACGAAGAAGTGTACGTGGTGCAAAAGATGATTCGGGCAGCCTTCGGCAACAACAACATCGACACCTGCGCCCGGGTCTGTCATTCCCCAACCGGCTACGGTCTCAAGCAAACCTTCGGCACCGCCGCCGGAACGCAGGACTTCAAATCGGTTGCCCACGCCGATGTGATCGTGGTGATTGGAGCCAACCCCACCGATGCCCATCCTGTTTTTGCTGCCCGGATGAAGCGTCGACTGCGGCAGGGGGCGAAACTCATCGTCATCGATCCGCGGCGCATCGATCTGGTGCGCTCCCCGCACATTCGTGCCGAACATCACCTGCAGTTGCGCCCCGGCACCAACGTGGCGGTAATCAACGCGCTCGCGCATGTCATCGTGACGGAAGGGTTGATGAACGATGCGTTCATCGACGCGCGTTGCGATGCGCGGTCGTATGAGCAGTGGAAGGCGTTCATTGCCCAGCCTGAACAGTCGCCGGAAGCGACTGAGGCGTACTCCGGCGTTCCGGCCGCGGACCTGCGGGCCGCCGCGCGTCTCTACGCCACGGGTGGCAATGCAGCCATCTACTACGGGCTCGGGGTGACGGAGCACAGTCAGGGGAGCACCATGGTGCTCGGCATCGCCAACCTCGCCATGGTCGCGGGGCAGATTGGCCGCGATGGCACGGGAGTGAATCCGTTGCGCGGTCAGAACAACGTGCAGGGGTCGTGTGATATGGGGTCGTTCCCGCACGAACTGCCGGGATATCGCCACATCTCCGACGATGCGACTCGCAACACCTTCGAGCAGGCGTGGAATGTGGCACTCGACCCTGAACCTGGGCTGCGCATTCCGAACATGCTGTCGCTTGCGCTTAGCGGCCAATTCCGCGGCATGTTCATCCAGGGGGAGGATCTCGCGCAATCAGACCCGAACACCTTGCACGTGACCTCCGCGTTGTCGGCCATGGAGTGCGTGGTCGTTCAGGATCTGTTCCTCAACGAGACGGCCAAGTATGCGCACGTCTTCCTCCCTGGCACGGCATTTCTGGAGAAGGATGGCACATTCACCAACGCCGAGCGGCGAATAAACCGCGTCCGGCCGGCCATGCCGCCGCGTACGGGGTTGCACGAGTGGGAGGCGGTGTGCCGTTTCGCTACCGCGCTCGGCTACCCCATGCATTACGACTCTGCGGCGCACATCATGGACGAGATTGCGGCACTAACCCCAACCTTTTCCGGGGTATCGTTCGATTACCTCGACCAGGTGGGTAGTGTCCAGTGGCCCTGCACCGCGGATTCACCGCTCGGTACGCGCATCATGCACGAGCAGCAGTTCGTTCGCGGCCGCGGGCGTTTTCTCGTCACGCAGTATGTGCCCACGGAAGAGCGTTCCACCCGCAAGTATCCTCTGCTGTTGACCACCGGACGCATTCTGTCGCAGTACAACGTGGGCACGGCTACGCGGCGCACGGCCAACACGGTGTGGCATCCGGAAGACATTCTGGATATTCATCCGCACGATGCTGAAGTGCGCGGCATTGGTACGGGCGACGGCGTGCTGCTCTCCAGCCGCAAAGGCGATATCACCCTGCACGCGCAAGTGAGCGATAGGGTACCGGAGGGTGTGGTGTATACCACGTTCCACCACCCCGAGAACGCCGCAAACGTGGTAACCACCGAGTTCTCCGACTGGGCCACCAACTGTCCCGAATACAAGGTGACGGCCGTGGAGGTGCAGCCTGTCGACTGAGGCCGAGCCAAGCGCGGCGACGAGTGCTCCGATACGCGTGTGGATGAGTGATGCCGCTGCGTCCGACACGTGGATGTTGGCTGTTGAGACGCCCGTGGAGGTCTGTGTGAATGGCGAGCCCTTCGCCGTCATGCTGGCCACGCCATCGGATCTGCCGGAACTCGCGCTCGGCCTGCTCATCACCGAACAGGTCATTACCGGCACCGAGGCCGTGCTGCACTCGAATGTGGCCGTGGGTCTCAACGAGGCGCGAGTAAACCTGGACGTTCCGAGTGCCGCCGTACGGCGCGATCGACTGCGATCACGCGCGCTCCCGGGCAATTCCGGGTGTGGACTTTGCGGCATCGAAACGCTGGCGCAGTTACAGTCACGTCCCACCCGCGCCCCTGCGGGGAAGCATGCGGTGAGCGTCCTCGCGATCGAGCGTGCCTTTCGTGCCTTTTCCGCCAAGCAACCGCTCAATGCTGCAACCCGCTCGGTGCATGCGGCGGCGTGGTGCAATATGGAGGGTGATATCCTGCTGGTGCGCGAGGATGTCGGGCGCCACAATGCGCTCGACAAGTTGGTAGGGGCTTTGGCCGCAGCACATCGACTGGCAGAACAGGGTTTCATCATCATGTCCAGCCGTTGCAGCTACGAGTTGGTGGCCAAGGCATCGTTCACTGCCGCGCAGTTGCTGGCCACTATCAGTGCCCCAACCACCATGGCGTTGCAATGGGGGCGAGCACTCGACTTGCCGTTGGTTGGCACCTCGCGTCGAGGTGACGGTCTCGCCATCGTTCGATTCGGCGACCCCAACACTTCGCTTACCGCGCCGTCCACCCCCTAACTTCTTCGATCATGCAGGACGACGACATCGTGCGCATGGCCAATCAGATCGCGCAGTTCTTCTCGGCCTACCCCGAGGAAGACGCGGTAGAGGGCGTGCGCGATCACATGGCAAAGTTCTGGCCGCCATCCATGCGAAAGGATCTGCTGGTGGTGGCCAATGGGCTTGTGCCATCGGAAACCCCACTGCATCCGCTCGTACTCAAGGCGGCGGCTCAGTTACGTCCCAGCGGCCAAGACGACAGTTGATGCGCCGTATTGAATCGTGGTAATCGCGCCGCACGACATCACCGGCGTAATCCTCTGCGGCGGAGAGGGACGGCGAATGGGTACGGGAGAAAAACCGCTTCGCCTCCTGCATGGCCAACCACTGGTGGAGCACGTGCGGTCGAGGCTCTCGGCGCAGGTTGGCGCCGTATTCATAAGCGCCAATCGTGACGTCGAGCGCTATGAGTCGACGGGCGGCACAGTGATTCGAGATGTCGAGCCCGGACTTGGCCCACTTGGCGGACTCGCCAGCGCTTCCACGCAGGTCGCAACGCCGTGGATCTTCTGCTGTCCGGGCGATGCGCCTCTTCTCGAGGAGTCGCTCGTGAGTCGACTCGCCTCGAACGTGACAGACGAGTTGGACGGCGCCTATCCGTACGACGGTGAGCAGGAGCAGCACCTTTTTTTACTGGTGCGCACCGCCGCGTGCACCACGATTGCCCCTTACCTTGCTCGCGGCGAACGGTCCGTTCGTGGCTGGCTCGCTCAGCGTCGTCTGTGCATGGTCGCGCTGCCCGAGCTTGCCGGGCATTTCGTCAATGTGAACTCGCCCTCCGACTTGGTGCGACTCATCGGACACAGTCCGCTGGATCAGCAAAAGGGGCAGATCTGATCCAGCGTTAAGTCATCATGCAGGAAGGCGAGCCTGCAATGGCGTCTGCTACTCCGCGTACACCGGATACACCGGATACACCGGCTCGTACATCGCCGCCGCAACCGCAGCATCGATATCGTCCGGGCGAGGCGCCCTGGCGAGGCCGCGATCGTACGCGATGCGCGCCACTTCCGCGGCAATGGCCCGCGACACCTCGCGAATGCGGGAGAGACTGGGGTAAATGCGCCCCATGGCGAGGTCGTCTTCGGTAACGGTGGCCGCCAGCGTACGCGCCGCCGCCGCGAACATCTCATCGGTCACGCGCGATGAATCGGCAACGATGACGCCGAGGCCAACGCCGGGAAAGATGTACGCATTATTACCCTGGCCAGGAACGTGCGTGCGCCCCTTGTGCGTGACTGGTGCAAACGGACTGCCGCTGGCAAAAATTGCCCGACCATCGGTAGTGGCATACGCCTCGTGCGCGGTGCACTCGGCCTTCGACGTTGGGTTCGAGAGCGCCATGATGATAGGCCGCTCGTTGTGGCGCGCCATGGCCGCCAGCACCGGCGCTGTGAATGTCCCCGGCATACCCGACACGCCGACGATGGCGTGCGGCTTCACCGATTCGACCGCATCGAGGAACGTTGCCACCGGCGCGTGATCGTGTGCATACGGCTGCTTGTGCGAGGCGAGATCCGTGCGGGAACTTACCACCAACCCCTTCGAATCCATGAACCAGCACTGTCGCCGCGCGTCCTCGAGCGGGACGCCTTCCTCGACCATGGCCTCCACCACCAGATCACCAATACCAATGCCCGCCTCGCCAGCGCCAAGGAACAGCAGACGCATATCCTTGAGCGGCGTGCCGGTTATGCGGGATGCCGAGTACAGCCCCGATAGCGTGACTGACGCCGTTCCCTGAATGTCGTCGTTGAAAGTGGAAATGCGGTTGCGCCACTTCTCCAGCAACGTGAAGGCGTTGTGGTTGCCGAAATCCTCGAACTGCAGACAGACACGAGGCCAACGCTCTTGCACGGCGGCCACGAACTCATCGAGCAGTGCATCATAGGCGGGCCCACGCAGGCGCGGCTGGCGCAGTCCCATGTAGGACGAACTCTCACGCAACTGGGTGTTGTCGGTACCGACATCAATGGTGATGGGCAAACACTGCGCGGGCGAGAGACCGGCACAGGCCGTATACAGCATGAGCTTCCCGATGGGGATACCCATGCCGTTGGCGCCGAGATCTCCGAGCCCCAGAATGCGTTCGCCGTCGGTCACCACGATCATGCGCACATCGTCGTGCGGCCAATTGGCCAGCACATCGCGCACATGGCCGGTATCGTCGGCAGTGACGAACAGCCCGCGGCTTCGGCGGAAGACGCGCCCAAATTCCTGGCACGCCTGACCAACCGTTGGCGTGTAGAGAATTGGCATCACCTCCTCGAGGTGATCCATGACCAGGCGATAGAACAGGGTGACGTTGCGGTCGTGCAACGACACGAGATAGGCGTACTGATCGATGGGCGTGGGGCGCGATCGGACACCCGGCAGGATGCGCTCCAACTGCTCATCCTGCGTCATGACACGCGGAGGTAGCAGACCGCGAAGGCCGAGCGCTTGCCGCTCGGCCTCGGTGAATGCAGTGCCCTTGTTCAGTTCCGGATCGTTCAGCAGCGCGGCGCCGCGCTTTGCAGCAGGGAGTTCGGTCACGGGGAGTGCCGGAAGTTCGGTGGGAGACGAAACGATATGCAGCGCCCGCCCGGTGTCCAGGCGGGCGCCGTAAGTTACAAGCGGTCGAGCAGCCAGCCGGGCGCAATCATCAGCACAGCGGTCGCGGCCAAGCAGAGAACGCCCGCAGCGCGCGCGGCGAACGGTGAAGCCGTCGAGGCATTCGTAGCGCTGCTCGGTTGCATGAACATGCGCTGAATGACCCTCAGGTAGAAGAACAATCCCAGGAAACTGCCGACGAGTCCGAGCACCGCGTACGTGCTGTATCCGGCGGCAATGACCGACTTGAAGATCAGGAACTTGGCCGTGAACCCGGGGAACGGTGGCAGGCCCGCGAGCGAGAGCATGGCCACGGCAATCAGCGATGCGGCCATCGGGTCTCGATGAAATAGGCCGTCCAGCGTTTCCATCCGATCGCGCACCTCATCATCGACATGCTCGGGGAGCAATGCAAACGCGAGCAGGTTCGCCGCGGAATACACGACAATGTAGAACGTGACGGCTTCGAGTCGTCCTTCGCTATTGCCGAGGAACGCGTAGAACAGGTAACCAGCGTGCGCGATTGACGAGTAGGCGATCATGCGACGCAGATTCGTCTGGCGAATGGCGGCGATGTTGCCCCACACGATCGAGATCAGCGGCAACACGGCCAGCAATTGCACCATCGGCCCGGCCACGTTGACGCCGTCAAAGAGCCGTACGGCTATCACGAGCACGGCCGCCTTGGACAGGGTAGCCATGTACGCCGTCACCGGTACGCTCGCCCCTTCATAGGTATCAGGCGCCCACGCATGGAACGGTACCACGGCAGCCTTGAGGAAGAGGGCCAGCAGCACGAGCACCACTCCCGTGCGGGCCAGCAGATCCGACTGCGCCATGGCGTCGGCATAGGCGGTGAGCGCCATGGAGCCGGTCGCGCCATACACGAGCGAAATCCCCATCAGCAGCATCGCTGAAGCCGCGCCGCTGAGCACCAGATACTTGAGTGCAGACTCCGCCGACTGCGGACGCTTGAAGGCTAGCACGATGAGCGCATACACGGGGATGGACATCATCTCCAGCCCGAGGAAGAGCACCAGCGCACTGGCAGCCGACGGCAGCAGACTCAGTCCGTACAACGAGGCCACGACCAGCGTGGGGAATTCGGTATCGCCAAGCCCCTCACGGCTGAAGTCGCTGCGCGACATGAGCAGCACAGGGAGCGCCAGCGCCAGCAAGGCGCCCTTCACCAACAGCAGAGTTGGTGTCACCACGAAGTGCCCGACGAACGGCTCGGCGCTTAGTCCGGACGCGGCCAGCCAGAACGCTGCGCCGGCCGACGCAGCCACGCTGCCGAGTGCGATGGGCAGGGCGAGCGGTCGTGCACCGCGCAGCATGGACACGATGATGAGCACGATGAGCCCACCGAGCAGCAGGTGCTCGGGGAGCATGGCACGAAGCGCCTCGTTACCGGGCATCGGACGGCAGGCGGGAGGTGGACACGAGTTGCTGATACGTCTTCGCTGCGAGCTCGGTCTTGCGAAGGGCGCTGTCAGGGAAGAGGCCGAGAGCGAACACCGACACAGTAAGAATGCCGAGCACCGTCTTTTCGCGCAGCGTGAGATCAGAGAGCGGGCCGTGAGGCGCCTTTTCCGGACCGAATACGAAAGTGAGCGCGAAACGCAGCATGTACAGCGCGCCGAGCACCACTCCAGTCACGGCCGTGACGGACAGAATGAGTGGAAGATTGTTGCCATCGAGATGCTGCGGCCACGCCGCCGTAAACGCGCCGAGCAGCACCAGGAATTCACCCGTAAAGCCGCTGGTAGTCGGAAGACCCACCGAAGCGAGCGTAAACACGATGAAGAAGACACCGTAGACGGGCATCTGGCGCGCCAGGCCACCATACGCCGACAACTCGCGCGTATGCCCGCGCTCGTACACCATGCCCACCAGCAGGAAGAGGCCGGCCGCCACCAAGCCGTGGCTTACCATCTGCACCACCGCGCCCTGAATACCCGCCAGGTCGAGACTGAGCAGACCGAGCATGACGTAGCCGAGGTGACTGATCGACGAATACGCGATGATCTTCTTGATGTCCTGTTGCACCAAAGCGAGACAGGCGCCGTAGACGATGCTCACCACGGACAACGTCATCAGTACCGGGGTGAATACGCGCGTCGCATCGGGGAACAGCGGAAAGCCCAGCTTCATGAATCCGTAGGTGCCCATCTTGAGCAGCACGCCAGCGAGGATGACGGAGCCAGGCGTGGGCGCTTCCACGTGCGCGTCGGGCAGCCACGTGTGCAACGGCACCATGGGCACTTTGATCGCGAAGCTCAAAGCGAACGCCGCGAGCAACGTGATCTGGACGTTTAGCGGCAACCGCGCCTGCATCAGGTCGGCAAAGGCGAAGCTCGCCACACCGCCCATCTGCTGCAGCGACCACACGAGGTAGATCACGGCAGCCAGCATGAGAATGGAGCCGAACGCCGTGTACAGCACGAACTTCACGGTTGCATAGCTCCGTCGCGCCCCACCCCAGATACCGATAATCAGGAACATGGGGATGAGCATCGCTTCCCAGAACACGTAGAACAGGAAGAGATCCTGCGCGAGGAACGCCCCCATCATCGCGAACTGCAGAAGCAGCACATTCACGTGAAAGAGGGGCACATCCTTCTCGATCGCGGTCCACGCACCAAGGATGACCAGTGGTCCGAGGAAGGCCGTGAGGAGCACCAGCAGAATGTTCACGCCATCGAGGCCGATGGCATAGGACACGCCCCACTCGGCGATCCATGGCACGCTCGTGGCCGCCTGCAGTCCCGGCACCGCGCCATCGAAGTTCAGGTACAGCAGTACGGCAAGCACGAACTGCACGCCCATGGCCACCGTGGTCGTGATTCGCACGGTGTTGGGGTTGCTGCGCACGAAGGCCAACAACGCGGCAGCCCCCAACGGCAGGAACAGCAGCAGGTTCAGCATCATGGCATCAGACATGGCGCCAGCTCCACAGCAGAGCGCCCACCATGCCCATCATGACCAACAGCGCATAGAACTGAAGACTGCCGGTTTGTGCACGACCCAACCAACCGGCCGATCGCTGCGCCAATCCCGCCAGCCCATTGAGCGTGCCGTCAATGAGCAGCTTGTCGCCGACCTTGAAGAACACGTGTTCGGAAACCCACGCCAGCGGACGCACAATCACGGCAGCGTAGAGTTCATCCACGTAGTACTTGCCCTCGAGCACCACGCGCAGTGGTCCGGCAGCCTTCGCCACACCGGCAGCGCGCGAAGCCGGCCCACTGTACATGAAGACCGCGAGCCCTACGCCGGCAAAGGCAATGGCAATGGAGACGTACAGCAAGGTGTGCTCGTAGTGCTCCAGCGCCTCCACCACCGGCGGCAGCGGAATCTGCGGCTCGAGGAAATGCGGAATGCCAATGTAGCCGCCGACTGCGGACAGCACGGCCAGCACCCCAAGCACGCCCGTCATGGAGAGCGGCGACTCGTGCACGTGATGCTCCACCTCGTGGCTCATGCGGGAGGCACCGAAGAACGTGAGCCACAGCAGCCGCGTCATGTAGAAGGCCGTCATGAACGCAGTGAGCGCGCCCATGGCCCACAACCACGGTGCCCCGCCCTTTTCACTGGCGAAGGCGAACCACAGGATCTCATCCTTGGAGAAAAATCCGGCGAGACCCGGGATGCCGGCAATGGCGGCCGTCGACACGAGGAATGTCCAGAAAGTGATGGGAATGTGCTTGCGCAATCCTCCCATCTTCCGGATGTCCTGCTCGCCGCCGAGCGCGTGGATCACGCTGCCGGCACCGAGAAAGAGGCACGCCTTGAAGAAGGCGTGCGTCACCACGTGAAAAATCGCCACACCGTAGGCGCCTACACCGAGCGCCACGAACATGAACCCGAGCTGCGAGACGGTGGAGTAGGCCAGCACCTTCTTGATGTCAGTCTGCACCAGCGCAATCGTAGCCGCCATGAAGGCCGTCAGCACCCCGACCACCGCCATGAGCTGCGACGTATCGGGCGCCTGCATGTACACCCCCGACATGCGCGCCACGAGATAGACACCCGCCGTCACCATGGTGGCGGCGTGGATGAGCGCGGACACTGGTGTTGGACCGGCCATGGCATCAGGTAGCCACACGTACAGCGGAATCTGCGCCGACTTGCCGGTGGCGCCGACGAACAGAAAGAAGCCGACGAGACTCGCCGAGACCACCGTCACTGGGCCCACGGCGAAGGCGGCATTGATGGTGTCCATGTCGAGCGTTCCGAACGCCCCGTACAGCAGGAACATGCCGATCAGAAAGCCGGCATCGCCAATGCGGTTCGTGATGAACGCCTTCCGGCCAGCGACCGCATTGGCCAGGTCGTCGAACCAGAAACCGATCAGCAGATACGAAGCCAAGCCCACGCCTTCCCACCCCACGAACAGGAGCAGCATGGAGCGGCCCAGCACGAGGAGCAGCATGAAGAACAGGAAGAGATTCAGGTACGCCATGAAGCGCCCGAAGCTCTTGTCGTCGTGCATGTAGCCCGTGGAGTAGATGTGGATGACCGAACCCACACCCGTCACGATGAGCGTCATGACTGCCGACAACCGATCGAAATAGAACGTGATGTCGAAGGTGTGTTCACCCACGAGCGCCCAACGGTACAGCGGCTCCACGATCGGTGCGTAGCCGTTTGCCTGCAGCGTGAAGAACGCCTGAATGGTGAGCGCGAACGCCGCGATGGGCATTGCACAGGCAATCAGGGCTGCTGCGGTGTTGTTGAACTTCTTGCCGCCGAGGGCGGTGGCGAAGGTGCCGTTGAGCAGGAAACCCAGAAGGGGGAGGAGCGCGATAAGCGCCAACGGGTGGGTCATGCGCGGCTAGCCCTTGAGCTCTGAGTAGCGGTCCACGTCGAGCGACCGGGCGTGTTTCACGAGCAGCAACACGATGGGGATGGCGAGGGCCACTTCGGCAGTGGCCACGACGAAGGTCAGGAACACCATGACGGCCCCCGCAGCATCACCACGCTGCTGGGAGAAGGTCACGAGGCTCAGATTCACACCGTTCAGCATGAGCTCCATGCACATGAGCATGACGAGCGCATTGCGGCGGATGACGACACCCAGCAGGCCGATGGTGAACAGGCCGGCCGCGACCGCGAGGAGGAGTTGCGACTGATCCACGGTTACCCTTGCCGCCGGCGGCTGACGTTCACCACCGCGAGCGCTGCCACGATGGCCCCCACCAGGAAAACCGTGGTGAGTTCGAATACCAGCCAATACTGGGTGAGAAACGCGGAGGAGAACTCGACGAGACTGAACGCCTGCCGCCCTTCACCGGGGAGGGTGCCGGTCGAACCGGTGCCGCGCAGCATGCCCGCGCCAAGAGCCGCGAGCAACAGCACGCCCACCACGACGCCTGGCAGTACCACCTTGGAAAAGCGTCGGCTGCCTGGGGCCTCTTTGACTTCCAGCAGCATGATCACGTAGACCATGAACACCATCACGGCGCCTACGTAGATGACCACCTGAAAGGCCGCGATGAAGTGCACGCCCATGAGGCCGTACACGGCACCCAGCGACGTCATAGAGGTAATGAGCGCCAGCGCCACGCGCATGGGCTCCCGCAAGAACAGCATCGATGCCGCGGCGATAAGTGCAACGAGCCCGAAGAGGGCCAAGGCTGCGGTTTCTATTGTCCGCGTCCCCGCTTCACACTCTCACCGAGCCCGAGGGGCACCGGCTTGGGCGGATAGGGTTTGGCCACATCCTGTTGCGGCCGCCAGGTAAGCATCTCGTCCATCGTCATCCACATGTTGTAACGGTCGTCCGACACGAGATTCGGTACGTCTTCCTGCATGCGAATGGCGTCTTCCGGACAGGCTTCCACGCACATACCGCAGAACACGCAACGTGAATAGTCGATCTCGAAGCGGACGGGGTACTTGGGGTGCGCCGGATCGTTCGGATCGAAGCCGGCCTCGATTTCGATGACCTTCGCCGGACACACGGTCGCGCACATGTTGCACGCGATGCACTGCGGCGACCCGTCGGGACGCTGCGTGAGGATATGCTTGCCGCGGTTGCGCGGGGCAAAGTCGGCGCGCTTCTCCTCGGGATAGTACGTGGTGACCGCACCGCGCCGCCCCGTAATCCACTTGCCCATGTTGCGCAGGAAGATGCCGGTGGTAATGGCGAGCCCACGCAGGATCTCGGGCAGATACGCCTTCTCCCACCAGGTCATGGTGGGCTCGTTCCAGTACTGCTTGCGCGCATAGCGCACCGGCGTGCGAGGCTTGGCCGGCGCCGCAGCCGGCGCCTGGCCCGCCTTGGCAGCGGCCAACCGCGCGTTGTCACCGAACGCGACACCGGTCACACCGGCCGCCGGGGCTTCGGGTTCCTTCACCATCGGATTCACTGGCCACCTCCCGCGATCCACATCCACAACACCGTCACCACCAGATTCGCCAGCGACAACGGCAACAACATCTTCCACGACAACCCGAGCATCTGGTCGTAGCGGAAACGCGGCAATGTCCAGCGAATCTGGATCTGGATGACACAGAGCAAGGCAACCTTGCCGAGGAACGTGAGCAGCTGCAGCGGAACACGCACGGCCTGACTCAAGGCAATCTCGGTTCCACCAGGCAGCGAGAACCCGGCATCGGTCATGAACGGCAGGTTGTAGCCGCCCAGAAACAGCGTGGCGAACAGCGCGCCAACCACGGCGATCTGGATGAACTCGGAGAACATGAACAACCCGAGCTTCATGGCGCTGTACTCCGTGAAGTACCCCGCGATGAGCTCCGACTCCGCTTCGGGCAGGTCGAACGGGATGCGCTTGTTCTCGGCGATGGCCGCCGTAAGGAACAGGAACGCGGCGAACGGCTGGTAGAAAATTCCCCATGCCGGCAGCACACCACCGATCGTGCCCGACTGCTGGCGCACAATGTCGCCCAGGTTCACGGTGCCGTAGACGAGGATGAGCCCCAGTACCGTGAGCCCCATGACCAGTTCGTAGCTGATCATCTGCGAGCCGGCACGGAGGCCGCCCAACAACGAGAACTTGTTGTCCGACGCCCAGCCGGCGAGCATCGCACCGATGATGCCGAGGCTGCTGAAGGCGAATACGACGAGCAGACCGGCATCGAGGTTGGCAATCTGCATGTTGTACGCGCGATCACCGAACCAGCCTGCCAGCGCCGGGATGAGCTGCCCCGGCACCACGGTCCCACCGAAGGGGACCACCGCAAAGACGAGCAGCACGGGCGTGAACACGATGAACGGCGCGAGGAAGTAGCCCACCGCATCGTGCGTCTTCGGCTTGAAGTTCTCCTTGAGGAGCATTTTCAGGCCGTCGGCCATGCCATGGAACAGGCCGAGCCAGACCAGCTTCACATTCGTGAAGGGAATGCGAATGTAGGCACGGTTGGCACCGACGCGATCGGACATCACGGCCGACTGCTTGCGCTCCACCCAAGTGAGCAGCCCCCCGAAGCTGAGCAGCATGACCATGGCGTAGCCAATGAACACCAGCGAGACAACGAGATCCGGAAGCACGCTGTCGGCGTTCATGCCCCCACCCCGGCCGGTCTTCGAGAGGCCGACGTGCCGGCAAGCTGCGCAAACAGCTGTTCGGCGTGCGCGACCGGAGCCTTGGGGTCGAAGCACGCCGCAAACGCCGTCACGGTTCCTTCGAAGTTGGTGTAGTGTCCCGCGCGCTCAGTCTGAATGCTGAGCGGGATGAACACATGGGCCGCGGCATGGTGATCTAGCGCGTACCCATCGAGGCGAATGATCGTGGCACCGGCCGGGAGCACCGCCTGCGACACTCCCTCACCCCACACGAGCACCACATCGGCGCCAACGAGTGCACCCGCCACGTCGTCCGGAACGAGCGGAAACCTCGCCACCGCCGCCGTGAGATTGGGGTTCTTGTCAGCCTTGATGAGCAGATGATCTTCGACCGTTTCGCCCGGCTGTGGCGCATGATCGGCCTTGGCGTACGCCGTGAGCGACACGCCCAGCCGTGGCGCGAACGCCGTACCAAACGCCTCGAGTTCTTCGTTCGACGCCCAGCTGGATACCAGCGCCACGACCTTGCGAGCCCCCTGCAGCAGCAACGTCGCGCGTTCGATGGCCTCGTCCAGCGGCACGGGCATGCCCTGCACCAGCGCCTTGGTGGCGCGCGGACGCTCGAAGAGCAACGCAAGGTCGCGCGCCTTGTTGCAAATCCAGGTGCCGTTCACCGCCGGGTTCTCCAGCGGCGTTACGCGTTCGATGCGCGTATTGAGTTCCGGGTCGAGCGCCTTGAGCGCCCACTCCGGCTTGCGATGCCAAATGTTGATGCTGCATCCGCGCGAGCATCCCGGGCACACGCTCGGAGTGGCCTTCGTATACCACACGCGGGCATTGTCCATGTTCTGCCGCGAGAGCAGCGCCCCCACGGGGCAGATGTCGATCACGTTGTCCGAGTACACGTCTTCGTTGAAGTTCGCGTCCTCGGCCGGACGAATCAGCGCGTGATCGCCGCGATGTACTGCGGCGAGCGCGTGCGTCTCCGAAACCTCGTGCGTGAAACGCACACAGCGCGTGCACATGATGCACCGCTCGTTGTCCAACATGATGCGGTCGGACAGCGGGAAGAACTTGGTTGCATGGTTCTTCCGATCGATCGACAACGAAGCCTTGCCGTTGTGCTCGTAGTGGTAGTCCTGCAACAGGCACTCCCCCGCCTTGTTGCAGATACCACAGTCCACAGGATGGTTCAGCGTGATGAACTGCATCGTTTCACGACGCAGCTTCTTCACCGTGTCACTCTCGGTGAGCACGCGCATCCCCTCGGTGACCGGCATGTTGCAGCCGATGTCGAACCACGGGTCACCCTTGTCCTGCTCCACTTCGACCATGCAAATGCGGCAGTTGCCTGGCACGGACAGGTCAGGATGCCAACAGAAGTGAGGAATGTCGACACCCGCGCGCTGCGCCGCCTGGATGACCGACTCACCCTTGTAGGCTGTGCACGGCTCACCGTTGATGGAGAAGGCGATCGTTTTGCTCGTGTCGACCGGCTCGTTGTTCCCGCGTTTGCGCCCAGGCTGGCTCATGCGCCCACTCCGGCCGCGACATACAGCGGCTTGGCCACGGCGCCGGCGAAAGGATTCTCCACCGCAAGCCGGCCATCCATCATGGAGCGTCCGTTCTTGATGTAGTACTCGAACTCTTCGCGGTAATGGTCGAGGATGGCCGTACAGGCGTAGCCCGCAGAGTCGCCAAGGCTGCAGATGGTGGTACCATCGTTGGCATTGGAGATGTGGTAGAGGCGATCGATGTCGTCGGGCCGACCTTCACCGCGCACGATGCGGTCGAGTACGCGTTCCATCCACCCCATCCCCTCGCGACAT
>ERZ1645185.137-NODE-137-length-30642-cov-5.667898_pt1 | contig 30642 bp, 21 predicted proteins | sample MGYA00575351_ERZ1645185 | MGnify/ENA primary metagenome ERZ1645185 (study PRJEB40838, sample SAMN11284767) | freshwater sediment metagenome | isolation source: river sediment | host: Sediment | place: India: Jana village, Kanpur | collected 2015-12-17 ... | reverse complement strand
GGTCGGACGCGGCGCCGAGCTCGCGGCGCTGGCGGCGGCGCTCGAGGCGGCCGCGGCCGGCACCGGGAGCGTGCAGGTGGTCGCGGGGGAGAGCGGCGTCGGCAAGACGCGCCTCACGCAGGCGGCGCAGGCGCTGGCGGCCGGCCGCGGCTTCACGTGCGCGGTGGGCCGCGCCTTCCCGGTGGAGTCGGGCATCCCGTACGCGCTGTTCGCCGACGCGTTCGTGCCGATGCTCCGCGCGCTGGCGCCGGGCGAGCTGCAGGTGCTCTCGCGCGGCGCGGTGGACGAGCTCGCGGCGCTGTTCCCCGTGCTGGGCGGCGACGGCGCGGCGGCGCGCCTCGCGGACGGGCCGGGCGTGAAGCCGCGGCTGCACGACGCCTTCCGGCAGCTGCTGCAGCGCGTCGCGCAGCGGACGCCGACGCTCGTAGTCCTCGAGAACCTGCAGTGGGCGGATCCCTCGTCGTTCGAGCTGCTGCACTTCGTCGGCCGCGCGGCCGCCTCGCACCGGCTGGTGCTGCTCTGCACGTACAACGAGGTGCAGGCCGAGACCAACCCGATGCTGCGGGAGACGGAGCGCTCGCTGCGGTCGCTCGGCCTGCTGCAGCGGCACCTGCTGCCGCCGCTGACGCGCGACCAGACGGGAGAGCTGCTCGAGGCGCAGTTCGGCGTGGCGGCGGCGCCGGTGGCGGCGTTCGTCGATCGCCTGCACGAGCGCACGCGCGGCAACCCGTTCTTCATCGAAGAGACGCTCAAGGCGCTCGTCGCCAGCGGCCGGCTGCGGCAGGTGGACGGCCGCTGGGTGGGGTGGGAGGTGGAGCAGCTCGAGCTGCCGCACAGCATCCGCGATGCGCTGCGCGCGCGGTACGACCGCCTCTCGCCCGTCGCGCAGGACGTGGTGATCGCGGCGTCGGTGGTGGGGGCCGAGGTGCCGCACGCGCTGCTCGAGCGGATCGTGCCGGGGGAGCGCGCGGCGCTGCTCGCGGCGATCGAGGACCTGCTGCGCGAGCGCGTGCTCGAGGAGGTGGACGAGGCCGGCGGCCTGCGGTACGCGTTCACGCACCCCTTGCTGCAGGAGGTGCTCTATCAGCAGCTGTCGCGCGCGCGGATGCGCGAGCTGCACGGGGTGGTGGCCGAGGCGATGGAGGCGCTGCACGGCGAGGCCGCGCTGCAGCACGCCGACGAGCTCGCGGTGCACTTCCTGCGCGCGGGGGTCGCGGCCCAGTCGGAGCGCGCCTGCCGCTATCTCACCGCCGCGGGCGAGCAGGCGCTCGCGCGCGGCGCGGCGCGCGAGGCGGCGGAGTCGCTCGGCGCGGCGCTGGCGATCGCCGAGCGCGGCGAGGACGAGGCGCTGCGGGAGCGGCTGACCGACCTGCTGGCGCGCGCGCGCCACCGGCTGGGGGACTACGCGGAGGCGACGCGGCTGTGGGCGGGCGCGCTGGCACGGGCGCTGCCGCTGGGCGACCACGCGCGCGTGGCGCGGCTGGAGCGGCAGCTCGGCGTGGCGGCGCTGCGCCGCGGCGATGCGGCGGACGCGCTGCGGCACCACGACCGCGGCGTCGAGGCGGCGGCGCGCGCCAGCGAGGCGGGGCTCGAGGCGAGCCTGCGGCTCGCGCGCAGCACGGCCTTGCTGGAGGTGGGGCGCGGCGACGAGGCGGAGCGCGACCTGCGTTTCGCGCTCACGGTCGCCGAGCGGCACGGCGACCCGGCCTGGCTGAGCCGCGTGCATCATGCGCTGCAGCTGCTCGCGATCTGGCGCGGCCCGAGCGCCGACGCGCGGCTGCACGGGGAGCAGGCGCTCGCGCTGGCGCGGCGCGCCGGCGCGCGGCACGCCGAGTGGGCCGCGCACTGGGCGATCGCGGTGCAGGCGGGCCTCACCGGCGACTCGGCCGGCACGCTCGCTGCGCTGACCGAAGCCAAGGCCATCGCGGCGGCGCTGCGCTCGCCGCTGCTGCGGCTGTGGAACGCCGAGGTGGAGATCGAGTACCTCTCGGGCGTGGGCGAGTGGGGCGAGGCACTCGCGCTCGCGGAGCGCACGCTCGTCGACGCGCGCGCGTTCGGGCAGCGCGCGCTCGTGCCGCGCCTGCTGGTGTGGTCGGCGTTGATCACGCTCGGGCGCGGCGATGTGGCGGCGGGCGAGGCGATGGTGGAGGAGGCGTGGCGCGACGCGGGGGCGGACCGCGCGACGCGCGGCGAGCCGGTGAGCCTGCACCTCGCCGTGCCGGCGCACGTGGGCCGCGCGTACCTGCACCTCTATCGCGCGGAGTACGCGCAGGCACTCGCCGTGGCGGAGGCGGGGCTCGCGCTGGCCGACCGCACGGGCTACACGGCCTGGGCGATGCACCGGCTGCTGCCGGTCGCTGCCGAGGCGTCGCTGTGGGTGCGCGACTTCGATGGCGCGATGCGCCACGGACAGCGCCTGCGCGCGACCGCGTCGCAGCTGGGCCATCCGCTCGGCCTCGCGTGGGCCGACGCGTGCGACGCGCTCAAGAAGATGCTGGCGGACGACAAGGCCGGCGCGGTGGTGCAGCTCCGCCAGGCGGCCGACGCGCTCGATGCGATCCCGTTCGTCGAGCACGGCGCGCGCCTGCGACGCAAGCTGGTGGACGCGCTCGTCGCGGCCAACGACCGCGACGGGGCCGAGCGCGAGTGCGTGCGCATCCACGGCGTCTTCACCCGCCTCGGCGCGCGCGCGGCGCGCGCGGAGCTCGAGCGCACCATGCGCGCGCTGGGCTTCCCGGTGCCGAAGCCGCCGCCCGAGGGCGGGGAGCTCACCGCGCGCGAGCTCGAGATCGCGCGCCTCGCCGCCGAGCGCCTGACCAACGGCGAGATCGGCGCGCGGCTGGGCATCAGCACCCGGACGGTGAGCACGCACCTCTCGAACATCTTCAAGAAGCTCGGCCTCGACGGCCGTGGCGCGCTCACCGACTGGGTGCGGGCGCGGCACCCGACCTGAGCGCCGCGCCCGTCCCGCTCACTGCGCCGGCCGCACGCCGGTCGCCGCCCACGTCGTGAGGTCGTCGAAGGCCTGGAGGAGCATCGGCGTCGGGAGCGCGCAGTGGCCGTACGACGGCACGCGGCGCTGCAGCAGCCGCGACGACGCCCCCGCCGCGTTGACGCGCTCGGCCAGCAGGTCCTCGTGGAAGGCGGGCACCGCCGGGTCCCACAGGTTGTGCACGGTGAGCACCGGCACGGCCAGCTGGCCGCTCGGCGTGAAGTGCCGCTCGAGGTAGTTCGCGGCCGAGGGGTCGAGCGCGTAGCGCGTCACCGCGACGTTCGCGATCGCGGCGAGCTGCCCGGCGGTCGCCCCGGGGAGCGGCGCTCCCGCCCGCGGCTCGTAGACCGTGTCGTCGTTGCCGAACGGGCTCTTGCCGTGCACGAGGCCGACGACGTCGTCGATGCCGCGCGCGTGGAACGACAGCGCGCCGTAGAGCGAGCCGACGAGCGTCTGGAAGGCCGGCGACGCGGGGTCGAACACGTTCCCGGGCACGTACGGCAGCGGCGTCTGGCTCATGCTCGCGATCGCGTACAGCCCCGTCGGGTTCGACTGCACGGCGCCGACGACCTGCGGCAGCGTGATGACGGTGCCGTCGGGGACGTCGATCGCGTTGCCGGGGAAGCGGCCGGGGAAGTACAGGTCGGCCAGCGCGCGCACGTGGCCGAGGTACTGCGTCTGCGCCGACGAGCCGCCCACCATGCCGCAGACGAGCAGCGCGCCGTCGTACTGGCCGGGGAAGGTCTGCACGAGGTCGAGCGCGATGCCGCCGCCGAGCGAGTGGCCCACGGCGAAGTGGCGCGACGGCATCGCGCCGAGCGCGGAAGCGAGCAGGCCGCGCAGCTGGTGCGTGCGCTGCGCACCGTCCTTCACGACGAAGCCGTTCGCGGAGTAGCTGGAGTAGGCGACCGCGTAGCCGGCGGCGCCGAGCGCGTCGCGCAGCGTGTAGAGCCCGTCCTGGTCGCGCAGGTCGACCGGCGAGGCGGCGTCGCGGAAGCCGTGCGCGTAGTAGACGGCCGCGCCGTTCCACTGCGCGGGGAGGTAGAGCGCGTAGCGCGAGCCGGGGCCGGTCTCGCCCTCGAGGATGCGGGCCCAGGGGCCACCCTCGGGGATCGTCTCGCTCGTGGTGCCGGCGGCCTCGCCGGAGGTGAGGGCGGTGGCGGCGGGCGAGGTGGGGGCGCCGTCATCGCAGGCGGCGAGGATCGCCAGGGCGAGCATCGCCACCGGCCGGATTGCGGAGTGCGTCATCGTTCCCTCCATCGGGACTCGGGGCCGCCCCCGGGCAGGTCCCGGGGGCGCCGATGGCGGGCGGGCACGCGGCCGGCCCCGCCATCGACGCCACCAAGCTCGGCGCGTGGGCGGGGCCGCCCCATACGCCGCGTGACGTACGCGGCGGGCCCGGATGACGTAGGCGCGGGCCCGGGGTGCGTACCCCGGGCGACGGGTCAGGCCGCCACGATCGCCCGCGCGGGCGACGCGAGGTCGAGGCGGTGGCCCCCGGCCAGGCCGAGGTCGCGCAGCACGGCCCGCGGGTTGGCGCTCGCGCTGCGCTCGAGCGCGGCCATCAGCGCGATCGCCTCCTCGGCGAGCAGCGGGCGGGCGAAGAGGAAGCCCTGCACCGCCTGGCAGCCGAGCTCGCGCAGCTGCGCGATCTGCGCCTCCTGCTCCACGCCCTCGGCGACGACTTCCATCCCCAGGCTGCGCGCGAGCGCGATGATCGACCGCACGATCTCGAGGCACTCGGGGCTCACGTCCATCCGGCCCACGAAGTAGCGGTCGATCTTGATCGTGCCGATCGGCAGGCGGTGCAGGTAGCTCAGCGAGGCATGGCCGGTGCCGAAGTCGTCCATCAGCGCGCGCACGCCGTGGGCGCGCAGCGTCTCGAGGGTCTGCCGCGCCGCCTCCTCGTCGTGCAGGATGACGTTCTCGGTGACCTCCAGCTTGAGGCGCGCCGGCTCGAGGCCGGTGGCGTGCAGCACCGTGTCGACGACGCCGACGAGGCCGCGGTCGGCGAGCTGCCGCGCCGCGAGGTTCACGCTGACCCAGGGCGCGCCGTGGCCGTTGGGGGCGAACTCCATCAGCTCGCGGCAGGCGCGGTGCATCGTCCACGCGCCCATGCCGACGATGAGGTCGCTCTCCTCGGCGATGGGGATGAACTCGCCGGCGCCGAGCATCCCGCGGCGCGGATGCTGCCAGCGCAGGAGCGCCTCGAAGCCCACGAGCTGCTCGGTGGCGCCGCGCGCGCTCCAGACGGGCTGGTAGAGCACCGTGAGCTCGTCGCGGTCGACGGCGCCGCGCAGGTCCTGCTCGACGGAAACGCGGTGCCGCACGCCCTCGCGCATCGCCGCGGTGAAGCAGTGGTGCCGCGCGCGGCCGGCGCGCTTGGCGCCGTGCATCGCGATCTCCGCGTCGCGGAGGTAGTCGGTCGGCTGCTCGAGCGACGCGTCGTGCATCACGATGCCGATGCTCGCGGTCAGCACCACCTCGTGCGCGATCGTCGCGAACGGCTCGGCAAGCACCAGCTTGACGCGGTCGGCCACGCTCTCGGCGTCGGCGACCTCGCTGATCTCGTCGAGCAGCACGAGGAACTCGTCGCCGCCGAGGCGCGCGATGACGTCGCCCGGCCGCACCGCGGTGGCGAGGCGCTGCGCGACGCCCTTGAGCAGCTCGTCGCCGGCGGCGTGGCCGAGCGAGTCGTTGATGAGGTTGAAGCGGTCGAGGTCGACCAGCATCACCGCGAAGCGGCGGTCGGCGGCGCGATGCGTGCGGCGGATGGCGCGGCGCAGCAGGTCGATCGCGAGCGAGCGGTTGGGGAGGCTGGTGAGCCCGTCATAGAGGGACTCGCGGCGCTGCCGCTCCTCGGCCGCGCGCTGCGCGGTGAGGTCGCGCACCGAGCCGGTCACGCGCGTCGCGGCCCCCGTCGCGTCGCGAAGCACGAGCCCGGCCCACTGCAGCGTGAGCCAGCGGCCATCCTCGTGGCGCACGCGATGCTCCGCGGCGAAGCGCGACTGCCCGCCGGCGAGCTGCGCGGCGATGTCGACCTGCAGCTGCGTGCGGTCGGAGGGATGCACGCGCCCCCACCATTCCTCGGTGGACCGCTCGACCTCCTCTGACGGCAGGCCGACGAGCTCGCGCCAGCGCGCGGAGAATCGGATGCGGTCGCCGGGGACGTCCCACACCCAGAGCGCATCGAGGGCGGTGCGCGCCGGCAGCGAGAGCCAGTCGTCGGGCACGGGCATCGCGTCGAGCAGCTGCAGGGCCGACTGCTGGCCCTGCGTGCGCGCCTCCGCGCGCGCGAGGAGCTCCCGCGTGCTGCGCAGCTGCCGTTCCAACGCACGATTGCGCCACGTGACGACCGCGACGGCGAGCGCGGCGGCTGAGGCGCCGCCGATCAGGACGAGGGGACTTGCCATGTCAGTCGAACGGGGAGACGGCGGGACGCGGGGTGCCCGGGGGGACCATCCGGCGAAAGACGCTCGACTGACGCGTTCAGTTACACCAAGGTCCAAACTCCGTCCTGCTCTGCTGTGCCAAAACGCGACACCGCGCGCCTTCGCGACGAATCACGCGCGACCATCGCCGGGTTCGCTCGAGACGGGGCGTCGGCGAAAGCGCGCGTTTCCGGCGTAGGCGCGCCGCGGGCGCGCGGGCGCGGCGGTCACCTCGAGCACCGGATGCGAGGGCTCGTGCGCGCGCAGCATGGCCTGCAGCGCGATGGGCGTGAGTTGTCCGGAGGCCGCATGGTCGGCCTCAGGGACGCCGCGCGCGCGCAGTTCGGACCGCGACGCGGCACGCGCGCGGACGACCTCGGTGAGCGTGACGAGGCTCGGCTCCCACCATTCACCCGCCCACTCCTCGACCTCGAGCAGTGAGCGGACGGGCGAGACGATGCGGCAGATCCGGTCGCCGACGACGACCGGTGCGACGAGGACACGCATGGCGGGGCGGTGGGGAACGCGTGCAATGTGTCGCGCGGCGCGCGCCGCGGACCAGCGCGCACGCGTCACGATCTCGCCACCGTTCCGTGACGGCCCGTCCCGCGCGACGCGCTCAGACGGCGATGGCCTCGCGCCGCATGCGCACCATCCGCAGCGTCACCCCATCAGGCAGCACCGGCGCCGAGGGCTCCACCGGCGCGAACCCCATCGCGGTGTAGAGCGGCACCCCGGGCAGCGTCGCCATCAGCTCGAGCGCGGTGAAGCCCTCGCGCGCGGCGGCCTGCGCGCAGTGCTCGAGCAGGCGCCGCCCCAGCCCGCGCCGCGCGTAGCGCGGGTCGACGAAGAAGGCGCGGATGCGCGCCGGCTCGGTGCGCGGATCGAGCAGCGCGTCCGGCCCCGACTTCGCCTGGTCGCCGCCGTAGAGCGTCCGGCGCCGGCTCCAGCCGCCGGCGCCGGCGAGCGTCCCCGCGTCGTCGAGCACGAAGTACGTGCCGTCGGCGATGAGCGCCGTGTCGGGTCCGAACACGAAGCGGAGCCCGCTCTCGATCTCGTCATCCGTGTAGAAACCGCGGCTCAGCTCGCGCACCGAGGCGTCGATCAGCCGCCGCAGGGCGGGGAGGTCGGCCTCGGTGGCGGCTCGCAGGATCGGCATGCGGGTAATATGGTATGGGCGCCGTCCGGCCACCTTCCCCCCTTGGAGACTCCGTGGACCTCGAGATCCTCGCGCTCAACTTCGGCTACGCGATCCTCGGCGTGGTGCTGATGTGGCTCAGCTATCGCATCTTCGACCACCTCACGCCGCAGGTGAACTTCCCCGAGGAGCTCAAGAAGGGGAACATCGCGGTGGCGATCTTCATCGGGGCGCTGTTCATCGCGATCGCGCTCGTGGTGGGGAACGCGCTCAACTGATGCGCCGCGCCGCGGTCGTCCTCCTCGCGGACATCGCACTTGCGCTCGCGCTCGCGCCCGAGCTCGGCGCTCAGGCCGACGGCGCGATCGCGCGCGCGCAGCAGCGCCGCGAGGTGCGCAAGGCGGAGCACCGCTACGACGACACCTTCCGGCGGTACTCCAAGCGCTACTTCGGCCCCGCCTTCGACTGGCGCTGGTTCAAGGCGCAGGGGATGGCCGAGAGCAACCTCGACTCCGCGGCGACGAGCCGCGTGGGCGCGCGCGGCGTCATGCAGCTGATGCCGGCGACCTACCGCGCCATCCAGTCGAAGCGCCCCGAGTTCGGCGCGATCGACGACCCCGAGTGGAACATCGCGGCGGGCATCATGCACGACCGCTACCTCTGGAAGCTCTGGGAGCGGAAGGTGTCGCAGGAGGAGCGCTTCAACTTCATGTTCGCGAGCTACAACGCCGGCGAGGGGACGATCGGCCGCGCGGCCGACACGGCCCGCGTCGCGGCCGGCGTGCCGACGCCGGCCTGGGCGCACGTCGAGCAGGTCGCGCCGCGCGTGCCCCGGTGGCGGTACCGCGAGACGCTCGGCTACGTGCGGAAGATCGACGCCAACTACGCGCGCCTCCAGCGGGCGCGCTGACCGCGGCGGGCAGGCGGCGGGAATGCGACGGGGGCGGGGCGCCATCCGGCGCCCCGCCCCCGCCTGCGTGCCGTGGCCGGCACGACCGGTCACATCGTCGAGTTCACCCGCGCGAACCGCGCCTGCGCGTCGGTCACTTCCTTGCGCAGCTGCACGAGCCGCTGCTTCGCGTCGTTGCCGACGGCCTGGTCGCCGCGCATCATCGCGCCGTACAGGTACTGCACCTGCGCCGCGAGGCCGGGGCGGCCGTAGCGCCACGGCTCCGACTGGATGATGTCGCGCACCGCGCCGATCGCGGCCTTCTTCTCGCCGCTCGCCGCGCGCCACGCCTGCTCCACCTCGGCGCCGAACCGGTTCATGTCCGTCACCAGCTCGCGGACCTTGAGGTTGTGGTCGAGCAGCTCCTGCATCACCGCGATCGTCACGCCGTCCTTCACGACGCGCGGGTCGGGCTTGATCATGAGCGGCCGCGTGGCGCTGAAGCCGCCGGCGGTGAGCTTGACCGTGTACGCGCCGGGGACGACCATCGGACCGTTGCGGCCGCTGCGCGCGGGGTTGGGGTCCCACGGACCCGCGAGCGTGAGGTCCCAGGTGAACCGGTTGTGGCCGGCGGCGGCCGGGAGGCGCGGCGTGCCGATGCGCTCCCACATCGGGCCGCGCATCGAGGGCTCGCTCGGCTCCACGCGCTGCTCGCCCGCCGCGCGGCTCGAGAAGCGGCGCACCACGGCCCCCTTCGCGTCGAGCACCTCCAGCACGACCTCGTCGGCCGGCGCGCTCGCGAACCAGTAGTCGATCGTCGCCCCAGCGGCCGGGTACTCGGGGTCGGCATCGCTCTCGCGCGCGCTCTCGAGGCCGCCGAAGCCGGCGCGGTACCGGTGCCGGTACGCCTCGCGCGGCGCGTACAGGTGGGCCGCGGTGCGCGCCATCGCGTCGCTCGTCTCGTGCAGCGGCGTGACGTTGTGCAGGATCCAGAACGAGCGGCCCTGCGTGGAGATCACCACGTCCTTCCGGTGCACCTTGAGGTCGGTGATCGGCGTGTTGGGCAGGTTGAGCTGCAGCGACTGCCAGCGCTTGCCGCCGTTGAACGAGACGTAGATCCCGAACTCCGTGCCGGCGTAGAGCAGCCCCTCGCGGTCGGGGTCCTCGCGCACGACGCGCGTCGGCTCGTCGGCGGGGATGCCGTTGGTGCCGTCGGTGAGCAGCGTCCAGGTCTTGCCGTAGTCGGTGGTCTTGTAGATGTACGGCCTGTGGTCGCCCAGCAGGTAGCGGAGCACGCTGTAGTACGCCGTGCCCTTGTGGTGCGGCGAGGGCTCGATGTTCTGCACGCGGCCGCCGAGCGGGAGGCCCCTGGGCGTGATGTTCTGCCAGGTCTTCCCGTTGTCGCGCGTCACGTGGAAGGGGCCGTCGTTGGCGCCCACCCAGATGACGCCGCCCTCGAGCGGCGACTCGCGGATCGCGTAGAGCGTGGAGAAGAACTCCTCGCCGGTGTTGTCGACCGTGATGGGGCCGCCGGAGTAGACGGCGCGCTTGTCCTCGGGGTTCCACGTGAGGTCGGGCGAGATCACCTCCCACGTCACGCCCTCGTCGCGCGTGCGGTGCACGTGCTGCGAGCCGTAGTACAGCGTGCCCGGGTCGTGCGGCGACACCTCCATCGGCGACACGCGCTGGAAGCGGAAGATCATGTCCTTCGTCGCGTTGCCGTAGAGCGACTGCGCGCCCACCCAGTAGTGCTTCTCCTGGCCGGTGCGCAGCGACATCCGCGAGTACTGGCCCTTGCACGAGCCGTAGACGGTGTCGGGGTTCACCGGGTGCGGCATGATCGGGCCGGTCTCGCAGCCCGGGCCGGACCGCCAGCCCTGGATCGGGTCGTCGAGCCCGCCCTGCTGCTCGGGGAGCGACGGCACGATGAGCGTCGAGTTGTCCTGCTGCGCGCCGTAGAGCTTGTACGGGAACTCGTTGTCCACGTACACCTGGTAGATCTCGGCCGTGGGCTGGTTGTACTGCGTGCTCCAGGTGCGGCCGCCGTTCAGCGAGACGTTCACGCCGCCGTCGTTCGCCTGGATCATGATCCGCCCGTCGGTCGGGTTGATCCAGATGTCGTGGTTGTCGCCGTGCGGCGTGCGCATCGTGGTCCACGTGCGGCCGCCGTCGACGCTCTTGAAGTAGCCCTCGGCGCCAGCGTACACCACGTCGGCGTTGGTCGGGTCGGCGCCGATCGTCGTGTAGTAGAACGAGCGCGTGCTGAGCTGCGGGTTGTTGCTCACCATCGTGAACGACTCGCCGCCGTCGTCGGAGCGGTAGAGGCCCATCCCCGGCTTCGCCTCGAGCAGCACGTAGACGCGCCGGGGGTTCGCCTTGCTCACCGCGATGTTGCCCTTGCCGACGAGCCCGTCGGGGAGGCCGCGCGTGAGCTTGGTCCACGTGGCGCCGCCGTCGGTGGAGCGGTAGATGCCGCCTTCCTTCGCGCCCGAGATGATCGTCCACGGCTTGCGCTCCGCGCGCCACATCGCGGCGTAGAGCACGCTGGGCTCGCCGGGGTTGAACTCCACGTCCACCGCGCCGGTCGAGTCGCTCACGTACAGCGTGCGCTGCCAGCTGCGCCCGCCGTCGGTCGTGCGGTAGATGCCGCGCGCGTTGGTGGGGCGGAACGGGTCGCCGATCGCGGCCACGAACGCGATGTCGGGGTTCGTCGGGTGCACGCGCACCGCGCCGATGTTGCCGACGTCCTTCAGGCCCACGTGCGTCCAGCTCTCCCCCGCGTCGGACGACTTCCAGACGCCCTTGCCGATGGAGACGTTGGAGCGGTAGCCGTCGCTGCCCGTGCCGGCGTAGATGACGTTGGGGTCGCTGTTGGCGACGTCGATGTCGCCCATCGAGCCCACGGTGATCTGGCCGTCCGAGACGTTCTGCCAGTTGGCGCCGGCGTCCGTGGTCTTCCAGATGCCGCCGCCGGTGGAGCCGAAGTAGAACGTGTGCGGCTCCTGGTCCACGCCGGTGACCGTGGTGACGCGGCCGCCGCGCGCGGGGCCGACCATGCGCCACTTGAGCTGCGAGAAGGTCGAGGCGGGCGCCGCGTCGGCGACGACGGGCGGCCCGGACTGCGCGCCGGCCAGCGCGGGCGCGCCGAGGACGGCGAGCGCGAGCAGGGCGCGGAGCGGGGGAGCGATGGTGGGCATCGGCACGGGTGCTGAGGGTGGGAAGCGGCCGCGGGGCGGCGCATCTATACTGCCATTCCCGTTACGTCCCGGGCCAGTCCGACGTTCGCGGGGTAGCACGCCGCATCCCATCTTTCCCCGACCCGTCCGCCGTCCGTCGCCGGAGCCCCACGATGCCGTCTCGCGCCATCCTCCGACTGCTCGCCGCCTGCGCGCTCGCCCTGCCGTCCGCCGTGCGGGCGCAGGCCATCCCCGCCGGCTGGCGCGTGGTCGTCGTCGGCCCGGCCGTGCTCGCCATCGGCCCGTCGGCCGCGCCGGCCCCCGGCGGCGACCGCCGGACCACGGCCCCGTACCTGCTGCGCTTCATCGCCGACCCGAGCCACACGGTGCGCGGCACCATCGGCGCCACGTGCCCCGCCGCCGCGAACAAGCGCGCGCGGACGCGCGAGTTCGTCGGCGCCAACGGCCAGGTGGTGGCTCCCGCGACGGTGCCGGCCGAGCTGCAGCGGCTCACCGAGCTCGTCGAGCGGTCGCTCACGCCCGACCGTGTGGTCTGCGGGCAGTCGCTCGACGCGGTGCACGCCCGGCACCTGCTCCCCGACGAGCGCGTGCGCGCGCTCAGGACGCTCGAGGGCGTCGTCGCCGAGCTGCGGGCCACGCGCTTCGACCACGGCGTGCTCGACCGCGTCGACCTGCGGCGCGCCCTCGGCTGCGCCGCGATCCACGCCGACTACCCGCAGATCGTGAAGCGCGCCGGCGACCGCGAGCTCCTGCCGAAGTTCATCTTCGCCGTCGAGGGGACCGGGCCCGGCACGCCCGCCGCGCACATCACCGAGGAGCTGCGCACCGAGTCGGGGATCACGAGCGCGATCGGCATCCCCGAGTGGGAGGTGCTCCGCCAGCCCGAGGAGGTGCGCAAGCTCGTGCAGCGCTGCACGCGGGCCATCGACCTCGAGCTGATCGCGTCGCGCTACTGATCGCGCGGCGCCGCGTACTGCATCTTCCCGAGGATGATCGCCGCGCGGCGCGACGCCACCGCGCCGTGCGGCGACCAGCGCAGCGGGCTCGGCAGCACCGCCGCCAGCCGCGCGGCCTCCTCGCGCGTGAGGGCCTTCGCGCTCTTCCTGAAGTGCGTCCGCGCCGCCATCTCCGCCCCGAACACGCCGTCGCCCCACTCGGCGAGGTTCAGGTAGAGGTCGAGGATGCGGTCCTTCGGCAGGCAGAGCTCGAGCACCAGCGTGAGGTACGCCTCGTAGCCCTTCCGGACGAACGAGCGCCCTTCCCACAGGAAGAGGTTCTTCGCCACCTGCTGCGTGATCGTGGACGCGCCGCGCAGCCGCCGGCCGCGGCGCGCGCGCTCGATCGCGTTCTGGATCTCCTCGAGGTCGAATCCCCAGTGCAGGTAGAACCGGTCGTCCTCGGCGGCGAGCACCGCGCGGCGGAGGTGCGCCGAGATCTCGGCCCGGCCCACCGCGTCGCGCCGCGGGTAGCGCGGCGTCTTGCCCGCGACCGTGCGCTGCACGGTGCGCCGCAGCATCACCATCGTCGTCGCCGGCTGCACCAGGTTGAGCGGCAGGATCAGCACGAACGGTCCGACCAGCGCGACCGCGACGGCGATCAGCAGCCAGCGGCGGGCGCGGCGGAGCAGGGCGGGGAGCCGGGCGCGGAGGCGCGCGGCGCGGGAGAGGGCGGACATGCGCCTTCAAGCTACCGCGGCCCGGAAGGGGCGGACCCGCCTCTGGCCGTTCGCGGTGCCGGTCCGCACGTTAGGGGCCATGCGCCTCCCTCTTCCGTGCCCGCAGGCCGGCCGCCGCCACCCGGCCACGCGCCCGGCCTCGGCTGCTGCACGGTGCGTTCGCGTTCTCACGGCGCTCCTCCTCGGGCTGGTGGGCGCTCCGCTGGGCGCGCAGGCCGTCCGCGGCGTCGTCGTCACCGGCGACTCGGTCGCGGTGCGCGGTGCCGTCGTCACGCTCGTCGACTCGCTCGGCGGCGTCGCCGCCAGCGCGCTCTCCGACGAGTTCGGCGCCTTCCAGGTGCGCGCACCGCGGCGCGGCACCTGGCGCCTCCGCACGGAGGCGGTGGGCTTCGCGCGCGTGACGTCGTTCCCGTTCGAGCTCGCCACCGCCGAGGTGCTCGTGCGGCGCGTGCAGCTCACCGACGTCACGCGGCGCCTCGCGAGCGTCGAGGTGCGCGACCGCCTGCGGTGCGACGTGCGCCCCGCCGAGGGGACGCAGGTCGCGCTGTTGTGGGACGAGGCGCGCAAGTCGCTCGCCGCGGCCGCGCTCTCGGCGGAGCAGGCGCCGCCGGTGGCGTTCGACCAGGACGAGATCGAGTACGACGGTGCCTTCCTGCGCGTGCGGAGCGCGAGCCGCATCACGGTCGCGGGGCGCGCCGAGCGCGGCTTCCGAAGCGACGCGCCGCGCGCGCTGCGCGAGCTGGGCTATGCGCGCCGCGTCGACACCACGAGCACCTACTTCGGCCCCGACGCGCGCGCGCTGCTCAGCGACGAGTTCGCCGCCACGCACTGCTTCCGCCTCGCGCCCGACGATCCCGCGTCGATCCGCCGCGTCGGCCTCGCCTTCGCGCCCGTGGGCCTCGGGCCCGGCAAGCTCGACGTCGCCGGCACGCTCTGGCTCGACCGCGAGACGTATGCGCTCGAGCTCGTGGAGTTCCGCTACGAGCCGCTGCTGAGCGCCGACTTCCCCGACTCGACGTTCGGCGGCCGCGTGCGGTTCACGCGCCTGCCGTCGGGCCATCTGGTCGTGACGCAATGGGTGCTGCGCATGCCGATCTACGCCGAGGCGGACGACGGCCGCGTCGCGCGCGCGGGCCAGACCTCGGCGATGGTGGTGCGCCCCGAGCGCCGCGAGGCGATCGCGGGCATCAAGGTCGCGCGCGGCATGGTGCGCGCCTTCGACGCGCCGCCCGAGCCGCTGCCCGTGGTCAACGCGCCGCCGCGGCGCAGCGCGGGCCCGCCGTCGTGCGAGGGCGTCGCGCCGGTGGGCGGGAACGCCGGCGCGCTCCTCGGCGACGTGCACGATGCGCGCGACCGCGGCGTGGGCGGCGCCCGCGTGCGCGCGAGCTGGATTCAGCCGGTGATGAGCGGCGGACGCCTCACCTTCCGTGAGCAGTGGGTGGAGTCGGGGGCGGACCCGTCCGGGCGCTACGCGCTCTGCGCGCTGCCGCGCGGCATCCAGCTCACGGTGACGGCGCGCACCGACCGCCAGCAGTCGGGGCGCGCGCGCGTCGTGCTGCCAGCCGCCGGCGCGCCCGCGGCGATGGACCTCGAGGTCGTCGGGGCCGCGCGCGTGCCGGGCGCGCCGGCGCGCGCCGGCCTCGTCCGCGGCCGCCTCGTCGAGGCGCAGGGGCGCCCCGTCGCCGGCGCGGAGCTCCGCCTCTTCCCCGGCACCATGCGCCTCGTCACGGATTCCACCGGCACCTTCGCGCTCCCCGAGGGGCCCGCGGGACCACGCGAGTTCCTCGTGCGCCGCCTGGGCTACGCGCCGCTGATGGTCTCGGTCGACGTCCCCGCGGGCGACACCGCGACCATCGAGGTGCCGCTCGGCCAGATGGCGCGCGCGCTCGCGCCGGTCGTCGTCGAGGCGCGCGTGACCTCGATGAACCTCGCGGGCTTCGAGCTGCGCCGGCAGGGCCGCATCGGCGCGGGGACGTTCATCGGCCGCGACGACATCGTGCGCCGGCAGGCGGGGAGCTGGGCCTCGCTGCTGAGGTCGATGGCGAACGTGCGCGTGGAGGAGAGCGCCGCCACCGGCGAGACGCGTGTCTACGGCCGCGGCGGCGACAATCCGTCGGAGCTCGTGACCGACCGCTGCACCATGCGCATGGTCGTCGACGGCGCCGTCATCCCGGACGGATTGCCGCTGCAGAATCTCCCGCCGCTGCCGGAGGTCGCGGGCATCGAGATCTACCAGGCGATCGGCGCGGTGCCGCCGCAGTTCAGCTTCGCGATGCCGGAGTGCGGGCTGATCGTGGTGTGGACGCGCGACTGGTCGTCGCCGTGACCGGCGCGCCGCGCGCTCAGCGCGTGACGCCGTACACGAGGTAGTTCGTCGCGAACTTGTACGCGTCGTTGGTGAAGTCGACCGGGTACCAGCCCTGGCCGGACCACTCCATGTAGTCGCCGATGTCGTTGTTGTAGTTCACCACGACCATCAGGCGCTTGCGCGGGTCGTCGTCCTCGAAGATGCCGAGGAACTGCGCGCGGTAGGTGCGCCGCTGGGGGTGATGCATCCCCTCGAGCGTGCGGATGTCGAAGAAGGAGTGGAACACCGGGTGCGAGACGTCGAGCGGCACGATGCGCGCGCCCGGCAGCACCTGCGCCATCGCGCGCTCGAACTGCGTCCACTGCGGGCCGAAGAAGTCGTCGACGATGAGGAAGCCGCCCTTCCGCAGCCACGCGCGCAGGCCGGCCGCCTCCGCCGCGGTCGGCGCCCAGTACCCCGGCTCGGAGAGGTATGCCACCGGGTACTTCGCGAGCGCCGGGTCGTCCATGTCGTGCACGTTGCTGCCCTGCACGTGCGGCCGCATCGTGGTGAGGTCGGCGAGCACGGTCATGAAGTTCCGCTCCATCGCCGGATAGTCGAACGCCCAGCCCGCGCGGCCGCCGCCGTACCGCAGCCGCACGAACGTGAAGCGGCCGTCGTACGGCACGTTCGGCTCCGGCTCGATGGCGCCGCGGCCCCACTGCGCCCACGCGAGGGGCGCGGCGACCAGCGACAGCACGAGCGCGAGCAGCAACGGACGGCGGCGCGGCATCCCGAGAACATGGCACGCTCCCGCCCGCCTGTCACGCCGCGCAGATTGCGGGCATGCCGTCGTCCTCGATTCTCGTCCTGCACGGCGCGCTCGGCGCCGCGGAGCAGATGCGCCCCATCGCCGACGCGCTCGCGCCGATCGGCGCGGTGCGCGCGCTCGAGTTCCCCGGGCACGGCGCCACGCCGCTCGGCGCGCGCGAGTTCTCGGTCCCGGGCTTCGTCGCCTGGCTCGCCGCCGAGGTGCGCGCGGACGAGCGCCCGGTGGTGTTCGGCTACTCGATGGGCGGCTACGTCGCGCTCGCGCTCGAGGCGGCGCGGCCGGGGACGTTCGCCGGCATCGTCACGCTCGGCACCAAGTTCGCGTGGACGCCCGCGGCGGCCGCGCGCGAGTCGGCGCGCCTCGATGCCGCGGTGATCCGCGAGAAGATCCCGCGCTTCGCCGCGGCGCTCGAAGCGCGGCACGCGCGCGCCGGCGGCTGGGAGCCGGTGCTCGCGCGCACGGCCGCGCTCCTGCGGCAGGTCGGCGAGCGGCCGCTGCTCGGTCCCGATGCGCTGTCGCGCGTGACGTGCCCGGTCACGGTCGCCGTCGGCGAGCAGGACGACACGGTCTCGTCCGACGAAGCGCGCGAGGCCGCCGGCTGGTGCGCCGACGGCCTCGCCGAGGTCCTGCCCGGGATCGGCCACCCCATCGAGCGCGTGCCCCTGCCGCTCGTGGAGTCGCTCGTGCGCCAGCTCCTCGCGCGGATCGCCGCCTAGGGCTGGTGCACCAGCCAGTTCTGCGGCACGGCCCGCCACGGACCGTTGCCGATGCGCACGCGCAGCGAGAGCGCGGCCCCGCCCCCGGCCTGGAAGTAGCGCACCACCACGGGGTGCGGGCCGGCGCGCAGCGCCACCATGCCCGTCCGCTCCTGCGCGCCGTGCAGGCCGTCGTTGTCCACGACGATCGCGTCGCCCACCTGCAGCGTCGCGCCGTCGTCGGCCACGAGCGCGAACTCGTACATCGCGTCCTCGGGCACTTCGACGAAGCCGCGGAAGACGAGCGCGTACGGCTTGTCGTCGAAGCGCTCGGGCAGTTCGACCGCGAACGCGACGTCGGTGCGCGCGGGGCGCAGCGTGTCGACCCCGACGGTGGTGCGCAGCGCCGCGTCGTGGACCGCGCGTCGCAGGCCCAGCGCGAAGGTCGACGAGGCGATCGACTCGGACTCGCGGTAGTTCGTGCGGCGGAACAGCGCCGAGCGCGGCGGGCTCGCGCGGCCGTCGGACGCGTAGGCGCGTGCCGACACGCGGACGCCATCGAAGGTGGTCGTCACGTCGAACGGCCGATCGTAGCGCGGGCTGCGCGGCGTCGGGTCGGTGCCGTCGAGCGTGTAGCGCACCTCCGCGCCGTCGAACGCGGCGCCAAGCGTCACGCGCACCTTCGGCTCGAGCGTCAGCACGTCGCGGTCGAGGCCGTTCACGTGCGGCAGGCGGTAGTTCACGCGCAGCCGGTCGAGCGCGCGCAGCGCGCCCGGCAGGCGGCGCGCGAAGCTGTCCCAGTCGCGCCGGTCGCGCGCGCTCCAGGTCACCTCGGCCAGCGCGATCGCGCGTGGGTACGCCATGTACTCGACCGCCGCCGGCGTCTTGAGGTACTCGGTCCACACGTTGCCCTGCGCGCCGAGGATGCGCCGCGCCTGTGCCGGCGTCAGCGCGTCCGGCACCGGCTCGAAGGCGTAGACCTGCTCCAGCGTGTTGAGGCCGCCGATCGCCAGCGGCTCGAACCGCGGGTCGCCCTGGTAGTAGTCGAGGTAGAGCGGCGAGGTGGGCGTCATGATGACGTCGCGCCCCTGCCGCGCCGCGTCGATGCCGCCGGCCGTGCCGCGCCAGCTCATCACCGTCGCGCCGGGCGCGAGCCCGCCCTCGAGGATCTCGTCCCATCCCACCAGCCGCCGGCCGCGCGCGGCCAGCCACGTGTCGATCCGCTTGATGAACCAGCTCTGCAGCCCGTGCTCGTCCTTGAGCCCTTCGCGCCGGATGATCTCCTGCGCCACCGGGCTCGCCTTCCAGCGCGTCTTGGGCGCCTCGTCGCCGCCGATGTGGATCATGGGCGACGGAAAGAGCGCGAGCACCTCGGTGAGCACCGTCTCGAGGAAGGTGAAGGTGCGCTCGTGCGGGCAGAGGATCTCCTCCGACACGCCCCACATCGTCCAGGGCTCGAACGGGCCCTCCGTGCAGGCGAGCTCCGGGTACGCCGCGAGCGCCGCCTGCGCGTGCCCCGGCATCTCGATCTCCGGCACGACGGTCACGTTGCGCGCCGCGGCGTAGGCCACCACCTCGCGCACCTCGTCCTGCGTGTAGAAGCCGCAGTGCGGCGTCCCGTCGCCGACGTAGGGATCGAACTTCCGCTCGACCATCGTCTCCTTGCGGCAGCTCGCCACCTCGGTCAGGCGGGGATACGCCTTGATCTCGATCCGCCACCCCTGGTCCTCGGTGAGGTGCCAGTGGAAGGTGTTGAGCTTGAAGCGCGCCATCAGGTCGATGTAGCGCTTGACGAACTCGACCGGCTGGAAGTGGCGCCCCACGTCGAGGTGCAGTCCGCGGTACGCGAAGCGCGGCGCGTCGGCGATCGTCACCGAGCCCACGCGCGGCGCGACCGCGTCGGCGGCGCGCGCGGCCTCCACCAGCTGCTGCAGCGTGATCAGGCCGTAGAACCGCCCCGCCATCCGCGGCGCGGTGAGCGTCACGCCACCCGGCGCCACCGTGAGCGAGTAGCTCTCGGCGCCGCGCAGCGAGTCGCCCGGCACGAGGCGCACGCGCACGCCCCACTGCGCGAGGTCGGCGTCCGTCTGGTAGGCCACCTCCACCGGGAGGGCGGCGGGCACCGCCCAGCTCCCCTCGAACGGGCGCGCGATCGCCGGGGCGGGGATCACCGGCAGGTCGCGCGGCGCGCGGGCCGCCGCCGGGGACTGCGCCCCGAGCGGCGCGCCGGGCACGGCCAGCAGCGCGGCGCACGCGGCGACCAGCATCGATGCCGACGCGGCCATCCGGACGCGGGTGAGACCGACGGTCCGCGCGCTCATCGGCTGCCCTCCGCGTAGCGCACGTTGTGCCGCCACACCGCCCGCGCGAGATGCTTGTCCGCGAGGAACTGCAGCGGCACCGACACGCCCACGCTCGCCGCGCCGCCGAGCATCATCGCGGCCGCCGTCTGGTCGAGGTCGTCCGTGGCCGCGCTCGCGGCCCCCGCCACGAGCAACGCGAGCCCGAGGTCGGTGAACACGGCCGCCCAGCGGCGCGTGCGCACCGCCGCGCGCGCCGCCGGTGCCGCCTCGCCGTCGAACACGGCGCTGATGTCCCGCGTCCACAGGAAGCCGAGCGTCGCCACGTGGGCCTCCGCCTCGCCCTTCACGACGGCGAGGCCGAGTCCGCGCGGCACGAGATTGTAGGCGCAGGTGCGGTAGTCGCACGCATCCGACGTGCGGCCGGGCTCGAGTCGCTGGGCGGCGAGCGGCGTCGCGGCGGCGAGGCACGCCGCCGCGAACGCGAGGGTGGGCAGGGCGGGGAGTCGCATGCCCCTAAGCTAAGGCGCGTACCGACCCCCCGCCGTGCCCCCGCCCGTTCACGCCTCGGCGCGGCGGCCGCGACGGCCACGCCACCACCGCGCGGCCACCCAGAGCACCGCCGCCGCCGGCAGCAGCACGCCCATCGACGCGATCGCCCACGCCACGAGGCCGACGAAGTTCCGCCACGCCTGCACGAACGCGCGCCCGATCACGCTCTGCCCCGGGTGCTCGGCCACCATCGGCGCCGGCTCGCTCACCGTCACCTGGATCGTGCTCGTCGCCACGCGCGCGCCGAGCCAGCGCAGCCGCCCCTCGTGCCGCTCGATCTCCTCGCGCACGCGCGCGAGTTCGCGCTCCACCGCGAGCACGTCCTCGAGCTTCCCCGTGCGCGTGGCGAGCAGGTCGATCAGCCGCGCCTCGAGCCGTCGCGCGTTCGCCGTGCGCGCCGAGAGGTCCACGTACTCCTCGCCCACGTCCTGCGCGCTCACGTCGCTGTGCTCCACGCGACCGATCGGCGCGAGGCCGCCCATCGCCTCGTCGAACCGCGCGGCGGGGATGCGCAGCTCGAGGGTCGCGCTGCGCACCTGCTGCTCGCCCGCGGAGACGCTCACGTTGCCGACCACGCCGCCGAGCGAGGCGGCGAGCCGGCGCACGGCGGCCATCGCGGGCTCGAGCGAGTCGACGCGCACGCTCACGTGCCCGGTGCGGATGAGCATCGGGCGGCCGGCACTGTCGCGCGCGATCGGCCCCTGACCGGCCGCGAACGGCGGGGCCGCGGCCTGCTCCGCCACGCCGCCCGCGACGGCGCGTGCCGCCAGGGTGAGTCCGGCGGACGCATCGGTCGGGGCGGGCGCCACGCGGGCCACGTCGGCGAGCGTCTCGTCGGATGCGTCGACGGCGGCCTCGCGGCCGCAGGCGAGCGCGGCGAGCAGGAGGAGGGCGGGGACGAGCGGGCGGACGGTGCGCATGGCGGGCTCCGGGTCGGGGTCGCCCGGCCGCGGCGAGCGCCGCGCCGGGGGGACCGTCGCGGAGGAGACGCCCGCCGCGCACGGACTTGCACACTGCCCCTGAGGGGGAACCCGTACGGGAAATGCTCACACCATATGCGCATATACGCTTATGGACTCGGCGCGTCCCCGGCCCGAACTTCGGGACGAGTGCAGCAGGGACGCAGACCCTTCCCCGAGGTACCGCATATGCGTCACATCGTCATCCTCGGCGCCGGCACGGCTGGGACCGTGATGGCCAACCGCCTCGCGCGCAGCCTGCGCCGCGACATCGCCGCCGGCGACACCCGCATCACCGTGGTGGACCAGGACCCGGTCCACGTCTACCAGCCGGGCCTCCTCTTCATTCCCTTCGGCGTCTACACGCGCGACCAGGCGGTGCGCGACCGGCGCGCGCAGCTGCCGCGCACGATCGAGTACGTGCAGTCGCGCATCGAGCGCCTTGATGCCGAGACGGATACCGTGACGCTCGCCAACGGCGCCGTGCTCAGTTACGACGTCTGCATCGTCGCGACCGGCACGCGCATCGTGCCCGAGGAGACCGAGGGACTCACCGGGCCCGGCTGGGGCGAGCGGGTGCACGAGTTCTACACGCTCGAGGGCGCCGAGCGGCTCGCCAAGGCGCTCCGCGAGTTCCAGGGCGGCCGCGTCGTCGTGAACGTCGTCGAGATGCCGATCAAGTGCCCGGTCGCGCCGCTCGAGTTCTCGTTCCTCGCCGACTGGTTCTTCACCACGCGCGGCCTGCGCGACAAGGTCACCCTCACGTACGCCACGCCGCTCGACGGCGCGTTCACCAAGCCCGCCTGCTCGCGGTCGCTGCAGTACCTGCTCGACGGCAAGGGCATCGCGCTCGAGACCGAGTTCAACGCGGGGCGCGTGGACGGCGAAGCGGGCGAGCTCGTGTCGTGGGACGAGCGCACGATCCCGTTCGACCTGCTCGTCTCGATCCCCGTGCACCGCGGCGCCGAGTTCATCGGCCGCAGCACGGGCCTCGGCAACGAGATGGACTTCGTCCTCACCGACCCGCGCACGCTGCAGGCCAAGGTGAAGCCGAACGTCTTCGCGATCGGCGACGCCACCGACGTGCCCGCGTCGAAGGCCGGCTCGGTCGCGCACTTCGAGGCCGAGGTGCTGAGCGAGAACGTCCTGCGCTTCCTGCAGGGCAGGCCGCTCGAGCCGGGCTTCGATGGGCACGCCAACTGCTTCATCGAGACGGGCTTCGACAAGGCCCTGCTCATCGACTTCAACTACGAGACCGAGCCGTTGCCCGGGAACTTCCCGTTCGCCTGGGGGCCCATGCCCCTGCTCAAGGAGAGCCGGCTCAATCACCTCGGGAAGCTCGCGTTCCGCCACGTCTACTGGAACGCCCTGCTCCCGGGCTACGACTTCCCCGGCATCCCCGCGCAGATGAAGCGCGAGGGCAAGGTGTTCCCCGCCGCGCCGGCCACCGTCTGACCCTTCCCCTGACCGGAGACACGACCATGACCGCCCTCGCCACCGTGCCACGCACCGCCGACGGCTTCCTCGAGAAGGTCGAGGATTGGGACAAGGAGCTCGCCGCCGAGCTCGCCGCCGAGTCGGGCATCCCCGCGCTCACCGACCGCCACTGGCTGGTCGTCGACTTCATGCGGAACGCGTTCCTCGCCAAGGGCGACGCGCCGACCATCCGCACGCTCGGCAAGGACTCGGGAGTGAGCATCAAGGAGCTCTACCAACTCTTCCCGAAGGGCCCCGCCAAGCTCGCCGCGAAGATCGCCGGCATCCCCAAGCCCCACGGCTGCATCTGACCAAGAGGACACGACCATGACGCTCGATCTCACGCAGGCCGCGGGCGCCCCGGGCGCCGCCGTCGCCGACGAGGCCATCACGAAGGTCTCGATCATCGTCTCGAAGGGCTCGCTCGAGGGGATCTACCCCGCGCTCATCCTCGCCAACGGCGCGCGCATGGAGGGCATCGAGGCCAACGTCTTCTTCACCTTCTTCGGGATGGACGCCATCAACAAGGCGCGCCACGAGTCGATCAAGGTCGCGACGGTCGGCAATCCCGGCCTGCACATCGCCACCTGGCTCGGCGGGTTCCCGGGCATGTCGGCCCTGGTGACGCAGCAGATGATGAAGAGCATGGAGAAGCTCGACATCCCGCCGATCCCGGAGTTCATCGAGATGATCGCCGACTCGGGCGCGAAGCTCTACGCCTGCAAGGCGACCGTGGACATGTTCGACCTCAAGCGCGAGGACTTCATCGACCAGCTCGAGGGCATCATCACCGTCGGCGACTTCTATCAGATGGCCGGCGGCGGGCAGATCATCTTCACCTGACCCCCGCTGCAAGGGGAAGGGGCGGGGGAACGGCGGCAGGGGCGTCAGCGGTCGGGGCGCCCCTGACGTCGTCTGAGGCTCAGAAGCAGCCGAGCACCGTGTCGTCGACGCGATGCCCCCGCACGCGGACGCGCCCGTGCGGCAGGAGCATGAACTCCCCGCTCACCCGGAGCGAGTCGCCGGGGCCCGCCGTCCAGGCGAGGCTCCACCGGGGGCGATACGGCCCGGGCGGCGGCGCATCGCTCGGCCGCTCGCCGCGTCGCAGCCGCTCGAGGTCCGCGAGACGGAGGCTGTCGCGCGCGGCCATCTCGGCCGGCGTGAGGATCGCATCGAGCAGCCGTGCATCGAACTTCCCTCGGAACGAACTCCCGAGCGGGCGACCATCGGTCTCGACGCCGAGGTAGCCGAGGGCGCGCCCATCGTCGAGGGATCGACAGTCGTCGGGGAGCGCCGCGCGCGCCGGGGCCGCGGCGGCGTAGATCTCGAGGCCGATGTACGGGCTGGCGTCGAACGGCGAGCGGCGCGCCTGCGGCGGCAGCGTGTCGCCGATCAGCGACATCGGGCGGGCCATCGTGCGCACGAACAGCGGACGCCACGGCGCATCGCCGATCGCCACCTCGAGCGCGAACGTCCCGGGGATCGGTGCCGCCATCAGGCGCAGTCGCCCCTCCGCCAGTGTGTAGGTCGCGTCGCGGATCAGCTGCGCCACCGGGTACGCGCGCGCCCGCGCCGTGTCGGCGAGGAGCGCCGCGAGCACCCGGTGCGTCGCGAGCGTGTCGGTGAGCGGGAATCGCGATGGCAGCGAGTCGAGCAGGTGCAGGAGCTCGACGGCGGGGAGCAGCGGCGTGCCCGGATCGACGAAGCGGCCGAACGCCGAACGGGCCTGCGGATAGGGCTGGAACTGCGTGCCCACGATGTCGAACGTCGGGAGCCCGTCCACCCAGTGCTCGCGCGGGCGCAGCGGCCCGGTGAACAGGCCCTGCGCGCCCGGGGCGATCCATCGCGCGCTGCGTCCCCACGCCACCGGGCTGCAGTCGGCGCCATAGTCCCACGGCACCAGCACCGCGTGCGTCGCGCCGCCGAGCGCGCCGCGGCCGCGCGCGCCGAGCGAGTCGAGTCGCACCAGCTGGCCGTGGATGGTCCGCGGGCGGCCGCGGCCGAAGTGGCCCTCCTGCACCGTGACCTGCATCGCGCCCGCGCCGGCGACCAGCGTGTCCGCGAGCGCCGTCGCCATGAAGGGCAGGGAGGAGGCGTCGCGGAGGCCCCACGGCGCGATCAGGGAGCAGGCCGCCGCCGGCGCCGCCGCCGCGCCGAGCGAGACGGCGAGCAGCAGGGCGCGCGACGTGATGGCGGTCACACGGCTCGGGCGGGGCATGCGCTCCAAGCTGCGCCGCGGGCGGCGTCGCCCGCCAGTCCCGCGCCGCGCGTGGCACCATTCTGGCGCGGGGCCGTAGTGCCTCCCATGTTCGTGCAGCACCGTACCCGTCCGGAGACCCTGATGCGCACCACCCGCCCGTTCCTCGCCGCGATGTTCGCCGCGGCGGTCCTCGTCCCCGCGCCGGCGCGCGCCCAGTCCGATCGCGCGCTCGACATCACCGAGGCGATCCTCGACCGCTTCTTCACCGCCCACGCCAAGGAGAAGTCCGAGCGCGAGGGCATCGCGCCGCAGGTCGAGGAGGCCGAGGCGCGCATCAGCAAGTACGAGCAGTGCCGCCGAGACTTCGAGACGGCCGGCTCCGCGAGCGGCTCGCGGTTCGGCGGCCTCGCGGCGCGCGTCGCCATCAAGGCCAAGTGCGGCGACAGCGACGCGGAGGCGCTCCGCAAGCAGCGCCAGAAGGTGCTCGACGGTCCCGAGATCGCGGCGGCCGCCGCCGGCGGCTTCCAGCTTCCCGAGTATCGCCGCTATCGCGACCGCATCCGCGGCTGGCTCGACGGCGACGCCTCCGGCTTCACCGCCGCCGGCCTCGCCGTGCTCAAGGCGCGCGAGTCGCAGCTGCGCGGCAGCTTCGGCGTGAGCGCCGCGGTGGTGAACGCGGGCGGTGGCGGCGGCCGCGGCATCCGCGGTCCCGCGGTCTGGAACACCGACTACGCCTGGCTCTGGATCTCGCAGCTCTTCGCCGTGCAGTATCTCTCGGGCGCGACGATGTTCGAGAAGGACTACGCCCCCGGCGACTGGACGCGCTGGCGCGTCGCGGTGACCGACGAGGATGACGACGCCGACGAGGTGCAGGAGGTCGAGAAGGCCTTCCTCGGCCGGCTCGCCGACGGCGGCGAGTGGTGGAGGATGAAGACGATCACCAAGCACGACGCCGGTGCGGACACCGTGTCGCTCGAGGCGCTGTTCAAGCCCGAGGAGGGCAACGAGTACCTGCAGCGCCTCGTGCGGATGCGCGCCAAGCTTCCCGGCAACGCCGAGCCGCAGGAGATGATGGTCCCCGAGCAGTGGACGACATGGAACATGATGGGCTCGTTCTCCGGCCGTCCGACCAAGGAGTCGATCGAGGGCGCGACCGTCGGCACCGAGAAGGTGACGACGCCGGCCGGCACCTTCACCGCGAAGCACGTGCGGTTCGGTCAGGGCGGCGGCACGCTCGACTGGTGGATCGACGAGTCCACCACCGGCGGCTGGGTGAAGTTCAGCGCGATCGACAACGACAAGAAGCCGCGCTACACGATGGAGCTCACCGGCAAGGGCGCGGGCGCCGCGTCCGAACTCGGGGTGACGATCGCGAAGTGATGCCGGGCCCTCTTCGGGGGCGCGGTTGATTGTTGGGCCCATCGGGCCGACACTATTGACGGGAGGACCGAGGGCGTCTGCCGCGGTCCTCCCGTCGTCCGTTCCCCCGGAGCCGTCCTGACCCTCGCCGACGCGGTGGGCTCGTCCCCAGCCGATGCGGCGCGTCCGAAGCGCCGATCCGATCCCGCGGTGCTCGCGGTCGTCGCGGCGTACCTCGCGCTCGCCGCCGTGGGCGCGCGCGACTGGGCGAGCGCACCGCTGCTGGGCAACCTCCTCTACGCCGCGCTCGGCGTCCTCACCCTCGCCCAGTGCGTCCGCACGGCGCGGCGAGCGCCCGCGCTGCGCGAGCGGCTCGCGTGGGGGCTGCTGGCGACCGCCCTCGCGCTCCGCTTCGTCGGCGGCCTCTCCTGGGTGCTCGTCGTGCAGCCCGCCGCGGCCCCCGACCCGCATTGGCTCCGCGCGCTGCAGCTCGGCTACTTCCCGCTCGCGCTCGCCGCGATGCTGCTCTTCCCGTCGGCGCGCCGCCGCGGCCGCGACGCGATCCGCGCGCGGCTCGACGTCGCCACCGTCGTGCTCGGCAGTGCGCTGCTGGTCTGGTACCTCGCGATCGGGCCGCTGCTGCGCCTGCCGTCGCTCTCGGAGGCCCCGCTCGAGGACCGCCTCTTCGCGCTCGGGGATTCGGCGGCGCTGCTGCTCGCCGGCATCCTGCACCTCCGCACCGGCGATGTCGCCGTGCGCCGGGCCGCGGCCTGGCTGCTCGCCGCCTACTTCGCGCGCCTGGTCCCGGACCTCGTGATCTGGCGCGGGTTCGGCGTCGCGGACTTCTCGCCGTTCGCCCTCGTGGACCTCGCCTGGTTCGGCGTGTGGGCCCTGCACTGGGTCGCCGCGCGCGAGGCGGAGCGGGAGTGGACCTCGGGGCGCGTGGACCGACGGAGCGGACGGTACCGCAGCAGCATCGTGCCGCATCTCTTCCTCGCCGGCGCGCTCGCCGTGCTCCTGGCGGCCCTCGGCACGGGCGAGCGCAGCGAGGCGCTGCTGTTCAGCGTCGGCAGCGCCGCGCTCATGCTGCTGCTCGTCTGGCGGCAGAGCGTGGAGTTCGCCGAGCGCGACCGCCTCACGCAGCGGCTCGAGTGGGAGCGCGCGCGGTTCCGCGCGCTCCTGCACCACGCCTACGACGCGGTGGCGCTCTTCGGGCGGCGCGGCGACCTGCGGTACGTGAGCCCGTCCACGCTGCGCATCTTCGGCGACGACCTCGCCCTGGTCGGCAACGAGGGGCTGCTGGAGCGCGTGCACCCCGACGACCGCGCGGCGATCGTCGCCGCCTTCGCGCAGGAAGCGCCGGCGATCGAGGACGCCCCGCGCGCCGACGACGCGCCGCCCGGCACGGGCATCACCGGCAGCGCTCCCGCCCAGCGCGTGCGCGTGCGCGCGCGCGACCGGCAGGGCCGGTGGCGGACGTTCGAGGGGCAGATCACCGACCACCGCCGCGACCCGCGCGTGGGCGGCATCGTGCTGCACGGCATCGACCGCTCGCGCGAGGACCGGCTGGCCGAGGGCATCGAGGACTCGCAGCCGCTCGAGGCGCTCGGCGTGCTCGCCGGCGGCCTCGCCCACGACCTCAACAACATCCTCACGGTGGTCGCCTCGCATGCGGAGCTGCTCGCGCTCGAGGGTGGCCTCGACGCGCGCGCCCGCGCGGACGTGGAGGCGATCGGCGCGGCGAGCGACCGGGCGCAGGCACTCACGCGCGGCCTGCTCACGCTGAGCCGCCGCAAGGCGGCGGGTGGCGCGCTCGTCGACGTCGCGGCCGTCGCGCGCGCGGCGCTCGCCGGGGCCGCAGGCCGCGTCGAGGTCGCCGCCGCGCCCGCCACGCTGGTGCGTGGCGACGCCGACGCGCTCGGGCAGGTGGTCGCCGCGCTGGTCGACGAGACGCGCGCGTCGGCCCCCGCCGCGCCCCTCCTCGTGCGCATCGCGCTCCAGGAGCTCGACGACGAGGCCGCCGCCGCCCGGCGCGTGGAGCCGCGCGTGTTCGTGACGCTCACGGTGGGCGAGGGGCCGACCGACGCGCCCGTCACCGGCGTGGAGGAGGCGGTGCGGACCGCCGCCACCGACGAGTGGGACCTGCCGCCCGGCGACCTCGCCCTGCTCATCGCGCTGGCGGCGTGCCGCGAGCTGGGCGGCACGATCGTGCGCGAGCGGCGCGGTGCGCGCTCGCACCTGGTGGCCCTGTTGCCGGCGGTGCACCAGTGAGCCGCCGGCTGCGCGCCGTCCTGCGCCGCGAGGACCGACTGGTCCTCGGCTACGTGGCCGCCTGGCTCGCCGGCCTCGCCTGGGTGATCCCGCAGGGCGGCCCCGTGGGCCGCGCCGTCGACTCGCTCTACTTCGTGATGCCCGCCCTGGTCGCGCTCGCGCAGTGGCGCGCCGCGCGCGTCGCGCCCGATGCGGCCACCCGGCGCGGCTGGCGCTTCCTCGCCCTCTCCAGCGTCACGATGCTCGCGGTGGGCGTGACATGGACCGCCTGGGAGCCGCTCACCGGCACCACGATGCCGGGCTGGCTCGACCGCGTCACGCAGGGCCTCTACGTACCGTTCGCGCTCATCGGCTTCCTGAGCTTCCCGGCCGACCCGGCCGTCCGCTGGCGCGACCCGCGCGCGGGGCTCGATGCGCTGCTCTTCTTCGCCGGCGGCGCCGCCCTGTCGTGGCACTTCGGCCTCGCCCCCGGCGTGACCGGCGAGATGCCCCTGCGCCAGATCACCGCCGTCGCGGAGTGGGTGCTCACGATGGTCGCGAGCTTCGCCCTGCTGCGCGCCCGCGACCGCGCCACGCGCTCGGCGATCGGCCTCGCGCTCGCCGCGCAGCTGCTGTTCGTGCTCACCGACCACTTCTCGCGGGGACTCTCCGGGCCCGCCGCGGCCGGCTTCTGGCTCAATGCGATCTGGTTCGTGGTCTGGGTGCTGCGCTGGGCCGCCGCGCGGCGCGCGGTGCTGCGGTTCCCCGAGCGGACGCAGGGCGCACCCGGCTATCGCGGCAGCCTCGCCCCCGCGCTGCTCGTCGCGGGCGCGTACGCGCTGCTCTTCCTCTCGATCGCGCTGCAGCCCGACCGCCCGGTGCTCGACCTCGCCGGCGCCGCCGTCGGCATGACCGCGCTGCTGCTCGTGCGTCAGCGCCTCACGCTGCGCGAGAACGTCGCGCTCGTGCGCGAGACCGCGCAGCAGACCGCGACCTTCCGCTCCATCGTCGCGAGCGCCACCGACCTCATCCTCACCGTGCGCGCCGACCATCGCATCGCCTTCGCGAGCCCGTCGGTGGAGCGCCTCGCCGGCGACGTGCGCGGCCAGTCGTTCAAGGCGCTGCTGCATCCCGACGACCGCGCCGGCGTCCTCGGCTGGATCGAGGAGCGCATCTCGAGCCTCGGGCAGCGCGGCTACCGCTGCCGCCTGCGCGCCGCCGACGGCGACTGGCGCGACGTCGAGCTGCGCGCGCAGGACCGCCTCGACGATCCCGCGGTGCGCGGCTATGTCATCAACGGCCGCGACATCTCGCAGGAGCTCGCGCTCGAGCAGCGGCTCGGCCACGCGCGCAAGCTCGCGATGCTCTCCGAGATGGCGGGCCGGATCGCGCACGCGTTCAACAACACGCTCGCCGCGCTGCAGGGGCACGCCGAGGTGCTCGCGCGCGACCTGCCGCCCGGCAGCGCCGCGCACGAGGACGCGCGCGCCATCCGCGCGGCGGCAGAGCGCGGCGCCGGGATCACACGGCAGCTGCTGGGCTTCACCGGCCGCCACGTCATCCGTCCCGAGCCGCTGCGTCCCGCCGAGGTGCTCGAGGCGCTCCGCGGCTCGCTCGAGCGGCTCCTCGGCGCCGGCCGCGCGCTCGCGCTCCGCGCCGAGGCGCCCGACGCGGTCGTGGTGATGGACCGCGCGCAGCTGGAGCAGGTGCTGATGAACCTCGTCGCCAATGCGCGGGACGCCTCGCCCGAGCGCGGAACGATCGAGGTCGCCGTGCACCGCGACGGCGACCGCGTACGGCTCGTCGTCCGCGACGAAGGCGTGGGGATGGCGCCCGAACTCGCGGCCCGGGCCTTCGAGCCGTTCTTCACGACGAAGAGCCCGGGGGCGGGCACTGGCCTCGGCCTTCCGATGGTCGCCTCGATCGTGCGGCGCGCCGGCGGCACGGTCGCGCTCGAGAGCGCCGTGGGTGCGGGGACGACCGTCACGATCCTGCTGCCGGTGGCGCACGCGACGCCGGCGCCCGCGCGCGTGGCGCCCCCGACGCCGCCGCGCGCGGATGCCGAGCCGCCGAGCGGCCCCGGCTGCCGCGTGCTCCTGGTGGACGACGACGCGCTCGTGCGCAACGCGACCGCGCGGATGCTCGTGCGCGCGGGGCACACGGTGCTCGCCGCGGAGGACGGCGCGCGCGCCCTTGAGATCGCCGACGACCCCGCCAACGGGATCGACCTCCTGCTCACCGACCTGATGATGCCCGGCCTGTCTGGCCGTGACGTCATCGCGCGCTTCCGCGCCATCCGGCCCGGCGTGCCGATCGTCTGCATCACCGGCTACGCGACGGAGCGCGAGGACGACCGGTCGCTGGCGCTCGAGGTGAGCGGCATCGTCGCGAAGCCGTTCACCGCGCAGGC
>ERZ1645185.135-NODE-135-length-30919-cov-4.926808_pt1 | contig 30919 bp, 29 predicted proteins | sample MGYA00575351_ERZ1645185 | MGnify/ENA primary metagenome ERZ1645185 (study PRJEB40838, sample SAMN11284767) | freshwater sediment metagenome | isolation source: river sediment | host: Sediment | place: India: Jana village, Kanpur | collected 2015-12-17 ... | reverse complement strand
GAGATAAGCTAGTGACTGGAGTTCAGACGTGTGCTCTTCCGATCTCGCCGACCAGTGACCCGTTCGATTCGATCGTGCGCGCCAACAAGGTCATGGTTTCCACCTATTCGCGCACGCCAGGCCTGATGCGGTGCCTGCTCCACTTCGACGAGGAGGAGGCCGAGTTCTCCGAACTCTATCGCAAGGTGAGCGCCGACTGGAGTCTCAAGATCGCGAAGGACATCGCAAAGCGATGCCCCGGCGTGGCACTGGGCGAGGAGCAGCGGTTGATGATCGCCTATGCCCTCGGCGGCATGGTCGACAACTTCCTGTTCGAGCTTTACGTCGATCGGAATCCGACGCTGGTGAAGGCCTTCTCGTCGCCGGAGGATGTGGCGCATTTCCTCGCGATTCTCTGGTACAGGGCGATTTACCTCGCAAATCCGCCCGCCGAGCAGTTGAAGGGCTATGAGGGCTTTACAAGCCTCAAGATGGCCTGAACCAGGTCGTCAGTTTGCGGCTGCCGCGCGTGGGCGCGCGGCGCGCAGCAGGTCGATCGCCCAAATAGCGGGATTATGCCCCACCTGATTGAGCGTTCCGCCGAGGCTGATCCCCGTGCCCGGTTCATAGAGCATGATCGCGCCCCAGAATCCGGTGTGTCCGAAATACGAGATGCCGTCGGGCGTCGTCAGTCGTGACACGCCAAGCCCACGTTCCACCGCGATATCGCCGCGCATCTGGCGCCACTGAGGCGACGTCATCAGCGCCAGCGTTTCCTTTTTCTTGAACAGCCGCCCCTCGCCGAGCGCACGGATGAAGCGGTTAAGTTCGTCGGCCGTTGAGACGACACCGCCGCCCGCCCAATCGAAGGAAATGTTGAAGCGCCCGGTGCGGCCGGCGAAATCCCCGATATAGAAATCCGCAGCGTTGCCCTCATAGGGCGTGGTCGCTGGCTTGGTCGCATATTCGAGATAGGTGTGCTTCAGCCCGAGCGGATCGAACAATCGCTTACGGTAGGCCTCATGCAGCGTGGCGCCGGTGAGCTTTTCGATCACCAGGCCGAGAATGATGTAGCCGGTATCGCTGTAGTGATACCCCTGCCCCGGCGCGAACAGTCCGTTCGTCGCGCCGCCGTTATAGCTGAGGTAGAAATTGAGGATGCCGGCCTGCGGATCATCGGGCCGTGACGGGTCCCACGGCGCCCATGTCTTTCCGGTTGCCAGCGTCGCGATATCGCATCCCGGCGTCTCGAGGCACTTGCGATGCGTGCCGAGCACGCCGAGCAGCACGCCGCCGAAGGACTCCGGCGCCGCCTGCCCCTGGCTCTGGTCCGACGTGAGCTTTGCGTCGTCCATGAAGACGTCGCGCATACCCGACTGGTGCGCCAGCAATTGCCGGATTGTCAGCCCGGCGCCATAGCTGCGCCCTTCAAACGTCATCAGGCGGTCGAGGACCGCGGGCGCGAGCACGCCGAGCGAACCGAGCGTCGTTTCGATCCCCTCCGGGCCAAGCTTCCCCTCTTCGGCGAGTTGCAGAATCACCGTCGCCGTCATCGTTTTGGTGACGCTCGCGATCGGGAACTGGTCGTGTGCCGTAATCGCGGCCGTACCGCCTTCGCGCGCGGGGCCGATGCCCTTTGCATAATAGAGCTTTTGCGCGGGATCCTCCACGACCACCGCCGCATTGTGCATGGCATCAGCGGGTGCGGGCGAAGACGATGCCAGCGGCAAGGCCTGCATCACGGCATCGAGGCGTGCCGCCTCGGGCGCCGCCGGTGCCGTGCCATGCGCGCACCCGGCCGCCATCAGCATTAGAGCGCCAGCGATCGCGCAACCGGCTTTCCGTACCATCATAGAGCCTCCGAACCTCGCACCTTGAATCCCGCCACACGGGCCGTCACTTCGGCATCGAGCAGGCTCGCGGCGAGGTTGATTGTTTCCTCCGCCATCGCCGCCTCGATACGGTCACGCTCAAGCAGGTTGATCGCCCGTTTCAGGTTGCGTACCGCCTTCGCCGGGCGCGACGCAATGCGCTGAGCGAGTGCGAATGCCGCTTCGAGATGCTGTCCGGTCGGCGCGATCTCGGTCACGAGCCCCGCCTCATTCAGCGCCTTCCCGTCCAGATGTTCGCCACCCATGATCCATCTGAACGCCCGCTGCGGGCCGATCAGACGCGGCAGCAGCGCGGTCACGCCGCCGCTCACGAACATGCCCCATTCGATCTCGGGGAAAAACGCGCGCGCTTCCTCGGACCAGATCACCGCGTCGCAGTTGATCGCCCATTCGAAGCCGCCGCCCACGGCCCAACCGTGCACGGCCGCGATCACCGGCTTTTCGCCGAACATGATCTCCCGGCTCACCTGCTGCATGACGTCCACACGTGCGCGCATCGTCATTTCGTCCACGTCCTCCGGCGCCTCGTGCGCGGTCAGGTCGTCGCCTGCGCAGAAGGCCTTGCCGCTCCCATGAAGCACAATCGCCGCCGTCGCCTCGTCGGCATTGGCTTCGCGCAGCGCAGCGATGAACGCGCGGACCATCGGTTCGTTGATCGCATTGAGGCACGCGGGCCGATTGAGCGTGATGACGCTGGCCCGGCCCTGACGGGACAGAAGGACTTCCGGCGATTCAGTCAATTCTCGAACCCTCAAACACGACGCGTGCGGCGCCCTCATTCTTTCGCTATTTGATTTTAAATTTAATTTCAAGTAAAGCTGCGGATAGTGATGGCGTCGTTGGAGGGCGAGCCGGTTGGGAGGCGGCCCTGCACGCGGCCCATGCACCGCTATTGGGAGGGGCAGGTGTTTTGCTGAACTGGAATCAGGGGAAGGCTCCGGGCCTCCCGGTCACGAAGACCAACGCAAAACTTGAATATGAATTTATGTTCTATCAATCGATCTGAAAAAGGGGGAAGGAATGTCGAAATCGGTTAACCCTGCACGTAACCTGTCCGTGCGCCAGCTGATGCAATCGGCCGCAGTGCTCGCCCTGCTCTCGCCCGTACCCGCGCTGGCGCAGGAAGACGCCTATGGCATCGAGATCATCACCGTCACCGCCCAGAAGCGCACGGAAAGCGTGCAGGACGTGCCGATCGCCATCACCGCATACTCCGAAGCTGGCCTCACCGCGCGCGGCATCGACGGGCTCGGCGATCTCGCACAGAATACCCCGAGCCTCGGCTTCGGCAACTTTTCCGATCTCAAGCTCTCCCCCATCGCGCTGCGCGGCATTTCCGCAAGCTCGGGCTCGGCCGGGCAAGACCCCGCCGTCGGCGTCTATGTCGACGAGGTGTTCATGGGCGGCGGCGTCGGCGCCAATATCGACATGGTCGATGTGGAGCGCGTCGAGGTTCTGCGCGGTCCGCAGGGCACGCTTTTCGGCCGCAATACCGTCGGCGGCGTGATCAGCATCACGACGAAGAAGCCGACCGACGAATTCGAAGGCTATGTCTCGGCTGGCTACGGCGACTACGACGCGGTCAACCTGCGCGGCGCCGTCAGCGGACCGATCATTGCCGACAAGCTGCTCGCCCGCATCTCGGGGCAATACGAGGACCGCAAAGGCTTCACGCGCAACGAGATCGACGGAACGCGCGGCGACGATTCTCACACATGGAGCCTGCGCGGCCAGCTGCTGATGCGGCCTACCGAGAATGCCGAGTTCGTGCTTACCGGCGAATATCGGAAGGTTGACCAGCGATCCAAGTATTTCGAAACCCTGGCCTACAACCCCGACCAGTTGCTCCCGCAGCTGCTCGAACTGTTCGAACTTCCGCTCAACACCGACCCCTTCGACCGCCGCGTCTATTCGGACCTCGCGACGAAGGAAACGCTGAAGGCGTGGGCCGTCTCGTTCAACGCGAATATCGATTTCGGCGGCGTCGATTTCACCAGCATCACGTCCTACCGCGAGCATGAATACGACAACATCGGCGATACCGACATGTCGCCGCTGCGCTGGCTTTACGACGGCGACCCCGAAGACGTCTGGCGCTTCAGCCAGGAGCTGCGCCTCGCCTCGAAGGGCGACACGGCGCTCAGCTGGATCGCGGGCCTCTATTATTTCCACCAGACGAGCCGCAACCTCAGCTTCGTTCGCCTCGGACAGGATCTCGCCGATCTGCTCGAGGTGCCCGCGATGGACATCGGGTCCGACGCGGACATGAAACTCGATAGTTACGCGGCTTACGCGAACATCTCCTACAAGATCACCGATCAGCTCGAAGCGACGCTCGGCGGCCGCTACACCTACGAAAAGAAGTCGATCCTTTATTCGCAGTTCGATCCACTCGCGCTCCTCGGCGGTCAGGTGGACGGTCTGCAGGGCAAGGATACGTGGAAGGCGTTCACGCCCAGCTTCAACATCCGCTACCACTTCAACCCGTCGGCAATGGCCTATGCGACCGTCAGCCGCGGCTTCAAGAGTGGCGGCTTCAACGACGCGCTCGGCGACGCGAACGGCATCAGCTACGATCCCGAATATATCTGGAACTACGAGATCGGCGCGAAGATGAGCCTCCTCGAAAACCGCCTTCTCGTGAACGTCGCGGCGTTCGCGATGGAATGGACCGACATCCAGATTTCGGCGGACGATCCGAATACCCTCCCCTTCGATCCGCGCACCAGCAACGCCGGCAAAGCGCACTCGCGCGGGGTCGAGCTCGAAGTCACAGCCGTGCCGATCCCGGCGCTCGAACTCGGCTTCAATCTCGCGCTCACCGATGCGGAATATGACGAAGGCACGGTACCCACAGCGCCCGGCAGCCCGGAAATCCCACTCGCCGACCTCCCGCGCGCGCCGGAAACCCGCTTTGGCGTAAACGCGCAGTACACCGTGCCGCTGGGCGAAATGTCGCTCACCCTGCGCGGCGACTATCTCTACGAGCGCGGCACCGACCTGCTGCCCATCAAGGATCCAGCAGCCCGCGTCGGCACCGTCGGGCTTCTTAACGGCCGCATCACGCTCGCCGGCGAGGAAAACCGCTGGTCGATCGCGCTCTGGGGCAAGAACCTCACCGACAAGACCTACAAGACCCGCCTGTTCGACCTCTCGAACCAGGCGCTTGTGGGGCAGCAGCTCATCGTGCTCGGCGCACCGCGCACGTTCGGCGTGGAGGCGCGATTCAACTTCTAGGATCACGCCCGCAAATCGTGCCATCATCGGGGAGACGCCGCGACGGGACCGCGGCGGCTCGGCGATGGTGGCACCACTATGAAAGGACCATCTGAGTGAAGGAAGGTGTCATGCACGAACTCATCTGTTCATCGAAGGCTCCGCGCGGCGAAGGCTGGCGCAGGGGCGTGCTCCCGCTTCTGGTCAGCGTCGCGCTGCTCGGCACCGATGCATTGCATTCGGAGGTGAAGGCCGAAGCGCTCGCGCCCGAAACCGCGTCCCGTATTGATGCAATCATCGCGAACCGCATGGAAGCGGCCCCCTTCCCCGGGCTCGCAATCGCGATCGAACGCAAGGGCGAACTCGTTTATGCGAAGGGCTTCGGCAAGGCCGATCTGGAGCAGGACGTGCCGGTCACGGTGGATACCGTCTTCCCGATCGGATCGATCACGAAATCCTTCACCGGCCTTGCGCTCGCGCAGCTTGCGGTGGACGGCAAGGTTTCGCTGGACGAGACCGCGGGCCATTATCTGCCCGATCTGCCTGAGCCCGCGCGCAGCGTGAAGGTCCGCAATCTTCTCGATCACACCGGCGGCCTTGTGAACTACACCGACCTGCCGGAGTTTCCCTACAACTCCCGGAAGGAATTCACGCGCGAGGAGATGGTCGGCTACTTCGCGAGCAAGCCGCTGATGTTCAAGCCGGGAACGGCGTGGAGCTATTCGAACTCCGGCACTTATCTGATTGGCCTCATCATCGAGAAGGTTTCGGGCGTGACGTACGACGAATACGTCCGCACGCACATTCTCGAACCGTTCGGCATGTCGAAGTCGCTCTATACGGACTGGACCCGTCTCGTGCCGCACCGCGCGCAAGGCTACAAGAAGGGCAAGAACGGCTGGCAGAATGCACTGCAATATGATCCCATCGTTCCATTCTCAGCTGGCGCGATCATGTCGACCGTCGGCGATCTTCTGAAATACCGCCGCGGTGTGTTCGCGTCGGACAAGACCAGCCAGGCCGTGCGCGATCTCATTCTGAAGCGCGACAAGCTCGAGGACGGAACCGAGCTTCTTTACACGCTCGGCTGCCTCGTCACGACGAACTTCGAAGGCCACCGCAAGATATCCCACGCAGGCGATATCTACGGCTTCTCGGCATACTACGCTTATTATCCCGATGACGACGTGGTCATCACCATCACCACCAACAATCAGGGCGGTGCTTTTCCCCCGCTCAGCGTCGAACAGAAGATCGCGCGCGAGATACTTGGCGTGCCGCAGCCGGTCGTCAAATCATTGCCGGTTCCCGCCGATCTCGGCACGCGCGTCTCGGGCGATTACTATTTCGCGCCCTACCGCTTCGGGCCGGAGGTGCACGGCTTCTCCTTCAAGGACGGCCAGCTCTACCTGAATTTCGGTGGAACCAAATCGGGCGGCCCTGTGCTGCCGCTGCTCTACCAGGGCGCAAACCGGTTCGTGTCGGCCGTCGACGACGAGCACAACGTCGTCTTCAAACCCGGGAAACGCGGAAAACCGGCAACGCTGACGATGGAGTATTACGGCGGCAGGTTCAGCGCACAGCAGACCCCCGCGAAGTAATCAGGCCAAGTACAAAAAAGAAGAGGCCGGGGAAGCAATTCCCCGGCCTCCTTTTTGGTCTGACGGTTCAGCCCCTAGAACTTGAAGCGTGCCTCAACGCCATACGTGCGCGGCGCGGAGAGAGACTGCACGGCCTGCCCGCCGATAATCACGCCATCGTCGCGGTAGAGCGCGTAATCCTTGTTCGTCAGGTTGCGGCCCCACAGGAACAGCGACCAGCCCTGTTCGCTGCCGATACCGATACGCCCGTTGAGCAGCGTCACATCGCCTTGCGAATAGTCGTTGTCCGGCCCGAAGAAGATCCGGCTGCGATGCGTCAGATCACCGCGCAGCGTCAGCGAGAGCGTGTCGGTAAGCGGCGCCTCGTATTGTGCACCCACGCTGATGTTGTGCTTCGGCGCCTTCACCATCGTATTGCCGGTGAAGTCGTCGCCACCCGGCGTGGCGCCTGCATAATCGAGGAACTTCGCATCGAGATAACTGTAGTTCACCGTAACGTCGAAGCCGTTAACGGGCCGTGCCGTGAGTTCGAGTTCGACACCCTTGCTGCGCGCGCGCGCAGCGTTCGAGGTCTGGAATTGCGGCAGACCGCCCACCAGCTCCAGCTGGTTCACCTGCAGGTCCTTGTAACGCAGATAATATGCCGATGCGTTGAAGCGCAGACGGTTGTCGAGCAGATCGGATTTCAGGCCAATCTCATAGCTTGTCACGAATTCCGGTTCATACTCGGCATCGTCCGTGGGCGTCACCGAAAACACGTTGTAACCGCCCGATTTGAAGCCCCGGCTGACGGTGGCGTAAGTCAGAACCTTGTCGTTCCACTTGTAATTGAGGCTGAGCGACGGAGAGAAATCATCCTCCGATCGGCCGAACCGACGTTCCGGCATCGTTGCAAGCAGCAACCCGAACGGATCGCCGTTCTGGCTGTGAATGACGTCCTTCTTTTCCCACGTATAGCGCAGTCCGGCAGTAATGCTGAACTGGTCCGTCACGCGATAGACGGCTTGACCGAATCCGGCGATGCTTTCGGATTTAATGGTCGCGAGAATGTTTCCGGTCACGGCCTCGGGATAGATGCCGAGGTCCGCGCCGATCACAGCAGCCGAATTTGTCTCAAGCCGCTGGTGGAAATAATAGACGCCGAACACATATGTCAGCGGGCCGCTGTCAGGCGAGGCAAAACGCAGTTCCTGGCTGAACTGGTTCTGGTCCTCGCTGATACCCGAAGCGAGCAGGTCGAGCGCCGTGTAGTCATTGTCCGCGAGGTTATACCACTGGAACTCACGGTAAGCCGTGATGCTCGTCAGCTTCCCGCCGCCGAGCGACCAGTTGATCTCGCCAGAGGCACCGAACGTGTCGCGGTTCTGAACCGTGTCCCTGTTCTGCACAACCTGACGATCCCAACCGCTCGCGTCCGCAAGCGGTGTTCCGGTAAGATCGCCGTTGTCGGTGATGTCGATGGACCCGGAATTGGTCCGATCACGCGACGCATCGACACGCGCAACGAGCTCGAAATCCTCGTTCTCGCTGTAAACCGCCGTCAGACGGCCCGAAAGCGAATCGACGTCGTCGAGGTCGGTTCCGGTCAGCAGGTTTTTCACCAGCCCGTCGCGGCGGTCGATGCCGCCCGAAACGCCGACATAGAACTTGCCCGGAACCACCGGCCCGCTGATCGAGGCGCTTGCCCGGATGGCTTCATAATTGCCGTAGCTCGCGCTGATGTCGCCGCGAAGCTCGTCGCCAGGCTTCCTCGTGATGAAGTTGATCGCGCCGGCGATCGTATTCTTGCCGTAAAGCGTGCCCTGCGGCCCGCGCAGCACCTCGATGCGTTCAAGGTCATAGAGGCTGTTGTTGATCGTCGTCGGGCGGCCCATGTAGACGCCGTCGACGTAAACGCCGACACCCTGATCGACGCCGGGGTTGTTCGTTTCCGAAACGATACCCCGAATCGAGATCGACGTGCCGCGCAGCTCGCGCATGTCGATGTAGACGCTGGGTAGCGAGGTCGCGAAATCCTCGATACGGCCGATGCCCTGATCCCGGATCGCTTCCGCCGACAGCGCGGAAACCGAAATCGGCACGTCCTGGATCGATTCCGCCCGCTTCTGCGCGGTGACGATGATCTCTTCCAGCTCGGCGGACTGTGCCAGAGCGGGCGCGGCCACGCCGGCACCGCCCACGCAAACCGCCGAACACAAAAGCGCGCGCTTCAAAACATGCATTTCGTTTCCCCTTTTTCTCGCGCGCCGATTCCGGCCCACGCATTCCCGTCACCAAGCTCCGCCGTATGCCTGTGCTGGCACCGTCGGTACGATCAGGATCATTCTTCATTTTGAAATTGAATTCAAGTTGATTATTGTCGAATAAGGAACATCGTTTCCAAAAGATCAACAAACGCACCGCTGAAGGACACTGGACAGCCCATGGTAGACCTGCCGTCACCCTATCTCCTCTTTCTGGGTGACACCCGGAGCGAGACCTATGCCAAGACCGCGTTCGGCCTGCGCGACTGGGCGCCTGACGCGGTGATCGGCGAGTATGCCATGCCGGAAGCGACGGTGACCCTGGGACTCGAAAGGCTCACGCCCACTGCCGCGGCGTCGCGCGGCGCGCGTGCGCTGCTTCTCGGCATTGCGCCGGTCGGCGGCGCCATCCCGGCCCACTGGCTGCCCGAGCTCATCGCCGCGCTGGAAGCCGGGCTCGACATCGTCGCCGGGCTCCACCAGCGGCTTGCAGACATCCCGGAGCTGGCAGCGACCGCGCGACGCCTTGGCCGCACGTTGTTCGACGTCCGTCACCCAACCGTCAGCTTCAGCGCGGGCACCGGCCTCCCCCGCTCCGGCAAGCGACTGCTCACCGTGGGCACGGACTGCGCACTCGGCAAGAAATACACGGCGCTTGCCATTGCGAAGCGGTGGCAGGCACTCGGCGGCAATGCGGATTTCCGGGCGACGGGGCAGACGGGCATCATGATCGCCGGTCACGGCGTCGCCATCGATGCCGTCGTCGCCGACTTCATCGCAGGCGCAGCCGAATGGCTGAGCCCGGCGAACGCGCCCGATCATTGGGACATCATCGAGGGCCAGGGCTCGCTCTATCACCCCGCCTTCGCGGGCGTGACGCTCGGCCTCCTGCACGGCGCGCAGCCCGACCTGTTCGTGCTCTGCCACGATCCGACGCGCGCCGCGGTCTACGGCTACCCGCACATTCCCATGCCCGACCTTGCCGAAGCGATCGCGCTTTACACGCAGCTCGGACGGCTGACGAACCCGGCCATCGCCTGCGCGGGGATCAGCATCAACAGTTCGAAGATGGGCGAGGCTGATCGCGCCGACTGGATAGCGCGGACAGCAGACCGGCTCGGCCTGCCCGTCGCCGATCCGCTGCGCGACGGCGTCGACGGGTTCATCCAGAAGATGCAAGCCGTCAGGGCATGACCCCGTGCCGCATCGCGGGCTGCGCGGACGCCGTCCGCCGCGTCAGCGTCTGATCGAGCACCCGGATCAGGCGCGGGCGTGTCTCGCGCGGGTCAATGACGTCGTCGATGTTCAGCTTCGACGCTGCGTGGAATGGCCCGGCGCAGCGCGCGTAGTTCGCCGTCAGGTCGCGGATCAGCGCCTGCGGGTCTTCCGCGGACTCGATCTCTTTCGAATGCGCCGCCAGCACCGATCCGCCGGGCGGCAGCGAACCGAAATCCGCCGTCGGCCAGGCAAGAATCATCGCCTGCTGTGCCTCCGCGCCGCCCATCGCCACCGCACCGAAGCCGAATGCCTTGCGAATGACGACGGTAATGCGCGGCACCGCCGACCATGAGATCGCATAGCTGAGCGCAAGCCCTGCGCGCAGCGTCCCCTCCTGCTCCGCCTTCGGCCCCGGCATCACGCCCGGCACGTCCTGCAGGAAGATGATCGGGATGTGATAGGCCGAGCACAGGTCCACGAAATGCCGCGCCTTGTTCGCCGCCTGCGCGGTGATTGCGCCCGCCGAAACCATCGGCTGGTTCGCGATAATTCCAACCGAATGGCCGCCCAGCCGGGCAAGCCCGGTCACGATCATGCGCGCGTGGTCCGGCTTGATCTCGAAGAAGCTGTCCCGATCGACGACGCTGTGGATCAGGTCTTTCACGTCATACGGCAGGCGCGGGTTTTCAGGGATTAGGCTCACCAGCCGTTCGTCCATCCGGTCGGCGGGATCATCGCAGGCCAACCGCTCGGGATATTCGTAAGCGTTGCGCGGAAAATAGGAGAGGAATCGCTGCGCCATCGCGATCGCCGCCTCTTCGGTTGGTGCCGCATTGTCGGCCACCCCGGAGATCCGGCAATGCACGCCCGCGCCGCCAAGCTCTTCGGGCGACACGCTCTGCCCGGTCGCGGATTTCACCACTGGCGGCCCGGCGGCGGCAAGCATTGCGGTGCCCTCCACCATGATAATGAATTCGGCAAGGCTGCTGAGCAGCGCCGAATCCCCAGCGCTCGGCCCCATCACGATCGCGACCTGCGGTGCGATGCCGGAAAGGCGCGCAAGCGTGATGAGATGCGAGGCCTCCGGCAGTCCCTCCCCGATCATCTCCTGCGCGCGCGCCCCCGCGCCGTCCTGCAGCCAGATGATGGGCATCCGCTCGCGCAGCGCGATGTCGGCGATGCGGTGCTTCTTCCGCCCGTGGTGGAGGCCATAGGTGCCGCCGTGCACGGTGAAATCCTCAGCCGCAACGCACACGGGCCGTCCGTCGATCGTCCCCGTCCCGATGATCACTCCGTCCGCGGGTGTCACCTCGTCCACGGTTTGCGCGTAGCCGATCGGGCTCGCGTGCGAGGCAAGCTGGCCGTATTCGAGGAAGCTGTCTGGATCGAGCAGCATGGCGATACGTTCGCGCGCCGTGCCCTTGCCGCGATCCCGCTGCCGGCGGACCTTGTCTTCCCCGCCCATCGCCAGCGCGCGCGCGCGCCGCGCCTGCAATTCCTCGATCGCTTCAGCCATGCCCATCGTCGTTGCTCCACTGGTGACGGCAACGGGCTCACATCAATTTAACTTAAATTCAAGTTCCATTATTGAGAGGACAGACAGCAACCCTAGCTGTTGCCGCGCTTGCGCCGGGTTTCCCAACCCTTCTTCGCCGCTGCCGAGCGCTCCGCTGCACTCCGTCCGGCGGATGCCGTACCGCCTTTGCGGCCGCCTTTGCGGGACGAGGCGTGGTTCTCCGTCTTGCCGCGGCCCGAACCGGATTTCTTGCCGCCACCCGATTCCTTGTTCACGGTCGCCCAGGCACGTCGTTCGGCTTCCGTCTTGCCGACGCCTCGGTCCTCATAACCCTCTTCGATATGCTCGGCCTTGCGCTTCTGCTTGTCGGTGTAGCTGCTCTTGTCACCACGGGGCATCGGTCTCTCCTGCTGCACGCCCCCACCGCAAGCCTCTCAACGCTGCCCGGCGATATTGGTTCAAGGTCCGGGTCAGTCCGCGAAATCCTCGGCGTTGTCGCCCATCAGGAATCGCGGCCCTGCTCCGGCGCGAGCTGCGCGGTCGCCTGGATTGTAGAGCGCGCAGCGCTGCAGCGAGAGGCACCCGCAGCCGATGCAGCCGTCGAGAAGATCGCGCGTGCGCTCGAGCATGGCGATCCGAGTGTCGAGCACCTTGCGCATCCTCCGGCTGATCCGCGTCCAGTCCGCCTGTGTCGGTACGCGGCCACCCGGCAGCGTCGCGAGTTGCGCCTCGATCTCCGCCAGCGTCAAGCCCAGTCGCTGCGCAATCAGCGCGAACGAAAGCCGCCGGATGTCGGAGCGGAGAAAGCGGCGCTGGTTGCCGCCGGTACGGATCGGGCTCACGAGCCCGCGCTCCTCATAGAAGCGGATCGCGGAGACGCTCAGCCCCGTGCGCTGGGCCAGTTCGCCGATGGTGAGTGTCGTTTGCGCCATGCTGCGGGCCTTCGAAAATCAAGCTTGACCTTAAGTTAACTTGAGGTTGTACGACTCGCAAGGACTGGCGCTATCCGGCGCGCAGACCATGGAGAAAATCATGAGTTTCCCGAGAATTGAGCACGTCAACGTCACCGTCACGGACCCCGAGCGAACCGCACGACTGATGGAAACGCTGTTCGGCTGGAAGATCCGCTGGAAAGGCCCCGCACGCGATGGTGGCCGATCGATTCACGTCGGTTCGGACACGCATTACATCGCGCTCTACACCGGCGCGAACGCCGCCTACACCGAAGAGGATTTCGCGAAGGGCCGACCGCTCAACCACATCGGCGTCGAGGTCGACGATCTCGATGCGACGGAAGAGCGCGTGTTCGCCGCCGGGCTGGTGCCGTTCAATCACGACGACTACGAGCCCGGCCGGCGCTTCTATTTTTTCGATCCCGACGGCATCGAATATGAAATCGTCAGCTACGGCTGAAGTGGAGAACTGCAAGGGAGCCGAGCGGCGCGCGATGCGTTGTGCCTCCCATGCAGAACGGCCTTCGCTATGTTGAGGATACGGAACCTGGCTACACGCGAAGACGCTGCGGGCGGGGCTGGGGTTATTTCGATGCGGAGGGCGCGCGCCTCGCCGATCGGGACGAGATCGATCGGCTGAACCGTCTGGCACTGCCCCCGGCCTATGTGCGTACCTGGTTCTGCCGGGATCCGCACGGCCACCTGCAAGCCACGGGCTATGATGCGCGCGGACGCAAACAATATCGCTACCATGCAGCGTACCGCGCGCATCGTGACGCGAAAAAATTCGCGTCGCTCGCAGCCTTCGGCCGCGCCCTGCCCGCCCTTCGGGCACAGGTGGAGCGCGATCTTCGCAAGCGGGGTCTCCGCCGCGACAAGGCTGTCGCGGCGGTGGTCCGTCTCCTCGACGGCGGCGAGGTCCGCGTCGGTAACGACGATTACGCGCGGACGAATGGCAGCTACGGCGCAACGACGCTACGAAACCGGCACGTCGTGATCAGCGGCCATACGATTGCTCTGCGCTTCAAGGGGAAATCGGGGAAAATCCACAGCTTCAGCCGAGCCGATCGGCTGCTTTGCAGTGCCGTGCGTCGGTGCCAGGATCTACCGGGTCAGCGCCTGTTCGCCTATCTCGATGATGCCGGCGACGTGCATCCGGTTACCTCGCAGGATGTGAACGCCTACATCCGCGCTGCTACCAAGGCCGACTACAGCGCCAAGCATTTTCGCACGTGGCGCGCGAGCGTCATCGCGCTCGGCGTTATCGCGGCGCGTGAAGAGGAAATCATCCCGGAAGGACATTCTGGAGCCGGTCAGCGCCGCCCTCGGCAACACGCCGGCAATCGCGCGATCCGCCTATATCCATCCCGGCCTCCTGGACCTCGCCGCCGCGCCGGAACAGAGAAAGCGAATGAAACTGCCCACGCGTCGGGCGACGAAATATCTCAGCGCCACCGAACGCACGCTGATCGACATCCTCGACAAACTGGCGAAGCGCCGCTGAGCGTACCGCCGGGTGATCCGGCGGCACGCGTGCGGCAGTCAGCTGCCGGTCTTCGTCTTGTCGCTGTCTCCCGACGCCGCCTTTTGGGCGGAAGACATCATGGGGTTGCCGGTGTCTGTCGCTGTCGTCGACTGCCGCGTGTTGCGCCATTCGTCGAAATCGGAATTGAAGCGGTCCTGTCGTTCGGCAAGATACTCGTGATAATCCTGATCGAACCGCGTCATCTGGTTCTGGCGCCACCGGGCATATTCGCGGTCGTAGGCGGCTTGCCGTCCGCTATCACGTCCCTCGCCGCTCTCCTGACGATAACCCGCCCGGCCATAATCTTCGCCGCGATCCGCGCCCTGATAACTGGAGTGCGGGTCGTGGCCGCCCCAGCCGGCGCGCCCGCGTCCACGGTAGCCGCTGTCGCCGCGCTCATCGCCGCGATCATTGCTCCGGTGCTGGCGTGGCTGGTCTCTCCGGGTCCGATCATCACGTTCATAGGTGTCGGTCATCGAGGGTCCGAACGCGCCGGGGTATCGCCGTTCGTCTTCATGATCTTCGGAATCCCGTTGTTCAGAAAATCGAGCGGGCCCGCGGCCCTGCCGATCGGTGTAGGGTTCATAGTCGCTGCCATAGCGTTCGCGTGATGCCATTGCGTGATCCTTCCGGGGTCCTGAGTCGCACTCTCCTTCCAACGGCTCCGTCCGGTCTTGGTTTCCCCGAATGCGATGAAACGACAACCGCCGAGGAACCGCCTGCCTCGCCTGCAAGTTATGCAAACGGTTGAAACGCAGGAGGCACGGAATGGCCGCACGTCCCTATTGGCGCGGACAGATCCGCCTGGCGCTCGTTTCGATCCCCGTCGAGATCTACACAGCTGTAAAAAGCGGCGCGCAGATCAGCTTCCGCCAGATCCACGAGCCGTCGGGCAAGCCCATACGCTACGAAAAGGTCGTGCCCGGCATCGGCCCGGTGAAGGCGGAGGACATTCTCAAGGGCTATGAGATCGGCAAGGGCGAATACGTCCTGCTGGAGCAGGACGAAATCGACGCCGTGAAGCTGGAGAGCCGCAAGACGCTGGAGCTCACGCAGTTCGTCGACGTTACCGAGATCGACCTCCTCTATTACGAAAAGCCCTATTTCGTCGTTCCCGCAGACGATCTCGCAGAAGAGGCTTTTGTGGTCCTCCGCGAAGCGCTGCGCCGCACGCGCAAGGTCGGTCTCGGCCAGATCGCGATGCGCGGCCGCGAATATGCGGTATGCCTCCGCCCCTGCGGGCGCGGACTGATGCTGGAAACGCTGCGCTATGCCGACGAGGTGAACCGCGCCGCGTCCTATTTCCGCGACATCGACGACATCAAACCCGACAGCGAACTGCTCGAACTCGCCGAAACGCTGATCGACAAGAAAACGGCGCCGTTCGACGCCAAGGTCTTCGAGGATCGCTATATCGAGGCGTTGGAAGGCCTGATCGAGAAGAAGCGGCGCTCGCGGGGCCGCAAGATCATCGAGGATGCCGACGAAGAGCGGCCGCGTGGCGGCAATGTGATCGACCTGATGGCTGCACTCCGCAAGTCGGTCGATACGCCGGCGCGCAAGGCCAAGCCGCAGAGTCGCAAGACCGCCAGCAAGCCGAAAAAAAGCCCCGCGACCAAGTCTCCGGCGCGTAAGCGGGCTTGACGATGGCACGCCGCGGGGACCCGCTCAAAGATTACAACGCCCGGCGTGATTTCAAGAAGACGCCCGAACCCGCCGGTACGCCGGGGCGCGCGGCGGGCAACAGTTTCGTGGTGCAGAAGCACGCCGCAACCCGCCTGCACTACGACTTCCGTCTCGAGCTTGACGGCGTTCTCAAGAGCTGGGCGGTCACGCGCGGCCCCAGCCTCAACCCCGACGACAAGCGCCTGGCGGTGCGCACGGAAGACCACCCGCTCAGCTACGGCGGCTTCGAAGGCAACATCCCCAAAGGCGAATACGGCGGCGGCACGGTGATGCTGTGGGACGAAGGCACGTGGGAGCCCGTTCCGGGGAAGGATCCCCGCCAAACGCTCAAGGACGGACACCTGCATTTCACCCTCCATGGCAAGCGCATGAAAGGCGAATGGCTGCTCGTGCGCATGAAAGCGCGTGCGGGGGAGAAGCGGGAGAACTGGCTGCTGCGGAAGATCGACGATGCCCACGCAGGCGGGTCGGACGAGCTTGTCGAAACGGTGCTGACAAGCGTCGAGACAGGACGGTCGATGGCGCAGATCGCGGCGGGTGCGCCTGCGGTCTCCCTGAAAGGCAAGCGCGGCAAGGCCTTCACCCGCGCCATGAACGAGGCGCGGAGCGCGACCGTGCGCGCGAAACCCAAGAGCGCAAAGCCCGGCCGCCTGCCCGCCTTTCGTCCGCCCCAGCTTGCGACTCTCGTTGATCACGTGCCCACGGGCACCGAGTGGATGCACGAGATCAAGTTCGACGGCTACCGCTGCCTGCTCGCCGCAAACGGCGATAAGGCGCGCATCTCCACGCGCGCGGGGCTTGATTGGTCGGATCGGTTCGCGCCGCTCGTTGAAGCTGCGGCGACGCTCGACCTGCCGCCGTGTCTGATCGACGGCGAGATCGTGGTGATGGACCGGGACGGCAATCCCAGCTTCAGCGCGTTGCAGAAGGCGCTCACGGAGGGCAGCGACGGCTTCGTTCTGTTCGGCTTCGACCTGCTCGAACTGGATGGCGAAGACCTGGCGCCCCTTCCCAATATCGCGCGCAAGCAGAGACTTTTGGGGCTGCTGCCCGCGGACGGCGCCATTCGTTACGCCGATCACGTCGTGGGCGCCGGTGAAAAGCTCTATGAGGCGATGTGCGGCGCCGCGCAGGAAGGGATCATCTGCAAGCGCGTCGATGCGCGCTACGCGGGGCGACGCACGAAAAACTGGCTGAAGGTGAAATGCACGCGCCGTCAGGAATTCGTGATCGTCGGCTGGACCACGAGCAGCGCGAAGGCGCGGCCGTTCGCATCGCTGCTGCTGGCGCAGAACCGTGCAGGCCGGCTCGCCTATGCAGGCAAGGTCGGAACGGGTTTCGATACGGCTACGCTCGCCATGCTCGAAGGCAAGCTGCGTCCCCTCGCACGCAAGACGCCGCCGGTCGAGGTTCCGCGCGTAGAGGCGCGCGGCGCGAACTGGGTGACGCCGAAACTTGTCGCCGAAATTGCCTTTGCCGAATTCACGTCCGATGATCGTCTGCGCCATGCAAGTTTCATCGGGTTGCGGGAGGACAAGATGCCGGATGATGTCGTGCCCGAAATCCCGGCCTCGGCCCCGGTCAGCAAGGGCGATGGGAGTAGGGATGACGACATAAGGATCACAAATCCCGACCGCGTCATCTTTCCCGAAGCGAAGATCACCAAGGGCGAGCTGGCCGATTATTATCGGCAGGTCGGCGCCATCATGCTGCCGTGGCTGGCGCACCGCCCGGCAAGCCTCGTCCGCTGCCCGCAGGGTCGTGCGCGTCAGTGCTTCTTCCAGAAACACGACAGCGGCAGCTTCGGGCCGGCCGTGCACCACATCCCCATCGTCGAGAAGAGCGGCAAGCCGGACGATTATCTCTATGTCGAGGACACGCAGGGCATCCTCGCCTGCGTCCAGATGGGCACGATCGAGTTCCACGGCTGGGGCGCCCGCGTCGAGGATGTCGAGCGGCCTGACCGGATGGTTTTCGATCTCGACCCGGACGAGGCGATCGGCTTCGACGTCGTGAAAAACGCTGCGCAAGATCTGCGCAGGCATATATCCGAAATCGGTCTCGCGAGCTTCCCGATGCTTACCGGCGGCAAGGGCATCCATGTCGTCGTGCCGCTCACGCCCGGCGCGGACTGGAACGCAGTGAAGGATTTCGCCGAACGCTTCGCGCGCGCGCTCGCCGAACTGGAACCCGATCGGTTCACGGCCACGATGTCGAAGGCGAAACGCAAGGGACGCATCTTCATCGATTGGCTGCGCAATCAGCGCGGCTCCACCGCGATCATGCCCTACAGCGCGCGTGCAAGGCCCGGAGCCCCCGTGGCTGCGCCAATCTCATGGAAAGAGCTCGACGGCATCGAAAAGGCCGGCACCTTCACCGTGAAGGACGCGAAAAAACTCCTGAAACGCGCCGGCAGCCGCGATCTCGCCGGATGGGGCGTCGCCGCGCAGCATCTACCGGGTGTCTAGGACGCTCCGCGCCAGCCCGCAGTCAGTTTCTGCCCGACGGGAACATCCTCGGGGAAATCGACTTCTCCCCATTCGAGCCCCTCGATCGACGTGACGAGCACCGTCGATTCCGGGTCCGCCGCGATGTGGTGGATCGCGCGCAGATACCAGCTCCGCGTGCCTTCGGGAGAATGCATCATCCGTTCCACCTCGGCGCGGAAACGCGCCGCGCCTTCGGTATTGAACCGCAGGAAGCCGATGGATTCGGCGTTGCTTTCCTCCGCCGTCAGCCGCTTGCCGATGTCAAGCAGCCGCTCGCCCTCGCGGCGGACCTTCATGTCGTCGAGGTCGTATTCGTCCTTCACGTCAACCGTGATGCGGATCGGCGCGTCGGGCGCGGCGAGCACGCGGTCCACGATCTCACGCGAAACGAGCGTATCGCCGTTCAGGATCACGAAAGGCCGGTCCATCAGTTCGCGCGCCAGCCACACCGAGCCGAGATTGTCCGCGACCTGATAGAAGGGATTGAACAGCGTCCGCACGGAAACACCCTGGTCACTACGGCGCGCAATGGCGGCGTCCACCATGTCCGCGTTGAAGCCGACCACGATGGTGATGTCGTCGATGCCGCCCGCGATCAGCATGTCGAGCTGCCAGTCGAGCAGCGTGCGTCCCGAAAATTCGATCAGGCATTTTGGCCGGTCGGCGGTCAGCGGCAGCAGGCGCGAGCCCTGCCCTGCACTCAGGATGATGGCGCGTTTGGTCATTTCGCGCGCCTAGCCCGGAAATGTGGCAGGATGTGGAATGCGTTCGGCAAGGATCGCGCTCGCGATGGCATGGTCTTCCACCTTGTCCACGTCGATGCAGGCTTCCGGCCGCGCAAGCAGCACCGGCGCCGCCGTCACCCCGAGCCGTGCCCCGGCGCGCGCCAGCGCCCCTTCCACGCGCATCGCGCGCAGCAGATAGCCCGCAAGGAGGCCGGGGCCGAACGCACGGGCGATCGCCCGCACCTTCTTGCGTTCGCTTTCCACGCGCTCCCAGAAGCGCACGGCGGAAAGCGCCGCCGGCCGCGCGAGAAAGAAAAGGTTCGCGCCGGAATAAGCGCCGCCCCGGAACGTCAGCCACGTCCGCCGCGCTTCCGGATAGGCGCGTGCGAACACGTCTCGCGAAACGAGGCCCACCGCGACATCCGTACCGCGTGTCTTCGCCCCGGCGATGAAATCGCTCAGTGTTTCCGCGTCCAGCAGCACGTTGTCCGCCGTGGTGACGAGGAAGGGCCAGCCGTCAGGATTGGCTTCGAGCGCGCCCGCCACGGCTGCGCTCACCGAATTCCCGCCTGCGAGCACACCGATCCGCGCGTCCGTCGCCATCCACGCCGTGCCGGGATGCGCGAGCAGCCGTTCGGGTGCCTGCGCCAACACAATGGTGCGCGCAACATCGGGATGTTCCGCCAGCACGCGTGCCACGCGGGAGAGCATCGGTTCGTCGGCAACCAGGATCAGCGCCTTGTCCTCGACGCCAAAATGCGCGGCAAGCGGGTCGATACCCGGCCGCCGGCCCGCGACGAGAAGTGCCGTAACCTGCCGTCTCTGCCCCGTTTCCAACGCATCCGTCCTTGTCGCAAAATCGCAACACAGCATACCCGACGCGGCCTATGGCCAAATGCGTTCGAAGTCCATGCTTGGCGGACGGCCCGCTTTGGTAGACAAGATCGGGCCACGGGGGCGTGCGTTCGAGGAAATCGTCGATGCGTCGTTTTATCGTGCCCCTGCTGCTTCTCGCGACCTTCCCGTCAGCCGCCGCCGCGCAGGTCGCGCCCGGAGAGAAAGACAAGCCGACGCTGAACCGCGCGCTCGATGCCGCCGCGCAGCCGGTCGAGGACGTCAATCTGAAGAAGGACGAGATTCCGCAGGATCTGCTCGACATCCTCGATGATCCCTATTCGCTAAAGGGCATCCGCAAATGTTCGGAGGTGCGCGCGGCGGTGGAAAGGCTTGATGCGGTTCTCGGCGCCGATCTCGATGTCGAGATCGCCGAGGACCGGGGCAAGAAGCGCGCGGATACCGTTCTGCGCCTCTCCGGCAACTTCCTCTCCAACCTGATCCTGCCCTTCCGCGGCATCGTGCGCGAGATATCCGGCAGCGCGGAGAACCAGCGGCGCTACCGGGCCGCCGTCATCACCGGCGTCGCGCGGCGCAGTTTCCTCAAGGGCTATGGCGCCTCAAAGGGCTGCAAGCCACCCGCCGCCCCGCTGCCGGTAAGCGCAACGCAGATCGAAGCTCAGGCGAGCCGCAAATCCTCCTGAGGCGTCGTCAGCAGCAGCCCGAGCAGGATCGCGCGCGTCTCACCGTCGACCACGCCGTCAATGTTTGAAGGCCGGAACCGGCGTTGGAACGCGACAACCGCAGCCGGACCGTCGCTCACGTCATAGCCGTAGCGCTCAAGCGCGAGCACCATGCCCGCGTCGGTCCAGTGGGGGTCGGCGATCGCATCGGGTACCGCAGCCGCGAGTCCGAGGCGGGCGAGGCGCGGCCAGTCGAAAAGTTCGCCGGGATCGGCCTTGCGCGCAGGCGCGATGTCGCTGTGGCCGACGACGTTGCCGGGCCGGACGCCATGCCGCTTCACGATCTCGGCGAGAAGCGGGATCAACGCGTCCATCTGCGCCTCCGGGAATGGCCGGTAGCCGAACTCGTGACCGGGATTGACGATCTCGATGCCGATACTCGCCGAGTTCACGTCGGTGATCCCGCGCCAGAACGATTTGCCCGCGTGCCAGGCACGCCGGTCCTCGTCGACGAGACGGAGCACGTTGCCGTCCTCCGCGATCATGTAGTGCGACGAAACCTTCGCCTCCGCATCGGTCAGGCGCTGCAGCGCCGCCGTCGCGGACTGCATCCCCGTATAGTGCAGCACCACCATCGAAACCGGCAGCGTCCGCGCGTCATGGTTGGGTGAAGGGCAGTCGATCATCGCTTCACCTCGCGCGTCCATTCTTTCACCAGCCCCTCATCGGCCTTCTGCGTCGCGCTCCGCCACGTCACGACCGCGACGCCGACGAAGGTGATGAGTGCCCCGACCACGAACTCGAAGCTGACCGGCGTATCATACACCATGATCGCGATGATCACCGAGATCAGCGGTGTCGGCAAGGTGAGCGGCGCCATCGTCGTTACCGGGTAGCGCTGCAGCAGCCAACTCATCCCGACATGACCCACGATCGACGAGCCGACCGCCGCATAGATCAGCCAGCCCCACACGTGCGTGTCCGCTTCCGCGGCGCGGGCGATCCCGCCGGGCTCGAACCACAGCGCGGCGGCGAGCAGCAGCGGCACGCTCACGAACGCCAGCCATGCGTGGATGGTGAGCGGGTTCACGCCCTGCAGGCGGCGGAACAGCATCGAGCCGACCGCCCACATGAACGATGCGAGGATGGTCAGGCTCACGCCGAGCCGCTCGTCCCATATCGCCGGGTCGAACCCCATGATGACGATACCGACGAACGAGGCCGCAGTGCCGACGATACGGATCCAGCGGATCGTCTCGCCGAGGAAGATCACCGCGAGGATCAGGCTGAACGGCACGCCGAGCTGCCCCGCGATGGAAAGCGCCGCGACGTTTTCGGTGAGCGCGAAGCTGAGGCCGCCGAGCCCCATGAAGATCGCGCCCGACACGATCCCCGCGATCACGATGTCGCGCATCCGGCCCTCTACGAGGCGAAGCCACGGCAACGTCACCAGCAGGACGATCACATAGCGCAGGAACACGCCCGTCATCGGGCCCAGCGCGTCGATGATCTCCTTCACCGCGACGACGTTCATCGCCCAGAGGAGGTCGATGAACAGGATGAAGGCGAGGTGCGCGGGCTTCATGACGACATGATCGTGCGGTACGCCGCGTTGATCTCCGCCATGCGCAGGTCGGCGACGCGGATGAATTCGGCGGGCGTCCCTTCCGCGTAGTGGCGATCGGGGTGGTGCCGTTTCACAAGCGCAAGGTAGGCGCGGCGCACGGTTTCCCGGTCCGCGCCCGGCGCAACGCCGAGCACGACATAGGGGTCATCCGGGTCCGGCGCCACATAGCGCGTCTTGATCCGCGCGAAGTCGGCATCGGCGATGGCGAACTCACGGCGCACGCGGTCGACGTATTCAAGCTCCTCGCGCGTCACCCCGTCGGCAACGGCGATCATCAGCAGCGCCTCGATCAGATCCTCCAGCACGGGCGACCCCGTACCGATGATGCTCCGCACCTGCCGCGCATAGCTTTCGAAGCCGTCGGTCGATCGCTTGGCAAGATTGTAGAAGCGCTCGGCATTCGCGCGCTCCGCCGCTTCCACCTGGAACAACCGCTCGAACACGGCGAACTCGTCGGCGGAGGCATAGCCGTCCGCGCGGGCCATCTTGGCGGAGAGCGCGATCGCCGCGATCGTGAAGGCGACCTGCGCGCGCTCGCCGCGCCCGAGCCGCGCTGCGCCCACATCGATCGCGTGCCCGGCCGCAAGACCCGCAAGCGCACCCAGCGGGCCACCGATGGCGAGACCGACAGCGGTGCCCAGAATCTTGCCCCAGATCGACATGCGCCGCTGTCTAGACGCTGTTGGAGCCGGATGGAACCGCGATCAGACCGCGCGTGCGAAAGCCGGCGGTTGAACGCCCGCAGGCTCATATAGCCCCCGGTTCTGCCAATCCGGCACGAATGCGTCGCTCACGCCGAGCACGGTTTCGGCCGCGCCGAGCACAAGTCGCCCGTCGGGGCTCAGCTGGCGGTGGATGCGCGCGAGAACATCCTGCTTGCAGGCGTGCGCGAGGTACATGAGCACGTTGCGGCAAAGGATGATGTCGAACGGCGCACCCAGCGTCCAGGGGCCGAGCAGATTGAGCGGCTGGAAGCGCACCCGGGCGCGAATCTCCGGGCTCAGCGCCCAGTGTTCGCCGGCTTTCTCGAAGTGCGCCATCAGGCGGTGGATGCTGAGGCCGCGCTGCACCTCGAACTGCGAATAGAGTCCGCTTCGCGCCCGCGCGATCGCGCGGCGGGAGATATCGGTGCCGACGATGTCGATCGTCCAGCCTTCCCAGCTTTCGCGGTCCTCGGCGAACAGCATCGCCAACGAATAGGCTTCCTGCCCTGTCGATGCCGCCGCGCTCCAGATGCGGATGCGGCGCGAAGCCGCCCGCGCGGCGCGCAGCTGCGGCAGAATGCGGTCCTTCAGCATATCGAACGGCTGGATATCGCGGAAGAAGAACGTCTCGTTGTTCAGCATCGCCTCAACGAGATCGGTCGCCAGCGCGTCCCCTATGCCGCCCCGGGCAAGGCTTTGCAGGAACGCGGAAACGGTCACGAAGCCGTGCGCGCGCGCCAGCGGACCCAGTCGCGATTCGACGAGATAGGTCTTCGTTCGCGCCAGCTCGATGCCCGCACGGGCGCGCAGCAGCGAGGAGAGACAGTCGAAGCCGGGGTCGGGCGCCGTCATCGCCCCGCGTCCAGCAGACAGCCGATCGCCGAGGCGAGCCCGCTCACCGGAAGCATTTCGGCGGCAAGGCCCGCCTTCACCACCGCGCCCGGCATTCCCCAGACGACCGAACTCGCCTGATCCTGCGCGAGCATCGTGCCGCCCGCCGCAACCACTGCGCGCGCACCGTCGAGTCCGTCAGACCCCATGCCGGTCAGCATCACGCCGAGCGTCGCGGCGCCCCACACATTTGCCGCCGTGCGCAGCATCGGATTGACCGAGGGGCGGCAGAAATTCTCAGGGAGAGCGTCCGTCAGGCGCAGCCGCACGACGCCGCCCGCGCGCACCACCTCCATGTGCCGCCCGCCCGGCGCCACGTAGACGACGCCCGGCTGCACCGGCATCCGGTCCACCGCCTCGAACGCCTGCACGCTGCCGCGCCGCGCCATGTGCTCGGCAAGGATCGCGGTGAACGTCGGCGGCATGTGCTGCGTCACAATGATGGGCACGCGCAGGGGCTTGGGGAGTTGCTCGATCAGCTCGAACAGCGCATTGGGCCCGCCCGTCGAGGCGCCGATGGCGATGACCCGCGGAACAGCGCGCGAAGGCTCCGCCCGCGTGTAGGGCGCCGGTGCGCTGACGGGCACGCGGCGCGGCCTCGCCCGTGGGCGTTCGATCTCGCCGAGCGCGCGCACCTTGCGCACGAACTCATCGCGGAATTCGGGTCCGGCGGCGGTCGCCCATCCGCTGCGCGGCTTCGCGATGGCGTCGGTCGCGCCGAGGTTCAGCGCCTCGAACGTCACGCGCGCGCCGCGCGTCGTCAGCGTGGAGGCCATCAGAATGCGGGCACCGGGCGCGGCTTCCACAAGCCTTGGAAGCGCGGCGATCCCGTCCATGCCGGGCATTTCGACATCGAGCACGATCACGTCGACCGGATGTGCCTTGGCCGCGGCGATGGCGTCGGCACCGTTCGCGGCGGTCGCGACCACCCGGATGCCGGGATCGTCGTGGAGCCACTGCGCCATCAGCGCGCGGCTGACACCGGAATCATCGACGAGAAGCACACGGATCGAAGGCGAGGCCGCATCCGGGGCCGATGTCGGTGTGATGGGAGCGGACGCTCTGGTCATGGCTCGGAGCCCCGAGCGCCTAGAGTGCGCCGACCTGTATGAGCTTGGCTTCGATCACGTCCCGGTCGAAGGGCTTCATGATATACTCGTCTGCCCCCGCGTCGATCGCGGCGCGGATGTGCGCCATATCGTTTTCGGTGGTGCAGAAGACGACGACGGGCCGCTTCCCCTCCTCTTCGGAACGCAGCACTGAGAGGAACTCCATCCCGCTCATCACCGGCATGTTCCAGTCGAGCAGGATCACGTCAGGCATCGCCTGCCGACACTGATCCAGCGCATCACGCCCGTCGACGGCCTCTTCCGCCGCAAAGCTCAGGTCTTCAAGGATGCGCCGCGCAACCTTGCGGATGACCTTGGAGTCGTCGACGATGAGACACGATTTCATCACAGGCTCTCGCACGGAGGGTTACGCCAATTGTTTCATGACGTGAAAATCTTGCATTCGCGTTAAGCGGCGACCGCAAGGTCGGCATCCATGATCGCCCGCACGCTGGCGAGGACCATCAGCACATCCAGTTTCACGATACCGTCCGAAACCTGTTGCCAGCGGCGATCGAGCGTCGGTGGATTGGGCTCGATCTGTTCGGGATCGACATCGATCACATCGCCGACATCGTCCACGATGAAGCCATAAGGCTCGCCCTTATGCTCGACCACGACGCACATCGATCCGGCGCGGTCCTGCCGCGGCGAAAGGCCGAAGCGCGCGCGAAGGTCGATCGCGGTGACGATGCGGCCGCGCAGGTTCATCACGCCGGCGATCCAGCGCGGCGCCAGCGGCACAGGGCTCACCGCGCCCAGCCGGATCACGTCCTGCACCTGCGTGACATCGATCCCGAGCAGCTGCCCGCCGAGTACGACCGTAACAAGCTTCGCCGGAATCATGCGGCTTCTCCCTTGAACTGGCGGGCGACCGCATCGAGCAGCCGCGACCGGTCGAACTTGGCGACATATTGGTCGAACCCCGCGGCCTCGCCCTGACGGACATGTTCCTCGCCCGCGAGCGAAGAGAGCGCGACGAGCGGCGTTTCGCGCCAGCGGTCGTCGCCGCGCACGGCGCGCGCGAAATCGACGCCCGAAAGGCCGGGCATCTCGATATCGGAAAGGATGAGGTCAAAACATTCGCCGGACTCGCGGAGCGCCAGTGCCTCGTCCGCGCTCGCCGCCGTCATCGCGCGGTAGCCGGCCGAAGCGAGCAGCGGCTTCAGCATGTTGCGGAAGAAGGCGCTGTCGTCGACGATCAGCACGCGGCGGCCACCCTTGTCCTCGGCGGGGGCGGCTGTGCTGCCCGCCCGCGAAAGATAGTGCGCAACGTCGAGGATTTCCGTCGCCCGGCCCGCGATAACGGCCGTCCCGAGCCGCGCCGGAAGATCGCTCGTCATGCAGATGTCGACGTGCGTATCGACGATGTCGAGCACCTCGTCGACCATCAGCGCCACAAGGCTCGTGCCGTCGTCGAAGATCAGCGCGGGCTGGCGCCCCTCCACGCGCGGGGTCAGGGTGCCGTCGACCGCGAGCAGCGGTACCAGCGCATCGCGATATTGCACGACCGGGCGGCCTTCACTCCATTCGATGGCAGCGGCATCGAACTCCTCGAGCCGCGCAACGAGCGACAGCGGCACGGCCTTGGGATGCGGGCTGCCCGCGCGGAACAGCAGCATCGCGTCGGTTTCCTGGGCAGCATCGCGCACCGGCGCTTCAAGTGCATCGCTGACATCGCTTTCTCCAGCGATTCCAAGGCTTGCTGCGATTCCGTTCGCATCAAGGATCATGATCACGGCGCCGTCGCCCAGAATGGCGTTCCCCGAATAGACACTCAGCGTCTTCAGGATCGGCGCCACCGGCTTCACGACAACCTCCTCGGTGTCGAAGATGTTGTCGACGATCAGCCCGAAGCTGATGTTCCCGGCACGCGCGATCAGTACATAGTCGCCCCCGCCGCGACCGTCGCCGATGCCGAGCAGCGTGCCGAGGTGGATCAGCGGCAGCAGCCGTCCGCGCAGGCGCATCACCGCCGCGTTGTTCACATATTCGACGACATGCTCGCTGTTGGCGCCCACACGGACCAGCTCGACAACCGCCATCTGCGGCACCGCGAAGCGCTGGCCGCCCGATGCCACGATCAGCGCGGGCAGGATCGCGAGGGTGAGCGGAATGCGGATCGTGAACTGAGTGCCTTTGCCCGCTGTCGATTCGATGTCGATCGCCCCGCCGATTTTCTCGATGTTCGCGCGCACCACGTCCATGCCGACGCCGCGCCCGGATACGGAGGTCACCTCGTCGGCGGTCGAAAGCCCGGGGTGGAACACCAGTCGCTGCGCCTGCTGCGCAGAAAGCTGCGCCGCGTCGGTTTCCGTCAACAGGCGGAGCGCGACGGCTTTCGCCTTCAGCCGGGCGACATCGATTCCGCGTCCGTCGTCGGCGAGCGTGATGACGATGTGCCCGCCTTCCTGCGCCGCTTTCAGCACGATACGGCCGCGCGCGTCCTTGCCCGAGGCCATGCGCTGCTCGGCCGCTTCGATGCCGTGGTCGGCCGCATTCCGCACCATGTGCGCGAGCGGGTCCTTGATGAGTTCCAGAAGTTGCCGGTCGAGTTCGGTTTCACCGCCCTGCATGTCGAGTTCGATGGGCTTGCCGAGTTCGACCGAAAGGCTCCGCACCAGCCGCGGCAGCACGTTCCAGGCGTTGCTGATCGGCTGCATACGCGTGCGCATCACGCTTTCCTGCAGCTCACCGACCTGCGCCGACAGCCGCTGCAGCGGCACCGCGAGGCGGTCGTCCTTCAGCGTCCGCAGGTGCTGCAGCAGTTCGTTGCGCGTCAGCACCAGCTCGGAAACCGTGGTCATCAGCTGTTCGAGCAGCGCGACCGACACGCGGATCGACTGGATGCCCCGGCCGGCAGCGGCGTCCTGCTCCAGGGAGGGAACGGCCTCCGGCGCGAACTCCGCTTTGGGCGCTTCCGGCGCTGCGATGGCGGCATTGAGCCGCGCGATCTGCGCCTCGTCATCGCCTGCCGGTTCCTTGCCCGATGCCTCCAGCGCCGCGAGGATCACCTTGATGCCGTCGATTGCCGACAGCGTCTCGCTGACCACGGCGGGGGTCACTTGGGCCTGGCCGTCGCGCACCTTGCCGAGCACGGTTTCGGCGGCGTGCGCCAGCCGTTCGAGGCGCGGCAGATTGAGGAAGCCGCACGTGCCCTTGATGGTGTGGACCAGCCGGAAGATGTTGTTGAGCACGTCGCGGTTGCCCGGATCGCGCTCGAACAGCACGATCTCATTGTCCACGGTTTGCAGATTTTCGGCCGTTTCGGTCAGAAAATCGCCAAGCAACTCGTCCATGTTCCATCCCGGTCTGTGCGCGCTGCGCCACCTTGACCGGAAGTGGTTAATGCCGCGCTAAACGGAGAGGCGCGTTCCGAACACGAGAACGCCTTCGTCGGGCTCGGAAATCTGCAGGCTGCTGCCGGTTTCCTCGAGCAGAAGATGGACGAGATAGGCCGCCGCCGCGCGCGGTGTGAGCTGCGTGACGGGGGTTTCGCCGCCAAGCGCGGCGCGAAGCTCGGGGTCGAGCAGCATCCGCGGGCCTTCGGCGCGCACCGCAAGCTCCACGCCTTCGCCCGTCTGTTCGGCCGCGACGCGCAGTTCGCCGCCGCGCAGCAGCGCATCACCGCCGATCATCGCGAGGTTGAGCAGCAGCTTCACCGCGTCCTTGGGCAGCGCCGGGTTCCCGATCATCCACTGCACCGCCACGCGGCGTTCCGCGCCGAACAGGCCTTCGAGCGCCGCCTGCGCCTCACGCGTGTCGACCTGATCGCCGAAGCCGCCCGCCGCGCCGAAGGCGAGCCGGAAGAACTTCAGCTTGTTCGCGGTCTGCCGCGCGCTGTCGGAAAGCAGCTCCATGCAGCGGGCGCGCATTTCCGGATCGTGCTCGTCGACGAGAAGTTCGACGCCGTTGTAAAGCGCGCCGACGGGCCCGACGAGATCATGGCAAAGCCGGGAGCACAACAGGCTCGCGAAATCGGCCGAATTCATCCTTTTGCCGCTCCCTCTGGCGTCTTTCTTTCCGCCTAACCCCTCGCAAGCCGGCACGCAAGCGTTCACGGTGCGGCGGATTCATCCGAAGACGCCTCGATAATCCGCACGCCCATCGCCGATGTGCGGCCATCGGCAAGTTGCGTCAGCTCGAATTCGACGCATTGGCCGTCCTCAAGCGCGGAGATGTTCGATTGATGCAGAGCCGAAACATGCACGAATACATCGCGCGTGCCGACATCGGGCCTGATGAAACCGAAGCCTTTCTTCCGATTGAACCATTTGACTTCACCGCGTGCCAACGCCTGTCCCTCAGATTTCTTGCACGACCACCGCTTCGAACCGTCCATATATGGGGCCGTTTGCGACGACACGGTAGGCCTTTTCGCCGTCCTGCCCAAGGATGAGCCAGACCCAACCCGCATCGAGCGCCCGCTCCGCGTCGAGCCGCGAAGGAAACGCCGGCGCCTCCGGGTGCGAATGGTAGCAGCCGAGCAAAGGCAACCCCCCGCTCCGCGCATCGCGGTGCGTCGCAAACAGTGCGGCTGGGTCGATCTCGAAGTGCCGCAGCCGTTCGTCCGCGACATTCGGGGCCGCGAGGCTGCTTTCGACATAGGCGTCACGACCCAGCAACAGCCCGCAGGCTTCCTCCGGTGCCCGCGCGGCACAATCGGCGCGAATTTCCGCAAGCGTCTGCCTTGCAATTCGAAGCATCATGCCAACATCGCTATCCAATGAGCGGGGGCAAGTCGAACATAAGCGTCATCCTTCCGGCCGAGGCCGCGGGGCAGCGGCTCGACCGTGCGCTCGCCGATGCCGTGCCGAGCCTGTCGCGTGAGCGTCTGAAGGCGCTCATGCTGGAAGGCGCGGTCACGGTCGCGGGCAAGCGCCCCACCCCTTCCCTGCGTGTCGTCGGCGGCGAAGAGGTAAGCGTCTCGGTTCCCGAAGCCGCGCCCGCCACCGCGCAGGCCCAGCAGATTCCCCTTGCCATCGTCTACGAGGACGCCGACCTCATCATCGTCGACAAGCCTGCGGGCCTCGTCGTCCATCCGGCTGCGGGCAACCCGGACGGCACGCTCGTGAACGCCCTCCTGCACCACTGCGCGGGGCAGCTTTCCGGCATCGGCGGGGTCGCCCGCCCCGGCATCGTCCACCGCATCGACAAAGACACCTCCGGGCTGCTCGTGATCGCCAAGACCGACCTCGCCCACGAAGGCCTCGCCAAACAGTTCGCCACGCACAGCATCGGTCGTCGCTACATCGCCGTCGTCGCCGGTCGACCCTCACCCCCCGCCGGTCGAATCGAAGGTGCGATCGGCCGCCATCCGGTGCACCGGAAAAAAATGGACATCGTTTCCCCCGGCAAGGGCAAGCACGCGGTCACGCACTACCGCACGCTCCAGCCGCTGAAGGACGCCGCGCTCGTCGAATGCCGGCTCGAAACAGGGCGCACGCACCAGGTGCGCGTTCATATGGCGTCAAGCGGGCATCCGCTACTCGGAGATCCACTCTATGGCCGCACGCGCGCAAGTCACTGCGATGTCCTCAAATCGCTCGGTTTCGCAAGGCAGGCGCTCCATGCCCGCTCGCTGCAACTTGTGCATCCGCGCACCCAAGAAAATCTCGCTTTCGAAAGCACCGTCCCGTCTGATATTCAGGAACTCATAGAGGCGCTTGCCGTTTGACTCCTGCGCGCCCCACCCAAATACTCGCAGAAATCCTGCCTTCACCGAAAGTCGCAGCCATGGCCGAAGCCAAAGTCCCCGCCACCATTCCCGCCCTCGGCGGCGAAGCCTCGCTCAATCGCTATCTGTCGGAAATCCGCAAATTTCCGATCCTCGCGCCCGAGGAGGAGTTCATGCTGGCGAAGCGCTGGCGCGAGCATCAGGATACCGAAGCCGCTCACCGGCTGGTGACGAGCCACCTCCGCCTCGTCTCCAAGATCGCCATGGGCTATCGCGGCTACGGCCTGCCGGTCAGTGAGCTGATCGCGGAGGGCAACATCGGCCTGATGCAGGGCGTGAAGAAGTTCGAGC
>ERZ1645185.134-NODE-134-length-31061-cov-5.037702_pt1 | contig 31061 bp, 22 predicted proteins | sample MGYA00575351_ERZ1645185 | MGnify/ENA primary metagenome ERZ1645185 (study PRJEB40838, sample SAMN11284767) | freshwater sediment metagenome | isolation source: river sediment | host: Sediment | place: India: Jana village, Kanpur | collected 2015-12-17 ... | reverse complement strand
AGAAGGGACTCATTGCCGATGAGGACGCAAGAAAACTGGCCCATGGGAGACTCCGGTGATCATGAAAACGAGGTACTCAGGACGAGGCGCTGTGTCCGCCCACCCGGCGGTGCCAGGCGCATCGCATCGCATGTCGCAGCAGATCCGACAGGAAGTGATCGGCGGGGCCGGATCGCTTGTTGCCAGCCAGTGATCGCAGTTTGGAAATCACGGCACCTGCTGCGTAGGCCAAGGTAGCGGCCGCGGCGTACCCGACGCCATGATTTTTGACAAAGTAGCGCAGCCGGGAATCAAACCAGAAGTAAGGCATCCGCTTCCAGGTCTTCATGCCGGTGGACACCGAACCGATGTGCATGACGCGGCTCTGGGGAAGGTAAACCGAGTCCCATCCAGCCCGACTGGCACGCCGGCAGAGGTCGGTCTCCTCGAAATAGAGAAAGAAGTCTTCGTCAAAAAGACCCACCTCGTCGAGCGTGCGTTTGCGCACCATCAGGCTGGCGCCAGCCATCCAGTCCACGGTTTGTGCTTCCCGAGGTTCCGGCAAAGCCACCGTGTAGCGCTTGAGCAGCCGGGATATGGGACCCGTGCACGCGGCGGTTTCAAATTCGCTGAAAGCGGTCGGAAACCGGAACGCCGTCTGGTGGTAGACGCCATCCTCGCCGTGCAGACGGCTGCCCGCAAATCCGACCCGAGGGTTCGCCTGCAAGTGGTCGAGCAGCACGCGTATGGCGCCGTCCTGTGGAAAAGCATCGGAATTGAGGATGTACACGTAGTCCGGCGCCGAGCCGTCCGGCAGCCCTTGACGGATGCCGAAGTTGTTGCCGGCACCGTAGCCTCCATTGCGACCGGACTGCAACACGCGTACCCGAGACCATCCACGTTCTTGTACCGCCCGGGTCAAGGTCTCGAAGGAGCCGTCACCTGAGTCGTTGTCGACCACCGTGATGGCACCGCACACGCCGTCCATTTCGCGCAGAGCAGCTTCAACAGCCTTCACCGTCAGCCCGGAAGTGCGGTAGTTGAGCACCACCGTCAACACGGTGGGTCCAGCCTGCTGGCTCATGGACCTGTCCCCGTGCGTTCGACGGCTTCGATGCATCCCTTCATCAGGTTGGCCATGACGCGCACATTGGGTTCCAACACCATGGAGTCGTGATCGCCGGGTACTTCAAGCACCTTCAGCGCCGGCATGTAGCGGGTCCAGTCGTTGTCGGCATAAACGTACTCACGGTCCGAGCTGACCCAGCGGCCACCGGACACCTTCCAGCGAAGGTCCTGGGGCGGGCGGAACAGGACGGCGGGGCCGTTCCAGACCTGCGGGCGGTAGCGCGGCAGCGCGGCGAGAAAAGCCGCCTGGATGGCTTCGTTGTTCAGTTGGTGGGTGCGGGGCTGAACGGGGGGCGCATGGCGGTTGCGCAGGCGGTTGACTTCCCACTGCACGCGCTTGCGGGCCCATGTCCACAGAAAGCCCAGGCCTTGCTGACGCAGTTCGGCCAGCTTGATGATGGCCTTGTCCGTGCGGCTGAGCAGGGCAGGCATGGGCAAGGGGGTGTCCAGCAGCACCAGCAGGTCGACCTGCTCACCCGCGGCTTCCAGCTGCCGGGCGATTTCGAAGGCGGTGATGCCCCCACCAGAAAACCCACCCAGCAGATAAGGGCCATGGGGCTGGACCTGGCGCATTTCTGCGATGTAGTCGGAGGCTGCGTCCTCGAAGGTTTCATGAGGAGCCTGGTCCCCGTAGAGTCCCCGCGCCTGCAGGCCATAGAAGGGGCGGTCGGCACCCAGCAGGCGTGCCAGGTGTCTCAGGTTGAGCACGTTGCCGAACATGCCGGCCACCAGAAAGAAGGGTGTGCGCTCCCCGCCTTCGCCGTCGTGCATCGCCACCAGATGGGTGAAGCGCTTGCGCGGCACCTTGGGCGCGGGCTGGGCTGAACCAGCGGAAGCGTCATCGATCACGTCGCCCAGGCGCTCCCGCAGCAAGGCGGCACAGAGAGCAATGGTGGGCGCCTCGAACAGCACCGAGATTGGGAATTCGACCCGGTAGGCCTTCTTGATCATGGCGAACAGACGCACCGCAATCAGTGAGTGACCACCGAGGTCAAAGAAGCTGTCTTCCACGCCCACCTGGTTGACACCGAGGAGTTCTTCCCAGAATCCCACCAGCGTGCGTTCCACATCGTTGCGCGCAGCGACGTATTCGCTGTCCAGGTCCGGGCGCTGGAACTTCTGTCCATCACCCGCTTCAGCCTCCATCGATTGGCCAGCCTGACGCACCAGGGCATCCAGGTCCATCGAGGAGACGATCACCTGGGGAAGACCCGTCGCGAGGGCGCGTCCGAAGGCATCGGCCCCTTCGGCGGGAAGAATGCCCTGCGACACGTTGTACTGCAGCTGTTCTTCGCCCGGAGAAAGTTTGTGCCCGTTGTCGCTGGTGTGATTCGACTCCTCGAATTCGACCTCCCGGGCATCGAGCCGGCTGGCCGAGCCGAAGCCCGATTCATCGAGACGGCGGATCGAGAAACCTTCGACTTCCACGCACACCTGCCCTTGCTCGTCGCACAGGGTGACGTCGAACACCGCAAACGGGGCGTCTGCGCGGTTGTCCTTGGCATTGCGCACCCAGCTCCACAGACTGGCGGGCAGCGGTCGATGGACCCGGACCTCGCTGTATGACACAGGCACCCACAGGTGGTCAGGCGTGTAGCCGCTGATCAGGCCCATCGCCCACCCTGTGGCCAGATCGAGCAGGGCAGGGTGCAGCAGGTAGCCTTCCTGCAGATCGCTCTCGAAGGCCGGCGGCAGCCGCAGGCGCGCCATGCCCTCTCCCTGGCCCAACGCCACCGACTGCAGCACCCGCCAGCGTGGGCCGAAGTTCAAATGCGTTTCCTGGGGCGAGCGCCAACCGGCCGGGTCCTCTTCCCGGTGGAGCGTGCAGCGGGCCCACACCGCCAGCGGGTCGATGGGCGCAGCCGCGGGAAGTTGTCCAGGTACCAGGGTGGCCTGAGCGTTGAGCTGAAAGCCACTTCGGCCGTCGAGCCGGCAATCGCTGCGGACCTCGAAGCGGTAGCCCTCATCGCTGCGGGTCAGGCGAACCCGCAGCTGCCTCGCTTTCGCGTCATCGACTTCCAGCGGACGGAAGAAGTACAGATCCTGGATGGTGAATGGGCCGGTTTCACCATTGCCGTGCAAGGCCTGGGCTGCCAGTTCGATGTAGCCCGTTCCGGGCAGCAAGGCCTGGCCCGCCTTCGTGCGGTGACCATCCAGAATCCAGCGGTCCTGGCAACGGTAGGTGGCGGTGAAAATCCGGTGCCCTTGGGCATCGAAGGTGGCCTCATCCAGCAGCGGCTGGCCGGCAGGGTGGCGCGGTGCCGGTGGCTTTTCGCCCAGGCGCTCCGCCATGGCCGAGGCCGCCATGCCAACCTCGTTCCAGATCCCCCAGTTGATGGCCACCACGCGAGTGCGTCCACCCGTCCGGTGGCGGGCATAGGCGTTGAGGTATTCGTTGGCCGCCACGTAGTCCACCTGGCCGGCCGGCGCGGTGACCGTGCTGGTCGAGGAGAACAGCACCAGCCAGTCGATGCTGCCATCGGGAAACAGGCTGTGCAGGATTTGCACCCCATGCACCTTGGGGGCAAACACTTCCTCGACGCCGCCCGTGGTCTTGGTGAGGATCGGCCCATCATCCACCACGCCGGCAGCATGAATCACCGCATGGATGCGGCCAAAACGCTGGTTCACCTGCTCGACCGCCGCCTGCATGTCGCGCACATTGCACACGTCGGCTGTCAGCACCAGCACCTCGCCGCCCAGGGCTTGCAGGCGGCGCACGTCGAGGATGCGTCGCACCAGCGCGTCGCCAGGATCGCGGGTGCGCAGCGCCTCGTCCCAGCTGCTGACCGGTGGCATCGCGCCGCGCGTCAGCAGCACCAGGCGTGCCTGCTTTTCTCGGGCCAGTCTCTCGGCCAGAGTGAGACCGATACCACCCAGACCGCCGGTGACCAGGCAGACGCACTGCATGGGCCATGCAACAAGGTCGTCCACCGGCGGAAGCGGCAGCGCGACATGGCCCAGCTCCAGCCGTTTGGGGCCGCGCAAGGCCACGCGTCGGTTGCTTGGTGAGGCCAGCAACTCTTCCAGTACCTGATCAACCAGGGCGCGGGCAGCTTCCGGATCGGGACGAGCCCGCCAGCCTGTGGGCAAGCCTGGCAACGTGAGGTCCAGCCAGGTGCAGGTCAGACCCGGCAACTCACGCGGCGCCACTTGTACCGGGCCAGCCACCGTGGCTTTCTCGGGGTAGGGCAGGGCTTCGTCCCGCACGCGCACGGCGCCCGAGCTGAGCACCGTCAGGTGCATCGGCTTGGGCAGGTTTTCCGCGGCCATCGCCTGCGCCAGGAACAGCAGGCTGAAGAACCCCTGTTCGAGGTTGCGATGAAAGAAGCTGCTGCCGGGGCGAAATCGTTCCTCTCGGGTGAGCAGCCACGCGTGCACGATGGCCTGAGGTGTGTGACCCGTGGAGACAAGATCGCGGATCAGTTCGTCGTAACCTTCGCGTCCCCGCTCGGGCGCAAGCAGGTACTCAAACTCGCCGGTGCGAGCAAACACGTCGCCCGCGCGCACGACGGTGACACTGTGTCCGGCCTCGCGCAAACGCGCCACGGCAGCCTCGGCCACTCCAGTCTCGTCGAGGAACACCAGCCAGTGCCTGGCTTCGGTGCCGGCAAGTTCGGTGGCCACGTCGATCTCGCAGTCGGCCGGGCGAGGCCTCCAGCGAGGCTGGTAGCCCCAGCGGGCGATGTCGTCGGTGCGCGCAGGTCTTGCGTTCTCCACTTTCGACTGCGCCACACCAGGTGCAATGAAATAGGGCTTGCGCTGGAACGCGTAGGTGGGCAGCGGCACGCGGTGGCGCCGGGCCTCGCCCCAGATCGGCTCCCAATCGATCGCTACGCCGTTGGCCCACAGCCGCCCCAAGGTGCCGAGGAACCAGACGTCATCGGCCACTTCGTGTTCGGGATGGCGCAGGGAGTTGATCACCTGGGAGGCTGGGATGCCATTGGCCTGGCTCAGTGACCCCAGCGCCTTGCCCGGCCCGACTTCCAGGTAGACCCGCTGGGGGTTGGCCTCCATCAGTTTGGCCATGCAGTCGGAGAAATGCACCGTGTTGCGCAGGTGGCCCACCCAGTACATCGGGTCCGTGGCCCGCTCCGCCGTCAGTGTTGCGCCGTCGCGATTGGAGATGATGGGGAGTTTCGGCGGACTCAACCGGATGCTGCGCAGGTACGCTTCAAATCGGCCCAGAATGGGTTCAAGCATGCGGGAGTGCGCCGCGATGTCGATCTGGATGCGTTGCGGTTCCACTTCGCGTGCGCGCAGCAGCGATTCGAGCCGGTCCAGCGCCTCTTGAGGGCCCGACACCACGCACAGCTCGGGCGCATTCACACTGGCCATGTCCAGTTCCTGACCCAGCAGGCTGCGCACTTCGTCCGCAGGCAAGGGTACGCTGAGCATGCCGCCCGGCGGCACGGAGTCGAACAGCTGCCCTCGCAGCAACACCAGGCCGATACAGTCCTCGAAACTCATGACGCCCGCCAGGCAGGCGGCCGTGTTCTCGCCCATGCTGTGGCCCACCAGGGCGGCCGGCTTGACGCCCCAGGACATCCACAGCTGCGCCAGCGCGTATTCCACGATCATGATCAGCGGCAGCTGCACCGAGGGGCGCTTGAGCTTTTCGACCGCGTTCGCATGGTTCTGTGCGTCGGGCAGCCACAAGGCACGGATGTCGTAGTCGAGCTGCCGCTGCAGCACCTCCAGCCCGCGGTCCATCCAGTCTTGAAACACCGGTTCGGTGGCGTACAGCTCGCGAGCCATCCCCGCGTACTGCGCGCCCCCGCCGGGGAACATGAACACCACCTCAGGGTCTTCGCCAAGGTGGGTGTGGGTGAACACGCGTCGGGTGTCTGCGCCCTCAAGCAGCGTGGCGGCCTCGTCATGCGTGGCTGCGACCAGCACGCGTCGGTGTTCGAAGGCCCGGCGCCCTTGCCTGAGCGTGAAGGCCACGTCAGCCAAGGGCTGCTCAGGGTGGGCCCGCAGGTGGGCCGCCAGAGCCTTGGCATTGGCGTCGACCGCCGAACGTGAGCGCCCCGACACCACCAGCAACTGGAATGGCCAGTCCGACGGGTCGGAAGGTTCGCGCTCGGGTGCCTCTTCCAGCACGGCGTGGGCGTTGGTGCCACCCACACCGAGCGAATTCACACCTGCGCGACGCGGACCTTTGTGCGAGATCCAGGGCCTCAGGGTGTGGTTGACCAGGAACGGGCTGGCTTCGAAGTCGATCGAGGGATTGGGCTGTTCATAGCCCAGACTGGGTGGAATTTCCCGGTGTTTGAGGGCCAGCGCCACCTTGATCAGGCTGGCTACGCCAGCTGCGGTGTCGGTGTGGCCGATGTTGGTCTTGACCGAGCCGATACGGCAGAAGCCGGTCTCGGACGTCGAGGCCTGAAAGGCCTGCGTCAGCGCCGCGACTTCGATCGGATCGCCCAGGTAGGTCCCGGTGCCGTGGCACTCCACATAGTCGAAGGTGTCGGCCGGGACGCCCGCAATGACGTGTGCCTCGGCGATGGCCTTTGCTTGTCCGTCGACGCTGGGCGCCAGGTAGCCGGCCTTGGCCGCACCATCGTTGTTGACCGCCGTGCCCTTGATCACCGCCCATATGTGATCCCCATCCCGGACGGCATCCTCCATCCGCCGCAGCACCACGGCGCCTGCGCCGGACCCGAACACCGTGCCCTGTGCGCGGTGGTCAAAGGCGTGGCAGTGACCATCGGGCGACAGGATCTCTCCCTCCTGAAAAATGTAGCCACGCGCGTGAGGCAGCTCAATGGTGACTCCGCCGGCCAGCGCCATGTCGCATTCGCCCAGCAGCAGCGACTGACATGCGTGATGCACCGCCACGAGTGATGTGGAGCAGGCGGTCTGGATGTTGACGCTCGGTCCCTTGAGGTCAAAGATATGGCTGACCCGGGTGGAGAGAAAGTCCTTGTCGTTACCCGTGTGACGCAGCAGGAACATGCCGGTGCTGGCCACCAGGTCCGGGTTGGAGCAGATGTTGAAATAGAAGTAGCTGCCCATGCCGCAGCCGGCATAGACAGCGATTTGACCTGGAAAGCGCTCGGGTGGATGGCCAGCACTTTCCAGTGCCTCCCACGCAACCTCCAGAAACTGGCGGTGCTGCGGGTCCATGATCGCGGCTTCCTTGGGGCTGAAGCCGAAAAAATCGGCATCGAACTGCTCGAAACCCTCCAGGACGGCCGCAGCAGGCACATAGTTGCGATGCCGAATGCGGTCCGGGCTTTCCCCGTTGGCCAGCAATTCCTCTTCGGTCAGGCGGCGTATGGACTCGACCCCGGCCCGGAGATTGGTCCAGTAGGCTTGCGGGTCAGCCGCTCCAGGCAGGTGGGCAGCCATCCCGACAATGGCAATATCGCTGTTTGACAAACTTGGCGTGGTCACACGGGCCTCTGACGAATGTTTCCCGGCTTTGAATCCTCCTCCGGCTGAACATTATTGCTGAACGTTTTGTAACCGGGTGAGAGTTACCTCACGCATTTTGGGGAGGCGTGCTGTCCCTGAAACGGTCGGTGCCCGACGGGCCATCTCGTTCTCCGAGGTCAGCCGGTTTGCTGGCTGGGAAATTCACATCGCCCAGCACGCCGTACTGGCGGCGGTCCCTGAGGACCTCATCAATGATGTGGACGTCGATCAGACGCTCCTCTGCGGCAAAGCCATACACCAGCGCCATGTCAGCGAGGATGTTGATGCTTCGAGGAATGCCATGGGCCGCCTTGGCGATCTTGGCTGTGGCCAGCGGCGTGAAAAGCTGACGCTCTCGGCCTGCGACCTTCAACCGGTGCGCTATGTAGTCACCCACCTCGATCGAGTTCAGCGGCGGAATGAAAAAATCTGCGGCCACCCGCTGGGCGAACTGCTGCAAGTCAGGTCGCTTCAGCAAGTCCCGCAACTGCGGCTGACCAACCAGAATGACCTGCAGCAGCTGGTCTTTGTCTGCATTGATGTTGGAGAGCATGCGCAATGACTCCATGGCCGGCGCACTGAGGTTTTGCGCCTCATCAACGATGAGCACGACCCGACGCCCCTGGCCGTACTCGTTGACGAGAAACCTCTGAAACCCGTCGTAGCGCGCGACGGGTGTCAGGCGGTTGTATGGAAGGCCGAAAGCCAGCAGGATCCATTCGGTCAAGTCGGTGAGGTCGGGGTGTGTGTTGGTGACCAAGCCCACCGAAATGTCGTCACCCAACTCGTTCAGCAACCGGCGAATCAGCGTGGTCTTGCCACATCCAATCTCGCCACAGATCACCGTGAAGCCAGCGCGGTTGTGCAGCGCGTACTGCAGCAGGGTGTACGCGAGCGAATGCCGCTTGCCCATAAAGAGAAAGTCGGGGTCGGGCTGGATGGAAAACGGCTTCTCTGTCAAACCGTAGAAGGATTCGTACATTTTCGTTTTGCCAGTGAGCTTTGCGGGAGCACCTTCACCTGCTTTTCAACAGACTCGTCTTGCAAGTGAAACTGCACGTGGGTGCATCTGGTTCATTATCGAATACGATGCAGCGACAACTGAACAACTTCCTTTGTTTTTGATGCAACCTGTTGGTCAGGCATGCGAGCTGTGCGGCTTGCCGGTGTCGTGCAACGATCTGGATACCCACGTCCAAGCCTTGGCTGAGCGTGCCCATCGAGGGATCGGTTGTTGGCTCGTGACGCTCAATACTGAAATGATCGCGCGCGGTGTGCGGGAACCGGAATACTGGGACCTTGTCAGGCAGGCCGACATCATCACCGCGGATGGTATGCCGCTTGTCTGGGCATCGAAGTTCAAGAGGACGGGCGTGGAGATTGCCGGTCGAACCACGGGTGTGGATCTGGTGGAAGCCATGCTGCGCCTCGGCGACGTCCCTCGTTTTGCGGTCATAGGTGGGAAGAACCCGCTGGCGACCATCGGTCGCTATGGCGAACGGGCTTCGGAGGCTTGTGCGTTCGTATTTGACGGCAAGGTTGATCTCACAGACGCGCAGCTGGCATTTTTCTGTGATGAGTTGACCCTGCACCGGGTGCGTGTCGTCTTCATCGCCCTCGGGGTGCCCAAGCAGGATCGGCTGGCCTTGTTTCTCCGGCAACGCATGCCCCATCTGATTCTGATCGGCATTGGGGGCACGTTCGAAATACTGGGTCCCGATGGCGGTCGGGCGCCACAGTGGATGCAGAAGTCTGGTCTGGAATGGCTGTATCGACTGATCAAGGAGCCTCGCCGTCTGTGGCACAGATACCTGATCAGCTACCCTCGAGGTATCTGGCGCCTCGTCACGGATTGCCTCGGGGCGGCGCGGTGAGGCGCGTGCATGTCGCGTGTGTCGCCGCGCCGTGTGGCCGGCCAGCGAGCCGATCCACACAAGGCCCTGCTGGACTCGGTCTCATTTGTTCACCATGAAACCCATCCGAGCTCTGTTGATCGCTGAGGCGGCCAATCCCGAGTGGTCCAGCGTGCCTTTGATCGGCTGGTCGCTGTCGACTGCGATTGCCAGAGAAATCGATGCCCATATCGTCACCCAGATCCGCAATCGGGATGCTTTTGTCCGGGCCGGACTGAAAGAAGGGGTGGATTTCACAGCCATCGACTCCGAAGCCATCGAAAGGCCATTCTGGAAGCTGGCGGGATGGCTGCGCGGTGGTCAGGGGGTTGGATGGACCACACAGACTGCCTTGTCCAGCTTGTCCTATCCCTACTTCGAGTACCTGGTCTGGAAGAGGTTTGGTGCGCGGATTGCCAAGGGTGAATTCGACGTCGTCCACCGCATCACGCCCTTGACGCCAACGGCACCCAGTTCCTTGTCCAGGCGATGTGCCAAAGCGGGAGTGCCGTTTGTGCTGGGACCGCTCAACGGTGGCGTTCCCTGGCCCGAAGGTTTTGACAGGGAGCGACGACAGGAGAAGGAGTGGCTGTCTTACGTGAGAGCGGCTTACCGCATGTTGCCGGGCATCCGGCAGACCTACCGGTATGCGGCGAAAGTCCTGGTGGGATCGCGGTTCACTCAGGGTGACCTGCCTGTTGCATATCGGGACAAGTACATCTACATGCCAGAGAACGGGATTGATCCCGGGCGCTTCTGGCAGAAGGCAAAGAAGCTCGAGTCCGGCCCGCTGCGAGCGGCTTTCGTCGGACGGCTGGTTCCCTACAAGGGGCCGGACATGCTTCTGGAGTCAGCGCTGGAGTTGTTGCAGTCGGGGTCCTTGACCATCGATATCGTGGGAGATGGTCCGTTGATGCCCGAGCTTCGCGAGTTCGTTCAAAAACACCACCTGGCGAGGAGGGTGACTCTCCACGGCTGGGTGGCAAACGAGCAGGTGCAGGACATTCTGTCTCAGTGCCAAGTCCTGGCATTTCCCAGCATCCGGGAGTTTGGCGGGGGCGTCGTGCTGGAGGCGATGGCGCTCGGCGTCGTGCCGATCGTCGTGGACTATGCGGGGCCAGGGGAATTGGTGACGGGTGAAACGGGCCTGAAGATCCCTGTTGGAACCCGAGAGGACATCATCGCGGGCTTTCGCGAGGTGCTGGCCAGACTCGCGAAAGACCGTTCGGAACTGGCCGTGCTTGCCCAAAACGGCTGTGATCTGGTGCAGAGCAGATTCATCTGGCCAGCGAAAGCGCGCAGTATCCGAGAGATCTACGAAAGTCTGAGCGAATCAACCGCCGGCAGCAAGTGAATGAACGTCATCTGCCCGATGTGTTGCTCCGGTCACTGGTCTGCGCAGAACGGCGCTTTTCCAACACCAGCAGCCAGTGTCCGTACCACCAGGTGTTGAAGTGATCGAGCCTCATCACGCGCATGCCCCTCGGGCTTGCCCAGGCTTCCACTTGATCCGGGTCTACGTGCTCGACCCATTGGCGAGCCATGATCAGATCATGCATCTGGTTGGCAGCTGCTCGCCAATGTGGCCGAACCACCATGTCCTTGACGATGAGCCTACCGCCCTCTGGCACCACGTCGCACAAGGCGTTCACGAATGCGGCCTTGTGTTCGTCCGGGATGTGATGGAGCACATCAACCACGGTGACCACCTCATGACCCAAGTCGGGAATGCCCTGTGCGATGGACCGGTGTTCGAAGTCCACCACAGCTGAAAGGCCGTGCTGAGCAGCCATCTGGCGTGCAACCTCAATTGCCGGACCCGCCACATCGAAACCGTGACCTTGTCGGATCCGTCCTAGTGTCGCCAGCAGGTTGAGCAGCAGTCCGTGACCACAGCCGACATCCAGCACCTTCGATCGCGCGGGAACTTCACTGATCACCTCGTGCAGCGGGCAAATGTGCGAACGGTAGGTCGCCATCAGCCTGACCTTGGCGCTGGCCGCTCCCGCATAGAGGGGGGACGCGAGCCGTTGGATGTCTGCTGGGGACAGGTTGGATTCGGTGGACATGGTTCGGCAAGGCTTATCGCTGTTCAGTGCGAAGTTTTGCTGGTTTCGGGCAAGCGCCGCCGTTGGCTCCAGTGGATCAACTGCCCGAGGCCAAGGGCTGCCAACATGGCCCACTGTCCTGCAAAGGCCAGGTGATAGCGTTCTTGGGACACCACAACCATGTGGATGGCTGTGAAGTACAGGATGCTCAGCATGACGGGAGAGAACAGCGTCTTCTGGATTCCGGATCTGCGCAGCGAAAACCAGATCCCTGAGGCAGCCAGCAGGCAAATCAGCGCCCAGGAGCCTTGGGTCATGCGTTTGAGACGCAGCTCCCAGATTGCACCAAACGTTTGACGAATGCCGGGCGAGTTCCACCCCACGCCAACAGATTCGTTGGTGTACAGAATCAATAGCTTCCTCACGGCGCGTTCCGCGAAGGCCACCGGGTCTTGGACGATGTAGTCAATGGCTTCCTGTTTGAGCACACGTTCCTTTTCGTTCTCGGGCAGGTGACTGTGGTGGTGCGGTACCACCATGTAGCGGCCGTCGGTTCCGGGGGTGTTGCCCATCCAGAGGGTGATGCCGCCATTGGTAGAAATCAGCACGGGCTCACCATAGAGCTGATGGTTGCGCCAGGTCCAGGGGGCGATGACCACAGCCATGACGATGCCTGCCAGGGCGACACAGCGAGCCTGGCTTAGTAGCGAGGTCAGGGTGATTCGAGATGTGAGCAGCAATCCAGCTGCGTAAACCAGCGGCAGCAGCAGTGCTTGTGGCCGAATCAGGGCGGCGAAGCCAAGCGCCAAACCGGCCAGCAGTGACCTGGACGTGGCGCTGAGCCTGGGATGGGTCCACAGGTCCAGCGCGAGCAAAGTGAAAAACACAAAAGGCAGTTCACTCGCCAGGATGGTTGGGTACATCACGAGCGTCGGCCAGATGGCCAAAACGAGGGCGCTCAGCACAGCCGTCTGCTGGCTCCAGAACCGGGCCGCAAGTCTGGCCGTCACCCAGATGATGCCCACCGACAGGGCGATGTTCATCGCGATGATGGGTTCGTAGCGGATGCCGAACATCGCGTACAGGGTGGCGTGAAGGAAGGTGGTGCCCGGCGGCCAGAAGGCGGTGGGATGGTTTTCCTCCCAACCGAAGGTGCCTTGCTGCACCAGCGTCCGGGCAAACGCATCGTAGGCAGCACCGTCGGAAACGGGGATCACGGGCACCCACCATGCCCAGATACACCGCAGCGCCACCGCCAGGACCGCAATTTGGGTCAACGAACCGGTCCAGACCAGTTCGCGAGATTCTGGGTTGTACGGTGGCGCGGTCATGTGGGGTTTGAGAACATCGATCAAGACGCTGGGCTCGGCCGGTTCACAGCTTCAGCGAGGTGGCGCCCATGAGAATCAAAGCCACCATGGCGCCAGTGGCCCAGGTTTCCGGGTCTTTGGCTGCGAAAAAAATGGGGTCTTCGTCCATATAGCCTCTGGCGGTCACCAACCACATGCGCGTGACCCACAAAAGCATCAGTGGAGCGATCAGCCACAGCAACTCGGGCGACCTGTAGAGCACTGAGACCTCGGGGCTGTGGATGTACAGCGCGAGCACCAGAACCGCCAGGTAACCACTGGCCGCGCCAAGTCCCTGCAGCACGCCAACGTCTTCGGTCGAATACTCACGCCCGCGGAGTTTGCCCAGTGGCACGCCAGTGGCGGCCTCCTTTTTGCGCAACTCCACGAGCTCTGCGACCCGCTTGACCAGTGCCAGCGAGAGGAAGATGAACATTGAAAACGCCAGCAGCCAGAACGAGAGACTGATCCCCGTGGCAAGTGCACCGGCAATGATGCGCAGTGTGTACAGCCCGGCCAGCACGATCACGTCCAGGCTGGCCAACCGCTTGAGCCACAGTGAATACAGCAACGTGGTGAGCAGGTAGGTCACCAGCGCCCACTGGAAGCTTGCAGGCAGGAGCAGCGCCAGACCCGCTCCGAGCACCAGCAACACAACGATGGCGGCCAGGCCCGCACGCACGTCAAGCTGCCCAGCAGCGAATGGCCGCGTTTTCTTCTTGTGATGATGCCGATCGGCTTCGAGGTCCAGCAGGTCGTTGATGAGGTAGGTCGAGGAGGCACAGGCGCTGAAGCTGACGAAGGCCAGCAGCACCGCACCCAGGGCCTCTGTGTTCATCACTTGGTGGGCAGTGATGATCGGTACCAGCAGAAGGAGGTTTTTGAGCCACTGCTGCAGTCGGATGGCACGCAGCCAAGTTCCCCATCCAGTGCCTGGGCGTGGGATGTCGCTGTGCGGGATACCCAAACCAGCGACCCGCTGCACCACCGACTTGGGGGCATGAACGGTTACTGCTGCCCCGGACTTTCGCCAGACGGCCAGGTCCACGCGTCCGTTGGCCACGTACTCGAAATTTCCGGAGCCGAATGTCCGCTCCAGAAGGGCTGCCTTGTTGGATCCGATCAGGTTCTGGCTTTCGTTGGTCGCCAGGACGGTGTCGAACAAGGGTATGTGGTCAGCGACCTGTCGAGCCAGGCTTTCATGGCTGCCCGTCACGAGCGCAACGCGCCTTCCTTCATCGCGGGCCTTTCGGATCAAGGCCAGCACCTCATCCTGGTAAGGGAGCACGGTGACATCGAGCCGCGCAACCTGAACCAGACGGTGCTTCAGATAGCTCTTGCCTTGCAACCACCACAACGGCAATGCAAAGACCAGCCAGGGCTTGACCTTGAGCGCACCGAGCAGACATTCGAACGTCAGGTCTGTGCGAATCAGGGTTCCATCCAGATCGATACACAGGGCATTCGCCATTGGCTTTTCGGAGGGGTCTTGCGACATCGCCGGAGTATATTCGTCGCTCATTTCAATCAGTCTCCCCATTTGAAGGGACACAGTGAACCGCTCGATGCTGATGCTCGTTTTGGCCAATGTGGCCATGACATCTTTGGCCCAGATTGTGCTCAAGGCCGGAATGAGCGCACCGGACGTGGGCCGTGCACTGGCCGGAGGGTTTCGCCTGTCCGCTCTGGTGACCGTTTTTCTTCATCCGTGGGTGATGGTCGGGTTGGCCTTGTACGCTGGTGCGGCGGTCGTCTGGCTGCTGGTGCTTGCCAAGGTCGATGTCAGCCTGGCCTATCCGTTTGTGGGTTTGGGGTTTGTGGTGACGATGGTTCTCGCCTGGGCATTCATGGGCGAAGCGGTTTCCGCCACACGCATCGCAGGTACTTTGCTCATCACGGCTGGCGTGGTGGTACTGGCACGATCCTGAGCTGTGACCAGCAGGGGGACCGTCAACGAGCACCGGGCATCCGTCCGGAGAGGCGCATCAGCAAAGCGCCCTCGACGAAACGCCCCCGACGGTCGCGCCCATAGCGGCCTTGGAGGTCGATGCGTTGCATCGTCCAGGGCGCGGCATCACGGCGGTTGATGCCGTAGCGGGTCGTGACGGCTTGGGCGTAGCCGGCTTGTTTCACCGCAAGGACCACTCTGTCATCGTGATCGCCGTTGGGGTAGCAGAACGACATCACCGGCTGCTGCACCAGCTCTTCCAGGTGCTTTCGCGACCCGGCCACTTCATCGCAAAGGGTGTCGTCGCCGACCAGAGGCAAGATCGGGTGGGTGGAGCTGTGGGACCCGATTTCGTGGCCGTCCTCCCGCATCTGCCGGATCTGATCCCGGTTCATCATGCCGTCCCATTCAGGACGCTCCGGTCTGCCGGCCAGCTGTTCCAGTCGCCTGATCAATGAGGTCCTTTCGTTGGGGGTCAACTGCTTGGCCGCTGTGACAGCCGACGAGACCTGATCGGGTTGCGTTGTGTTGATGTCAAGCTCCTTCAACCAGTGGTCAAGACCTGGGCACCGTTGGGCCAAGGCGTGATGCAGGGCAAAGGCCATGCGGTCATGCCACAGCAGCTCTCCGTCATCGGCCGCAGCCGACACGACAAAGAAGCTTGCCCGCACACCGCGGGCCTTCAGCACTGGGCGTGCGAACAGGTGGTTGTCGAGTTGTCCGTCGTCGAAGGTGATCGCGAGCAGTGGCTTGCCCGCATGGCTGCCCGATGCCTGGAGTTGCATCATGGCGTGCAGGGAACCCACGGTGTAATACTTCTGAAACACGCCCACAAAGTGATCCAATTCCTCGGGCGTGACCGCAATCGCAGGCAGCGGATACCCGGACAGCAAGGCGGGAGGCAACACCCGGTGGAAGGTGACGATGGTCAACTGGTCTTTGGCCCACAGCGCTGGCGACGAGAGGCCGGTGATTCGCAGGGTTTCACCGACGGTATCTCGGACATAGGATTTGATTCTGCGAACGGCAGTGTTCATGGGCTTGCCAAAGGGTCGTTCGGGGAAGGAAAAGGGGCGGCTGCAAGCCACGGCCCATCACTTGTATTCGATCAGGGCGCCGGCCCGGCCACGCCACCGACCGGTGTGAAATCGCCAGATGCCCACCGTTTCTGCAAAGCGGCTCACCACGGAAAGCACGGCGTGGGCCAGTGAACCGGAGCGGTACCACATCCGGACCACCTGCAGTGGATACAGGCCCAACAGCAACCAGGCCCACGGACCTTGCGACAAGCTCAGCAGCATGGCCGAAACAGGTATTCCGGCGGACCATGCCAGCGCTCGGACGTTTTCCTTCACCCAGTGTCGGTCCGGGCTTCGACCGTGCAGCCAGGCGCCTTCGCCATAGGCATGTCCCGAGCGGACGCTGCGTGTCCACCACTGAGCGAATCGGTGCATGGCGGCATCGTGCAAGGTCATCTCGGCGTCGATTCTCCAGATGGACCATCCGGCACGGCGCAGTCGCAAGCACAGTTCGGGCTCTTCGCCAGCAATCAGATCCGCTCTGTAGCCCCCTACGGCTTGCAGTGCATCGCATCGCATCAAGGCGTCCCCCCCGCAACTTGTGGCCTCGCCCACGGGGGTATCCCACTCGCGGTCGCAAATCCCGTTGTAGATGCTTTGTTCCGGGTATCGCTCCCGTCGCCGGCCGCAGACCACGGCACAACCAGGGTGGTCTTTGAAGCACGCCACAGCCTTCTCGATCCAGTCCGCGGCCACCTCGCAATCTCCATCGACGAACTGCACGTGGGTGAGGTCGGGGTGCAGGGACAGCAGGCGCGAGAAACCCTCGTTGCGTGCACGGGCTGCGGTAAACGGAATGGACAGGTCCAGCTCAACGACATCGACACCTGTCCGGCGCGCATGTTGCACCGATCCGTCCGATGAGCCGGAGTCCACGTACACGGTGCGATTCGATCCAATGGCCAGCGAGGCCAGGCATCGCTTGAGGCGTTCGCCCTCGTTGCGCCCGATCACCACGGCGCCAACAAGATCATTCGAGGGTGGGACCGCGGTCATCCCGGCTCCCGCCGCACGGACCCGAAAGCACGAAACAACCCGGCCAGCCGAGCGCCTTCGGTGCGCGCATCATGACGCTGTCGCACGGCATGCTGACCGGCCTGACCCATATGGGCCAGGGTGTCGGGCGAGGCATCGAGACACTGCTGCATCGCCTGTTGCAGGGCCCCTTCGTTGCCCGGAGGCACCAGCCATCCGCTGGTGCCTGCTTCGACCAGTTCAGGCACGCCGGCCACCCAGCTGGATACAACGGGCCGCCCCAAGGCAAGTGACTCCATCAGAACCACCGGAAGCCCTTCGGCAAAACTGGGGAGCACCAGCGCTCGGGCATTGAGCAACAGTTGCCGAACCTGGTCTCCCGATACCCAACCGGTGATGGTGACCCGGTCGGCGATTCCCAGTTCGCGACAGCGGGCTTCGATCACGGCACGAAGCGGGCCGTCCCCAGCCAGCACCAGCCTGGAACTGGCACCCGCACTCAACATTCTGGCAAACGCATTCACCAGGCAGAGGTGGCCTTTTTCCTCTGACAGTCGTCCCACGGCCAGGAACCCGCCACCGGTCGCAATGGGTGGCGCGGCACACGCCAGGTACTCGGGCCCCAGCCCGCAGTGCACCACATGGATGCATGGCCACTGGTCAGGGGGAACCCAGCGCATCATCTGGGCGCGCCCATAGTCGCTGACGGCCACCACAAAGGCCGCTGCGCTGATTTTGGCGGGCAGCCCGATGGCCCGGGCATTGTCGGTCTCGACGGTGCCGTGGGCGGTGAAGCTGTAGGTGATGCCGCTCAGCTGCGCCGCCAGCATCGCCACCTCGGCTGGATTGCTGCCGAAGTGCGCATGGAGATGGTGGATTGCGCGCCGCCTCACCAGCTCGGCCACCATCGCAGCCTCGAGGAAGTAGATCCAGTGCACTGGCATGGGCCTGTCCGCTCCCCAGCCCATCCGGCAGGCCAGCCAGAAAGTCTTCAGTGTGAGAACCGGAACTCGCAGCAGGCAACGAAGGCCTGCGACCAACAGCGCTGCCGTGCCGCCATCCAGCAGTCGCGTGGTTCGTCCATGTTCCAGACGGTCCTGCGGATCAACCACCTCGCCGCCGTCCCGGATCGAAATCCGTTCGACGTCGATGCCACAGGCCTCGACCGCCTCAATCTCTCGCCGGATGAAGGTGTGGCTGACCTTGGGGTACTCGCTGACGATATAGCCGACACGCATGTCACATGCTCACGCGGTTGACCTGGGTCCAGCGGATGAGGCTGTACAGCGCCCACAGCCGCGTCCAGTAAAGGCCTTTGGCGCCCGCTTTGAAAGCCGTCCACAACCTGCGCACCTCAGCCGCATCCAGTCCGGCGCGGGAAACCGCAGCCGCATCCAGCAAAGTGGCTTCGATTTCCTGCCCCAGTGCCTGTCGAAGCCAGCGGTCGAACGGCAGCTCGAAGCCCGATTTGGGTCGGTTGAACAACTCTGGGTCCAGCCCCTTGAGACCCGTGCGCCGGAGAAGGGCTTTGAGGCGCAGCGGGTGAAACCGGATTTCGTCCGGAAGCCGCAGGACGACCGACAGCAGCTTGGTATCGACCAGCGGTAAACGGGTTTCTATGGACGCTGCCATGCTGGTGGCATCGGTATCGCGCAGCAGCCGTTCGCCCAGAAACAGACGCTGCTCGAGCATGGCGATAGCGTTCAAGTCCGATCGGTCGAACGCTTCCTGTGTCAGCAGGCGGTATCGCTCCGGCGGGAGGCCGCTCAGCAACCCGGAATCACCGTCCCCTGCGGCCTGCAATGCACGCTGATTGGCGGGCAGGAACAGCGCGTAAGCCAGCTGGTAGAGGTCACACGCCGTGGGTCCGGCAGCGATCATGTCTGGCAGCTTGGCCCAGCGCGTCTGGGGTTCATAGGCCTGGCCGGACGATTGCAGGAAGCGCCGGATGCCACAACTCAGCCACCGCCGGATGGCTGGTGGTGCAAATGCGATCAATCGGTTGGCTTGCAGCATCCGAGGCAGGTCGCGGAACGACGAGTACCCCCCGAACAGCTCGTCACCACCGGAGCCCACCAGGGCGACGGTGAAACCGGCATCCCTGACGGCGTGTGACATGAAGAAGGAATTGAGCCCATCGAAGCTGGGCTGGTCCAGGCTGTTGATGGCAGGCTCCAGCCTGGCGAGGAAGTCCTGTTCTGTCAGGAGCAATTCGGTGTGATGCGTACCGATGGACTCGGCGACCTTCCGTGCGATGTCCCCCTCGTTGCGCTCGATCTCGTTGAAGGCCAGCGTGAACGTGTTCACGGTCGCCGCGCCAGAACGGGCAGCCAGGTTGACCACCGCAGAAGAGTCCACCCCGCCCGAGAGGAAGACCCCCACCGGGACATCGCTGATCAGATGGGATCGGACCGAATCCAGCAGCGCAGACTCCAGCTCGTCCTCCGTCGCCGCAGGCCCCTGACCTGGTGCAGGGGGCGTCCAGTAGGTGAAGCGCCGCAACAGCCGTCCCGCAGCGTCGAACCAGGCCGCTTCGCCGGGTAGTAGGGACTCGATCCCTTCGACGGCCGTTACCGGCGCAACGGTGAATCCGCTCCACAAGACCGAAGCGACTGCACGGGCATCGAGACGATGCTGCGCCAGCAGACCGGACGCCAAAATGGCCCGAACCTCCGAAGCGAACACCAGCGACCAGTCTCCGGACGTTGACGGGTTGGAGGCGAAATACAGGGGTTTGATGCCCAGCGGATCACGGACAAGCAGAACATGGCCGGACCGCTGCTCGCGGAAGGCAAACGCGAACATGCCTCGCAGGTCCTGTAGCGCCTTTTCTCCACGATGAGCCAGCAAACGAAGCAGCACGGCGGTGTCACCGGGCGACCGGAGGGCCGTCGGGCGGTCCTTGAGTTGCTCACGCAGCTCACCGAAGTTGTATATCTCCCCGTTGAGAACGATGCAGTCGCCTGTCTCGGGAAGCACCATGGGCTGAATGCCCAGGGGGGACAGGTCCAGGATGGCCAGCCTGCGGTGTCCGAACAGGACTTTCAGGCCGTCGGAGTTCGCTGGCGACTCCCATTGACCCTCGGCATCGGGTCCGCGCAGTCGCATGGCATCGGTCATGCGCTGCAGCGCTGCCCGATGGCGACCATCCCCCGCGCCGATGATGCCCGCAATGCCGCACATCAGGCTTGCTGCCCGGTCATGGCGAGTGCACGCCGTTTGCCCAGAAGGAGCGCGCGCCACTGGTAGCGGCGAAGGAAACGGCGAAAGTCCTTGTCCTCATACCGAGGCTTGCCCTGCAGCGCGGCCTTCAGCCAGCCCCACATCATGGCCAGGCTGCCAAGAACATAGGGCTTCTGGTTGAGCCGGAACAGGGCGCTCGCAAGCATGAATACCGGCCCGGTGCCCATGAAATACTGTCCATAGCCGTGTCGCATGCGCCCGACGAAGATGCTGTCCTGGCTGGATCCCATGGGACGCAAGTGGATGAAGCGCAGGTCGGGCTCATCCCAGCTGCAGGCGATCCAGCCGTGCATGCGGCAGCGGTGGTTGTCGATGCCGTCCCACATGACTTCACGAACGAAGCCGCCGATTTTTTCAAAGCAAGCCGTCCGATAGAACTTGGTCATGCCCAGAGCGGTGTCGTCTCCATGCCGCTCAGGTTTGCTGGTCGCGTCTTCGCGGACGTATGCCTTGCCGCTGCAAGTGGCTATCCGTGGGTTGTCAGCCATGCGTTGCATGAGGATCTCGAAGTATCGAGGTGGCAGCTCCAGGTCGAGATCGAGTTTGCACATGAACTCGAAGTCGGCGGGTTCGATCGTCTGGTAGCCGGCGTAAAAGGCGTCGATGACACCCGGGCCAACCGATCGGTGACCGCGGTCTCGTCGGGTGACCACGCGAATCCAGGGGTGGCGCCCGGCGTACTCCTGCAGTATGGCTGGCGTGTCATCCGTTGAGCCATCATCGACAACGACCCACAGCGCAGGTCGCAGGCTCTGGGCCAACACGGAGTCCAGAGTGCTGCGCATGTAGCTGGCCTCGTTGCGACAAGGCGAGATGAGTACGTATCGGTTGCTGCAATCCATGGCGGGTTTTCAGTGCGCATCCTGTCTGCAGACCCCGGCAACTTGCCTGGTGGCCAGGTTCAAGCCCACCCCGGACATCGGCATTTTCCGGGTGGAGCTCATGGAACATAACATGGTGACGGATCGCGCGTAGGTAATGCGAATGCAGCAGCGACCGCTGGGAAGCTGCGTGGGCGTGATTTACTGCCCGTCAGATGCTCGAATCTCCAGAAGAATCATGGGGCGGCCCCCACCTTTTGGGGTTGTATGCCAACGCGGAGGGCGTAAGATCCCCGATGTTACTTTTGTTCACCTTCTGCTGGTGCGGTCGATCGCTACGGGCCTGCTGATCTCGTGTCTGGTGGGCGTGGTTTCCATTCAGTTTTCCGGAGGATTGTCATGAAGTCTGTGCGTATCGGGTGGCTGGGCGTAGTGTGGTTTGTGTTGCTGTCGGCCATATCCGCGGGGGCTGCGGAGCCTTACCGCCTGAGGCATGGCGACACCGTCATGGTGTCGGTATGGAAAGAAGACGCACTTCGGATGGAGGTTCGGGTCTTGCCCGACGGGAGCATCACGTTTCCCCTGGCAGGACGGGTCGAGGTGGCGGGTTTGAGCACCAGTGAAACCGAGGCGCGAATCGCAGCCAGGCTGGTGAAGTTCATCCCTGAAGCGGCCGTGACCGTCGCTGTGACGGGCATCGATGGCAGTCGTGTGTACGTGCTGGGGAAGGTAACGACCCCTGGCCCGGTGCTGCTGACTTCTCCCAACACCACGGTGCTTCAGGTTCTGAGCCAGGCGGGTGGGCTGGATCGGTTTGCCGATGGAAACGGCATCCGTGTGCTCCGCAGCACATCGGGTGGATCTCAGGCTCTGAACGTGCGCTACAACGATCTCGTCAAAGGCAACGAGCTGCAGACCAACGTGGTGCTGATGCCGGGTGACACCATCCTGGTTCCATGACAAGGCCCTTGATCATGACGTTCATCCCTAGCCTTCCCCTGTTCAAGCGGCCTGCTTTGCTCGTTGTTGCGTGGGCCGGACTGCCCTTGGTGTCCATGGCGCAGGTCAATGTGACCGTACCCGTAGAGATCGAACACAGCAGCAACCCGGCCCTTACGACCGACGAAGCGATCGGGGTAACTCGTTTCCGGGTGTCGCCCCAATACACCCTTGTAGGACGGGACGGATCAACCCAGACCAGGTTCTCATTGGGGGGCGTGCTTGAGCGATCCAGCAACACCTCGGTCAGCAATCATCGTTCGGACCCCAATCTGTCGTATGAGATTGAGCGGGGTTTTCCGGTGGGCAGCCTGGGGCTCAGAGCGTCTCTGTCTGAATCATCCACGCGCGCTGAGGAGTTCGCAGAAACCGGGGTTGTTGCCTCAGACGCGACGCAGAGAAACATGGTGCTGGATGGGACCTGGAGGCGAGACCTGAGCGATGTTTCCCGCCTTGAGCTGGGTCTGGGGGCTGCGAAAGTCCGATACGACACATCGAGCCTGGTGGGGTACCGCGAGGTCAGATCATCGGTCGGGGGCAGTTACGACCTGGTTGACGATACGCAATTGACTGCCCGGTGGGAGGGCTCGCGGCTTGATCCGGATCAGGGGACAGACCGCTCGACCCGCAGGAGTTTCGCAGTGGGCCTGTCGACCCGGCTGAGCGAAGCCCTGCGCTTCATGGCAGAGCAGGGAACGGTGCGGACTTCGGGGCTTGGTGCCACTCGAACGCCTTCCACATTGCTGCGGTTGGAATACGCTGGCGAACGTCTGACATCGAATCTGGAGTGGTCGCGTTCCACAGCCATCTCGGGCTCCCTGGCCGAGTACATCCGTACCAGACAGTTTGGTTGGACTGTGGACTATGCCTGGTCCGAGCGCACTTCCTTCAGCCTGGCGGCCAGCCAGTCTCGGTCGGAAGGCGCAGGGGGTGCGGTTGGATCCAATTGGATGGCGGGCCTGCGCCATGCGCTTGACGACTTTTGGTCCATCGAGGGACGACTGGGCCAATTGCGAACACGACCCAATGTCGGAGGCAAAGCGAAGTCCAACGTGGCTGGCTTGGTCTTGACGTATTCTCATCCCGATTTCTGACACACAGGCAAGGACAAAATGGCGGCCGACTATCAATTGGGTCTACCTGAATACCTCGCCATCGCCAGGAGATGGGCTTGGGTGATGGCCGCTGCCTTTGTGATCGCGCTGGGGATATCCGTCGCGGTGGCTCTTCAACAGCCTCGGTCCTACCAAGTTTCTGCGGTGCTGATGGCAGAGGGCACCCGTATCGCAGCGGATGTGGCACGCCAAACTGCGGTGGTTTCTGCTGAGGACCGGATGCGCAAGGCCAGTCAGCGCATCATGAGTCGCGACAACTTGGTCGATCTGGCCAATCGACTGGGTGTATTTGAGACCGCTGCTGATGCTCCTCAATTGAAAGAGGCCGATCTGGCACGCCTCATGCGAAGCAGCCTTGGTTTTCAATTGAGAACCGACAACCAGCACACATGGCAGCGTCCGGACGCAACAATCGTTTTCGACCTTTCTTTCCAGCACGAAAATCCCGACAAGGCCCTGCAAGTCGTCAACGAATTGATTCGACTTTTTGTGGAGGGAAGCACCGTTGAGCAGACCCAGCAAGCAGCGAGGACTTCGGAGTTTCTGGCACAAGAAGCCGAAAAGCTGCGTAAGGAGTTGGAGGTTTATGAAAACCGGATTGCTGCGTACAGAAGGTCTCATGAAGGAGCGATGATTGAAGGCCAGGCGATTGCGATGAGCAGCATCCAGTCACTAGAGGCGGATCTTCGTTCGGTAGAGCAGAGTCATCGGGCAGCTCTTGAAGAGCAAAGGGCGCTGGAAGTGGAGCTGGTTGGTGCCCGTGCGGGTGTGTCGGTTGCCGGCGGTGCGACTGCGAATGCACCTTCCTTGGCCGAACAGGAGCTGGCAACAGCCAAAACAGAGTTGTCTCGGCTCAGGTCGGTGTACTCGGAAGAGCATCCCGACCTGCGGGCTCAGTTGCGACGCATTCAGTCGCTGGAACAGGCGCTGAACCGCGAGTCGTCTTCAAGGAGTCCCTCCAGGGAGGCTGCAGAAGCTCAGACGAAGTTGGCCGTTGCTCGCCTGGAGGCTCTTTTGGCGGCAGCCCAGTCCAGAGCCAATCTGTTGATGGGGCAACAGAGCACGATCAGGGGAAACATCGCGCAGATGCGCAGTCAGTTGGCCCGTGCTCCGCAAGCGGAACGCGACCTGGCCGCCATGCAGCGGGACTATGAAATTGCGCAGAACAAGTTCGAGGACATCCGGTCACAGCAGCGCTCGGCCCAGATTGCGTCTAGCTTGATTGACGCTCAGAGCGCTGACCGGTTTTCTGTCGTCGAGCCACCGATCCTCCCTGAGTACCCCGTGAGCTCTGGTCGCAGGAAGACTGTGGCTTTGGGTTTGATCGCGGCACTGGCTGCAGCGCTGGGTGCAGCCGCTCTGCTGGAGACCTTGTTCCCACGCGTACGCGGTGAGAACGCTGTGACTGCGATCACCGGGCTAAAGCCACTGGTGGTGATTCCTTACATCAGGAATGCCGAAGATGACCGAATCAACAGGGACATGAAGAAAAGACTCATGTGGGGCGCAATGGCTACCGTGGCGCTGGTTCTGTTGTTTTTGCACTTCACCCTCCAACCTTTGCCGGAGTTGCTGTCTGGCTTTCTCGGCCATCGGGACTGAAAAACCATTGTCGTTATGGAACGAATCAAAGAAGCCATAGAAAAAGCGCGTGCCGGAGAGGCGGTTCTCAAAAGCCAGCGTCTTGCTCCGGTGGCAGTGGTTCGCCCGGAAGTGTCCCGGGTGGACGGGCATCCACCATCACCTGCGCCGGATGCACCCCTTGACTTCACCTATACCCGGACAAAGGTGGAACGGCCTGATCTTGCGCACCTGGAAAAACACCGAATCATTGCCCATCTCAAGGACCACCCCAATAGCTGGATGTTCGACTCCCTGAGAACCCAGGTTCTGCAGCGCATGGAGGAAAACGGATGGAAGGTGGTCGCCGTGACCTCGCCTACGCTGAACTCGGGCAAGACGGTGGTATCGATCAACTTGGCGATCAGCATTGCCCAGCGACTGCAAAGGACGGCGCTGTTGCTTGATTTTGACCTTCGGCGTCCCAGCGTGGCCAAATATTTGGGATTGAACGCAACGGTCTCGCTCAATGATGTGTTGCAGCGGGGTGCTGACGTGGCGGACGCAATGGTAAATCCGGGGTTTGAACGGCTGGTGGTATTGCCAACAAAGCAGGCAGCAGAACGGCCATCGGAGTTGCTCGCGTCTCCGAGGGTAGCGGAATTGTTGGCGGAGCTCCGTGTTCGCTATGCCGACAGGGTGGTGGTGGTGGATTTGCCGCCCGCACTGGCGGCTGATGATGTATTGGCTGTTCTGCCCCATGTCGACTGTGTGCTGTTTGTTGTCGGTAGCGGCATCTCTTCCGAAAAAGAAATAGAAGCGGCTCAACGTCGGTTGTCGAAGGCTCCACTGGTAGGAGTGGTGCTGAACATGGATGCTTCGAACGCAGCCAATGCCTACTACTGAAGCGGCGCTTGGTTCGTGAGCACGATCACCGTCGTCTGGGGCGGAACCAGCCAAGCTTGTAGAGCGGTGCTGTTGTTGACTTCAAAGCGCAACGGCGGTGCCCATGCCTGAGCACTTACGTGCCCTGGTTGTGATCCTGGCGATTGCAGCCGCGGTTTTTCATGTGGCCAGGCCTGTCGCCCTGGACGTCGTTCCGGGAGAGACTTTTTCGCGCTGGCGGACTGCCTGGTTTGGACTGACCCTGGCTTTGTTCCTGTCACACAACTTCTGGGTCTATGCGCTTTTGCTGGTAGTGGGGGTGCGATATGTGGCCCGTCATGAGCAGCACCTGATCGGGTTGTTTTTGGCCCTGCTTTTTGTCGCGCCTCCGGCGTCAATGACCATCCCAGGGTTCGGGGTGGTCAACCAGCTTTTCCCGATCAACCACTACAACTTGCTCGTCATGGTGCTGTTCGTGCCGTTGGCACGAAAACTTCATAGAAACCGCAGCAGCATGAGGCTGGGGAAATCTCCGGTGGACAAGATGGTGCTGGGCTATCTGGCTGTGATCTGCTCGCTTGCTTTCCGAGAGACATCCTTTACCGGTGGAATGCGTCTGGTGCTGATGCACATCGTGGATATTTTCATACCTTATTACGTTGTCAGCCGTGGACTGCGAAGCATCGAGGACTTTCGATGCGCTTTTCTCGGGTTTACCTTGGGTGCCGCAGTGCTTTCTGCTTTGGCACTTTTCGAGGTGACTCGCTATTGGAAGCTGTACCAAGGCGTATTGGTGGCTCTGAACTTCAGCCCATGGCAGTTTGGAGGGTACTTGGAGCGAATGGGGGTTTTGCGTCCCGACGTCAGTGTGGGTAACTCCATCGTGCTGGGTTACGTCATCATGGTCGCGGTTGGCTGTTTTGCGTTCCTGATGGCTTACATGAAACAGGGCCTGCGCAGGCAACTCGGTCTTGGATTGTTGGTTGGAGGGGTGATCTGGTCTCTGTCAAGGGGGCCGTGGGTCGGTTTGTGTTTCCTCTATTTTGTATTCGTCCTCACAGGAACCAGGGTGGTGAGCAGGTCGTTCAAGGCCTTTGTCCTTGGGGCCATGGCGTTGCTGGTGGTTGCGCAGTTTCCCGCAGGTCAGTTTCTCCTGGATCTGCTGCCTTTCATTGGAAAGAATGAGGCAGGTAGTGTGGAGTACCGGGAAGACCTGCTGACACAGGCATTGCCGGTGATTGAAAGGAATTTCTGGTTTGGCTCCACCAACTACCTGTCCGCGCCAGAACTGCAAAACATGTATTCAGGCGGGATCATCGACATCGTCAACACCTATCTCGGCGTCGTGCTGGACTACGGCATCGTTGGTCTGGGCTTTTTCGCAGGCGCATTTGTCATCGCCACACTTCACACCGTGCAAGCCATTCGCCGTGCCAGAGCAGGCGGTGACCACGCTGTTCTGCTCGGAAGGGCATTGCTCGCCGTGTTGCTGTCCATCATGCTGACGATTTACACCATGAGCAGCATGGGTGCAGTGCCCTTCGTGTATTGGATCTTTCTCGGGGCATGCGTTGCCTACCATCAGATGATTCTGTCAAAGCCTGTCGTTGAAGAGCTCGCGGAGAGGAGGGTCTGATGCATTCAACGGACAAGGCCACGGTGCTCACCGGCAAACGCGCCGCGGCCAGCTTCTCGGACAAAGCCAGATCAGGGACGATCTGGATCGTTGTTTCGTTTGGAGGAGGGCAGATCGTGCGCCTCGCCGCAAACATCACGCTTGCAGCGTTGTTGTTTGAAGAGGCTTTTGCGCTCATGGCCCTGGTGACTGCGGTGATGATGGGCTTGGCCATGTTTTCCGATATCGGACTCAAGCCCAGTGTGGTGCAAAACCCTCGCGGAGACGATCCAGTCTTCCTGAATACCGCGTGGACACTGCAGGTCATCCGAGGGCTGGTGCTGTTCACATGTGCAGTGCTGCTTGCCTGGCCTATGGCGCGGATATATGGAGCCAATGACCCGCTGGCCCATGAGTTGCTCTGGCTGATTCCACTGGTCGCGCTCGGCGCGATAGCCGATGGCTTTCTATCGTCTCGTTTGCTGAGTGCAGCACGCCGGATGGACGTGGTCAGTGTGACCAAGATCGACATGATCGTGATGGTGACAAGCGCGCTGCTGATGGTGGGCTTGGCCTGGTACTTGCGGTCGGTCTACGCTCTGGCGCTGGCTGGCGTGATAAGCAGCGCGCTGCGGGTCTGGCTTTCTTACACGATGTTGCCGGGTCCTCGAGACCGTTTCCAGCTTGACGCTGAATCGGTGTCCGCGATTCTTGGCTTCGGGAAGTGGATTTTCCTCAGCACATTGATTTCTTTTCTTGCGATCCAGATTGACCGGATGCTGCTGGCCGCGATCTTTCCTTTGGGGGAGGTGGGCATTTATTCGATTGCCACCAGCCTCGCCCTGATGGTGACTGTGCTGAACGGCGCACTTCAATCGTCCATCGTGTTCCCCTGGTACTCGCGAATGATTGAACAAGGCATGCCGTTGCAGGACGCTTTCACGCGCAGCCGCATACCCCTGATGGTTGTGGTCACGTTTCTCGTTGCACTTTTGGTGTCCGGTGCCAGTGCGTTTTTTGAACTCGCGTACGACCACCGCTATGCCAAAGGTGGCGATTTCCTGCCGTTGCTTGCAGTAGGTGTCTGGTTCAGCAGTCTCAGTGGCATCTACGGTTCCGCCTTTCTGGCCTTGGGGAAGTCGCAATGGATTGCCATCGTGAGCGCGGTCAAGGTGCTCGCGTTCTTGTGTTTTCTTTGGGTATATCTCCAGTTCGAGCACTCGATCGAAATGGCTGTCTTGGCTGTCCTGAGCGCCGAAGTGCTGACGACGGCTGCGAGCCAGTATCTGGGGTGGAAGCTGCGTTTGCGCAACCTCCCCATGGAAACACTCATGCTGCTGCTGCTGCTGGTCGCTTCGGCCGCGGGCTGGTGGCTCGGGCATCATGTTCTCTGGCTGACCGACCAGCCACCGTTCGTGCGTTTGGTCTTGTTGGGCCTGTTTCAGACTTGCCTGTTTGCTCCGCTGGCTTACCGGTTTGTACTGCCGATGCTCCGGCGATCTGTTAGCTGACTTGGCCTATGGAAGCAGGCCCAGACGTACGTACTTCTGCTCGCCGCTGGTTCGCTCGGCTGAGGGCTCATCTGGCCTGGCGTTGGATGTGCGCGCGGCGTGCTCCGGGGCGGCTACTCAATCAGTGGCTGGGCACCCTTTGGTATGACCTCTGGCTCAAGCGCAAATCGCGCATGTCTCGAGGCTTCTTGGCGGATTCCGAGTGTTGTGCCGTGTATGTTCTCTACCCCCGCCTGGGCCTGCAGACTTCACACCTTGATTCGCTCGCGTATCTGGTTCGCAAAGGCTTTGCACCCTTGGTGGTCAGCAACCTGCCTCTAACGCCTGAGGAGCGTGAACGCCTCTTGCCGTTGTGCTGGAATCTGCTGGAACGGCCGAACTACGGATACGACTTCGGGGCATATCGCGATGGCGTGATGCTGGCGCTTGAAGCTGTTCCCAAAATGCGTCAGCTCCTGCTGGCGAACGACTCCGCCTGGTTTCCGGTTCCAACCGATTCTGATTGGTTGGCGCAGGCCGATGGGCTTGACGTCGATCTGGCCGGCGCCGCCTCCAACGATGGTTGGGCTGACTATCTGTCGGATGCGAGCCGCAAAAGGCCCTGGGCCTTTGACCCCTTGGCGCCCCGGTTGCACTACTGTTCATTTGCGTTACTGTTGGGGCCCAGGATTCTGAAGAATCCAGACTTCAGGCAGTTCTGGCGGAATTTGAAGCTCACGTCTGACAAGGAGCTCACCATACATCGAGGTGAGGTGGGCCTGAGCCGATGGATCATCGACCGGGGATATAGCCATGCGGCGACGCTGGATCTGGCGCGATTTGATCAAGATCTGGATCAGATGGACACTACACGCCTCTACGATCTGGCGAGGCACCTGATCATTCCCGAAGACGTCGAACTGCGCAAAGAACAGCAAAGCTTGATTGAAAAATCGGTGCAGTGGACTGATCCAGTCGCCCTGCGGCAGTTCATTCTCTGGGCCTCAGCAGCCACTGGGCCAGCGTATGCCTTGCCATACTGGTCTCTTCAAACACGACGATTCGGCTTTTTGAAGAAGTCGCCGATGTGGCTGAGTGAGCCTACGGCCCGAATCACGTTGTCGTTGATCGAGAGCCATGGAGACGCCTCCATGCTCAAAGAGGCCAAACAACTTGCTCACGACCTCAAGTGAATGTCCAGCGGGACAAGCCCTGGCAGATCCCAACCCGAGGTACGGCGTTTTCCCAGGCCCTTGAGTGGTTCAACCGGTGTAGCCATGGGGATTCATTGTTTGCCAGCGCCAACCATCGACGCACATTTGATTCAATGAGCGTGTCGCGCGCCAGTCCAGCATTTTTGCGGCCGCGGCTGGATCGGCGTAACACGCCGCCACGTCGCCAGGACGCCTTGCAACAAATTCCACTGGCACTTGGCGCTGGCTCGCCTGCTCAAACGCTTTGACCACCTCCAAGACACTGTAGCCCTGGCCGGTGCCAAGATTGACCGTGAGTGACCTTTTCTGATCCAGCAAGTAACGCAGAGCCGCCACATGGCCGCTGGCCAGGTCCATCACATGGATGTAGTCGCGCACGCCGGTGCCATCGGGGGTGTCGTAGTCGCGGCCAAACACCCGCAACCGCTCGCGCTGACCCAGCGCCACTTGCGACACATAGGGCAGCAAGTTGTTTGGCGTGCCTTGCGGTGCTTCACCCAGGAGGCCGCTTTCGTGGGCACCAGCCGGGTTGAAGTAACGCAAGATGCCCATGCACCATCGGCTGTCCGCAGCCGCGATATCGCGAAGGATGTTCTCGCCCATCAGCTTGGTGGCGCCATAGGGGTTGGTGGTGGACAGTGGTGCGTCTTCACGCAGGGGCAAAGTCTCAGGCGTTCCGTACACCGTGGCACTGGAGCTGAACACCAAGCTGTGGCACTGATGCTGCTCCATGACCTGGCACAAACTGAGCAGGCCGCCAATGTTGTTGGCGTAGTAAGCCAGCGCTTTCGCATGGCTTTCACCCACCGCCTTGTACGCCGCAAAGTGCACCACGGCGTCCACATGATGTCGTTCAAAGACGGCAGTCAAGGCGGGTGTCTGGCAAACGTCCAATTGATAGAACACAGGTGCTTGGCCACTGAGTTCTTCAATGCGTGCGAGGACCTGAGGGGAGCTGTTGTGGAAGTTGTCCACCCCCACCACCTGAAACCCTGCCTCCAGCAGGGCAAGCCAGGTGTGCGACGCGATGTAGCCCGTGGCACCGGTGAGCAATACGAGGGGATGTGTAGAGGAGGTCAAATCGCAGGTGTCCAAGAAATCAACAACAAAGGGCAAACACAGCACAGATACGAGGTTTGAATTGTGCTGTATCTCACTGCAGATGCTTCTTGGCCCACTGACGAACACACAAGTGAAAAACCGCTTCTCCCATCATTCTTCGAGAAACCGACAAAGTGCCTCGGCACTGATGCGGTGGGAATAGTGGGACTGAATGTTTTTACAGATCGGAAGAGCGTCGT
>ERZ1645185.133-NODE-133-length-31514-cov-25.959026_pt1 | contig 31514 bp, 24 predicted proteins | sample MGYA00575351_ERZ1645185 | MGnify/ENA primary metagenome ERZ1645185 (study PRJEB40838, sample SAMN11284767) | freshwater sediment metagenome | isolation source: river sediment | host: Sediment | place: India: Jana village, Kanpur | collected 2015-12-17 ... | reverse complement strand
CTTTGGGGAATTGGACTCCAGATCGTCGCGCTACTCAAAACTGGGGGGACGTCGGCATCACCATGGCGCGCGCCGCCAACTGCCCGCCATGGGAGACATCGGATACCCGGAGCTTCACCAAGTCGCAGGCACGGAGCTTGGAGTCGATTGCGAGGTTGAACAGGGCGAGGTCGCGGATCTTGTGGCCGAGTTGAAGTCTGATCCTGATAGCCCAAATGTCTTTCAGCTTGAGCGCGGCCTTCTGGCCGACCAGCTTTCCCTTGTTCCAAGGCTCGTGATGCTGAAATGTGTGAAGGATTGCCATGACCAACTCCTGTTGAAGGGGTTGGTCATGCTTCTCCTACGCTTGGTAGCGGGGCGTGATGTGGGCGAAAGGCAGCCCCGCTGTCTGGCCTGTAAAGTGACTCGATCGTGTCGAGTACTTTCAGGGTTGAAATCTTAAATGGAAGCGTTGAGATTCGAGGTCCACAACGACGCTAGTTGAAGCGATTCATTCAACCCTTGGTCACGGCGATGCGTTTGCGAGGCGCTGCCCTGGTTTTACCGGTGGGGTGCGGCGCCGATTTTCCTGAGGGGACCGGTGCCATCGTGCTGCCGGCTTCGTCGCCATGCAGGGTCATCAGCGATTCCACCAGCTGCTCGTCCGAGCTCGAACACACACCGAGCAGGAGCACTTCTTCGCAGCCCTCGGCGGCGATGTAGGCATGGCCCATGTTGGAGTCGATGTACACGGATTCGCCGGCCTCCAGCACGATGGGGTCGTAGAACTCGGTGTGCACCTCGGCACGGCCTTCGAGGACGTGGATGTATTCCTCGCCGGAGTGATGCACGAGTTCGCCGAACTCCTCGATTGACTTCGCGCGGACCCGGGTCAGCACCGGGATCATCCGTTTGCGGCGAAGTTCCGGGCACAGGTAGTAGTAGTCGTAGTTGTCGGTGTTGACGCGGATCGCGTCGGCGATGCGACCGATGCTGCGGCGCGCGGTGACCGGCGGTTCGACGGCGACCTCCTCCTGCTCGGCGAACAACTCGGACATGCGCAGCTTCAGCCGCTGGCTGAGCTGCAGCAACTTGTCGTAGCTCAGGGTCAGGCGGTCGTGTTCCACCTTTGACAAAGTCGAAAGCGGAATGCCCGACTGCTCGCTCATCTGCTTGAGGGTCCAGCCCTTGCGCGTGCGCAGCGAACGCAGCAGGCCGCCGATGGTGGGGTGGGGCGATGTCATCCGTTCCTTGCTCCTGGGCCCGCGCGGACATGCGGCATGCACACCGCGCGACCATCATCGCCTCCATCAGCCTGCTTGGGGAAGGGCGGTCGGAATGGGCACATTCCGCATTGACAATTCTCTGATTAGGATCAATATAACCGAATCAGGATAGTTGCCCGCGTCTGCCGCCTGACGGGAATGCGAAGTCGGCCTCGCGAATACATCACTAGGCCCTCCGCGGAGGGTGGAGACCCGCACGATGCGCCCGATTCGCACTCTCCTTGCCGGCGTCCTTTCGATTGTCTTGTTGGGTCCCGCCATGGCGCAGGTGCCTGCCCAGGTCACATCCGCCGAGCCCATCCCGTTGATGTCGCCTGTGGCCGAGGCGGCGCCAGCGCCCGCAGACAAGCTCAACGCCGCCGACCTGGAAGCCTGGCTGGACGGTCTGGTGCCGTACGTCCTCGAGCAAGCCGATGTGGCCGGCTCGGTGGTGGTGGTGGTGAAGGACGGCCGGGTCTTGCTGGAGAAGGGCTACGGCTATGCCGATGTTGCCGCCAGGACGCCCGTTGATCCGCGCACCACGCTGTTCCGGCCGGGCTCGGTGTCCAAGCTGTTCACCTGGACCGCGGTGATGCAACTGGTCGAGCAGGGCAAGCTCGACCTGGACCAGGACGTCAACACCTACATCGACTTCGCGATCCCGGCCTACGAAGGCAAGCCGGTGACCCTGCGCAACATCATGACCCACACCACGGGCATGGAGGAGCAGATCCGCTGGTTGATCGCCACCGATCCGAAGGCGGTTGCACCGCTCGCCGATGCGCTGAAGCACTGGGTGCCGGAGCGCATCTTCGCGCCGGGCACCACGCCCGCATATTCCAACTACGCCACCGCGCTCGCCGGCTACATCGTCCAGCGTGTGTCCGGAGAACCGTTCGATGCCTACATCAAGCGGCACATCTTCGATCCGCTGGGCATGGAGCATTCCAGCTTCAGCCAGCCGCTGCAGCCGGCCTTGCTGGCGCAGATGTCGAAGGGCTACATCACCGCGTCCGACGGCAAGCCGCAGCCCTACGAGCTGATCAACATGGCGCCCGCGGGCAGCCTGGCCGCAACTGGCGCGGACATGGGCCGTTTCATGATCGCGCACTTGCAGAAAGGCGAATACAACGGCGCGCGCATCCTCTCCGAGGCGACAGCGGTGCAGATGCACACCACCGCGCAGGCGTCGGTTGGCCCGCTCAACAAGATGATGCTGGGCTTCTACGAAACCACGGTGAACGGCCATCGCGCGATCGCGCACGGCGGCGACACCATGTGGTTCCACAGCGACCTGCAGCTGTTCCTGGATGACGGCATCGGCATTTACGTGTCGACCAACAGCGCCGGCAAGGACGGTGCGGCGCGCAACGTGCGCGCGTCGCTGGTCACCGGGTTCGCCGACCGCTACCTGCCGTTGAAGGGCGAGTTGCCGGCATCGACCGTCGATGCCGCCACCGCCAAGTCGCATGCCCAGCAGATGGCCGGCGCCTACATGAGCAGCCGTCGCCCGCAATCGAATTTCATGTCGATCCTCAACGTGGCCGGGCTGGTCAAGGTCGTCGCCAACGAGGACGGCACCATCAGCGTGCCGATGCTGACCAAGTTCAGCGGCGTGCCGCGCAAGTGGCGTGAAGTGAGTCCGTACGTGTGGCGCGATGTCGATGGCGGCGATCGGCTTGCCGCCGACGTGGTCGACGGCCAGGTGACCCGCTTCAGCGTCGATGGGTTGGCCGCGATCATGGTGTTCCAGCGCCAGCCTGGCTGGGTGTCGATGCTGGTCCCGCTGGCGGTCGCGTCGCTGCTCGCGCTGTTGCTCACCGTGCTGGCGTGGCCGGTATCCGCGCTGGTGCGTCGCCACTACGGCGTGCGCTACGCACTGACGGGTGGCGATGCGCGTAGCCATCGCGTGGTCCGCATCGCCGCGCTGCTGGTGCTGGCGTCGGTGTTGTCGATCCTGTGGCTGGTGGTGTCGATGATGGCCGACCTCAACATGATGACGCCCGACATGGACGGCACCGTCATCGGCCTGCGCCTGTTCGCGCTGGTGATGTTGCCCCTGGGTGCGCTGGTCGGCCTGTGGAATGCAAAGAACGTGCTGGCCAGCCATCGCTCGAAGTGGGCCAAGCTGTGGAGCGTCGTGCTGGCCATCGCCTTCCTGTCGCTGCTGTGGATCGGCCTGCGCCATCACCTGATGGGCTTCAGCGCTTTCTATTGACCCCTGGTGGCGGCGCCGTGCCATTCGGCGTCGCCTCTTTTTTCGCGGAGTCCATCATGTCGTCCCAGCCACGCCTGCGGCTTTCGCTGCACAACGAGCCGTTGCCGCTCGCCCACCCGTTCCGCATTTCCGGTTACGTGTTCGAGGCGATGCCGGCCACAGTGGTGACGCTGGACGATGGCAACCACGACGGTCGCGGCGAGGCCGCCGGGGTCTATTACCTCGACGACGTGCCGGAGCGCATGCTGGGCACGCTGGAATCGCACCGCGATGCGATCGAAACCGGCCTGTCGCGCGAGGATGTGCGTGCGTTGCTGCCCGCGGGTGGGGCGCGCAATGCGCTGGACTGCGCGTTGTGGGAACTGGAAGCGCGGCGTGCCGGCATGCCGGTGTGGAAACTCGCGGGGCTTGAGGGCGTGCGTCCGTTGCTGACCACCTTCACCGTCGGTGCCGACGACCCATCGGCGATGGCCACTGCTGCCGTCGCGTATGCGCAGGCGCGCGCGATCAAGTTGAAGCTCACCGGCGATGCCGAGCTCGACATCGCCCGCATCACCGCGGTGCGCGCCGCGCGCCCGGATGTGTGGCTGGGCGTGGATGCCAACCAGGGCTACTTGCCCGACACGTTGCAGCGATTGTTGCCGGCGCTGGTGGCGCAAAAAGTGTCGTTGCTGGAACAGCCCTGCCGACGCGGCTTCGAGGCCGACCTTGACGGCATCGAGCACGTGGTGCCGATCGCCGCCGACGAAAGCATCCTCGATCTCGCCGAGCTGGAGCAGCGCCACCACCATTTCGACGTGATCAACATCAAGCTCGACAAGTGCGGCGGCCTGACCGAAGGCCTGATGATCGCGCGGCGCGCACGCGAACTCGGCAAGCAGGTGATGGTCGGCAACATGTGCGGCACCAGCCTGGCCGCCGCGCCGGCGTTCGTGCTGGGCCAGTGCTGCGACGTGGTCGACCTGGACGGGCCGATCTTCCTCAAGCGTGATCGCACACCGTCGGTGCGGTACGACGACGGCATGGTCAGCTGCGGCGACGAGGTCTGGGGTCCGGCGGCAGCCGCATGACCACGTCGCCGGCCAGCACGCTGATCCCCGCCGACAACGCGTTCGCGCTGCTCGCGGCCTTCTTCGCGATCGCGGTGATCGGCGCATCGCTGGAAAAGACCAGGGTCGGGCGGCGCGTTTCCGGGGTGATGTTCGTCATCGCCATCGCGATCGCGCTGGCGCATTTCGATGTCATCCCGGCCGCGGCGCCCGCCTATGGCCTCATCTGGACCTACCTCGTCCCGCTGGCGATCGCGCTGTTCCTGCTGCGCGCCGACCTCTTCAGCATCGTCATCGAGGGCGGTCGCACGCTGGTCGCGTTCCTGTTCGGCGCGGTGGGCGTGGTGGTGGGTGCGTGGCTGGGCGCGAAACTGCTGGACCTGGGCCCGTTCGGCGCACAGTACGCCGCCGTGTTCAGCGCGACCTACGTCGGCGGCTCGATCAACTTCGCCGCGGTCGCCGAAGCCATCGGCTTCCGCGATCCCACCGCGCTGGCGGCGGGCGTGGCGATCGACAACGTGATCGGCCTGTCCTACCTGGTGATGGCCGGTGCCGCGGCATCGTGGGCGCTGTTCACCCGCCGCTTCGCGTGGCGCGCGGATGCGCTGGTGGGCGCCGTAGCGGGGGCCGATGACGCACAACGCATGCCGACCGTGATCGACCTCGCGCTGGCGCTGGGGCTTGCGTCGCTGGCCTGCGCGGCGGGCAATGCGATCGCCGCCGCGCTGGACCAGGCGAGTTACGCAATCCTTTACATCACGCTGCTGATGGTGGCGATCGCCACAATCGGGCGGCGTTGGCTGAAGTCGGTCGCGGGGCCGGAGTTGGTGGCCACGCTGTTCATGTACCTGTTCTTCGCGCTGCTCGGCGCGGGCGCGGACATCGGTGCGATGCTCGGCGCGGCGCCGGCGCTGTTCGGCTTCGTATTGATCATCTTCGCCACGCACGTGCTCTTCATCCTGGTGGGTGCACGTCTGTGCAAGCTCAATTACGGCGAGATCATCATCGCGTCGACCGCCTGCATCGGCGGGCCGCCGATCTCGATCGCCTACGCCGTGCTGTTCGGATGGCGGAAGCTGGCGGTGCCCGCAGTGGCCACCGGCGTGCTTGGCTATGCCTTGGGGAACTTCGTGGGGATCGGAGTCTTCGAGCTGCTCGCGCCTTGACGGGGGTGCGTCCGCCTGCCATCGCCCGGATAGTTCGTATGCATCTGTTTCCCGGCTCGGCCCGCGCCGTTCTTCCTGCTGCTGGCCGGGCTGGCGGTGCTCGAGGCGATGTTGCTGTGCTGGCGGGACCGCCGGAATCGTACCCGGCACGGCTCGGCCGGCAGAAAGACTGAAAGCGCCGGATCCGCGAAAATTCTCCAAATTCGTTGACAATTTTCCAATCAGGATAAATAGTCCCGAAACGGATCAATCTGGCCGGCCTCGCCAACGGGGCGGCCTCCATCGATGCGCCGTCGTCATTCCGGGGAGGAATCCATGCACGCGTCCACATCCAGCAAGCCGGCGCATCGCTCGCCGCTGTCCCTCGCCATCGCCATGGCGCTCGCCCTGTCCGCAGCGCCTGCGTTCGCGCAGGAAACCGGCACGCCGGAGACCGGGCCGCAGGATGCCCCTGGCGAGGAGACCACTGACCTGAAGACGGTGATCGTGACCGCCAACAAGCGCCCGGAGGACGTGATGAACGTGGCCTCCTCGAACAGCGTGGTCGGCGAGCAGCAACTGGAGAACATCAACGCCGGCCAGCTCTCCGATTACGCCAGCTACGTGCCGGGCCTGCAGGTCACCTCCGACGGCACGCCCGGGCAGACCCGGCTGAGCCTGCGCGGCATCGCGCCGCTGTCCTCGGGTGCCACCGTGGGCACCTACATCGACGACAGCCCGGTCGGCTCCAATGGCCTCTACCAGGCCGCGACGATCTTCATGCTTGACCTCCTGCCCTACGACATTGAGCGCGTGGAAGTCCTGCGCGGCCCGCAGGGCACGCTGTACGGCGCGGGCTCGATGGGCGGGCTGCTGAAATACGTGACCCGCGCGCCCGACCTGTCCAACACCGAATTCCGCATCGGTGGAGGTGTCTCGTCAGTCACGGACGGGGGCAACGGCGACAATTTCCGGCTGGGTGCCAATATCCCGCTCTCGACGGACAAGCTCGGCTTGCGTGTCTCCTACGCACGCAACAACCTACCGGGCTACATCGACAATTCGGTGACCGGCGAGGAAGACATCAACGACGCCAGCCAGACCAGCGCGCGCGTCGCGCTGATGTGGCAGGGCGAAGGCGTCAATCTGAAGCTCAGCGCGATGCGCCAGACCATCGACAGCGACAACAACGCGACGGTCTCGCTTGACCCGACCGATTCGTCGCCGATCGACGGCGAGCTGGACCATCTGGTTTACGTGGATGCGCCGTTCCAGAAGGATGTCGACTACTACGCGGCAACGTTGTCCTGGGATCTCGGCTGGGGCGATTTCACCTCCGCCAGCGGTTATTCGCAGGTGGATACCTGGCGTCGCCAAGACGTGACCATCGACTACGGCGAGTTCACCAACCTCGGCCTCGGTTTGCCGGATCCGGGCGCCTCCTACTTCGACAACAAGCTCGACTTCAAGCAGTTCACCCAGGAACTCCGGCTGGCGTCGAAGATGGGCGGGCGCTTCGACTGGCTGCTCGGGGTGTTCTACAGCCGCGAGACCGGCGACAACTACCAGCACATCGAACTCACCCAGCTCGACGGCAGCCCGTTGCCGCCGCCCTTTGACAGCATTGCCGGCGACCTGGCCACGCTGTACCTGCCGACCACCTACAAGGAGCTCGCGTTCTTCGCGAATGGTGCCTACCAGATCACTGAACGCTTTAAGGTCGGTGCCGGCGTGCGCTACGCGAAGAACGATCAGGAGTTCAGCCAGAACGTGGTGTCCGGCTTGTTGCTGCCGATCGGTGAAAGCCCCAATGCGTCGCAGGAGAACGTGTTCACCTGGAGCCTGACCCCGCAGTTCCAGTTGGACAAGGACAACCTGCTGTATGCGCGGGTGGCGACCGGCTATCAGCCTGGCGGCCCGAATGTGAAGTTGCCCGGCGTGCCGGACAAAGTCGATTCCTCCACCCTGACCAACTACGAGTTGGGCCTGAAGTCGATGTTCGCCGACAACCGCGTGCAGCTGGAAGTGGCCGCCTTCCGGATCGACTGGGAAGACATCCAGGTCATCTCCACCTTCGATGGCGCCAGCGGCCTGGTCAACGGCGGCACCGCGCGCAGCCAGGGCGTCGAGTTCTCCGCGCTGTTCCAGCCGAGCGCCAACCTGCAACTCGGTCTCAATGCGGCCTACACCGACGCCGAGCTGAGCGAGGACTTCCCCTTCCTTGAAGTGCCTTCGCCGCCGTTTCTGGTTGAACTGGCGACAGGCTTCAAGGGCGACCGCATGCCGTACACGCCGAAGCTGTCGTTCTCGGCCACGGCCGATTACTACTTCCCGCTCGGCGGCGCTGGCTGGGAAGGCCATGTCGGTGGCGGTTACCGCTGGGTCGGTGATCGCGTGAACGGCACGGCCCAGCGCGAGATCATCTACGACGCGGCGACCATGACCCCGTTGCAGACCACGTTGACGCCGCCGATCAAGCTGGGCAGCTACGGCGCGCTGGACCTGTACGCAGGTGTGTCCAACGACCACTGGACGATCCGCGCCTACCTGAAGAACGCCGGCGATTCGCGCGGCTACAGCTCCATCGCCGACCACCAGAACCAGCTGACCAGGCGAGCATGGAATACGTAGCCGCCCCGATCCAGCCGCGCACCTTCGGCATCGAGTTCGACTACCGCTTCTGATCCGCAATCGCCCGTTGGCGCATGCGTCGACGGGCCGCTGCCTCATCAAACTTCCTGCGAGGCGACATGACCGAGCCACGCCCCTTCGCGGCACAGGCCCTGGCCTTGCCGGGGCCGTACCTGCTGTTCCTCGGCGACACCATCGAGCCCGGTTACGCGAAGACTGCTTTCGGGCTGCGCGACTGGGCGCGCGAACGCTGCGTGGGCGAGTTCGCGGTGGCCGGCGCAACCGTCAGTACCGGCCTGCCGGCGATGACACCCGCCGAGGCGCACGATGCGGGCGCACGCGCGCTGGTGATCGGCGTGGCGAATGCCGGCGGCTTCATCCCGCCCGCATGGCAGGCGGCGCTGGTCGAGGCAATGGAGGCGGGCCTGGACATCGTCAGCGGCATGCACATGCGCCTGCGCGAGATCGATGCGGTGCGTGATGCGGCCGATCGGCTGGGTCGCAGGCTGATCGACATCCGTCAACCGCCCGCAGGCATCCCCGTTGGCACCGGCCGCAAGCGCAGCGGCAAGCGCCTGCTCACCGTGGGCACCGATTGCGCGCTGGGCAAGAAATACACAGCGTTGGCGTTGGCGCATGCGTTCCGCGGGCGGGGGCTGGGAGCCGATTTCCGCGCCACCGGCCAGACCGGGATCATGATCGCCGGTGGCGGCATGCCGATGGATGCAGTGGTGGCCGATTTCGCCGCCGGCGCAGCGGAGCTACTCTCGCCCGATGCAGGCGCGGCGCACTGGGACGTGATCGAGGGGCAGGGCTCGCTGTTCCATCCTGCGTATGCCGGGGTCTCCTTGGCGTTGCTGCATGGTAGCCAGCCCGATGTTGTGGTGGTCTGCCACCAACCGGGCCGCACCCGCGTGTTGGGACATTCGGATTACGACCTGCCGAGCATCGGCGAGACCATTGACCTGACACTGGCGCTGGGCCGGCGCACCAACCCAGCGATCCGCTGTGGTGGCATCAGCCTCAATACCGCGCACCTGCCGGAGCACGAAGCCGCGGCGCTGCTGGCATCGGAACGCACGCGGCTTGGCCTGCCGGTGGCGGATCCGATCCGCGGCGGCGTGGAATTCGAGCGCCTGATCGACGCCTGCCTGGCATGAGCGCGGCCACGCCTGGCTGGTTCCAGCGTTACCTGCTGCCGGGATTCGTATTCCAGGCGGCAGTGATCGCAGGCGGCTACGCCACCGGGCGCGAGCTGGTGGAATTCTTCCTGCCGGCGGGTCCGTGGGGCGGCCTGCTGGCGATGACGGTGAGCATGCTGGTGTGGAGCGCGGTGCTGATGGTCAGTTTCGAACTGGCCCGGGTCGCGCGGGCCTACGACTACCGTTCGTTCTTCAAGGTGCTGCTCGGCCGCGGCTGGTTCATGTTCGAAATCGGCTACTTCGCGCTGATGATCATCATCCTGGCGGTGATGGGCGCGGCCGCCGGCGAGATCGCGCACAGCCTGTTCGGACTGCCGAAGCTGGCCGGTTCGCTGGGAATGATAGCCGCCACCGGGCTGATGCTGGTCTGCAGCAGCAACGTGATCGAGAAGTTCCTCACCGTGTCGGTGGGCTATCTGTACCTGGTGTACTTCGTGTTCCTGGTCTGGTGCGTGATCGCGTTCGGCGACCGCATCGAAGCCAACTTCACGTCGGTACCGGTCGCCGGCAACTGGTTCACCGCGGGCGTCAGCTATGCGGGCTACAACGTCGCCACCATTCCCGCGGTCCTGTTCTGCATCCGCCACCTGCGCAGCCGTCGCGAGGCGCTTGCCGCCGGCGCGCTGGCCGGGCCGCTGGGCATGCTGCCCGGCGTGGTGTTCTACATCGCGATGATGGGCTACTACAGCGAGATCGGGGCCGAGGCACTGCCCTCTGCATTCCTGCTGGGCAAGCTGCAGGCACCGTGGTTCGAGTGGGCGTTCCAGATCGCGGTGCTGCTGACCTTGGTGGATACGGGCGTGGCCTTGCTGCATGCCATCAACGAACGGGTTGCGAAAGCCTACGAGGAACGGCAGCGGCCGATGCCGCAGGCGCTGCGGCCGGCGCTCGCCGTGGGCGTGATGCTGGTCGCGGTGTACGCCGCGACTGCTGTCGGTTTGGTCGATCTGATCGCCAAGGGTTACGGCACGCTCACCTGGCTGTTCTTGGCGATTTACGTGATGCCGTTGATGACGTGGGGCGTGTGGATGCTCTGGCGCCGGCCCGGACGCATAGCCCCTGATGTCCGCTAAAAAACGTGTACGGGAGTTCATGATGGCTTCGATCACGAAATGGCACAGGGTTCTGGTGCTTGCGGTCGGTCTTTCGTTGACCGCTTCTGCATTGGCCGAAGTACCGGCGAATTTCGATGAGCGCGTGGTGGAGGCGATGCGCAAGCACGACGTGCCCGGCATGGCGATCTCGATCGTGCAGGAAGGCAAGATCGTCCACGCGCAGGGCTACGGCGTGCGCAAGCTCGGTGGTATGGAAGCGGTGGATGCCGACACCATTTTCCCTACGGGTTCCACCGGCAAGGCGGTGACGGCGGCTGCCCTTGCGATCCTGGTCGATGACGGCAAGCTGGGCTGGGACGACAAGGTCAGCGACCACATGCCCGAGTTCCGCATGTACGACCCGTGGGTCACCCGCGAGATGACCGTGTGTGACCTGCTGGTCCACCGCAGCGGGCTGGGCCTGGGCGCGGGCGACCTGCTCTTCATCCCCCGCAGCTCGCGCAGCCGCGCCGATATCGTCCGCGCGTTGCGCCACATCAAGCCTGCCACCAGCTTCCGCAGCAGCTACGCCTACGACAACATCCTCTACATCGTCGCCGGCGAACTGGTAACGGCCGTCAGCGGGCAATCATGGGAAACATTCGTTCGCGACCGCATCTTCAAGCCGCTCGACATGCAGACCGCAGTCAGCGACGAGGCCGACCGCTTCGCCACGGCCAATCGTGTGCAGCCGCACGCGCGCCTGGATCCGCGCCTGCGCGGCTTGGGCAAGCAGCAAGTGCTGCCCGAACGCGAGGGCCTGGGCCAGGTCGGTGCACCGGCGGGCGGTCTCTCGTGGAGTGCCAACGACTTCGCCCGCTGGATGCAGGCCCAACTGGCATTGGGTGCGACGCCGGATGGCAGGCATGTATGGAGCGAATCGTCCGCGCGTGCGATGTGGACGCCGCAGGTGCTGATGCCGATCCAGCCCTATCCGGCTCCGATCGACCCGATCACACCACAGTTTTCCAGCTACGCGCTGGGCTGGGATGTGCGCGACTACCGCGGGATCAAGGTGGTGCAGCACGGCGGTGCCGTGTTCGGCGTACTCGCGTTCGTGGTACTGGTGCCGGAACGCAACCTGGGCATCTCGCTGATGATGAATGCCGAGGACGTGGGCGTGATGCGCGGCCTAGGCTACGAACTGCTCGACCATGCGCTCGGCATCCCGCCACGCGATTGGGTGGCGGCATTCGATGCCTGGAACACGCAGCGACTCAGCGGTGGACTTGCTGCGCTGCAGGCGATCGGCACGCAGGCGCGCAAGAGCTCGCGTCCGTCGCTGCCCGTCGCCGGTTATGCCGGTCGTTATGCCGATGCCTGGTATGGCCCGATCGTGGTCGATACCAGGGCAGGCGCGTTGCGGATGGACTTCACGCAGACGCCGAACATGGCGGGCACGCTTCGCCATTGGCAGTACGACACCTTCCGCGTCGATTGGGACGACACCTCGCTGGAACCGGCATACGCAACCTTTGCGCTGGACGCCGAAGGCAAGGTCGCGCGGATCACCATGAAAGCGGTGTCGCCTCTGGCTGACTTCAGCTACGACTACCAGGACCTGCTGTTCACGCCGGTGTTGCGCAGTTTGTAAGCTTACCCAGCCACGATCTTGCGGCGGTGGAGGCTCTCGGCTCCGACGGTCGATGATGGTCGGCGGTAGAGGCTGTGAAACGGCGCTTGTCGTCACGTTGCGGCGCGCAAATCCATCCGCCCGGCGGTTCCGGACAAGGGTCGCGCACGCTGTCGTCTCGATAGGGGCGTCCGAGCTTCCGTGCACCCACCGTGCGCAGTGAATCCATCACGCCCTCGATGTCAGAGGCGGTCGAACCTCAGGCGCGTGGTGCTGGCAGTCGATTACAGGAAACCACTGTCGTCGAACTCCAGTGTCCCGCCTAGCGGCATCGGCAGTGGCGACAGCATCTTCCAGAGACGCGGACCGATCGGGACCAGCGGATAGACGAGTGATCCGAGTGCGTTCGCGAGGCGGAGGCTGTATCCCTGCGCACTCAGGAACAGATCTGCGACTAGGCCGGCGGAAGCGCTGCGATAGCTGCCCAGCTCGCTGTCGAGGGTCTCGCCTTGCGGCGGTTCCGTGCGCGCGAGGGTATCGGAGCCACCGAATTCCGTGATCTCGATCCGCGTGTGGCCTGCGTCCGGCCTGACGACCAGGTCGGTAGGAAGGATCTGAACGGCGATCGCGCCGTCCGACGCCCTGAGCGTCGGAAGCATCATCCCGGACAGATCCAGGAATTGCTGTTCCGCGTGGGCGACCAGGGAAATCACGCGTCCGGTTTCATGGGAATAGAACGTGCCGGCCACCGGTTCCACCCGTGCATCCTCCGGGGCGGGCGGCAAACCGGGAATGCACGCGTCGATGATCGCGTCAACGATCTGGTACATCGAAAGAACGTTCAGTCCGTTGTTGTTGAGCACGACGATGTCCAGCTCGTGATCGACCACCTTGAGCATCTGGCTGGATCCTCCCGCGACCGCGCCGGCATGATGGATCGTGTGTACGCCGCGATGCTTCTGCATCATCAGCCCGAAGCCGTAGCCATGGCTGGCGTGGGGCGTGCGCATCTGCCGCCAGCTGTCGCGGCTGCCGACCACCGGATCCGAGATGTGCCTGAGCCAGCGCATCATGTCGTCGACCGTCGACACCATGCCGCCTTCGCCGCGTAGCGGCACGCCGAAAACGCCCCGCGACCAGCCGCCGTCCGGCAGTGGCACATGTAGCGAAGCGCTGTTTGGCACCATGTCCGTATCGAGCGGACGGAGCATGGTGTCGTGCATCCCCGCCGGCTCGAAGATGCGGGTCCTCAGGAAATCGCCGAACGTGCCGCCGCTGACCCGCTCGACAACCTCGCTCAGCAGCACGTAGCCGCCGTTGTTGTAACGCCAGCTGGTGCCGGGCGGGAAATTGACGCTGTCCGTGTCGATCAGCAACTTCAGCGGCGTGTCGGGCGGCGTTACCGTGCCTGGTCCGCAAGCCTGGAACAGCAGGTCGAAGCTGTCGCGCATTCCGCTGGTGTGGGACATGAGGTGGCGGAGCGTGAAGCTGTCGGCCCATTCCGGCAACTCGGGGATATATCTGCGCGGTGTGTCCTCGATGCTGAAGCGCCCCTCCTCAGCCAACAGCATGATGGCGAGGGCGCAGAAGTGTTTGGTCGTCGATCCGATGCGCATGCGGATCGTGGAGGACAACGGGACGGGCAGCTCGACGCTCGCGATACCGACGCTGCGGCGATAGTGCGACTCACCGTTGAGCGCGACCCCCACGGCGAATCCCGGTTGGTCAGTTCGATCGAACGGTTCCAGGATCCTGTCGAGCGCCGCCGCATCGATGCGGGCAATTGCTGCGGCCGTCGAGTTCTGCCGCGACTCCGCCCCGGAGAGAACGTCCGGTAATCCCCCCGCCCATTAGCTGACGCCAGAAGTGGAATTTTCTCGTACGCTTTTCCGATGAGGTTCCATGAAGAATTCCCGCTTCACCGACAGCCAGATCATCGCCGTGCTCAAGCAGGCCGAGGCCGGCACGCCCGTGCCGGAGCTGTGCCGCGAACACGGCATCAGCTCGGCGACGTTCTACAAGTGGCGCAGCAAGTTCGGTGGCATGGACGCGTCGCTGATGTCCCAGCTCAAGGAGCTGCAGGAGGAGAACCGGCGCCTGAAGAAGATGTACGCCGAGGCACAGCTCAGTGCCGACCTGCTGAAGGAGGCGATGTCAAAAAAATGGTGAGGCCATCTCAACGCCGGGAGATGGCCCGATCGGCGGTGGAAGGCGGACACACGAGCATCCGGCATGCCTGCCAGACTTTCGAGGTGAGCGAGACCTGCTACCGCCATCAGGCGAAGGCGTGCGAGGAGAACGCGCGGATCGCAGACTGGCTGGTGCGGCTGACGACGGCGTATCGCGACTGGGGCTTCGGCCTGTGCTTCCTGCATCTGCGCAACGTCAAGGGCTTTGGCTGGAACCACAAGCGGGTCTACCGGATCTACCGCGAGCTGGAGTTGAACCTGCGGATCAAGCCGAAGAAGCGCCTGGTACGCGAGCGACCCGAGCCGCTGGCGGTGCCCGATGCGATCAACGAGGTCTGGTCGATGGACTTCATGCACGACCAGCTGAGCGACGGGCGCAGCTTCCGGCTGTTCAACGTGCTCGACGACTTCAACCGCGAAGGACTGGCGATCGACGTCGACCTGTCGCTGCCGTCGGCGCGGGTGATCCGGTCGCTGGAGCAGATCATCGAATGGCGCGGCAAGCCAAAGGTGATCCGTTGCGACAACGGCCCTGAATACATCAGTGGCGCCCTGCTGGGTTGGGCGGAGCGACATGGCATCCGGATCGAGCACATCCAGCCTGGCAAGCCCCAGCAGAACGCCTACGTCGAACGCTACAACCGCACCGTGCGCTACGCCTGGCTCGCCCGCACCCTGTTCGACTCGATCGAGCAGGTGCAGGACAAGGCGACCCGCTGGCTATGGACGTACAACCACGAGCGCCCCAACATGGCGCTTGGCGGCATCACCCCGATGCAGAAACTGGCACTTGCCGCTTAGCCCCACTTTTGCTGTCCGCTAAAAGCGGGGGGATTACCACTACAGGCAGGCTGGCGAACCTAAATCCCACTTCAAGAAGTGTCACGACTACGGCGCCAATTGGCGGTCCTAACAGGCCGAAGAACAACATTGATCGTGCTGCAGTGTCGATGCGCATAAGTGCCAAGTTGAAGGCCTAACGCCTGAGTTAAGCCGGACCGCTGCGCGGAACGGCGGAGTGGTACACGTCACCATGCAGCCGAGCCGCGAAGCGGTCTCGGCTTGAACGAATTGTTATGCCCCAAACCCGTAGTAAGCGGCTATAGCTGTTGCAAGTAGGCTGCCTGCGGCGCCAATACCAATTTTCCAGCTAGCGCTGCCTGCCTTGGCTACCATGCCACCAATCCAAGTGCGCACTTTAGGGCCGAATGAATGCGGCTCTATGTCTGTAGAAGATGCGTCCTCTTGAATCGCAACTCTCAAAGACTGGATGTCCTCCTCTGCCACCTGATGGTCGCGTAGAACCTTTGCGAGGCTTTCGATGTTGTTTTTTACGACAGAGTTTGTAACGTTCTGAATGGTTCCGCTGCCGACGACGATGGTCGTGTTATCTCCGAATACAGAATTTCGGAAAATGTCTCCCACCTGAGCGCTCGCCGCCGGCGCCGAGGCCGACGCCACGCTGCGCGACATCCTGCTCAAGCTGGAACTCACCGCCATGCCGGGCGGCGTGCCATTGGGCGACGGCGGCGGCGCGGTGGGCGTTTCCGGCGCCAGCCCGCAGGACGACGAGGCCTGCGCACGGATTGCGGTGGGCGCGATTCGTTGAATACACGCCGGAATCCGGCGCCCCGAGCAGCGCCCGGGGCGGTAACGCATTTCTAACCTTGGGTTATGCCCTCCTGTGAAATTTTCATTGGGCGCGGCCCGATGGACTTCATATGATCGGTCTGATCGCAGGTGAACCGCCGTGTCTCGCCATTGTTCAACCAACCGGAGTACATCGTGTCCAAAGAGGCCGTTCCTACCCGAGCCCTTCGTAATACGTATTGCAGTTCCGGTCGCAGAAGCTTCGCACGCAATGGCTCGCGCATGCTGTTGCTCTCGCTGTCGGTCAGCGCCGTCCTGGCGCAGGCGGCCGAGGCCGACGCCCAGGACGCGCTGGACCAGGCAGCGGCCTCACCCGCCCAGGCGGCTGCGGAGGATCCGTCCGCCACCCGCGACCTCGACGCCGTGCTCGTCACCGGCACCCGCTTCAGCAACCGCACCGTGCTGGAGTCGCCGGTACCGGTGGACGTGTTGAGCCACGAGGACCTGCGCAGCGGCGGCTACAGCGACACGCCGTCGATGCTGTCGGCGCTGGTGCCGTCCTTCTACTTCAACCCGATCAATACCGCCAACAGCAGTTCTTTCATGCGTCGCGCTTCCATGCGTGGCCTGAATTCGGCGCAGACCCTGGTGCTGGTGAACGGCAAGCGCCGCCACCTGGGCATCAACGGCTCCGGCTCGGCGGCCGACTTCAACGCCTTCCCGCCCACCGCCATCGGGCACATCGAAGTGCTGCGCGACGGCGCCGCCGCCCAGTACGGCTCGGACGCCATTTCCGGCGTGGTCAACGTGCTGTTGCGGCGCGACCTGGGTACCGAGATCGAGACGACCCTGGGCCAGTACTACGAGGGAGACGGCGGCACCCTGGAGACCTCCATCGATCACGGCTTCGAACTCGGTGACGGCGGCTTCTTCCACACTTCGCTCTACCTGCGCAAGAGCGACTTCACCAACCGCCAGGGCTACGACAAGCGGCAGATGTACTTCGGCGAGCGCAACGGCCAGCCGATCATCTTTCCCACCACGGGGCCCGACGACGCCACGCCGGTGCTGCAGCCGGGCGACACCCTGGATCCGCGCGAGTACACCATCGACCGCTACAACACCTACACGCAGGGCGACTCGCGGCGCGACGAGAAGGGCGTGTTCATCAACTCCGAACTGCCGGTGGGCAACGCGACGGTCTACGCGTTCGGCGGCTACATGCGCCGCGAGATCGAAACGCCGTTCGTGTTCCGGGCGCCGCTGGACAACAACAACGTGCGGGCGATCTATCCGGACGGCTTCCAGCCGCGGATGCTGGGCGTCATCACCGATGCGTCGCTGAACGTGGGCGTGAAGGGCGCCTGGGGCGAGTGGGACTACGACCTGAGCCAGGGCTGGGGATCGAACAACACCCGGCCCTATCCCAGCAGGACGCTCAACCCGTCCATGGGGCTGGACAGCCCCACGGAGTTCTATGCCGGCCGCTACGCCCTGCAGCAGGCGGTCACCAACTTCGACCTGCGGCGGTCGTTCGACGTGGGCTGGGACGCGCCGCTGTACCTCGCGCTGGGCGCCGAGTACCGCTGGGACCAGTTCGATACCCGCGCCGGCTGGCCGGAGGGCTATCTGCATGGTGGAGTTCCGGTACTGGACGGACCCAATGCGGGCGCCACCACCAACGCCGGCTCGCAGGGCTTCGGCGCGCTGCTTCCGCAGGACGAGGTGGACGTGAGCCGCAACAACGTCGCTTTCTACGTGGACGCCGAGTCCACCTTCCGGGAAAGGCTGACCCTTTCGGCCGCGGCACGCTTCGAGCGGTACAGCGACTTCGGCAACACCTTCGACGGCAAGCTGGCGTTCCGCTATACGGTCAACGACCACTTCGCGCTGCGCGGCAGCGCCAGCACCGGCTTCCGTGCGCCGACGCTTTCCGACATCTACTACACCAGCACCAGTTCGAACTTCGTGGAAGGCGTGTCCTACGTGACCCGGCGCTTTCCGCCCTCCGACCCGGTGGCGCGGCTGATGGGCGCCAAGGACCTGCAGCCCGAGGAGTCGGTGGGCTTCAGCGTGGGCAGCACGTTCCAGTTCTTCGACAACCGCCTGAACTTCTCGCTCGACCTGTACCAGATCGAGGTGACCGACCAGTTGGTGTCGTCGACGCTGTTCAACGATGCCCGGGCGCGAGCGTTCTTCGCGGCGAATGGCTTCCCCAACATTACCGGCGCCAGCTTCCCGACCAATGCCATCGATGCGCAGGTTCGCGGCCTGGATTTGACCGGCAACTACGTGCTGGACTTCGACAACGGCGGCACGCTGACCCTCACCACCGCAATCAACTTCAACAACCGCAAGGTGACCCGCGTGGCGGAAACGCCGCCGGAACTGGCCGCGATCACCGGCCTGCCGCTGTACAATCGCAACAATCTGATCAGCTACTCGCGTGGACAGCCGCGCCGAACCTTCAACTTCTCCGGCCGCTACGAGATCGGCGACTGGTCGTTCTTCGCCAGGCTGATGCGCCATGGAGAGATCTACGCGGGCAGCACCAACCCTGCGTTGGACCAGGTCTACGGCGCCAAGTGGCTGACGGATGTCAGCGCCAGCACCCGTCTCGGCGATACGTTCACGGTCACTTTGGGCGTGAACAACGTGTTCGACATCTATCCGGACGAGAACATTCCGCTGCGCAATCCGCAGGGACCGTCCCGCTATCCGACCTCGAGCCCGTTCGGCTACAACGGCGGGTACTACTACCTGCGCTTCAAGGCGTCGTTCTGACGGCGCCTATTCCTTCCCCCATCGTTTTTATGCCGGCGCTCCTGCGCCGGCTTTTTTTGGATGCGATGCCCACAGGCGTGCGGAACGGTCAGGGCGCCGATACCTCGCGCAGCCAGCGCCACAGCGTGGTGCGGGAGACGCCCAGGCGGCGGCTGGCTTCGCCGCGGTGGCCGCCCGCTTCGTGCAGGATGCGGCGCAGGGTGGCGGCGTCCGGTCGCGCCGTGCTGCCGGCGCCGGCGGCCGGAACGAATGCCGGAGTGCGGCCTGGCCGGTTCGCGAGGGGTACCGGCACGGGTTCGCCGCCGGCCAGTTCGGGGGCCCATTGCAGCAATTGGGCGGCGGTGATTCGCCGGGCCGGGAGCGCCGTCCGCCTGTAGGCCGTCGTTGCCGCCGCCGCTGTTGGCATTGACGGCGTTGACGTCACCGTCGCCATGGTCATGGCGGTCGTGGCGCCGGCCGCCCAGTGGATCCGCAGCCGGTCCACCAGGTTGCGCAGCTCGTGCACGTTGCCGGGCCAGGCGTGGCGGCGCAGCAGTTCGCGCGCCTCCGCGTCCAGCGGATTGTCCTGGCCGGCGAGAGTGCGGAAGAAGTGCTCGGCCAGCGGTTCGACGTCCTCCGGCCGCTGGGCCAGCGGCGGCAGGTGGATGCGCAGCGCGGCCAGCCGGTAGTAGAGATCGGCGCGGAAGCCGCCGCGCGCGACCATCGCTTCCAGGTCGCCCAAGCTGGCGGCCACCACCCGCACGTCCACCGGCACCGGCGCGGTGGCGCCGACCCGCTGCACTTCGCGTTCCTCCAGCACGCGCAGCAGCCGGGTCTGCAGCGGCAACGGCATTTCGCCGATCTCGTCCAGGAACAGGGTGCCGCCGTCGGCCGCCTCGACCAGGCCGGCACGGCCGCCGCGGCGGGCGCCGGTGAAGGCGCCGTCGCTGTAGCCGAACAGCTCGGCCTCCAGCAGCGACTCGGTCACCGCGCCGCAGTTCAGGGCGACGAAGCGGCCGCGCCTGCGGCTGGCGGCGTGCAGGCCGCGCGCCACCAGCTCCTTGCCGGTGCCGGTGTCGCCGCTGACCAGCACGGTACCGTCGTGCGGGCCGTAAAGCGCGATCAGCGCGCGCGCCTGGACCATCGCGGGGCTCTCGCCCAGCAATTCAAAACTGCGCGGCCGGCCGCGCGCGCGCCGCGCGGCGCGGCGCAAGCCGCCCGAGGCGGCCGAGCGCGACGCGGTGCGCGCCAGTTCCAAGGCATGCTCGAAGGCGCGCCGCACCGAATCGGCCGAATACAGCAGCACGCCGGGAATGCCCGCCTGCTCGGCGAAGTCGATCGCCATGCCGGTGCCGACGATGACCTCGGTGCCGGCGGCGACCAGCCCGGCCACGCAGTCGCGCGCGTCCTCGGCCGTGGCGAAGCGGCGATGCTCGATGTCGAGGCCGAAGCTGGCGCGGAAGCCGTCGAAGTCCGGCACGTCGTCGGCGTGAGTGACCACGCCGATGCGCGGCCCGATGCGGCGCGCGCGCGCCAACGCTTCCATCAGTTGTTGTACCCGGAGGATCACCCTGATGCCGTCAGCGGGGCACTCTGCTGAGGGCTGCTGGCGCGAGAGCGGGGGTTTTTAGAGGTGCCCTCAGGTAGGTGATTTGCTGCGCTGCGCCGCGCCGATGTCTTACCCATGCGCGGGAGAAATGCCGATGGGCGGCGATGAGGCCGCGCGGAACACTGTGCAGCCGTCGATGCGCAGGATCGTTCCGTGCTGTGCCTCACCGCACCGGAGGGACGCGCCGCGCCGCGTGTCGCCCGTGCCGCAAACACCGCGCTGGCGGCCGCGCCGAGCTACGCACGCCATGTTCCCGAGCGCACGCTGCTGTACGCGCTGGTCGAGGCGCACTACCCGGACTTCATCGCAAGTCTTGAGGCGCAAGACCGCTCGCTGCCCGAGTATGTGCGCGAGGAGTTCGAGACCTACCTGCGCTGCGGCGTGCTCGAGCACGGTTTCCTGCGCGTGGTGTGCGAGCAGTGCCGGGCCGAGAGGCTGGTGGCCTTCTCCTGCAAGAAGCGCGGCTTCTGCCCCAGCTGCGGGGCGCGGCGCATGGCCGAGAGCGCGCGGCACCTGGTGGAGGAGGTGTTTGGCCCGCGGCCGGTGCGGCAATGGGTGCTGAGTTTTCCGTACCCGCTGCGCTTCCTGTTCGCCAGCAAGCCGGAGGCCATCGGCCCGGTGCTGGTGATCGTGCAGCGCGTCATCGCCGGCTGGTTAGCCGATCAAGTCGGCGTCGACCACGCCAGCGCGCAATGCGGCGTGGTGACCCTGATCCAGCGCTTCGGCAGCGCGCTGAACCTGAATGTTCACTTCCACATGCTGTGGCTCGACGGCGTGTACGACGCGAACGTCGAGCCCCCGCGGCGCAAGCCGCGCCTGCGCCGCGCCCGTGCCCCCACCTCTGCGCAACTGACGCAGGTCGCCAACACCATCGCGCATCGCGTGTGCCGGCACCTGTCGCGCCGCGGCTGGCTCGAAGGCGAAGACGAATCCGTGTTCCTGTCCGACAGCGCGGGTAGCGACGACGGCATGGATGGGCTGCGGATGAGTTCGATGACCTACCGCATCGCCACCGGTCGCGACGCTGGCCGCAAGGTCGTCACGCTGCAAACATTGCCCGGTGACGCAGGCTCGCTGGAGGGCGACGCCGGCAAGGTCGGCGGCTTCTCGCTGCATGCCGGCGTGGCCGCGGAAGCACACGAAAGCCACAAGCTCGAAAAGCTGTGCCGCTACATCACGCGCCCGGCGATCAGCGAGCAGCGGCTGTCGATCTCACCGCAGGGTAGGGTGCGGTATCAGCTCAAGACGCCGTGGCGAAATGGGACCACGCATGTCGAATGGGATGCGGTGGACTTCATCGCCAAGCTGGCGGCACTGGTCCCGCCACCTCGCGCGCATCTCACCCGCTTCCACGGCGTATTCGCCCCGAATGCAAACCTGCGTGCGCAGCTGACGCCCTCGGGGCGCGGCAGGCGGCCTGCGGGCGATGCGGCGCCAGTGGACGTCAGCGCCCACGACGAGCCGCGCAGCCCCGAGCAGAAGCGCCGTGCGATGAGCTGGGCGCAACGGCTCAAGCGGGTCTTTTCCATCGACGTCACCACCTGCGCCCACTGCGGCGGCGCGGTACGGATCGTCGCCAGCATCGAGGAACCCACCGCCATCCGCGCCATCCTCGCCCACTTCGAGAAGCACGGCGCGCTGGAGCAAGCGCACTACCGGCCCGCAGCGCGCGCCCCGCCGCCGGCCGCGTGACGAGGTGCCGGCCACACAGCCGGCAGCCAAGCCAGAGTCCGATCCGATGCGGCCACGACCCCGCAGGGCTGCGCTCGGCCCTGTGCCGGGATTCGGTGAGAAATGGCTACGCACTGAGCCGCTGCGTGGCCCCGCGATGTCGAAAGCCGAAGTGCGAACCTCCGATCCGTACCCAAAACGACGCTTGCACGGCCGCTGCCTACCTGCCAGACCGGCCGAAAAGGGCGTTTGAATTTCCTATACCCGCGACACGCTCTCCGACCACCGCTTCCGCCCATGCGACGATGAACGGACCGCCGATGAACCCAACCGGGCGAAAGACCGATACCGCGCCGGCCGACACCGATCCCGCCGCCGCGTTCGGCCGGCACTTCGACCGGCACGGCCGTTTCGATCTGCCCGCCAGCACCGCGCTCGAACAGCGGGTGCGGACCCTGCGCCGATTGCCGGCGCGGCCACCGCGCGACCCGGCACAGATCGCCGGGGCGCGGCGCGGCTTCGACCTCCTGGTATCGGCCGCGATGCAAGCCATTCCCGAAGCGGAGCGGCGGGGCGTGCGCAGCACCCGCATCGAGATGGACGGCGTGCCGCTGCTGGTGGCCGAGCCGGGACGCGCGTCGGGCGCGGTGCTGCACATCCACGGCGGCGGCTGGTGCGTGGGCGACGCTGCCGGCCTGCGCCCGGCGCTGGAGGCGCTGGCGCGCCGCACCGGCGCCTGCGTCGCCAGCGTCGAGTACCGGCGGGCGCCGGAGCATCCCCATCCGGCGGCGGCGGAAGACTGCCTGCGCGCGGCCACGGCGTGGCTGGCGACGCTGCAACGCCAGGGCCATCCGGCCGACGCCTCCCGGCTGGTGCTGGCCGGCGAGTCGGCCGGCGCGCACCTGGCGCTGCTGACCCTGCACGGGTTGCGCCGGCAGGGCCTGCGCCCGGCCGGCGCGGCCCTGGCCTATGGCCTGTTCGACCTGGCCAACGGCCGACCCAGCCGGCGCACGACGCCGGACGGAGGCGTGCTGCTCGACGCCGGAGCCTGCGCGTTCTACGTCGACGCCTACTTGGGCAGCGGCATCGACCGCGACGATCCCGAGGTCTCGCCCTGGCACTGGCCGGCGGAGCGGCTGGCCGGAATGCCACCGGCGCTGTTCTGCGTCGGCGGCCTGGATCCGCTATACGACGATTCGGTGGACCTGCATGCGCGCTGGCGCCGGGCCGGCGCGGAAGCGTGGCTGGCGGTGTACGCGGGCGCGCCGCACGCCTTCGACCTGTTCGGCACGCCGGAGGCGGCGCATCTGGCGGAACTGCGGGGGCGGTTCATTCGCCGCTGCCTGGGCGGACCAGACGCTCCTGCCCTAGGCGGATGAAGCCCCCGCCGCGCACTCAGTCCGCGCCGTCGCCCACCTTGCGGAACTGCAACCGGCTGATCCGGCTGCTGTCGAGGTTGAAGCCGGTGCCCTGCTCGTACACCGTCAGCACCATGTCGCGCAGCTTGAACGTGCCATTGCGTTCGCGCTTGAACTGGAGCGGCTCGCCCGCCTCGGCGCCGCCGCGCGGCACCACCCGCACGGTGAGCGTGTCGTCCTTCAGGCTCAGGTCGTAGCTGGCCTGCAGTTCGTCCGAGTGGTAGCGGCCGGAAACCTGCGCATCCTCCACCGGGGCGTGGAAGATGTCGCCCTCCACCGCCTCGACCACCCGGTACAGCTTGGACTCCACCGGCCAGTCGGTGCGGTTGCACAGCACCGCCACGCCCAGCCGCCGCTCGGGCAGCCGCGCCACCAGGTGGCGGAAGGCCTCGGCGCCGCCGCCGTGCTGGACCACGTACTGCCCCTGGTGCCAGCCGATCTGCAGGCCGCCGCCGTAGCCCAGGCCGCCGCTGCCCGGCCGCACCGCCGGTTCGCCGTTGCTGAAGTCGCCCGGGGTCAGCATGATCCGCCGCACCGCGGGCGTCCACACCTTGTGCCCCACCTCGATGTCGTATTCGTAGCGCGCCAGGTCGTCGAGGGTCAGCATCAGGCCGCCGGAGCCGCTGAAGCGCGGATAGGTGTCGCGGATCTCGTAGCCCTCGCCGTCCTTGGCCTTGACGTAGCCGTGGGCGGCGTTGCGCATCGCCGGCGGCGGACCGTTGAGGAAGAAGCTGCGCTTCATGCCCATGGGATCCAGCAGCTCGCGCTTGGCGAAATCGGCGAACGGCACGCCGCCGATCCGCTCGACGATCTCGGCCAGCAGCAGGTAGCCGCCGTTGGAATAGCTGTACTCGGTGCCGGGCGTGAAGTTGGTCTGCTTCTGCCGGAACACCAGTTGCAGCGCGGTATCCTTGTCGTTCTTGTCGGCCGTGCCCAGCCCGGCCATCTGCAGCAGGCCCAGCGAATCGCGGATGCCGGCGGTGTGCAGGATCAGCATCCGCACCGTCACCGGCCGCTCGTACTGCGGCAGCTCGGGCAGGTAGCGGCGCACGTCGTCGTCCAGGCCCAGCCGCCCGGCCTCGACCAGCTTGGCGATGGCCAGCACGGTGAACTGCTTGGACACCGAGGCGGCGTAGAACAGGGTGTCGGCGTCCAGCGGCCGCTTTTCCTCCAGGTCGGCGTAGCCCACCGCGGTCAGCGCCTCGACCTTGCCGGCCCGGAACACGCCGACCGCGCAGCCCGGCGCCACGGCGTCGGGCGTGTCGCTGATCACCGCCCGCAGGCGCTCCACGTCCACCTTGGCGGCGGCCGCGCTGCCGCAGGCGAGGCCGGCGACCAGGAACACGAGCAGCTTGGACTTCATGCGCGACATCTCCTCTTTGGGTGGCGACCGGCGGGAATGCGCCGGTCGCGCTCCCCTCCTCCGCAGCCTAATCAGCCCCGGGCCCCGCGGCCAATGAAAAGGGGCGAACCCGGCATAACCCTGGGTTATCGCCCGCCGCTCAGGCGCCGACGTAGCTGCGCGAAAGCTTCTTGGCCTGGGCCAGGAAGCCCTTCTGGATCGCCGACAGCCGGCTGCCCTTGCGGTACAGCGCGTACAGCGGCACCGGCACCGCCGGCTCCAGCACCCGCACCTGCACCTCGTCGTCGTCCTGGACCAGGGCGGTGAACGGGTCCACCAGCGCCAGCCCGTGCCCATCGGCGACCAGCGCCCGGGCGAACTGGTAGGTCTGCACGTGGGTGTGGATGCGCGGCGGCGGCGACAGGTACTGCATGTGGGCCCGCAGCATGCGGCCCAGCTGGTCCTTCACCGCGATGCCCACCATCGGCACGCCGGCCAGCGAGTCCAGCGGCACCGGCCTGGACAGCTCCGCCTGCTTCCACCAGCCCTCCGGCGCGATCACCATCAGCCGGCCCTGGCACAGCATCTCCGGATGGATGCCCGGGTGGAAGACGTCCTGCAGGGTCAGCCCGATATCGGTCTCGCGCAGCAGGACCGAATTGAGCATCTCCTGCGAGTGCTGGGTGAAAAGCTCGACCGCGGCTTCGGGGAAGTCCTTGCGCAGCCGGGTCACCGCCCGCGGCACCAGCGCGCTGGCCAGGGTCGGCGTGCTGACCACGCGCAACGGATGGTGGTCGGGCTGGCGGATGTTCTCGGCCAGCCGCTGCAGCTCGCGCAGGTCGTCGGAGACGCGCTCGATCCGGTCCTTCAGCAGGTGGCCTTCCGGCGTCAACTGCAAGCGCCCCAGCACCCGGGTGAACAATGCGAACCCCAGCTGCAGCTCGGCATGCTGCAGCAGCTTGGTCACCGCAGGCTGCGACACGTTGAGCAGCCGCGCGGCGCCGGTGAGCGTGCCCGCCTGCAACACGGCCTGGAATACCTCGATGTGGCGCAGACGCATCGCCCGACGATCTCCTTTGCAGCGGGACGGCGTCCGACGTTAGCCGCAATACCCGCGCGTCACAATACGGCGCCGGCCGCCCGGCCGACGCCCGCCGGCGTCACCCCAGCCAGTTGAGGAAGCCGGTGATCACCAGCGCATTGGTGAAATCGATGAAGAACGCGCCCACCAGCGGCGCCACCAGGAACGCCCGCGGCGCCAGGCCGTAGCGTTCCACCAGGGTGCGCATCACCGCCATCGCGTTGGCGGTGGTGCCCAGCATGAAGCCGATGAAGCCGCCGCCCATCACCGCCGCGTCGTAGTCGCGCCCCATCACGCGGTACACCAGCCACAGGCAGAACAGCGCCACCAGCAGCATCTGCACGGCCAGGTTGACCAGCAGCGGCAAAGCCAGCCCGGCCAGCTCCCACAGCTTCAGGTTCATCAGCGCCACCGCCAGGAACAGGGTCAGGCAGATGTTGCCGATCACCTCCACCGACAGCAGCGGCACGCGCAGCCAGCCGGTGCGGTCGTCCAGGTTGCGGACCGCCGCGCCCACCATCATCGCGCCCACGTAGGCCGGCAGCACCAGGCCCAGCGACTCGAATCCGCGGCTCACCCAGGAGCCGGCCCACATCGCCAGCAGGATCAGCACCAGCGCCTTCAGCGCGGCGAACTCGCGCGCGTTCTGGTCCTGCACGTCCGGCTCCGGCGACAGCACCGTGAGATCGGGCAAGGGCTTGTCCGAGGCCGCGCCCACCTCCGACTTCAGGCGATGCCTGCGGATCAGGATCGTCGCCACCGGCCCGCCGAGCAGGCCGCCGCAGACGATGCCGGCCATCGCCGCCGCCACCGCCACGGTCTCGGCGCCGGCCACCCCGCGCGCCTCGAACAAGGGCGCGAACGCCAGCCCGGTGGCGGGCCCGCCGGTCAGGGTGGTGGAGCCGGCCAGCACGCCGAACAGCGGATTCAGCCCGAACGACGAGGCCACCGCCATGCCGACCAGGTTCTGCACCACCGCGAACACGGTGGCCAGGGCCAGGAACACCACCACCTGGCGCCCGCTGACCCGCAACAGCGCCACGCTGGCGTTGAAGCCGATGGCGGTGAAGAAGGCGATCATCAGCGGCGCCTGCATCCGCGTGTCGAACGCGAACAGCTCCATCCCGCGCGCGTGCGCCGCCCACACCACCAGCGCCACCAGCAGCCCGCCCACCACCGGCGGCGGGATGTTGTGGCGCTCCAGCGCCGGCACCTTGCGGCACAGCAGGTAGCCCAGGAACAGGCTCAGCCCGCCCATCGCCAGGGTCTGCACCATGTCCAGTTCGATCGGCATTACGGACAGCTTCCCGGCGGCGGCTCGTGGCTCAGCACCCGCCCGGCCCGCGCGTCGGTGGGTTCGCCGTCGCGCACCGCCGCCACGCCGTTGACGAACAACTGCTCCACGCCCTCCGACAACACCCGCGGGTTCACGTAGTCCGCCTTCGGCGCGAACCCTTGCGGATCGAACACCACCACGTCGGCGTAATAGCCCGGCCGCAGGTAGCCGCGCAGTTCGATGCCCAGGGTGTCGGCGGTGAAGCCGGTGGAGCGGTGCACGAACTCGGCCAGGCTCAGCACGCCCTCGCGCTTGACGTACTTGGCGTATTTCTCCGGAAAGGTGGCGTACTGGCGCGGGTGGCCGTCGGAACCGTCGGAACTGGTCATCACCCAGGGCTGGCGCATGAACAGCTTCACGTCCGCCTCGTCCATGTTGAACGAGGCCAGCGCGCTGCCGGGCCGCCCGGCCGGGCCGCCGGTCTCGATGATCCGAAGCGCGGCGTCGATCGGCTCCAGGTTCCAGCCGGCCGCCACCTCGGCCACAGTCTTGCCGGTCCAGTCCTGCCCCGAGGAAGTCAGCAGCAGCGAATCGGCGCCGCCGCGGCGGCGCAGGTTCTCGCGCATCTCGCCGCGGATCTTCTCGCGCGTGGCCGGGTCGTCCAGCCGCCGCAGCAGCGCCTCGCGGCCGCCGTCGACCGACCAGCGCGGCAGCAGCGCGGCCTCCAGGCGGGTGCCGGAGGCCAACCACGGGTACTGGTCGGCGGTGACACGCAAGCCCTCGGCCTGCGCCGCCTCGATGAGGTCGATCACCGCCTGCGCCTGGCCGTGCACGTCCACGCCCAGCGCCTTGATGTGGCCGAAGTGCACCGGCATGCCCGCCTCGCGGCCGATCCGGATCGCCTCGCGGGTGGATTCGAGCAGGCCGATGCTGTACGAGGACTCGTCGCGCTGGTGACTGTCGTAGAGACCGCCGCGCGCCGCCGCCTCGCGCGCCACCGCCACCACCTCCTCGGTGGAGGCGAAGCTCTGCGGCGCGTAGAACAGGCCGGTGGAAAGGCCGAACGCGCCCTCGCACATGTTCTTCGCCACCAGCGCGCGCATGCGCGCGAGCTCCGCCTCGTCCGGCGCGCGCGCGTCGTCGCCCAGCACCGCGTGGCGCACGCTGCCGAAGCCCACGTAGGACGCCAGGTTGGTGCCGATGCCGCGCGCCTCCAGCTCGGCGCCGTCCTCCGCCTGCTCCAGGCTGCTGCGCCCGTCCACGCCCACCATCACGGTGGTGGCGCCCTGCATCAGCCAGGGCAGGTTGCGGCGCTCGGCCGGATCGTCGGAGCGAAGATAGGTGCCGGGATGGGTGTGCGGATCGATGAAGCCCGGCGCCACCACCTTGCCGGCCGCGTCGATCACCCGCTCGGCCGCGTAGCGGCGTTCCGCGTCGGCGCCGACGTAGGCGATCCGGTCGCCGGCGATCACCACGTCGGCCGCCACCGCTTCGCCGCTGCCGCCGTCGTAGACTGTGCCGCCGCGGATCAGCACGTCGGCCGCCTCGCGCGCGGACGGCGCTTCGGAGGAACAGCCGGCGAGCAGCAGCCCGGACGCGACTCCGATCGCGAGGAGGCGCAGGGAGGGTTTGGGGGAGGTTCCGCTCATCTTCATCCACCTCTGTGTTTGGATTCGGGAACGGCGCCGCTCAGCTTCACAGGGAATGCCGTCACGCCATGGAGGCGGACCTCGCCGCCGCCGGTTCGCCCCAGAACCCGGGCGCGGGCGGGAACAAGGTGCCCTGTTCGAAGCGCAGACCGCCCGGGTGGTCGCGACGCAACCACCAGGGGCCGTCCAGATCGACGAAGTCGGCGTGCCGGGCCACGTGCAGGGCCGGCACGATGCCCAGCGAAGTGCAAACCATGCAGCCCACCATCACCTGGAAGCCGTCGCGCCGCGCCGCCTCCAGCAGCCGCAGGGCCTCGCTGAGCCCGCCGGTCTTGTCCAGCTTGATGTTGACCGCCTGGTAGCGTTGGCGCAAACGCGGCAGGTCGTCGGCGACGTGGCAGGACTCGTCGGCGCAGATCGCGCAGACCGGTTCGAAGCCCTCCAGCGCGGCATCGGCCTCGGCCGGCAGCGGCTGCTCCACCAGGGTCACTGCCGTCTCGGCCAGCACCGGCTGCAGCGCGGCCAGCAGCGGCAGGTCCCAGCTTTCGTTGGGGTCCACGATCAGGCGCGCCGCGGGCGCGGCGGCGCGCACCGCGCGGATCCGCGCCGCCGGATCCTCGGCGCTCACCTTGATCTTGATCAGGGCCGCGCCGGCGATGGCGGCCGCGGCGGCCTCCATGCGCTCGGGCGTGTCCAGGCCGACGGTGAGCGCGGTGGTCAGCGGCGGCAGCGGGCCGGCGCCCAACAGCTCGGCCACGCCGCGGCCCGCGGCCTGCGCTTCCAGGTCCCACAGCGCGCAGTCCAGCGCGTTGCGCGCCGCGCCGGCGGGCAGCAGGCCGTCCAGCGCCTCGCGCGTCGCGCCTGCGGCCACCGCCGCCTCGACCCCGCGCAGCTCGGCCAGCACCGAGTCCACGGTTTCGCCATAGCGCGCGTAGGGCACCGACTCGCCGCGGCCGATCCGGTCGCCCTGGCGCACTTCCACCGCCACCACTTCGGCCGACACCTTGACGCCCCGCGAGATGCGGAACGGCGCCGAAAGCGGCCAGCTCTGGTGTTCGGACTTCAATCCGCGAGGCATGACTGCAGCCGGTCGGCGATCCGGTCCATGCCCATGGTCACCGGATCCTGGCAAGGCAGGCCCAGCGCGTCCTCGATCTCGGCCGCGGCGCGGGCCGCGGCGGCGGCGCTCATGCGCGCGGTGTTGACCGCCACGCCGGCCGCGACCACCTTCGGATTGGTCAGGCGCGCCGCCTGCAGATTGGCCTCCAGGCACTCCTTCAGGTCGGGCAGCGGGAATTCCGGCCGGCCGCGCATGTGCGCCCGTCCCGGCTCGTGGCACATCACCAGCGCATCGGGCTGGCTGCCGTGCAGCAGGCCCAGCGAAACGCCGGCGTAGGAAGGATGAAACAGCGAACCCTGGCCTTCGATCAGATCCCAGCCGCCGTCCTCGCGCGCCGGCGACACCCACTCGGCGCCGCCGGAGATGAAGTCCGCCACCACCGCATCGATGGGAATGCCGGTGCCGGCGATGAAGATGCCGGTCTGGCCGGTGGCGCGGAAATCGGCCTTCACCCCGCGCGCCTGCAGCTCGCGCTCCAGCGCCAGGGTCGCGTACATCTTGCCCACCGAGCAGTCGGTGCCGACGGTGAGCACGCGCTTGCCGGCGCGCGGCGCGCCGCTGCCCACCGGCGTGAACGGCGGCTTGCGCGCATCGAACAGGACGCGGCCGGTGCGCTCGGCGGCGGTCACGATCTCCGGATGCGCGCCCAGCCAGTCGTGCAGCCCGGAGGCCACGTTCAACCCGGCCTCCAGCGCCTGCACCACGTCGGCGACGATCTCCCGGTCCATCACCCCGCCGGCGTTGGCCACGCCCAGGATCAACGTATCGGCGCCGGCCCGGCGCGCCGCGGCGAAGTCCAGGTCGGGCAGCCCCACCGTGGTCTTGCACGCCGGGCCGCGGAACTGGCCGATGCACCAGCTCGGCCGCCAGTAGGCCAGGCCGCGCGCGGTCTTGGCCGCCAGGTCGTCGCGGGCGTTGCCCAGGTAGAGCAGGTAGGGAGGACCCCAGCCGGCGGCCGCGCCGGACGGGTGGGGAGGCGGGTGAAGTGCGGACATCGTGGCCGGGCTTCCGTGGGAGGGGGCACCCATACCTTATTGATTCCAGGCCCCCGGCCGCCAATGAAAAGACACCGATGGCGCATAACCCACAGTTATGCCGCCGGCGTGCGGCCGGGCCCTCAGAACGTGATCCGCACCGAGGCCGCGCTGCGCTGCGCCTCGCCATGGAACACCGCCTCGACGTTGTTGCCGTCGGGATCCAGCACGAAGGCGGCGTAGTAGCCGGGATGGTAGGGACGCTCGCCCGGTGCGCCGTTGTCGGTGCCGCCGTGGGCCAGCGCGGCCCGATGGAAGGCGTCCACCATGGCCCGGTCGCGGGCCTGGAAGGCCAGATGGTGGCGGCCGGTGAGGCGTCCTTGCGCCGCCTCGCCGTCGGCCGAGGAGACGAACAGCTCGTCGGCCCAGAAGTAACCCTCGCCGTCGCCGCCCATGGGCACGCCCAGGACGTCCAGCACGGCCGCATAGAAGGCCCGGCTGGCGTCCAGGTCCCGCACCACGAGCTGGAGGTGGTCGATCAGGCGTCCACGGTGCAGTTCCTGGGTTTCCATCGGGAGGCTCCTGTATCCGGGAGAGGATTTATATCACTCCGCCGGGATGCGACGTCCCCCCAGTTTTGAGTAGCGCGACGATCTGGAGTCCAATTCCCCAAAGT
>ERZ1645185.132-NODE-132-length-31574-cov-8.740728_pt1 | contig 31574 bp, 29 predicted proteins | sample MGYA00575351_ERZ1645185 | MGnify/ENA primary metagenome ERZ1645185 (study PRJEB40838, sample SAMN11284767) | freshwater sediment metagenome | isolation source: river sediment | host: Sediment | place: India: Jana village, Kanpur | collected 2015-12-17 ... | reverse complement strand
TGGGGCTATTGGGTCTATGAAAGCTGCTGGGGCCATCTGAACTTCAGCAACTGGGATCCGGCCGACCGCGACAACATCATGCTGACCGGCTGGTTCGGCATGCATGTCGGGCAATATATGCTGGCCACGGGGGACCGCCGCTACCTCCAGCCCGGCAGCCTGTCGTTCCGGCTGAACGAACGCACCACCTATGTCCATGATTTCAACAGCATCATCGGCTCGGTCGCGCGCAACTACGACAGCGCGGAATTCGGCCATTACGCCTGCGAGCCGAACTGGATCTACCCCATCTGCAACCACTATGGCATGGCCTCGCTCGCGGTGGCGGATGCAGTGACGGGATCGGACAATGTCGCGCGCTACCTGCCCGGCTGGTTCGCCGCGATGGACACCGAATTCACCGACGAAGGCGGCTCCATCATCGGCCTGCGTTCCCAGCATACCGGCCTTCCGGTGCCGTTCCCCGTCACCGAATTCGGTTATGCGCCCTTCGAAAATGTGTTCGCGCCCGATCGCGCGCAAAAGCAGTGGGCAACCGCCCGCCGGGAACTTGCGCCCCTGCTCCAATCCGGCCCAGACGGCCGCCTTCAGCTGAAATTGCCGGGCAAGGGGCTGGATACCGGCAACTACAGGCCCGGCCACACGGGCGCCTATGCCTCCATTCTCGTCGCCGCGCGTGAATTTGGTGACGACGTGCTGGCCGAAGCGGCCCAGGCAGGGCTCGATGCCGATTGCGCGCCCGAAGTTCGCGACGGCGTGCGCCGCTACACCGCCGGCTCCAACGACACCAACGCCTATGCGGTGCTGGGCAGCCTGATCCGCACCGGCGATTTCCGGCGCTCGTTCGCGCAGGGCCCGGCCAAATCAACCCGCACAGGCCCGATCCTCGCCGGGGCAAGCTATCCCGATGTGCTCGTCGCCAGGGCCTACAGCGACGGCTCCGCCCTCGACCTCACCCTCTATCCCGGCCGGGACGACGGGGCGCAACTGCTGACGCTCGCGCGGCTGCAGCCCGGCCGGCGCTACCGGGTCGAAGGCGCCATCGGAGAGATGATCGAAGCAAGTGCAGACGGAACGGCCGACATCCGTGTGAGCCTGTCCGGGCGGACGGTTGTGCGGATCACCCCGGCCTAGGGATCGGTGCGCGCCAGCAGTTCCTTCACATAGGCGACCGCCATCGTCACCAGTTCGCCCTGCAGCCGGCCCCGGGCATCGGCGTCGTCGCACTTGATGATCGCGTCGATGCCGGCCAGCACGGCCTGGATCAGCACACGGGCGGCGGCAGTGCGCGTCTGGTCGTCCAGCGCGGGATTGCGCGCCAGGATGGAGCCGGCAACCGCCATTTCGACCCTCAGGTTGGATGTCACCCACACGTCATTCAGATCGGGCGACAGGCGGGTGTAACGCTGCAGGCGCCGATCCGCCACGGTGTTCGCCGCCAGCAGCAGCCCCACCGCCTGCCGCACCAGCACCTCGATGCTGAGGCCCGCCAGCAGCATCGACTCCAGCGGCGCATCGACCAGTTCCATCGCTTCCTGCGCCAGCGCCCGGAAGATGTCGCTTCGGTTGGCATAATAGCGATAGATGGAGCCGACGGGCACGCCCGCCCGCTCGGCGATCTGCACCGTGCCGATATCCTCGGGCTCATGCGTTTCCAGCAACGCATGGGCCGCGTTCAGAATGGCGCGTCTGGTCGCCAATGCGCGCGCCTGTGTGGGGGTCTTGCGGCTCATCCTGTCCTCGGAAAAAGCGCGGCCCCTAACGGGCGGCGCGCGCAAACACAATAGAAAATGAAATCATTTCAACTTTTGGCTTGCGCCCTGCCGGAACCCGTGCGAGCAACGGCAAAACTGCGCTGGGGGAGGAGCAACATGAACATTCGTCCTGTCAAGGCGGCTCTGCTGTGCGGAACGCTTCTTCTTGCCGCCTGCAACCAGCAGGCCCCGAAAGATGGCACGAAGGGCCCGGCGCCGGCCACGGCCGAGGCGACGGAAAAGCTGCTGGAACAACTGGTTACGGCAAAGCCGGGGGATGTGATCGAAATTCCCGAAGGATTCTACAGCCTGGATCGCTCGCTCAGCCTGTCCAGCCCCGGCGTCACCATCCGCGGCGCCGGGATGGACAGGACGGTTCTGTCCTTCAAAGGCCAGATCGCGGGCGCCGAAGGCCTGCTGGTGACGGGCGGAAACTTCATCATCGAGGATCTCGCCATCGAGGATTCGAAGGGCGATGCGCTGAAGATCAACGGGGTGGAAAATGTGATCATCCGCCGGGTCCGCACGGAATGGACAAACGGGCCAGACACGAAGAACGGCGCCTATGGCATCTATCCGGTGCAGACGAAGAATGTGCTGATCGACGGCTCCGTCGCCATCGGCGCGTCGGACGCTGGCATCTATGTCGGCCAGTCGCGTGATGTCGTCGTGAAGAACAGCCGCGCGGAATTTAATGTCGCCGGGATCGAGATCGAGAACACCGTGAACGCGGACGTGTTCGACAATGTCGCCACCAATAACACCGGCGGCATCCTGGTGTTCAACATGCCCAACCTGCCCGCCGTCGGCCACACCACGCGGGTGTTCAAGAACCGGATCTTCGCCAACAACACCGGCAATTTCGGCGCCAAGGGCACCGCCGTCGCCTCCGTTCCGGCAGGGTCGGGCGTCGTCATCAATTCGAACGACCTCGTCGAGATCTTCGACAATGACATCGCCGACAACAGCACCGCCAACATCATCATCTCCAGTTATTTCTCGACAGGCTACATGACGAAAGAGGGCGTGGCCGACAGCTTCGACCCCTGGCCGCAGGGCATCCATGTCCATGGCAACCGCTTCAAGGGTGGCGGAGACTCGCCCGGCACCGTTGAGTTGAAGGCGCTGAAGACGCTGAAGTTCGGCCTGAACGGCCGCCTGCCCGACATCCTGTGGGACGGGTTCGCCAACCCGAAGCCGGCCAAGGGTACGCCCGCCGTGCTGTGCGTGAACAATGCGCCGGCCGAGGTGCTGAACGCCGACGGCCCGAACAAGTTCAAGAACCCCTCCATCAGCACCGCCCATGCCTGCACCCTGCCGCCGCTGCCCGCCGCGGTGGTGGACACCAGCTGGGCGTCAACCACCGGCCAGTGATGCGCATCGCAGCGCTTGCCGCCCTGCTGCTGCTGGCCGCCTGCAGCCGGCAACCGGGCGTGGTCTTTCACGAAACGGCGGATCCGGCTTCGCTGGCGGACTGGGGCGTCCTCACGCGGGATGGATCCATGCTGCGGCTGGCCGAGGGCGTCATGCCCTATGAACTCGCCACGCCGCTGTTCACCGATCATGCCTCGAAGCTGCGCACCATCTGGATGCCGCAGGGCAAGGCGGCCGCCTACAACGCGGACAAGGCGCTGGATTTCCCTGTCGGCACCATCATCAGCAAGACCTTCTATTACCCCCTCGATGCCGATGGGCGCGCCATCGCCGCCCATGGCCCGGCGCAACTGGCGGGCAATGCGCTGGATGTGTCCCGCGTGCGCCTCGTCGAAACCCGGCTGCTCGTCCGGCGGCAGGCGGGCTGGATCGCCCTGCCCTATGTCTGGAACGCCGAAGGGACAGAGGCGAAGCTGAAGCGCACCGGCGGCGTGCAGGCCATCACGCTTGCGCCCCATGGCGAAGAGCCGGGCGGCGATTTCGCCTATGTGATCCCCAACGCCACCCAGTGCGGCTCCTGCCATGTGCCCGATGCCCAGACGAAGGCGATGTCCCCCATCGGCCCCACTGCCCGCAGCCTCGACATTGCCTCCCCCTTCCTGGCCGGCGCGCCAAACCAGCTGAAGGCGCTGGCGGATGGCGGCCGCCTGTCCGGCCTGCCGGCAGCTCCAACGCACCTGCGCAACGTGGACTGGACGGATGCGGCCCAGCCGCTGGAGGCGCGTGCCCGCGCCTATCTCGACACCAACTGCGGCCATTGCCACAGCGCCACCGGCCCGGCCCGCACCTCCGGCCTGCATCTGGATGCCGCCGCCACCAACCCGCGCGCGCTGGGCCTGTGCAAGCCGCCGGTCGCCGCCGGGCAAGGCACGGGGGACCGGCTGTTCGACATCGTGCCGGGACAGCCGGACCAGTCCATCCTCCTCTACCGGATGCAGAGCGTGAAACCGAACGAGATGATGCCGGAAATCGGCCGTACGACCGCCCATGCAGAGGGCATCGCGCTGGTCGGCAGCTGGATCGCCGCGATGAAGGGGCAATGCCACGCAGGCGGCTGACGCCGCCTTCCGGAGAGCAGGCGGCCGAAGCCGCTTGCGGGCCACCCGCCCGCCCGATAGCGATGGGGCATGAAAACCCGCCTCCTCGCCACCGCCGCCCTGCTGCTCCTGTCCGCCCCGGCGCTCGCCGCGAAACCCGCCGATCCGCTGGCCGGAACCGTGCGGCAGGAAGGCCTGCTGCCGGTGCATGTGGACAAGGCGGGCGGGCGCATCCTGCTGCAACTGCCCGCCCCCGGGCCGGACGGCGTCTCGGCGCGCGTCCTCTATATGGCGCAGCTGCGCACCGGCGTCGGCTCGGCGCCGCTTGGCCTCGATCGCTCCCGCCCCGGCCCCGCCAATATCCTCAGCATCCGCCGCATGGGGAAGAAGATCGCCTTCGAACTGGAAAACCCCCGCTTCCGCGCCACCAACGCCCCCGCCGCCGAACAGGCCGCCGCGCGCGACGCCTTCGCCACCTCCACCCTGTGGCTGGGCGACGCGATCCCCGGCCCCGGCGGCACGATCCTCGTCGATATCGCCCCCTTCCTCGCGCGCGACGCGCAGGATGTGACGGGCGACCTGAAGGGCGCCGGCGAAAAGAACTGGAAGCTGGCGCCCGAGCTGACGGCGGCCGACCCCAATGCCGTGAAGGCCTTCCCCGACAATCTGGAGTTCGAAGCGCGGCAGACCTTCACCTCGGATTCTGCCGGGCCGGAAATTCGCAACATCGCCCCCGATCCGCGCCAGATCAGCCTGACGGTCCGGCACAGCTTCATCCGCCTGCCCGAAGCGGGCTATACCCCGCGCCGCTTCGATCCGCGCGGCGGCAGCTTCGCGACGCAGGTCGTCGATTTCGCCGCCCCGCTGGGCAGCCCCGTGGTCCATGAACTGGCAAACCGCTTCCGCCTGGAAAAGACGGATCCGGCGGCCGCCCGCTCCCGCGTAAAGAAGCCGATCCTCTTCTACATCGACAGCGCCGCGCCCGAACCCATCCGCACCGCCCTGCTGGAAGGCGCGCGCTGGTGGGAAAAGGCGTTCGAAGCCGCCGGTTATATCGACGCCTACAAGGTGGAAATCCTGCCCGAAGGCGTCGATCCGCTGGATATCCGGGTGAATGTGGTGAACTGGGTGAACCGGGCGACGCGCGGCTGGTCCTATGGCTATGCCGTCACCGATCCGCGCACAGGGGAAATCCTGAAGGGCACCGTTCTGCTCGGCTCCCTTCGCGTGCGGCAGGATATGCTGATTTTTGAAGGTCTTGTCGGCGCAGACAAGGTGGGAACGGGCGGGCCGAACGATCCCGTCAATGCGGCTCTCGCCCGCATTCGCCAGCTCTCCGCCCATGAAGTGGGCCATGCGCTGGGCCTGCTGCACAATTTCGCCGGCAGCACCCAGGATCGCGCCACCGTGATGGACTATCCCGCCCCGCGCGTGACGCTGGTGAACGGGGCCCCCGATCTTTCGGATGCCTATGGCGTCGGCACCGGCCGCTGGGACGCCTATGCGATCGACTGGCTCTATGGAACCGACGACGACGCGGCCGCCCGCGCCAAGGCAGAAGCCGCCACCGCCCAGGGCCTGCGCTTCGTCAGCGACGAGCAGGCACGCGACGTGGGGAGCGCCCACCCGCATGGCAGCCTGTGGGATGACGGCGCCGAACCGGTGGCGGAACTCGCCCGCATGATGCAGGTGCGGCAGGCCGCCGTCGACCGCTTCGGCCCGCAGGCGCTGGCGCCAACCGAACCGGCCATGTCGCTCAGGCGCAAGTTCGTGCCGATCTGGCTGATGCACCGCTATCAGGTGGAAGCCGCCGCCAAGCTGCTGGGCGGAACCGACAGCCGCTATGCCGTCGGCCCCGCCGCAAGCCCCATCGCCGTGCCGGTGGAAGGCGCGCGCCAGCAGGCAGCGCTGAACGCCCTGATCGACACCGTCGCCGCATCGCCGCTTCGCGTGCCGCCCCGGCTGGTGCCGGTCCTGTCGGCCGGCTGGTCCGGGGAACGGGATCGCCAGCACGAGATCGAGATCTTCGCCACCAACGGCGGCACCGTATTCGAGCCGCTGACGGCCACCGACGCGGCTGCGGCGGTGACGCTGGATGCACTGCTGCACCCGGCGCGGCTGAACCGGCTGGCGACCCAGCATGGGCAGGATGCGCAGGTTCCGGCCCCCACGGATGTCACGGCACGCCTCTTCTCGCTGGCGCTGGCGCCCGGCGGCGATCCCGCCACTGACGAGGTTCGCCTTCGCGTGGCGACACGGATCGTCGGCGCCGTCCTGCGCGCCCAGCGGCAGCCGGGGCTGTCGCCGGTCGTCGCGCTGCAGCTGCAGGGGGCGGTCGATCGCTTCCGCACGGATCTCGCGGCCAGCCCTGCCACATCCGCCGCCCAGCGGACCTGGAAAGCGGGCCTGTTGAGGCTGCTGGCAGACCGGGATTCGGTGGAAGCCTTCCTCGCCAGCCCCGACAGCACGCCCCGGGTGCCGCCCGGCATGCCCATCGGCGCCGCGGACATGGACTGATATGCGACGAACGCCGCTGGAATTTCCGCCTAAGCAGTTCTAGGAAGGGCGGGAAACGAGCAGGGGAACAGCAATGAAAAAGGGACTTCTGGCCGCATCCTCCATCGCCCTGATGATCGCGCTCAGCGCGTGCGGGCGCGGAGGCATCTATGCCGATGTGGCGCGCTTCCACACGAACCAGCCGATCAACCGGGGCACGCTGTTCATCCAGCCGGCCGATCCCTCCATGGCCAACAGCCTGGAATTCCGCACCCATTCGGAATCGGTCGCCGTCGAAATGCGCCGCCAGGGCTTCCAGACGGTGCCGAGCGCCGCGCAGGCGCAATATGTCGCCACGCTGGACATCGCGCAGACGGACGGCGCCACCGTTACCCGCCCGGGCACCACGGTCGGCGTCCCCGTCGGCTCCGCCATCATCGCCACCCCGGTCGGCCGCGGCCCGCGCAACAGCACCGAGCGCACGACCACGATCGCCGTGCAGATTCAGCGCCAGGGTGATGGCCAGAAGGTCTGGGAAGGCCGCGCTTCCAAGACGGCGAACGCCGGTTCCCAGGAATCGACGCTGACGTGGGCGGTTCCGCGCCTGGCGACCGCCCTCTTCACCGACTTCCCCGGCACGCCGGGCGTCACCCAGCAGGTTCGCCTGTAACGATGCGCGCCGCGTCTGCCACGCTCGTCGCCGTCGCGCTCGCGCTCGGGGCCTGTTCCACCACGCCCACGGCCAATGTGCTGCGCTTCCACCAGAACCAGCCGATGAGCCGGGGCACGGTCTATATCCGCCCGGCCAACCCGCAGATGGCCAGCAGCCTGGAGTTCCAGCAGCAGGCCAATGCGGTGGGCGCCGAGCTGCGCCGCCAGGGGTTCGAGCCTGTCTCGAGCCCGCAGGCGGCCCAGTTCACGGCCGTGGTCGATGTGCAGACGACGGAACGCATCGGCCCGCCGCGCCAGTCCGGCGTGTCCATCGGCATCGGCGGCGGATTTTCCACCGGCAATGTCGGCGTGGGCACCAGCGTGAACGTGCCGGTCGGCGGGCAACCGTCGCCGTCGGTCGCCACCACGACCACGCTGTCCGTCTCCCTCGTGCAGAACCCCGGCAACCAGGCAGTGTGGGAAGGCCGGGCCAGCCTGGACACCCAGCCGGGCGGCCAGCGCGGCACGTCGCTGACGCCCGTTCTTGCAACGGCCCTGTTCACCGATTTCCCGGGGCCTGCCGGGCAGACGGTTCAGGTGCCGATCCGCTGATCCGCGCAACCGGCTGGGGGCGTCACGCCGCCAGCCGGTAGCCCGCGAACTGCTCCCTCAGCGCCGTCTTCTGGATCTTGCCCGTGGCGGTGTGCGGGATGGAATCCACGAACTCCACCGCGTCGGGCATCCACCATTTGGCGATCTTGCCCTCCAGATAGGCCAGCACGTCCGCGCCCGAAATCGTCGCGCCTTCCTTGCGCACGATGATCAGCAGCGGTCGTTCGTCCCACTTGGGGTGGGCCACGCCGATCACGGCCGCTTCCACCACGCCGGGGCACCCGACCGCCAGATTCTCGATCTCGATGGAGGAAATCCATTCCCCGCCGGACTTGATCACGTCCTTCGACCGGTCCGTGATCTGCATGTAGCCGCTGGGGTCGATGGTCGCGACATCGCCGGTGTCGAACCAGCCATCCCGATCCAGGATGGTGCCGCCGTCGCCCTTGAAATAGCTGCCCACGATCCAGGGCCCGCGCACCATCAGCCGGCCGAACGCAACCCCGTCGCGCGGCAGCTCGCGCCCCTCATCATCCACCAGCTTCAGCTCCACGCCGAAGATCGCGCGGCCCTGCTTGCACTTCAGATCGATCTGCTTCGCGCGCGGCAGCGTCCGCGCCTCGGCGGAAAGCGTGCCCAGCGTGCCCAGCGGCGTCATCTCCGTCATGCCCCAGGCGTGGCACACATCGACGCCATATTTTTCCTCGAACGCCTCGATCATGGCGCGCGGCGCGGCGGATCCGCCGATCACCACCCGCTCCAGCGGATCAAGGTTCGTGCCCGTCGCTTCCAGGTGCTGCAACATGCCCAGCCACACCGTCGGCACTGCCAGCGTCAGCGTCACACCTTCCTTGCGGATCATGTTGGCGATCGTTGGCGCGTCGAAATTGGGCCCGCACATCACCAGCTTCGCGCCCGTGGCCGCAGCCGCATAGGGAACGCCCCAGGCGTTGGCGTGATACATGGGCACCACCGGCAGGATCACCGTGTTCGAACGGACATCCAGCACATCGCCCATGCACGCGCCATAGGCATGCAGCACATTGGCCCGGTGGGAATATTGCACGCCCTTCGGGTTCCCCGTGGTGCCAGAGGTATAGCACAGGCCCGACGGCGCAGTTTCCGCCACCACCGTCCAGGGGGCATCCGCATCCTGCCCCGCGATCAGCTCTTCATAGCAGATCAGGTTCAGGCTGCAGTCCGCCGGCATATGGGCGCGATCAGTCAGCAGCACATAATGGTCCACCGTGGTCAGGCGCGGCGCCAGCTTCTCCACCAGCTTCACGAAGGTCAGGTCGAAGAACAGCACCCTGTCCTCGGCATGGTTCGCGATATAGGCGATCTGGTCCTCGAACAGGCGGGGGTTGATGGTGTGGGCCACCCCGCCCATGCCGGAAATGCCGTACCAGCTTTCCACATGGCGATGGGTGTTCCACGCCAGCGTCGCCACCCGCTCGCCGGGCTTCACGCCCAGCCCTCTCAGCGCCTGCGCCACTTGGCGGGCGCGCCCCTGAACCTGCCGCCAGTTGGTGCGAACCTCATGGCCCTCACAGGTCAGGCTCACGATCTCGCGCTCGCCATGGTTCACCGCCGCATGGTCGATCAGCTTCCACACCAGAAGCGGCCAGTCCTGCATCGTGCCCGTCGTCATGTCGGCATCTCCTCCCGCCCGCAGTCCTAGCGCAAAGCGAAGGGAAACGGGAAGGCCGCCATTTCCTCAACGCAACATCATCCCGGCAGACAGGCTTGACTCGATTGGAACAAACAAAGAACATCCGAATCGGAACAGGATTGGAATGCCCGATTCGAAAGGATGTCGCGGATGATTGCTTCCTCTTTGGCCCTGCTGGCGCTCGTCGGCCTGAACGCGGCACTGCTGTGGCGTCGCTCCCCTGCGCTCGCGATGGCGCTGCGCGGCCCCCGTGCCGGAATCGTGGTGCTGAAGGCCGGCGGCACCGGCGAATCCAACATCCTCCCCTTCCCCGGCCAGCGACCCGCAGTGGCGCAGGGGCTTCGGCTCGCAGCCTAGCGCGTCAGTCCCCGCTGTCCCGCGGCGCCAGTTCGGCCTTTCGCAACTGGTTGTAGCGCAGCGTCGCGAAGGGGAATGCCGCCCCATACAACACCGCCAGCACGCACAGTGTCATCCAGGGGGCCTGCGCCAGTGCGGCTGCGAACAGGCCCACGGCCGCCAGCACGAACAGCCGGGCGTTTCGGGGAATATGCACGGATTTGAATCCCCAGCCCGGCAGGGCCGAAACCATCAGGAACGCCGTAACGCCCGTCACCACCGCCACTAGGATCGCCCGGTTATGGGGGTCCAGGTCCAGCGCGCCGTCGTGCGCCAGGCTCCAGAACAGGGGGGCCAGTGCCAGCCCCGCGCCGGCCGGCGCGGGAACGCCGGTGGTAAAGCCCAGCCGCTTCTTGGGCAGATCGTCATGATCCAGCGCGGTGTTGAACCGCGCCAGCCGCAGCGCGCAGCACACCGCCAGCGCCAGCGCCACAACCCAGCCCAGCCGGCCCAGGTCGTCCAGCGCCCACAGGTAAAGGATCAGCGCCGGCGCCACGCCGAAGGCCGTCACGTCCGACAGCGAATCGAGTTCCGCGCCGAACCGGCTCGTCCCCCGCAGCAGCCGCGCCACGCGGCCGTCGATCCCGTCCAGCACGGCCGCGATCACGATCGCGGCAGCGGCCTTGTCGAATTCGCCGCCGATCGCAAAGCGCACCCCCGTCGCCCCGGAACAGAGCGCGAGCATGGTGATGGCGTTGGGAATCAGCGCCCGCAGCGGAAGCGGCGGCGGGCCGGGCCGCGCAGGCTCCGTCATTGGCGGGGCCCCGGCCGGGCAGGCGCCGCGCCGCGCACGGCAATCACCGTTTCACCGGCCACCGCCCGCTGGCCCTTCACCACGTTCGGCGCATAGCCTTCGGGCAGGAACACATCCACCCGGCTGCCGAACCGGATCAGCCCCACGCGCTGCCCGGTGCCCACGATGCTGCCTTCGCGCACGAAGCCCACGATCCGCCGGGCCACCAGCCCGGCGATCTGGGTGAAGCCAACTTTCGTGCCGTCGGCCCCCTCGATCAGGAAATATTGCCGCTCATTCTCTTCGCTCGCCTTGTCCAGGTCCGCGTTCAGGAAGGCGCCCGGCACATAGGCCATCTTCGTCACCGTGCCCGCGATGGGGGCGCGATTGATGTGCACATCGAACACCGACATGAAGATGGAGATACGCGTGGCGGTTCCGGCGGCCAGCCCGCCCTCGCCCACCAGCTGGCGCGGCAGCTCCACCGTCATGATCTGGCTGACCAGCCCGTCCGCCGGAGACAGGATCAGCCCCTCGCCCGCCGGCGACGCGCGCTTCGGATCGCGGAAGAAGGCGCAGATGAAAATGGCCAGCGCCACCATCGGCCAGGCGACGATGCTCCAGCCGGAAAGGAAGAACACCAGCGCAAGCGCTGCCGGAACGGCCGCGAACTTCCACGCCTCCGGGTGAACGGAGGGCCATTCCCACGCCATCGGGGCCACCCCACCGGAATGGGGCGCAGCTGGGGGAGGGGCCGGCTCGGTCGCGGGCAAAACGGGGGACGCAACGGGGGGAACAGCCGGTGTCTCCACCGGGGTCGGCTGCGGGTCTCGGGATTTTTCGGTGTCCATTGTCCGCCAAGCCTAGGCGGAATGGCGGCAATCGGAAAGGGCCTCGGCACGCCCGGGTTGCGACAAGGCTGCTCTTTTTCCCGCGCGCCACGGGGTCTAAGGGTCAGCGCCATGGTCAACCCGCCCCCCGCCGCATCCGGACTCACTCCCCTGACGGCCCGCCCCACCGCCATCGCCAACTGGCTGCTGGCCGTCGCCCTGCTGGTGTTCGCGATGGTCGTGGTGGGCGGCATCACCCGGCTTACGGAATCGGGCCTGTCCATCACCGAATGGAAGCCGATCACCGGCGCGATCCCGCCCCTGAACGAGGCGCAGTGGATCGCCGAGTTCGAAAAATACCAACAGATTCCGGAATATAAGGAACTGAATCAGGGCATGAGCCTGGCGGATTTCAAGTTCATCTATTTCTGGGAATGGGTGCATCGGCTGCTTGGCCGGCTCATCGGCCTCGCCTTTGCGCTGCCGCTGGCCTGGTTCGCGGCGCGGCGAGCCATTCCGAAGGGCTATGGCCCGCGCCTCCTCGCGCTGCTGGCGCTGGGCGGGCTTCAGGGCGCGATCGGCTGGTGGATGGTTTCGTCGGGCCTCTCCGAACGCACCGATGTGTCCCACTATCGCCTTGCCGTGCATCTGCTGACGGCGCTGTTCATCCTGGCCGGCCTGGTCTGGACAGCGCTCGATCTGCGCCAGCTGGCCGCGAATCCGGCATCCCGCCCGGCCCGGCTCACGCCGTTCGCCGCCGTCACCGCCCTCATCCTGTTCATCCAGCTGCTGCTGGGAGCCTGGGTCGCGGGCCTGAACGCCGGCTGGGCGTCAGACACCTGGCCCCTCATGAACGGCCGTTTCTTCCCGGAAAACGCGCAGTATCTGGGCCTCTCCAGCCTCGCGGATGATCCGCACCTGGTGCATTTCCTGCACCGCTGGTGGGCATGGGTGGCGGTGGCCGCGCTGGTCGTTCTGGCCCGTCAGGCCCGGCGCGCCGGCGCGCGGCCGGCCTCTGTCGCGATCCACAGCGCCTTCGGCACCCAGATCCTGCTGGGAATCGCCGTGGTCATGACGGGCATGAACATCACGCTTGCCGTGCTGCATCAGGCTGTCGGCGCGCTTGTCGTCGCCAGCACGGCCTGGGGCGCCCATAGTGTCGGCAGGCGCACCTTGGGGAGGCTCCATTGACCGGGATCGTATCCGTCTATTGCATCTTCGGCTCCGCAGAAGAGGCGGAGCGTGTCGCCCGCGCGATGGTGGATCGGCGGCTTGCCGCCTGCGCCAACATCCTGGGCCCCTGCACCTCCGTCTATCGCTGGGAAGGCGAAGTCCGGCTGGCAAGCGAAGTGGCCGCCATCTTCAAGTCGGCGGCCGCCACCGCGCAGGCGCTCGTGGAAGCGATCGCCGCCGAACACAGCTATGAAGTCCCCGCAATCACGGTCTGGCCCGTTGAGGACAGCCTGGAAAGCTATGCCCGATGGGTCCGGACACAGAGCGAACCGGCCGGATAGAAGGGCTGTTCGATGTGCGGTATGAAAATACCACACGCCGTTTCCTTGCCTTTTGCAGCCTGTTCGCGTAGTGCCCCGCGCTCCGAACCGATTATCATACCCAAGGACAAGCGATGCTCACCCGCACCACTGCCTCGGCCAAGCCGGCCGAGGTCCAGAAGAAGTGGATCCTGATCGATGCCGACGGCCTCGTCGTCGGCCGTCTGGCCACCATCGTCGCCAACCGCCTGCGCGGCAAGCACAAGGCAAGCTTCACCCCCCACGTCGATTGCGGTGACAATGTCATCGTCATCAACGCCGACAAGGTGCGCTTCACCGGCCGCAAGGCGACGCAGAAGATGTATTATCGCCACACCGGCTATGCCGGCGGCATCAAGGAAGTCCGCGCCGACAAGGTGCTGGAAGGCCGCTTCCCCGAGCGCGTCCTGGAAAAGGCCGTTGAGCGCATGATCCCGCGCGGCCCGCTCGGCCGCCAGCAGATGCGCAACCTGCGCGTCTTCGCCGGCAGCGAGCATCCGCATGCCGCGCAGAACCCCGAGGTGCTCGATGTCGCCTCGATGAACCGCAAGAACGTCCTGGGCGCCCAGGCAGAAGGCAAGGTTGCCGCGAAATGAGCGAGAACACCCCTCAGGAAGACACCCGCATGAGCCTCGCGGATCTCGCGAAGCTGCAGCAGTCCCAGCCCGCCGCGCCGGCCCCTGCGCCCGTGGCCGAAGCTGCCCCGGCTGACGAAGCGGCTCCGGCTGCCCCCGTCGTGCAGGCGGAACCCGTCGCGCTGCGTCCGCAGATCCTCGACAAGTTCGGCCGCGCCTATGCGACCGGCCGCCGGAAGGATGCCGTCGCCCGCGTGTGGCTGAAGCCCGGCTCCGGCAAGATCCTGATCAACGGCCGCGACCAGACCGTCTATTTCGCCCGCCCCACGCTGCGCCTGGTGATCAACCAGCCGTTCGACGTGGCCGAGCGGCTGGAACAGTATGACGTGGTCGCAACCGTCGTTGGCGGCGGCCTTTCGGGCCAGGCCGGCGCGGTCAAGCACGGCATCGCCCAGGCGCTGACCCGCTATGAACCGGCGCTTCGCACCGCCGTGAAGCAGGCCGGCTTCCTCACGCGCGACAGCCGCGCGGTCGAGCGGAAGAAGTACGGCAAGGCCAAGGCCCGCCGCAGCTTCCAGTTCTCGAAGCGCTAAGCGCCACAGCGCTGGACCGCAGGCCCGTCTTCGCGGGTCAGGCGGCACGGGAAAAGGCGGGGCGAAAGCCCCGCCTTTTCTGCGTCCGGGGCGGCGCTGCCTGCCCGCCTCCCTTCACGTCCTTCCGTTTCTCCTCCCGTCGCAACGCCCTTCCCCCGCCGCCCGCCCTCCCGTAAACAGGCGGCGATGCTTGCCCGCCTCTTCCTCGCATTCGCCCTTCTGATTGCCGGCCCGGCGCTTGCCGCCAGCAGCGCACAGCTGGAAAACACCCGCGTCGAGCTCGTCAGCGAGGTGAAGGCCCCGGCGCCGGGGCAGCGCTTCACCATTGGCCTGGTGATGGATCCGAAGCCCGGCTGGCACACCTATTGGGAAAATCCCGGCGACAGCGGCATGCCCACCCGCGCCCAATGGCAGCTGCCCAAGGGCGTCACCGTATCGGATTTCCGCTATCCGGTGCCGGAAACCTATGTCGTCGCCGGCCTGATGAACCATGTCTATGGCGACGAGAATGTCCTCCTCGCCGAGGTTACTGTTCCGCAGGGCGCGGGCGGGGAGCTGCCGCTGAAGGCCCGGATCGACTGGCTCGTGTGCGACGACAAGATCTGCATCCCCGAAGGAGCGGACCTGTCGCTGACCCTCCCCATCGGCGACGGTGCAGCCGATCCCGCCCAGCGCGCCCGCTTCGACGCCGCACGCGCCGCCCTGCCGGTGCAGCTGGCCGAAGCCGCAAGCTACCAGACAGACGGCAAGCGCATCCGCCTCTCCGTTCCGTTCGCAGACACCGGCGCCGTCACCGCGGCCCATTTCTTCGCCGCCGGCGACGACAGCGTCCTGTTCGCCAGCCCGCAAACCGTCTCGCGAACCGCAACCGCGCTCATCGTGGAGACAGATGCCGTGCCGGGCGCAACGCCGGGCGACGTCCCCGGCCTCCTCCGGATCGAGCGCGGCGATGATGTGCTGGGCCTTGCGATCACCGCGCGGCCCGGCTCCGTCACGGCCGGGCAGCCGCTGAAGCCGGCCCCGGCCCCGAAGCCCGGCATGGCCGCATTCTGGCCCGCCCTCGGCCTCGCCATCCTCGGCGGCCTCATCCTGAACCTGATGCCCTGCGTGTTCCCGATCCTCAGCCTGAAGGCGCTCAGCCTCGCGCGGTCGGGCGAATCGGCCGCCCACGCCCGTGCGGAGGGGCTTGCCTATACGGCGGGCGTCGTGCTGGTCACGACGCTGCTGGGGCTGGCCGCCATCGGCATCGCGGCGGCGGGCCAGGGGGCGGGCTGGGCCTTCCAGTTGCAGGATCCGCGCGTCGTGCTGTTCCTGATGCTGCTGACACTGGCGATCGGCCTCAACTTCGCGGGCCTCTACGAGGTGAACCTCGGCGCCGCGAACATGGGCTCGGATCTGGCGTCGAAGCCGGGTGCGCGCGGGGCCTTCTTCACCGGCGCGCTCGCTGCCTTCGTGGCCACGCCCTGCACCGGCCCCTTCATGGCCGGCGCGCTGGGCGCCGCCCTGCTGCTGCCGCCCATGGCGGGCCTCGCGGTGTTCGCGGGGCTGGGCCTTGGCCTTGCCCTGCCCTTCCTTGCCATCGGCTTCGTTCCCGCCCTGCGCCGCCTGCTGCCAAAGCCCGGCCCATGGATGGTCGGCTTCCGCCGCTTCCTCGCCGTGCCGATGTTCCTCACCGCGCTGGCGCTCGCCTGGGTGCTGGGGCGGCAGGCGGGGCACAACGCCCTGATGCTGGGGCTGTCCATGTCGCTGGCGCTCGCGGTCATCCTGTGGATCCTCGGCATGCGCCAGCAAAAGCGCGCGTCCGTCGTCGTCACCGTGTCGCTCGCCGCGCTGATCGCGCTGCTGTCGCCGCTCGCCCTCAGCCGCATGCCCACGGAACAGGATCCGCTCACCCGGGAACCCGGCCCGGCCAGCCTGTCCGGCGTTGCCTTCACGCCCGAAGCCATCGCCGCCGCGCAGGCAGACCGCCGGCCGACCTTCCTCTATTTCACGGCGGATTGGTGCCTCACCTGCAAGGTGAACGAAAAGGGCGCGCTGTCCGATCCAACCGTTGCCGAAGCCTTTGAAAAGGCCGGCATCCAGGTCATGGTGGGGGACTGGACCCGGCCTGATCCGGCCATCGCCCGCTTCCTTCAGGATCGCGGCCGCGCCGGTATCCCGCTCTACCTCTTCTACAGCGCCGACGGCAAAGTGACGGAGCTTCCGCAGATCCTCACCGTCGGGGCGCTGACGGCGCTTGCAACCCCCGGTTCATCCGCCACCTGACATCATACCGAAACCAACGAAGGAGATGTTCATGATGAAGCCCCTGTTTGCAGCAGTCGCCCCCATCATGGTCCTGGGCGTCCTCGCCGCCCCGGCGCTGGCGAATGCCGTCGTCGGGCAGCCCGCGCCCGCCTTCACCGCAAAGGATGCGGCCGGCCGCAGCGTCAGCCTCTCGGATTTCAAGGGCAAGCCGGTGGTGCTGGAATGGACGAACCCCGAATGCCCGTTCGTGCAGAAATATTATTCCGGCGGAGACATGCAGAAGCTTCAGGCAGAAGCCCGCAAGGGTGGCGCCGTGTGGCTGACGATCAATTCAGGCGCCGCCGGAAAGCAGGGCCATCTGTCGGGTGAGCAGGCCGGCGCCAAGATGCGCCAGCAGGGTTCGCAGCCGACGGCCTATCTGCTCGATGCCGATGGCGCCGTCGGCCGCGCCTATGGCGCACGCACCACCCCGCACATGTTCGTGATCGCGCCCGATGGCACGCTGGCCTATGCGGGCGGCATCGACAGCATCCCCAGCGCCAACCCGGCCGACATCGCAAGGGCCGAACCGCTGGTGAAGCTGGCGCTGGCCGATGTGAAGGCCGGGAAGCCCGTCGCCACGCCGACCAGCCGCCCCTACGGCTGCTCAGTCAAATATTGATCGGCAAATATTGACCGGCTGATGCCCGGCAGGGCGCATGGCGCCCGGCCGGGATTTCCGCCGCTCAGGCCGGCTTGCGCGGCTGGATGTGCAGTTCGCGCAGCTGCTTCTCGCTCACGGCCGAAGGCGCGTTCATCATCAGGTCCTCCGCCTTCTGGTTCAGCGGGAACAGCGTCACCTCGCGGATGTTCGGCTCGTCCGCGATCAGCATCACGATCCGGTCCACGCCCGGCGCAGACCCGCCGTGCGGCGGCGCGCCATATTTGAAGGCGTTGATCATGCCCGGGAAATTCGTGTCCACCTGGTCGCGCGTATAGCCGGCGATCTCGAACGCCTTGTACATGATCTCCGGCTTGTGGTTCCGGATCGCGCCAGAGGACAGCTCCACCCCGTTGCAGACGATGTCATACTGGAAGGCCAGGATCTCCAGCGGATCCTTCGTTTCCAGCGCCGCCATCTCGCCCTGCGGCATGGAGAAGGGGTTGTGGGAAAAGTCGATCTTCCCCGTTTCCTCGTCCGCCTCGAACATGGGGAAATCCACGATCCAGCAGAACTTATAGGCGCCCTGCTCGATCAGCCCCAGCTGCTCGCCCACGCGGGTGCGGGCAAAGCCGGCCAGCTTGGCAGCCGCCAGCTCCTTGCCGGCCGCAAAGAAACAGCCGTCGTCCGGGCCAAGGCCCAGCGCCGCATACAGGGCTTCCATGCCCTCCGTGCCATGGTTCTTGGCGATGGGGCCGCCGAATTCGCCGCCCTTGCGCGTCACATAGCCAAGGCCAGCGTGGCCCTCGCTGCGCGCCCATTCGTTCATGTCGTCGAAGAACTTGCGGCTCTTTTCCGCGGTGTTCGGCGCGGGGATCGCCCGCACCACGCCGCCGGAACCCACGATCTTCTCGAACAGGCCAAAACCCGACTGGCGGAAATGATCGGAAACATCGCTGATGATCAGCGGGTTGCGCAGATCGGGCTTGTCATTGCCGTATTTCAGCATGGATTCGCGATACGGAATGCGCGGGAACGCCCCTTCCGTCACCGCCCAGGGCTTGTCGCGGTTCCAGCCCGCGAACTCCGCGAACACGCCCGCCAGCACCGGCTCGATCGCCTGGAACACATCTTCCTGCGTCACGAAGCTCATCTCGAAATCGAGCTGGTAGAATTCACCCGGGGAGCGATCCGCCCGCGCATCCTCGTCGCGGAAGCAGGGCGCGATCTGGAAATAACGGTCGAAGCCCGCCACCATCAGCAGCTGCTTGAACATCTGCGGCGCCTGCGGAAGCGCATAGAATTTGCCCGGATGCAGCCGCGAAGGCACCAGGAAGTCGCGCGCGCCCTCCGGGCTGGAAGCCGTCAGGATCGGCGTCTGATATTCGGTGAAGCCCTGCGCCTGCATCCGCTGGCGCAGCGACGAAATCACCTTCGAACGCAGCACGATGTTCCTGTGCAGCCGTTCCCGCCGAAGATCCAGGAAGCGGTAGCGCAGGCGGATATCCTCAGGGTATTCCGCCTCGCCCGCCACCGGCAGCGGCAGCTCGGCTGCTTCGGATTGCACGGAAACCCCACGCACCCGCACCTCGATGGCGCCGGTCGGCAGGTTCGGGTTCACCGTGCCCTCGCTGCGCGCCACCACTTCGCCGTCGATCGTCACCACGGATTCCAGCCGCAGCCGGTCCAGCGTCTCCAGGAAAGGCGAACTGGCGGCCGCCACCAGCTGGGTCAGGCCGTGATGATCGCGCAGGTCGATGAACAGCACGCCGCCATGGTCGCGCTTGCGGTGGATCCAGCCCGACAGGCGGGCGGTCTGGCCGACATGCGCGGCCGTCAGCTCGGCGCAATGATGGGTGCGATAGGCGTGAATTTCGGTCGTGCTCATGGGCGGGGGGTCAAGGCCAAGGCCACCCTTTTGTCAAGCACGCATCCTGCCGCTATCGGGCATCCATGCAAATTCATCCGCTCGTCACAGACAGTGAAACACTCGCCCGGCTCATCGGCCGGTTGAAACAGCATGACATCGTTTGCGTCGATACCGAATTCATGCGGGAAAGCACTTATTATCCAGAGCTTTGCCTGATTCAGCTCGCCTCTGTCGAGGATGCGTTCGCGATCGATCCGCTGGCCGAAGGCCTCGATCTCACGCCCTTTCTCCAGCTGCTGTCAGACGAATCGATCCTGAAAGTCCTGCATGCGGGCGGTCAGGACATCGAGATTTTCATGAATCTCACCGGAAAAGTGCCCTTCCCCCTGTTCGACACCCAGATCGCCGCCATGGCGATGGGGATGGGGGAGCAGGTCAGCTACGCCAATCTCGTCGCCCATTTCACCGGCCATCAGATCGACAAGGGCGCCCGCTTCACGGATTGGGCGCGCCGCCCGCTGTCGGACCGGCAGATCCATTATGCCATCGGCGACGTCACCTATCTGTCCCAGCTGTTCCCCCGGATGCTCACCAAACTGCGCAAGACCGGGCGCGGCGAATGGCTGGACGAGGAAATGGCCCGCCTGTCGGACCCGGCCAACTATGTCGTGAACCCGGATACCGCCTGGCAGCGGCTGAAGCTGCCGAACCGCAAGCCCGAGGTGCTCGGCCGCTTGAAGGCGCTCGCCCGCTGGCGGGAACTTGAAGCCCGCGACAAGAATGTGCCGCGCGGCCGCATCGTGAAGGACGAGACGCTGGCCGATCTCGCCGCTGCGCCACCCGCCAGCCAGTCTGATCTGGGCAAGGTGCGCGGCCTCTCCACCAGCTGGACGACGAACGCGATCGGTCAGCGGCTGCTCGCGGCCATCGCCTCGGCAGAACCCCTGTCCGACGAAGAGATGCCGCCGCGGGAAAATCGCCCCGGCCTTTCCACCGATGCCTCGCTGATCGCAGACCTTCTGAAGCTGCTGCTGAAGATTCGCGCCAAGGAAAGCGGCGTCGCGCCGAAGCTGGTCGCCCGCTCGGAAGAGATGGAGGCGCTGGCTGCCGGCGTGCGCGAAGGCCTGCCGATCCTCTCGGGCTGGCGCCGCCAGCAATTCGGGGAAGACGCCCTTGCGCTGGTGGAAGGCCGGCTCGGATTCTCGGTGCGGAACGGCAAGCTCAGGATGCAGCCGCTGCAACCCGTCGAAGTCGAAGCACCCGACGTCAGCGAAGACGAAGTTTCGGTTCCAGCCCCAGCGCCTGCGCCAGATAACGGTGCCGCCGCAGAACCGAATCGGCGTAGAGCGCCTCGGCGGCGCGCGGCAGGCTGAGGACGAGCGCGCCCGGCTCGCGGGCAAGCGCGGCCTCGCGCAGCCCGTCCGCCGCGCCGCCGCCCAGCCTTTGCCCCAGCCGCAGCGCAAGGCCCCACAGCCGGGCCAGCGCCAGCTGATCCGGGCCGGCCAGCTGCCCCAGAACATCGGTTCCGTTGCCGGGCAGCGCCCCGCCGTTCACAACCCACAGCGCCGTTGCCAGCATCGCCCGCCCGGCGGCATCGATCCCCACCCAGGTGCCGTGCAGCGCCAGGTCCATGCCGTCTTCCGCGCGCATGTCGGGGTGGGCGCGCCAGGCGGTATCGGCCAGCAGGCAGGCCGCATGGCGGATCCGCCGCAGATCGGGCGTTTCCTCAGGGAACAGCGTATCGGAAAAGGTCAGCAGCGCCTCGCCCACATCGGCGTCGCTGCCGTCTGAAAAGCGGCCCATGCGGTCCGCCGCCTCGCGCGCGGCAGACAGCAGCGGATCCTGCCGCCGCGCCGCGGGCGACAGCGCCTGATACAGCAGCCCTTCGCGCAGCCCATAGGCTGAACTCACGATGCAGCAGCTGCCAAGCCGCTTCGTCACCGCCCGCAGCATCGCCGCCGCACCCGGCAGCTGCGGCACGCGCGAGGACGAGATGGACGGCACATCCTTCAGCGATTTCAGCGAAATATGCGCCAGCGTCCGCACCAGCCGCTCCGGCGCGTCGGCGGGCAGGATGTGCTGATGCGTCACCGGCAGCGGCCAGTCCGTCTGGTGCATGTACAGCTGCGTCAGCGCCCGCCAGCTGCCGCCGACCGCATAAAAGGGCAGCCCCTTGCCAAGCGCGGCCCAGCCCAATCCGTTCAGCCCCTCGTCGATCCGGCTGACCAGCTCGCGCCGGCCCTTCTTGCGGAAGGCGTCCAGCCGCAGCGAGCCCAGCGGCAGCGACAGCCGCTCATGCACCTCGCCGCCGGCGATCCGCACCAGCTCCAGCGATCCGCCGCCCAGGTCACCCACCACGCCGTCGGCATCCGGAATGCCCGCAATCACGCCATAGGCGGCGCCGCGCGCTTCCGTCTCGCCGTCGATGATCTCCACCTGGATGCCCGTCAGCTCCGCGATCCGGGCCACGAAGGCGGGGCCGTTCGCGGCATCCCGAACGGCAGCGGTTGCAACGGCCCGAAGGCTGTCCACCCCCATGGAGTCGCACAGCAGCGCAAAGCGGGCGAGCGCTGCCAGCGCGATGTCCATCGATTCGTCCGAAAGCCGGCCGCCCGGCGCCAGGCCCTTGCCCAGCCCGGCCATCACCTTCTCGTTGAACAGAACCGCCGGCGTGCGCGTCAGCCCCTTGTAAACGACAAGCCGGACAGAGTTCGAACCGATGTCGATGATCGCGATCCGCGGGCTGGCGTGGGCCACAAGGGAGGCCTCGCCCGGCGGAACCGCGACCGTCCCCACCGTCAGGCCGCGACGGCTTGGGCGATGGCGGCCTTCACCGCCTGGATCGCCTCCGCCGCTTTCGCCGCATCCGGCCCGCCGCCCTGCGCCATGTCGGGCCGGCCGCCGCCGCCCTGCCCGCCCAGTGCCGCCACGCCTGCGCGCACCAGATCAACGGCATTGGCCTTGCCCGCCAGATCGGCAGACACCGATACCGCGATGGAGGCCCGCCCGTCGCGCGTCGCCACGATAGCGAACACGCCCGATCCGTGGCGCTGCTTTTCTTCGTCCAGCAGGCCGCGCAGTTCCTTCGGGTCCAGGTCGTCGATCACCCGGCCCAGGAAAGGCACGTCGCCCAGCTGCTCCGGCGCCACCTCGGCGGACTGACCCGGCCCGGCCAGCGCCAGCGCCTTCTTCGCATCCGCCAGCTCGCGCTCCAGCTTCTTCACCGTATCGGCCAGCGCCGCCACCCGCTCCGGCACCTCCTCAACCCGCGCCTTCACGCTGGCGGCCGTCGCCTTCAGCAGATTTTCCTGCGCCACCAGATGCTTCAGCGCCTCCACGCCCGTCAGCGCCTCGATCCGCCGCACGCCAGAGGAAACGGCGCTTTCCGACACGATGCGGAACAGCGCGATGTCGCCGGTCGCGTTCACATGGGTGCCGCCGCACAGTTCCACCGAATAGCTGCGCCCCGTATCGGCCGCGCGGCCCATCGAAAGCACCCGCACCTCGTCGCCATATTTCTCGCCGAACAGCGCCAGTGCCCCGGCCTCGATCGCGGCATCCGGCGTCATCAGCCGCGTGCCCACGGGCAGGTTGGCGCGGATTTCCGCATTCACCTCAGCCTCGACCGCGGCAATTTCCTCGGCCGTCATCGGCTTCTGGTGCGAAAAATCGAAGCGCAGCTTGTCCGGCGCCACCAGCGAGCCCTTCTGGCTCACATGCCCGCCCAGCACGCGGCGCAGCGCCGCATGCATCAGGTGGGTGGCCGAATGGTTGGCCTTCACGGCCGCCCGCCGCTCGGCGTCCACCTTCAGCTGCACGGCATCGCCCAGCTTCAGCGTGCCCGAAACCAGCTTGCCCGAATGCGCATGCAGCTTGCCCAACGGCTTCTGCGTGTCAGCCACCTCGAACCGCGCGTCGCCCACGGAAATCACGCCGGTGTCGCCCACCTGCCCGCCGCTTTCGGCATAGAAGGGCGTCTGGTTGGTCAGGATCACCAGCTCGTCGCCGGCCTGCGCTTCGGCAACCTCTGCGCCGTCCTTCACCAGCCCGACGATCGCGCCTTCCGCGCCGGTCGTCGAATAGCCGATGAAATCCGTCGCCCCCAGCTTTTCGGCCAGATCGAACCACAGGCTGTCGGTGGCGTTCGCGCCCGAACCTGCCCAGGCGGCACGTGCGCGCGCCTTCTGCTCGGCCATGCTGGCGTCGAAGCCCGCGCGATCCACGCCCAGCCCCTGCGCCTTCAGCGCGTCCTCTGTCAGGTCATAGGGGAAACCATAGGTGTCATACAGGCGGAAGGCGACATCGCCCGGCAGCACTGCGCCCGGCTTCAGCCCGGCGGTCGCATCGTCCAGCAGCTTCAGCCCGTTCTGCAGCGTCTGGCGAAAACGGGTTTCCTCCAGCTTCAGCGTCTCTGCGATCAGCGGCTGCGCCCGCACCAGTTCGGGGAAAGCCCCGCCCATGCTGCTCACCAGCGCCGGCACCAGCCGGTGCATCAGGGGCTCGCTCGCCCCCAGCAGGTGCGCATGGCGCATGGCGCGGCGCATGATCCGCCGCAGCACATAGCCGCGCCCCTCGTTCGCGGGCAGCACGCCGTCGGCCACCAGGAACCCGGCGGACCGCAGATGGTCCGCGATCACCCGGTGCGAGGCACGGGTGTTCACCGCGTCCGTCGGCGTTTTCGTCAGCGCGGCGGATTCGCCGATCAGCTGCTTGAAGATGTCGATCTCGAAATTGTCGTGCGTGCCCTGCAGCACGGCCGCGATCCGCTCCAGCCCCATGCCGGTGTCGATCGAAGGCTTGGGCAGGTTCAGCCGGGTTCCGTCCGGCTGCTGGTCGAACTGCATGAACACCAGGTTCCACACTTCGACAAAGCGGTCGCCATCCTCGTCCGGCGAGCCGGGGGGGCCGCCGGGAATGTGCGCGCCATGGTCATAGAAGATTTCGGAACATGGCCCGCAGGGGCCGGTGTCGCCCATGGACCAGAAATTGTCGCTCGTCGGGATGCGGATGATCCGCTCGTCAGGCAGGCCCGCGATCTTCTTCCACAGCGCGAACGCCTCGTCGTCCGTATGATACACGGTAACGGTCAGCCTGTCCTTCGGCAGGCCCCATGTGCCCGTCAGCAGATCCCAGGCCAGCGTGATCGCCTGATCCTTGAAATAGTCACCGAAGGAAAAATTCCCCAGCATTTCAAAGAAGGTATGGTGGCGCGCCGTATAGCCCACATTGTCGAGATCGTTGTGCTTGCCGCCCGCGCGCACGCACTTCTGGCTGGAAGTCGCGGTCGTGTAGGGCCGGGATTCCAGCCCCGTGAACACATTCTTGAACGGCACCATTCCGGCGTTCACGAACATCAGCGTCGGGTCGTTCTGCGGCACCAGCGGCGCGGATGGCACCAGCGCATGACCATTTTTCGCGAAATGGTCGAGGAAGGATGCCCGGATGTCGGCAGTCGAAGTCATGGCTCTCGCTATTCCGTGATACGCGGGCCGTGGGCCCGGTCGCTGTCTCAGGCGCCCATTAGGGGGCCGCACGGCAGCCGCGCAAGTGCAGCACCGCCCCACCCCCCTTGAAACCCCTGTTCCCTATCCCAGATTCCCGATTGTGGACAGCGGCAGCCTCCGGGGGCCGCGCCCCACGAAAGCCCGGCCAACCGGCGGGCCCCACATGACCATTGCTTTGAAAGGATGGCGATCCATGCGTACGAACTTCGATTTCACCCCCCTGCTCCGTTCCTCGATCGGCTTTGAAAACCTCAACCGCCTGATCGACAGCGTGGCCCGCGCCGCCGAAGGCGACACCAGCTTCCCGCCCTACAATATCGAGAAGCTGGGCGACGACGCCTATCGCATCACCATGGCCGTCGCCGGCTTCACCCGCGAAGAGCTGGACATCACGGTGCAGGAAAACACCCTGGTCGTCACCGGCAAGGCCGCCGATGAAGTGCAGCCGGCCGAACGCACCTTCCTGCATCGCGGCATTGCCAAGCGCGCGTTCGAGCGCCGCTTCCAGCTGGCCGACGTCATCAAGGTGACGAACGCCTCGTTCGAACACGGCCTTCTCAACATCGACCTGAAGCGCGAAGTGCCCGAGCACAAGAAGCCGCGCAAGGTGGAGATCGGCGCGAACGACACGCCCGTGATCGACGGCGAAGCCGCCTGATCTTACACGGCGGCCATGCCGCCTGATCCCGCAGGCGGTCTGCAATCGAAGGGGCCGGGCGACCGGCCCCTTCTTCAATAGTAATAGCGCTCTTCCACCACCTTGCCGCCGGCCACGCGATAGCCCACGACTTCGCGCATCTGCATGCGCTCGCCGCCCTTCGGCGTCACGTCGATGTCCATCACCAGCAGGAAGCTGTCGCCGTTCACGAACGGCCCTTCGGACCGGAACCCGTGGATCTCGTGATTGGCATACCACCATTCCGCCTTGGCGACCGCCGCTGCCTTGCCCTCGGTCCGATCCATCTCGCCAGGCATCGCCTCGATCGTCACCAGATCGTCGGCCCAGTGCTTCATCGCGGCCTCGTCCATATGGCCGGCCGCCACCATGGCCGCATAGTCGGCCGCTATCGCACGCACATCGTCTTTCATCGCCCCTCTCCCGCCTTGGTCCAGCACGGCCCCCCGACCGCCCCTTTTCAATCAGGGGGGTGCAGTTTCCTGCAATTCCGATAGCGTCGCAATATCGGGAAGAGGGAGTTCGTCGACATGAGTGGCTATTCCATCGAAGTGAACCGGTCCGATCTTGCAAATCAGCGGCAGGTCGCAATCGACCTTGCGGCTGCCGAAGGCGAACTCATCGCCCGCGTCGATCTCGCTGCGCTCACCTCGAACAACATCACCTATGCCGTGCATGGCGGCGCCCCGCTCCACTACTGGAACTTCTTCCCAGCCTCGGAACCGGATCGCGGCATCGTGCCGGTGTGGGGCTATGGCACCGTGATCCAGAGCCGGGCGGCCGGCATCGCAGAAGGCCTGCGCCTGTTCGGCTACTGGCCCTCCGCCACGCATCTCAGGCTCAGGCCCGGTCCGGTAAAGGCGGGCGGCTTCTCCGATCTCGCCGATCACCGGCAGGCGCTCGCCCCTGTGTACAACAGCTATCGCCCCACCCCGAATGTGCCCGCCCAGGCGGAGCCGCTCGTCGCCCTGTTCCAGCCGCTCTACGGCACGGGCTTCGTGCTGGCGCACAGCCTGGCGCCCGATCTCGCCGCCGGGCGGCAGATCCTCCTCACCAGCGCCTCGTCGAAAACCGCGCTCGCCACTGCCTGGAACCTGAAGCAGGCCGGCCATGCGCCCATCGGCCTCACCTCCGAAGCCAACAGGGGCTTCGTGGAACAGACCGGCTTCTACAGCCAGGTCCTCGCCTATGATGCGATTGAGTCGCTCGACCCGGCGACCCCGTCCGTCCTCGTCGATTTCTCCGGCAACGCCCGGCTGAAGGCACGGCTGCACCGCCAGCTGAAGGGCCTCGCCGCCAGCCACATCGTAGGCGACACCAACTGGAACCAAACCGCCGACGAGCCGCTGGAAGGGCCCCAACCTGCCCTGTTCTTCGCCCCCACCCATTGGGAAGCGCGCGCCCGGCAGATCGGCCCACAGGCGTTCGATGCCGAACTGGCGCAAAGCATGGCCGATTTCCTCGCCACCACGCCCGCCTGGCTGCACGTGGAAAGCAGCAGCGGCCCTTCAGGCTATACCGAAGGCTTCAACCGCCTGCTCGCCAACAAGGTGCCCCCCAGCACGGGCCTGATCTGGCGCCCCTGAGCGCCTATCCCCGCTCGGTCTTGCGCCGCTCCACCGAAAAGCGCTTCAGCTGCTCCGCCGGCTCCTTCCATTCCGGCGCCAGCGCGGCGGCGGCGGCATAATCCTCATAGGCCTCGCGCACATTGCCCAGCATCTCGTGCGCGACGGCCCGTGTGTAGAGGGCGACTTCAGGCCTGTCGGGCTTCATCTCCAGCGCGCGGGTCAGCGAATCGATGGCGGCCTGATCCTGCCCGCCCCGGTGCAGCAGCGCGATGCCCAGGTTCACATGCGCCTCGGCGAGCGCCGGGTCCATCGCGATGGCCGACCGGTAATCGGCCACGGCATTCTCCAGATCGCGCGCCTGCATGTGGATGATGCCCCGGTTCACCAGCGTCGCGGCGCGGTCGCGCCGGTTCAGCGAATCCAGGTCCAGCGCGCGGGAACAGGTGTCCAGGCTCGCCTTCGTCTCCCGCTTGAATTCGGCGGCCAGATAACAGTCCCGCCCGGCCGAGCTGCCGCCCAATATGGTGGCGGCGGCATCGGCGGCCGTTCCGCTGCCCGTTGCGGCCAGCGCGGCCGCGACCAGCAGCCCTCTCCAAGGCGTCTTGGTCATGGATCGATCCTCCCACGGTCTTCCGTGGCGCAGAATATCACATCCGGCCGCAGCCGCCAGAGCTATGGCTGCGGCAGCAGCCGCGTCACATGCCCCATCTTGCGCCCCGGCACCGCATCGCGCTTGCCATAGAGGTGCAGATGCGCCGTCGGATCGGCCAGAATCCGGCCCCACTCGGCAGAGCTGTCGCCCAGCAGATTGCGCATCTCCACCAGCGGCGCGGTCAGGCCCACGGGGCCCAGCGGCAGGCCGCAGATCGCGCGCACATGCTGCTCGAACTGCGATGTTTCCGCGCCCTCGATCGTCCAGTGCCCGCTGTTGTGCACGCGCGGCGCCATCTCGTTGAAGACAGGCCCGTTTTCGGTCGCGAAAAACTCGCAGGCCAGCACGCCCACATAATCCAGTGCGTCCGCGATCCTGACGACAAGCGCCGTCGCCGCATCCAGATGGCCCGGGTCGATGCCCTCGGCCGGGATCGTGGTGCGGGAAAGGATGCCATCCTCATGCACATTCAGGCAGGCGGGATAATGCACCTCCCGCCCGCGCGGGCAGCGGGCAACCAGGATGGAGAATTCGGCGTCGAACCGCACGAACCCTTCCAAGATCAGTCCCTTGCCCCCCACCGAAGCAAAGGCCTCGGCCGCCTCTGCCGTCGATCCGATCCGGGCCTGCCCCTTGCCGTCATAGCCGAAGCGGCGCGTTTTCAGGATCGCGGGCGCCCCCAGCTCCGCCAGCCCCGCCTCCAGCTCGGCCAGTGTCTCCACCGTGCGATAGGGCGCCGTGCGGCCGCCCAGCGCCTCGACGAACTGCTTTTCCGAAAGCCGGTCCTGCGCCACGTCCAGCGCGGCGTGGCCGGGGCGCACGGGCCTCAGCGCCTCAAGGAAGGCAACCGTCGCAGACGGCACATTCTCGAACTCGTAGGTGATCACGTCGCAATCCGCCGCGAACCGCGCCAGCGCCGCCTCGTCCGAATATCCGGCCCGCGTTTCCGCCGCCGCCACCTCGGATGCGACAGCCTCGCCCTCCGGCGCGAACACATGCACGCGATAGCCCATTGGCACCGCCGCCAGCGCCAGCATCCGGCCCAGCTGGCCGCCGCCCAATATCCCGATGGTCGCGCCGGGCAGGATCGCCATCAGAGAGGCGAATCCGCAACCGCGTCGGTCTGCGCCTGCCGCCAGGCCCGCAGCCGTGCCGCAAGATCGGCATCGGTGATCGCCAGGATGGAAGCGGCCAGCAGCGCGGCATTGATCGCCCCCGCCTTGCCGATCGCCAATGTGCCCACCGGGATGCCCGCCGGCATCTGCACGATCGACAGCAGCGAATCCTGCCCGGACAGCGCGGCTGATTGCACCGGCACGCCCAGCACGGGCAGATGCGTCAGGCTGGCGACCATGCCGGGCAGGTGCGCGGCGCCCCCGGCCCCGGCGATGATCAGCTTCAGCCCGCGATCCGCCGCGCTTTCGGCATAGGCGACCATCCGGCGCGGCGTGCGGTGCGCCGACACGATCTTCACCTCGTGCGGCACCTGCAGCGCGTCCAGCGTTTCGGCGGCGTGGCGCATCGTCTCCCAGTCCGACGCGCTGCCCATGATGATCCCAACCAAAGCCGTCACAAGCCCATCCCCGGCAAAAAACGCGCCCTAAGGGCGCATGGCCCCAATGGCAAGCCTCACAGGCTCAGGAAGCGCCGGTCCGTCGCCTTCAGATCGGCATCCAGCGTATAGAGGATCGGCACGCCGGTCGGGATCTCGAACGACACGATGTCGGCATCCGAAATGCCGGACAGATGCTTCACCAGCGCCCGCAGCGAATTGCCGTGCGCGGCGATCACCACCCGCTTCCCCGCCTTCAGCTGCGGCACCACCAGCTCTTCATAGGCCGGCAGCGCGCGGGCGATCGTGTCCTTCAGGCTTTCCGTCTGCGGGATCGGGATGCCGGCATAGCGCCGGTCGGTCGAAACATCGAACGCGCTGCCCTTTTCCTGCAGGGGCGGCGGCACGTCGAAGCTGCGCCGCCAGATCTTCACCTGCTCGTCGCCATGCTTCGCCGCCGTCTCGGCCTTGTCGAGGCCCGTCAGCCCGCCATAGTGCCGCTCGTTGAAGCGCCAGTCCTTCGTCACCGGCAGCCACAGTCGGCCCATCTCCTCAAGCACCAGGTTCAGGGTCTTGATCGCGCGCGTCTGCACGCTGGTGAAGCAGGCGTCGAAATCATGGCCGGCCGCCTTCAGCGCGGCCCCGGCGGCCTTCGCCTCGGCGATGCCCTTCTCCGTCAGGTTCACATCCCACCAGCCGGTGAAGCGGTTTTCCAGGTTCCACGCCGACTGGCCGTGGCGGATCAGTACAAGTTGCGCCATTTCAAACCCTTGTTGTCAAAATCAGGTGTCAGAGATCGTCGATGATGTCCGCCAGCGCCGACAGGCAGGCCCGCCCCAGGTGGCGGCTGCGCGCCGGGGACCAGCCAACCGCCGGATCGGGCAGGTCCGCTGAATCCTTGAACGGCATTTCCAGCGTCGCAGACACACAGCCAAAGCGGTGCGCCAGCTGGTTGGTGGACATGGCAAGGTTGGCCTTGCCCGGCGGCGTGACGGGATAGCCGATCCGCGTCTGGAATTCGGCATTGTGGCGGGAAAGGGCGGATTTATACCGCTCCAGCAGGTCCAGCTGCCGGTTCGTCACGCCCGGAACCCCTTCGAATCCCGCGATGAAATTGTGCGGCAGCGCCTCGTCGCCATGCACGTCCAGCGCGAAATCCACGCCCGTCTCGTCCATCCGGCCACGCACGCACAGCACTTCGGGCGATCGCTCCGCCGTGGGCGCGGCCCATTCGCGGTTCAGGTTCGCGCCGGCCGCATTCGTCCTCAGATAGCCGCGAAAGGCGCCGTCCGGGTTCATGTTCGGCACGATATGGAAGCGCGCTTTCGCCCGCAGCGTCCGCGCGAGCGGCGAGGCCGGGTCCACCAGCTCCTCCAGCGCGCCGTCCATCCACCACTCGGCCATCGTCTCGCCCGGATGCTGGCGGGCATAGAGCCACACCTGCTTCGCCCCCTCGCCCAGTTCCAGGCAGTCGATCGGCCGCCCGTCCAGCGAATGCCCCAACACGCTTGCCGAAACGCCCGGCTGCATCGCCATGCGCGCAATCAGGTCCAGATGCCGTTCGTTGGAATAGGGCGCGAAATAGGCGACCCACAGCAGGTCGGAATCCGGCGTCACCCGGATGGTCAGCGTGCCCTCGGCCTCGCCCGCATTATAGCTCGTCTCGGCCTGCAGCCAGCTTTGCCGGTCTGCCGAAACCCGCGCCTGATAATCCGGCCAGCCGCCCGGATAGGCGGATTTTTCCAGCCCCGTGATGTCCAGCGTCAGCGGCACGCCTTTCGCGCCCGCCACGCGGAAGTGGAACCACTGGAAGAATTCGCCCCCGGCATCGACATTGATCGCCAGCGCGAAATGATGCGGGCCGGTCTGGCCCAGCACGCGGATATTGCCCGAATCAAAGGCAGAGCTGATGCTGATCCCCATGGGTCAAGCCGCCTAGCAGCGCCACGCCCGCCTTGCCAGTCCGGCCCGCTCGCGGATCGGCCCGCCGATTGACTTTGCGCCGCCCGCCCCTTATGCGCGCCGCTCAATTTCGAATCCCCCGGGGAAGCAAGATGAAGATCCGTAACAGCCTCAAGTCGCTCAAGGGGCGGCACCGTGACAACCGTGTGATCCGCCGCCGCGGCCGCACCTATGTCATCAACAAGACGAACCGCCGCTTCAAGGCGCGCCAGGGCTGAACCCGCCCTCGGGCCTTGCAAAAGGGTCTGTCGACATGCCGCGTCCCCGCGCCGTCGTGTGGGACGTCGGGCATGTTCTCTATGATTGGGATCCCCGCTTCCTCTATGCGAAGCTGATCCCCGATACGGATCGGCTGGACTGGTTCCTGTCGAACGTGGTCACGCGCGCCTGGCACTTCCAGCATGATGCCGGCCGCCCCTTCGCGGAAACCTCGGCCGAACTCATCGCGGCGCACCCCGCCGAAGCCGGGCTGATCGCGGCCTATGGCCCGCGCTGGCTGGAAACCATCCCCGGCCCGATTCCCGGCACCCATGATCTGGTCCGGGCGCTGGCCGCAGGCGGCGTGCCGCAATATGGCATCACCAATTT
>ERZ1645185.131-NODE-131-length-32038-cov-4.412407_pt1 | contig 32038 bp, 31 predicted proteins | sample MGYA00575351_ERZ1645185 | MGnify/ENA primary metagenome ERZ1645185 (study PRJEB40838, sample SAMN11284767) | freshwater sediment metagenome | isolation source: river sediment | host: Sediment | place: India: Jana village, Kanpur | collected 2015-12-17 ... | reverse complement strand
ATTGAGGCTGTTGCAGGCACCGGCGATCGGCGGCCCGCCTCCGAAGCAGACACCGTTCCGCCATTCGGGTCTGACTCGCAGGTCCGCACGCATCCAGAAGCGCTGGAGGTCGAACAGCGATGTGGCCGTCCTGGTGTGAAGGCTACTGGTCTCGGTGCCGTATGTCTCGTACGAGGAGACAAACAGCGGTGAAGGGGGGCCATAGCCGATCTGTCCGGCCTCGGCATGGGCCAAGGGGGCGTCGAGAACAGCCCAGGATTGGTGCATCAGGGCGAGGCAGAGCAGCAACAGGCTCCGCATGACGATGTGATGGCGCATCGGTGGTCAAGGAACATGGAATCCTTCATTTCTCCTTAGAGGAGATGTGCGGGCCGGTGATCCATTCGGTGGTCCCCGGCCCGTCGAGAGATTCACTGTTCGACGCAGCGAACGGTATTCAGAAACTCATGCCGGCTCGTTCTTCCATGTTGCGCATAAATTCTTCATGCTCCTTCACAGTCTCAGCGCCTTTGGCGCGAATGTGCCGGTCGCGGGCATGAAATTCATCGGGCGTCACCCGGTAGCAGTAGTCCCACAAGGCCTCGGCACTGTGTTCGTCGATGCCGCCCACTCGTGCCTCTAACATGACCATCAGCGCGTTGACGCCCTCATAGGTGGCGCGACGATTTCCCGACCGGTGCAATTCGCGGATCTTGCTGGTTTGATCAACATAGGCTTGAAAATTACCGGGAATCAGGCTTTTTTCAGCCATGGTTTGGTAGGTGACGACCTGGCCGAGCAACTCTTCGGCCCAGGCGGCGGATTTCTGCTGGTTGTTCCACACGACTGGTTCAATCCCGCCGGAAAATCCGTGGGCCGTTGGAAGGCCCAACAGGGTGTAGGCTCCGAGTAGCAATGCTGTAGAATAGATGGTGAGATGTCGGGTCATGTTCTCCTCCCTGAGATGTATCCGGGGCGTCATGCCGCCGGGTGAAGTGGTTCTCGCGTACTATTCAGCGTCAACGCCCATGACTCACAGAACTAGCAATGCCCATGCCGGGATGGCGGAGCCAAACTCGTTCACTAACGCATTGATTTCTCGTGGGTATGATGTTGCGGTGTTTGTATGGTGTAGCAGGACCGTTCGTGGGAACGGTGGCCACGTGAAATGAAACGGTCTATCGTTTCAGGACTGGTGTTCGACTCTGTGCGATCGCATTCGGAAAGATAACGATGCGGCGCGGGGTTGTTTGTCTGCAGACGGGTGCTCGGAAAGTTCCGGCGTCAGGCGGCGAAAACCACAAAATTGATTCGCAACCGTGGACGCCTTCTGTAGGGTAGGAAGGGTATCTCTGCATGGCGGAGAATCTCGTGGCATGAAGACCGAATGGAGGAGGGAAGGGACGATGAGCGTGGAGTGTACGGAGCCGTGGTTCATGGATGGTCAGGGTTCGGCCCGGTGTGATGAATAACAGTCTGTATCCCTATCTCCTATTCTGGGGCGTCGGCCTCCTGTGTTTCGCAGCCGAGTGGCTCCATCCCGCGCACCCCATCCGCTATCGGTCGGTCCTATGGAAGGACCTGCTCGCACTGGGACTGTACAACCTGTCGTTTCTGCTGGTCGTGCAGGTCACCGACCGCATCCCAATTCCGCAATACCTCCCGGTCGCCCTGTATAATTTGCCTTCGGTCTGGAAGCTGCTGCTGTTTTATCTCGTGGAGGATTTCGGGCTGTACTGGGTGCACCGATTGATGCATACCCGGACGGTCTGGCCCGTTCATCGATGGCACCACTCGCCGACGTCCCTCTATTGGCTGGCCGGCATTCGCGCAACCATTCCTCATATTGCGCTGTTCAACCTGACCTATGTCGCGGCCTTGCCCTTACTCCATGAGGCCTCTGGTTGGGTATTTCAGGTTATCATGGTCGAGCACATCGTGCGGAATAGCTGGATGCACCTGAATGTGACCTGGAATTCCGCTTGGCTGGAATGGGTCTTCGTGACGCCGCGTTACCACCACATCCATCACAGCAGTGCCCCCGCCCATCAGGTCAAGAATTTGGGCGCCTTGCTGACGATCTGGGATCGCCTCTTCGGCACCTACTACAACCCCGATCGGATTCAGGGACAGCTCTCGTTTGGGCTCAACGAGCGAGTCACGCCCGCAAGGCTTGTGATAGGCTTGTAGCCCTGTTTTGTTGCTTCACGGCGGCCTACGGAACCAATTACCATGCAGATGTCGACACTAGGACGGAGCGGTGCCGACCCCCAGCCGGGTCCGGAATTATCCATCATCGTCCCAACCTTCAATGAACGAGAAAACATCGGCCGACTGGTCGACCTCCTCGAAGCATGCCTGGCCGGGGTGCGTTGGGAATTGATCGTCGTGGACGATGACTCGCCCGACAACACCGCCGATCTGGTGCGCGGCCTTGCCCGTCTCAACGCACACGTACGTTGTGTGCAGCGAATCGGTCGGCGCGGGTTGTCCTCTGCGTGTCTCGAAGGGATGTTGACGAGCTCGGCGCCGTTTCTGGCCGTGATGGATGGTGATCTGCAACATGATGAGCGGCTCTTGCCGGAGATGCTTCGCCAGCTCAAAGAAGAGAACTACGACCTCGTCATCGGGAGCCGGTACATGGCCGGCGGGAGTATCGGGCAGTGGGATGAGATGCGGGCAAAGACGAGCCGGTGGGCGACCTCCATGAGCCGTCCCTGGGTACCGGAAGGACTCACCGATCCCATGAGCGGGTTCTTTGCGTTACGCCGTGACACGTTCGATCTGCTCGTCAGGCGGACCTCGGGACTCGGATTCAAACTGCTGCTCGACTTGTTTGCGTCCTCGCCGCGGCTACTGCGATTCAAGGAACTTCCCTTTGAATTCAGAATCCGGCAGGCTGGGGAGAGTAAGGTCGATGGCCAGGTGGTGTGGGAGTACTTGATGCTCCTGCTCGACAAGTCGATCGGCCGCTACGTGCCGGTGCGATTGGTCGCATTTGCCCTGGTCGGTGGGTCGGGAGTGGTCGTGCACTTTGCTGTGTTGCTGCTGTTCTATCGCGGATTGTCCCTGCCCTTCGCTTGGGGGCAAGGGCTCGCAACCGTGCTGGCAATGACCAGCAATTTTGCGCTGAACAATCTGATCACCTATCGCGACCGGCGGCTCACGGGATGGCATTGGCTGCGGGGGTGGCTTTCCTTCGCGCTCGTGTGCGGCCTCGGCGCGATTGGAAACGTGGGAGTGGCGTCCTATCTCTTCGGGCAGGATCTTCACTGGGGCTTCTCTGCAATGGCGGGTATCGTCGTGGGGACGGTGTGGAACTATGCCGTCACCGCCTCGTACACCTGGAAAGCCAAGAGCAGGTAGCGTCGGTCAGGGCTGCCGTTCGGGGATTCGGTACAGCGTGAACTCCTCCCCCTGTGTGACGGGAACAAAGTCTGAGGGGACCGGTGGGCGAAGGGTCTGAGTGCGCCGTACGACCACATAGTCGTATTGTGTGCGAAACCGATCCCAAGGAATGGGGACGGCTTGCGCGAGAAATTCCTCCACCGTGAGCAGGGAGCGCATCGGCGGAGTCAATTGCACCGGTTGTTGGCCCGGTGCTGAGAACAGATTCGACACAAACGCTGATCGACGGATGATGCCCCAACAGGACAGGTTGACCATCGGCCTGGTCTCAGGAATCCTCGAGTCTCGTGGTGAGTTGGCATCGTAGGAGGCCAGTTTAATCGCCGACAGCAAACGGGTTCCTTCCGGAAGTTGATCGAGTGCCGCAATAAATTGGCGATAGTGACGATCGGTTTCCAGCCATCCTTCGGTAATCACGGCCATCCGCATCACAAAGAGTAGGCTGAACGCGAGGGCGACAGGAACAAACCAGCGCCGACGCCAATTCGGCCAATCCGAACTCGCAATTGCGAGTAACACCACGACCACGGGCATACGAATATCGACGACCGCCGTTGTCCCGATCGACGCGGGCATCGCCAGTGCCGCTCCCAGCGTCGCAGCCAAGGGAAGGTACATGGAAGGACGCAGCGACCACTGTCTCCGCCAAAGGCCCACCCCAACAAGACCGACCAATAGCACCGCTGATACCCGGTCCAACCCCTGGTGCTCCGTGCGAAGCACGCCTTTGAAGGCTTCGACCTTCACGTTCAACGGAAGAAAGGTCACCGCCGGCGGGGGAGGCAATCCGCGGAGCCAGAATGGATAGTCGGCCGGGTTGGTTCTGAACGTCGGTGAAAGGATCAACAAGATCATCGGCAAGACGGTCGTCGGCAGGGCCTTCCCCAGCGAGGTTTCCATGAATCGCCCGCCTGCGTGCCGGTGGCTCCACCAGGACGCACCTTCGTAGGACAGCACCACGAGTGCGAACACGCCGAAGGCGAACAGATGGGCGAAAAAGAGTACCACCGCAAGCAGGGAAAACAGTGGAATCAAGAGGCGAGCAGAACGGTCACGGAGGGTGATCCAGAGTGCACAGCTGAGCAGGGCCAAGCCGAGACCGAACAAGTAATTCAGGAATCCCCACAGGAAGACACTGTTGTAGAGAAAGAAGAAGGCCAAGATCGGCCATGGCGACCACCGCTGATGAAGGGCCCGATGCAAGGCTATGGTACCGAATGCCAGGAATGTAAGAATCAACCCGAGAAACAGTTTCCCGGCTGTTTCGACCGACACGACGGTCAGCAAGGGAGGCAGGAGGATATCGATCGCCAAGTTGGGGAGGAGGTCCCAGTGGATCTCGTAGTACTGCCGGAGGAGCGGATGCTGTCCGTTGTCGGCCAGAATGTGAACGCGAGCCAGGTGATTGGGATAGTCCACCAGCGGCGGTATGTGCACCAGCACGAGGGGGATCAGCGCGATGAGCAGCAAGGCTCCAGCCGAGCCGAGAATGCTCCAGCGGAGGTGTCTGTCGGATGACCGCTCTATCGTGACTCTCCCTTTTGATGTCGGTGGTGCGGAGGTTGTTGCGATGAACGGCTTCTCACCCAATGGACGGCGGCCAGGGGAATCTAGCGGGGCCCGTTCTCGCCGAGACTCACGAACTGCTTGCGATAGCCTACCACCTTGGCCAGGTAGTCTCGGGTTTCTTGATAGGGAAGCGATGAGCGGAGACGATCGTAGAGGGCGGATGGCTGGAGCCTGTTGATCTGGTCCACTGCCGCACGCTGGTCTTTGGAGAAGGTTTTGAACACGTTGCCGGCGCCGGTGTTATAGGCGGAAATGACGCAGTATTCCCGCGAGACAAGATCGGCCACGTCGTCCAGGTGCGTATACGTCAATACGTTGAGATAAGCGGTCCCCAGCTCAATATTGTTGTCGGGGTCGAACAGGTAGTCGCGCGTGGGCGCCTTGTCTTCCCCCTTCGCTTTACGATAGGCATCCCGTCCGCCGCTTGTCGGCACGAGCTGCATCAACCCATAGGCTGGTGCGGAACTGACGGCAAAGGGGTTGAAGTTGCTCTCCGTTCGAATAATGGCAAAGACGAGGCTGGGACTGATCTGATACCGCTCGGCAAACTGACCGACGACGGCACGGTATTTCTCTGCCTGCTTGTGGGAGAAATTACTCACCATGGGAATCGTGACGACGTGCGCGGTTTTCTCCCCATTGTCCTGGTCGACTTTTCGCGTGGTCGTGCTCTTGGCGACAAGCGACTCCGCAAATTGTTCGGCTTCGGTCGGCGTGCGGACCGGTTTTCCTGTCTGATCCACCACCAGCCCAAGCAGATAGGGCTCCTTGTCGCTGGTCAGCGTGACTTCCTTGTCTGAAAACAGATCGACGCTCCGTGGATCATTCGGAGTCAGCAGGGTGGTGACCACGGCATTTTTCAGGCTGGTTCTCGGCTCCCGCTCGTCGAGGGTTTCGATCAGAATGTTCCCCGCATCGAAATCGACGATCGCCCGGCTCCGATAATTTTGCGTGTACTTCACATATTTCTTCTGCTCCGGCAGTTTGACCTCTTTGGTGCCCCACTTCTTGCCGACCTCCCCCGTCAGCGCCGCCATCAGCGCTTGGAAGTCCCGCTGAATGGCCCGGAGGTCTCTGAGCAGCGCTTGAGGGTCGCGGCCGTACTGTTCGACTCGTTGCCGGGCGATATCGGCCGGGTCCTTGCCTTGGACGATACCCAGCACCGTTCTGCCGGTCGTGCTGCCGACGGCCCGCTCCGCGGCCCCGAGCATCTTATCGGTGGTTTCGCAGCCGGCACAGAGGACCGGAACGGCCAGGCTGAATACGAGAGAAGGCCATCGTCGAGCAAGCATGGCGGGAGTATACCGAAGCTTGGTCGGCGAGGAAAAGACATTTTGACAATGTCACGGGAGGACGCGCAGCACGCGGACGGTTGTTCCGGCCTAGGGCAGAGGATGCAGGTAGATCCACGTGCTTGACGGAAGATTTTCTCGGTCAGTAGGATACAGGAGCGAGGGGAACACGAAGGGTGAGGGTGGGTGATATGGGGGCGAAGCTGTGAATGGTTGGTGGAAGGTGAGATTCGGCGCAACGGTTCTGTGCGGAGGCCTTCTGTGCCTGTCTATGCTGTTGTGCGTGCCGGCACCGGGATGGGCAGCGCAGACGCCCACCGCAACCGTGCAAGCTACCATCAATGATGTGCTCTATCTCCTGACCGAGTTGAGAGAGACCAGTCGGGCGGGGCAACGTCAGTGGGAAATCGAACAGGTTGTCCGGCGTGCGTTTCATTATCAGGATATGGCCGAACGTGCGTTGGGTGAAGCAGGAGCGCAAGCGACCGCCGCCGACCGTCGGCAGTTCATTCGGCTCTTTGTGCAGGTATTGCGCGATGATCTGACGGATCGGTTACGAGACTATTCTGCCGCGCAGGTCGTGTACCTTGCCGAGCGGGAAGAGGCCGACGGTGTGCAGGTGCTGATCGCTCCGGCGGGCCCTGCGATTGATACCAGAATGGCGTTTCACCTGATCGCGCAAAACGGAAGCTGGCTCGTCGACGACGTCAGCATCGACGGCACCAGCATCGTGGCGAGTTATCACCTGCAATTTTCCCGTATTCTCCGTGAGGGTTCGTTCTTGGATCTTATGGAATACCTCAAGCTGAAGGCACCCGTCGCCTAGGCTGCCCGGCATCCCCTTGGCACAGGCCCACCACAATCTATCCTCCTGATGGTGCGTCCTTCTCTCGCGAGCCCCCTTACCCGTTGCCGTCAAGTTGCAGGAGTCCATGCTGCTGTGCCCGAAGGAGAAGCTGTTGCCGACTATTCACATCAAACTTACTGAATATGTGGCTGAGGTGATGGCGCACGGTTGTCGGGCAAATGAAGAGTCGGCGGGCAATATCCTTATTGGTCAGGCCCTCTCCGAGTAGCGCCAGCACGTCCGACTCACGTTTGGTCAGGCCCTCCGTCGCGTTCGGCAGGACTGCGCTGCCGTCGGAGAGTCCGGCCGGCCTGGCTCGCTGCAGTGGTGCGTCACTCTGAGGGGGGGCATCCCAGTGCTCCGGCCGGTGACGTGGCAGAAGCGCATGGATAGCGGCAAACAGGGCTGTCAGTGGTTGATTCGTCAGTACGACGCTGTCCACCACCGGTGATCGGTTGGCCACTGTGCAGTCCCTGTCTCTTGCACTACAGAGCAGGATGATCCGGATGGTCGGAAGAATCGCACGCACTGCGCGAACACAGTCCCCGGTCTCAAAGGTCGTGTCCGGTTCGAGGATCAAGATTTGTGGTTTGGCTCGCGTGACCAGGGGCTCTGCTTCCTTTGCACTGGCAGCTTGACCAATGAGCCGGAGCTGACGGTGTTGGGCGAGAAAGGATTGCAAACCGAGACGCGTCAGCTGATTCCTGCTCACGATCGCAATGGTTGGGCCTGCCGGGCATGCGTCCGGTTCGGGCATCGGCGGTTCTCCTTGGTGATCGATTACACCGGTGAGACTCCCGAGGGGTGGCTCGCCTGCTGCTGGCAATACGCATAGCAGCTGGAGAGGACCAGGTCGCCGGAGAAGCGCACCGTGCCGCAGACCTGTCCAGTGAGCAGGGCCCAATCGGCAACATGCCGGGCCAGTTGAGTCGGAGGGATTCCCTGAACCCGGAAAATGTTGATTGCCACCGTCGAGAGAATGACCTTGAGATGCGACAAAGACGGCCCATAGCTGAAGACATATTCATGCTGCCCGGTGAACAGCAATTGCACTCCGTCCCGTGCCTTCATACCGCGATGTCCACAACGAGGACAGAAGAGGCATTCGAGACCGCTGACCGCATCGTACCCGGCACGATAGTCCGGTTGCATCGCTTCACCGCAATCCGTCGCTGGGCAGCGCATCATCATGTCTCCCTTGTGCAGATCGCTAGAACGTTCGACTCTCATCTCTGCTCTGCCGTTCCCGTCTTACTCCTCATCTGCACATATTCGGCGAGGTGTCGCGACACCTCGCTCCTTACCGACTCAGAGCGGGGTGGGAAATCGAGTTACTGTACCCGCATGCAGGGGATCCCGAGTTGTGCACGAAGCACGTCCTCGACCACGTGTGGTTGCAAGGCTGGAGGCGGGGAGGCGTGAGGGCTGTCGGGCGACAGTGGGGTGAAGGGCATAGTTCCGTGCAGCGATCGATTCAGTCTCAGAACCGGGGCTTGGGGGCAGAGTGTGTTGATGATCCGAAGCGCCTCGATGTCGACAGCAGGCGGGTGCATCATGGAAGAGTCCTGGCTCAAGAGAATGATCTCAGGTCGAATTTCGCCGAGTTGAGCCAGTGTCGATTCGAGATCTCGGACGAGAACGGCCTGGTATCCGTTCCTCGCCAGGTGATCGGCCAGTTTGAGTCCGAGCTGCAGCTCAGGATCGACGATCATGATCCGCGTCCGTCCGGCCGGTTTGGTGCGGATGCTGGTTGCACTCATGACACTGCCTCCTTCCCGCCCCTGGGTGAATTGCACGCCGCCAAGTCCCTGGCTTCAGTGATTCTGGATTGAGCGACAGGAAGGAACGCGTCCGTCCGAGGTGCCGCGAGGGATACGAGGTATTGCGATCGAGCTTGCAGCCGGAGCCGCAGCGCGCCCTCTCGCGACAGGGCATCGATCGCCATGAATAACTGGTTCCATGAGTAGTAGGGGAGCGAGGCGGTCAGCGTTTCGATCGTGCATGGGCCGTGCTGCTCCAGCTCGCGGAGAATGAGGGCCCCGATCCCGGCCGAGTCGCATACCGGCATCCCAGTGGCCTCCGCCGTGCTTCTGGTGTCGTCGATCAGCATCATCTGGTTTCCTCTCCTTGCCGCCAGCCTCTACGGTGGTATCTCTACCCGAAATAGGCCCGGACCAGCATCGCTCTTTGCGCAAATTCTGCGTCGCTGGTTGTGCGATCCGGTCTGTCGACGTTTCTGCTACGAGCGGTGACGGTGTTGGAGGGGGGATGGTGGATGCGGTTTAGGAGACGAGCCGGTTCACGAGACGATTCTCGATCGCATAGTGGGTCAGTTCGGTATTGTTGCGGAGCTGCATTTTTTCAAGAATACGTGCTCGATAGGTGTTGATGGTGCTGACGCCGACGCACAGATCGTCAGCGATCTCTTTCAAGCTTTTTCCGACTGCGATTAAGCACATGACTTGGTATTCCCGGTCGGACAATTGCTCATGAAGCGGCTTTTCGCAATGGTCGTCCAAATTTGACGCCAAGAGTTCCGCGACTGCGGCGCTGACGAATTTGCCGCCGCCCAGAATCTTCCGCAACGCACGTACGAGCTCGTTCGGAGCACTGTCCTTGTTCAGGTAACCGGCGGCCCCCGCCTTCAACATGCGTCGCGCGAGCTGATCCTCCGGATAGGCGCTGAGCACGAGGACCGGGAGCTTGGGAGAGGCTTGCTTGAGATCCTTGAGCGCATCGAGCCCGCTCTTTCCCGGCATCCCCACATCAAGGACGACGACATCCCAGTTGTGCCTGCGCATCTGCTCCATCATCTCCTGTGCACTGGCCGCTTCGCCGATGACCGCGTCCTGAAACTGTTCGCTGAGGATCTGCCGGACGCCCTGCCGCACGACTGCGTGATCGTCGACGACGAGAATGTGTGTCACGATGTGCTCCTTTCTTTCTGTTTCGTCGATGCTCGGAGGAACTGCCTTGCTCCTGTGTTGCCACAGGGGTCATGCCGGTTGCGATGGGCTGAGTGGAATCCGGACCTTCACCGTCGTGCCTCCCTGCGGAGTGCCCGTCAGGATGGTCTCACCGCCTAAGAGTAGCGCCCGTTCCCGCATCCCGACCAACCCGAGTGAGTGCGGATTGGACAGTTCAGACTCGGTCACTCCCCGACCGTTGTCGCGAACCTCCAAGACCAGGTTGCCGGCCTGTTCCTGAAGGGTGATGGCGACGGCCGTCGCCTGTGAATGTCGGGCCACGTTGGTCAGAATTTCCTGAAAGATTCTGAACATCGCATTGGAGCCGGCATGGGACAATGCCACGGCTCTTAGGTAGATATCCAGCGTGCATTGAATACCCGTCCGCGTCTGGAATTCATGAGTTTGCCATTCGATGGCGGGGATAAGCCCGAGTTGATCCAACACCACGGGGCGCAATTCGGTGGCGATGCGTTGCACTGATTGGATTGCGGCGTCCACGAGCATGGAGATCGAATGCAGTTTCTGTCGTTGCGTCGGCCCGGACGTCTGGAGATGGTCGCTGAGTGAGGAGAGTTCCAGCTTCATGCCGGTCAGTTCCTGTCCCAGTTCGTCATGGATCTCACGCGCGATCCGGATGCGTTCTTCCTCGCGAACAAGTTCGAGGCGGGCGGAGAGATTTCGCAGCTGGTCATGCGAGAGGGTCAATTGTTGTTCTGCCCGTTTGCGCTCGGTAATATCAAGGAACACCACGACCGCTCCGGTAATTTGTTGCTGCTCGATAACCGGAAAGGACGAGTATTCAACTTGAAAAGCGGTCCCGTCTTTCCGCCAGTAGACTTCGTGGTCGATCTTGCACCCGGTACCGCTGTTGAGCGTGTCGTGGATGTAGCAGCGTTCACGGGGATACACGGCCCCATCCGGATAGCGGGAATGGATGCATGTATGCATGTCTTTCCCGAGGAGTTCATCCGGCACATAACCCAGCATGCGCGCCGCTGCTGAGTTAATGAACGTACAGAGGCCGGCCTTGTCGATGCCATAAATACCTTCTCCGGTCGATTCGAGCAGGAGCAGGCGGTCTTTGGCGAGTCGTTGTCGCGTTTCCTCCGCGCGCTTCCGATCAGTGATGTCGGTGGCGATTCCGCACAGCGCGTAGCACTGGCCCTGCGCATTGCGCAGGGGAAACTTGACGACGATGCTGGTATGGAGCCCGTCATCATGAAGCGCCGACTCCTCGAACCACATCGGGGCGTCGGCCTCGAGGACTTGGCGATCATTCGCTCGGTAGGCGTGAGCTTGATTGGGAGGGAAGACCTGCTCATCCGTTTTCCCGACCAGACCGTGGTGCGACAACCGGGCGACGGTTTCAAATTGGCGGTTGGCCTGCAGGTATCGTCCCTCGAGATCCTTGATGAAGATCAGAGCAGGGCTGTTGTCCATGATGGCGCGAAAGCGTTCTTCGCTGTCCCGCAATGCTTCATCGGTGCGTTTGCTGGCGGTGATATCGCGAAAGACCACGACTCCGCCCCTCGCCTGTCCATTCTCGTCGAATAGTGGCTGGGCGGAAACGTCAAGCCAGAGCCCATCGGCGTCGGCCGACGGTCGGAAAAAGATCAGGGCATTGCTTACTGATTCGCCGCGGATCGCCTTAGCCAGAGGGACGTCCTCCGGCGGGTACGGCGTGACTTTGTCCGGCAGAAAGATGGCAAAGTGCTCGGACCACTGCCCGATTTTCCGGCCAGCCGGCCTACTTCCAAGAATCCGTTCGGCGGCAGGATTCCAGATTCGAAAGGCTCCCGTTTCATCCGCCATCACCACCCCGTCGGCCATGCTGTTCAGGACGGATTGGAGAAACCGCGTTTGTTCGCGCAGGGTTTCTTCCAGCCGCTTGCGGCCGACGGCATATTTCAGTGTACGAGCCAGCAGGGAGGCGGTCGTCTGGCCCTTGACGAGATAATCTTGGGCTCCGGCTTGAATGAGTCGGAGCCCCAATTCCTCGTCCTCCGTTCCGGTCATGACCACAATAGGAACCCCATGCGCTGCCGCATGTGTCTTGAGCAGTGTCTCGATGCCTTGACTGTCGGGCAGGGAAAGATCCAGGAGAATGACGTCGATGGCGCACTCGTCCAGATGCCGAATGCCGGTAGCCAAACGATCGACCTGGGTGAGGACAAATGCTCCGGCTCGGGTCTTCCCCAGCAATTCACGCAACAGGCGAACGTCGCCCGGATTGTCCTCGATCAGCAGCACATGCATCGGACCACTGGTCATGTTCCTCCAGGTTGCGAGGCCGGTAACACCACGATGCCCAGCCAGAAGTCTTCGATCGATCGCACGACCCGGACGAATTGATCCAGGTCCACCGGCTTTGAGATGTAGCAATTGGCGTGAAGGTTATAACTTTTTAGCACGTCCTGTTCGTCTTGTGAGGTCGTCAGTATGACGACCGGGATGTGCTTCAGGCTGTCGTCGGCTTTGATGGCGGCTAGGACTTCGCGGCCGTCCATTCTGGGAAGGTTCAAGTCGAGAAGAATGAGGTGGGGGTGTGGCGCCGCTGAGTACGGCGCCTGGCGGCGGAGAAACGCGAGCGCTTCAACGCCATCCTTGAGCACGGTGAGATGATTGATGACCTTCGCTTCCTTCAGCGCCTCAATGGTCAAGCGTACGTCCCCCGGGTTGTCCTCCACCAGGAGAATTTCGATCGGCTTCACCAGATTAGGGATGGCCATGGGCAATACTCCTTTGCGTGCTGTCGCGAATTCACTCGGACAATGCGGCTTCGCGTGTGTGGTGAACGGCTGATGGGGCCTGCGCAGGGTCGGGAATGCTGAACCAGAAAGTGGCGCCTTTCCCGAGTTCTGACTCCACCCAGATGTGTCCGCCGTGGCGTTCGATGATCTTTTTGCAGATCGCCAGGCCGATTCCCGTGCCCGGATACTCCGCTCTGGTGTGAAGCCTTTGGAAAATGACGAAGATGCGGCCCGCGTATTGGGGGTCGATACCGATTCCCTCATCTTGTACCGAAAACCGCCACTCCTCCCCCTCCCGCCGGGCGGAGATGTGAATGCGGGGGGGTGCGTTCCCGCTGAACTTAATGGCATTGCTCAGCAGGTTCTGGAAGACGTGCGCCAACTGCTGGGCGTCGCCCCGTACCGTCGGCAGCCGGTCGTGGGTGATCACGGCGTGGCTTTCCTTCACGGCGTTTACCATGTTGTCCAGGGCACAGTTCAGCACCGCCCCCATCGGGGCCGGTTCGAACTCCCGTGCCATCGTGCTGAGACGGGAATAGGTCAGGAGATCCTGAATGAGCTTTTGCATGCGGGTCGCTCCGTCGACGGCGTATCCGATGAATTCATCCGCATCCGCGTCGAGTTTTCCTCGGTACCGTTTTGCGATGAGTTGGGTGTAGCTGCTGACCATGCGGAGCGGCTCTTGGAGATCGTGCGAGGCGACATACGCAAATTGTTGGAGATCGGCATTGGATCGCCCCAGTTCCGTCACGGACTTTTCCAAGGTGTGCTGCGTGAGGAGCAACCTGTTACGTTCCCGTCCCAGTTGCCACGAGACCCAGATACCGAATCCCGTCAACGGCAGGATCACCAGGAGGCCCACTCCGCCCACTGTCCAGAGGAGTCGGTCGACCGGCGCATAGACCTGTTCGTGGGTTTGGCGGAACAGTACGATCCAGTCGAGCCCGGCAAAATTGTGATACCCCCTGGTTGAGGCGTAGCCGGTGACGACGGAATCCCCTCGGCGGTGATGCGTCTCCTCGACAAAGCCCGGTTGATCGCGGTTGGCAGCCGCTTTGCCCACGGAGGGGATGTCCAGTTTCAGGGGTTCCCCCGCAGTGCCGTTCAGAAGGTGTTTTTCACTGAGGATGACGCCGTCACGGGTGAGCAGGAGCCAGTCATAGATATCCCGGCCGTATCGCAGCCTCCCTTCCTGGTCGAAGATGGTCTTGAGATTCTCAATCGGGACGTACGACGCCACGGCTCCACGAAACGTTCCTTGAGGTCCATAGAGTGGGGCCATGAATCCAACGGCATTCTGCCGCGCCGGGCCCGCAGTCGAGGGGACCTTATCCACGTATATGGTTCCTGTCCGACGTACGAACTCAAGCGCGTCGGGAGGGAGTGCGGTGATGCTGGCCGGGGCAAGCGAATCTGTCGCGGCAATGACATGGCCCTCGGCATCGGCCACACCCAACCAGGAGTAGTACCAGTACAGCTGCTTGTAGTGGAGAAGCCTGCGGTGCTGTTCATCCCGGGCGCCGTTCCGGAGGATGCCGTCGTTCGCAAACAATTGAATATCACCGAACCGTTCGAAGAGGATACGATCGAGCGTATCCGCGACGGCAGCCGCGTTTCTCGCGAGCTCCTGGCCTCGCTCCATGACCAGCATGGAGCGAAGGAAGGATAAGGCATACAGCCCCAACGCGGTGGCGATGAGGAAGCAGAGCACGAGCAGTATCGGGAGGATCCTGCCGGTCCATCTGCTGCGATGTGGGGGGGCGTCTGCCTGCGATACCATGTGGTTCACGCGGTTGCTCATGGGTCTGTTCGGACTGGCCGCCTGCGGGTAACACCTTAGATATAATAACCGGTTCTTGTACGCAGATCCAATCGGAAGCCTCCGGCCCGGTCCATTCAGCGAAGGGTCTGCTCCTCGTAACCATCGCTTGGCCGAAGAGTTGACTCGTCTGGTCTGGCCCGAGTACGTTCCTGAGACCAAGGGGGTCGATAGAGATGTTCTTTATTTCGGCTCACGTGACGATTCCGGACGACGACATCGAACTGACGGCTGTGCGCGCGCAAGGCGCGGGCGGACAACATGTCAATAAGGTCTCGTCCGCGATCCATCTTCGTTTCGATATCCGGGGCTCATCCCTTCCTCCTGCCTACAAGGAGCGTCTGCTGGCGTTGCGCGACCATCGTATTTCCCGCGAGGGCGTCATCATCATTAAGGCGCAGGACTCACGAAGTCAGGAGCGCAATCGCGAGCTGGCTTTGGACCGTCTGCGAGAGATGATCCGGCACGTAACAATTTCACGCCCGTCGCGGCGTCAGACCAAACCGCCGCAAGGGGCCAAGAAGCGACGTGTGGAGGAAAAGACACAACGGGGGCGGCTGAAAGCATTGCGTGGAAGGCCCGACCATGAGTGATGCGACGGCGGTCTAAAAAGGAAGGGGCGCGTCGGATGACGCGCCCCTTCAGAGCCCAAACGATGTTCGTCGCTGACTAGAAGCGGGACCGTCCGCCTCGGTCACCGCCGCCGAAACGTCCACCGCCGCCACCAGAACGGGACTCCTGCGGTTTCGCTTCATTGACGGTAAGTTGGCGTCCGCCCATGTCCGAACCGTTCAAGGCCGTGATGGCTGCCTTCGCCTCGTCCTCGGTCGACATTTCCACGAAGCCGAAGCCGCGTGATTGTCCGGTAAACTTGTCCGTGATCACGCGCGCCGATTCGACGGTGCCGTGAGCCGAAAACAAGTCGTTCAGTTGCGATTCAGTGGCAGCATACGGCAGTCCGCCGACATACAATTTAGTACCCATAGGGGTCTCTCCTTTTGAAAAATGACATTGTCGGCGACACGAGAACAGAGGGATGAGGGGAATGAGCGGGCCGAAGGCGCAATGATTGAGGCGACTTGGGTCTGACTTCCGATCAACTGCTCGCTAACAAACAATATCGGTGATGGGCCGTTTAGTGATGTGAACTTATGTGGCCCGTCATAAGCGCACACAGCATCCTACCAGATGTCCTGTGAGATTGCTAGAGCTGTCAACGAGGGGCGGTTCGCTTATTCGGGGCATGATGTGGTCGTGCAACAGGGCGTGGAACCGGCAACATCGGATGCGGGCGGATCACGTGTTCGAGGAGGCCGTCCGGAGTGACGAGGCAAGTCCCAGCTTCGACAGGGTGAAGATAAGCCACTTCGACGGATCGAAGTTGTACCAGAGCGGACCGTTGCGATAATCGCTCGGGTACGTGTGGTGATAGTTGTGATAGCCCTCGCCGAACGTGAGCAGGGAGACGAGCCAGGAGTTGCGGCTTGAATCGGCTGTCCCATACGGCTGATCGCCCCAAATGTGACAGACGGAATTGATGCAGAATGTGGAGTTCAGCACGGCAAAGGTACGTCCGACCCCTGCCAACATGAATCCGCCGATGCCTCCCTGCCAGCCGTTATGAAGAAAACCGACGACAAAGGGCAGTGCCAGGCCGATCAGGACGATGGTTGCGTAGTTCCGGTGTTGCCACATGGCGACCTGGTCCTGCATCACGCGAGAGCCGAATCGCTCGTCATTGCAGGGAACAGGGTCCAGCAACCATCCGCAGTGGCTATACCAGAATCCCCGTTTGGCGTTGTAGGGATCTTGCGGGTCGTCGCAATGCGCGTGATGGCGTAAGTGGTCGGCGGTCCATTTTGCGCCGGAATTCTGCAGGGCCCATCCACCGGCGATCAAGAGACAGGCTTTGACCCAGTCTGGACATTCGAAACTACGATGAGTCAACAGCCGGTGGTACCCGACCGTGATCCCTAGCCCGGTGACCACATAGAGAACGGCGAACATGGTCCAATCCAACCACGAATAGCCGTACAGCAGTCCATAACCGGGGACGGCAATGACGGAACCAGCCACGACCGACCAGAAGAGCAGGTAGGTCCAGAATTTATGATGAACCCGGTGGACGATGTGGGCTGGAACGGAGTTCGGGGAGGCTTGTTGCATCCCGCTAGAATAGATAAGCAGGCGGGATTTCGCAAGAGGTCGACCTGGGTATTCGGGACGGGTGTGAAGGGAGAGGGAGCCGGCGGCCGCTATGTGGTGCCCATATGTCCGTCAACCGTTGGTGCGGGGAGGCGTTGAGTGAAGCAGAGGGGAGCAGAGGCCGTTGACCTCACGACTGGACCGGTTGCGGCGAGTCAAGGTTGTCATCCAGCATCGAAGGGAGTGTGTATGCGAATCGAATGCGCGAAACAGGGAATATGCAGGTTGGTGGGGCTCTTGGGTGGCGTCGTGCTTGGGATATCGGGAGCAAGCGGTGTCGCCTGGTCGGCCGGCGATGCGGCTACTCCGTCTGGGCAGGATGCACCGGCGGTATCCTCCGCGCCATCCGATGCAAACGGGGCGGGAGCTGAAGAACGGAGGCGGGGTGGTCGTCCGGGGAGGAAAGCCTGCGCCGAGGATGTCACGCGACTGTGTGCGAACGTCAAACCGGGGGAGGGCAGAATAGCCCAGTGCTTGAAGGCGCATACGCAGGACCTCTCCCCCACGTGCGCAGAAACCGTGCAACAACGAAGCAAGCGCCGGCCGTAAGCTTTTGGACGTGCCGGGACACGGATTGGTCACGAGGACGATCCGTGCCTGTCTCACCGTCTCACGGTCCGTGTCCTCCATGGTCATCGGTCGATTTCGTCAATTTATTTTCGGAACCGCGTCCCGTGCGATAGAGTGACCACTAGACATACGGGAGGGTACGTATGAGTGGCACTACGGGGCAGGAACAGTTTTCCGTCGACTTGCGTCAGCATCCCAGGTTACGCGTGCCGGCACCATTCGTCTGCTCGTTGTCGCGCTTGGGCTTGGCCAAATGGCTCGGTCGCGGCGGCGATGGCATCGGTGTCGTGTTTGACGTGTCGATGAGGGGGGCCAAAGTCATGAGCGAAGCGGGGATTCAGCGGGGTGATAGGCTGTCGGTCAGTCTTTCCCTGCCGAATCAGGTGTCGCCGATGACGGTTGAGGAAGCCACAGTGCGATGGGCGCGGGAGCAGGTGTACGGATTGGAGTTTGTCAATCTGTCGTCGGTGGCTGAAATGCGGCTGCGGAAGTTTATTACGCTCGCGACGAAGCCCACCTCCTAGCGCCACTGCCTGGTTGCCGCCTCTGATCATGCAGGTGCCGATCGGCTTGGTTGGTGCGGCTCCTCGTTCAATCGCGTATACCGCGTCCCAGCCTCCTTCGAGATTGCGCTCGCCGCTCCGTTTCCATACAATGGCCTCCCCATTCCCATGTCTAGGACACAGACCCCACATACTCGGCGCCAGCCGCGCAGTCCCTACCACCCCATGTATTGGCCCACCTGGGTCGGCATTGCTCTGTTTCGGTTGCTGTCCTGGCTTCCCTACCGGTCACAACTGGCGTTTGGACGACAGTGTGGACGGTTGTTGCATGGCCTGCTCACCAAGCGGCGGGAGATCGTGCGGGTCAACCTGAAGCTCTGTTTCCCCGGACAGACGCCGGATGAACGGAACGCGGTTGCGTTGCACTGTTTCGAGTCCATGGGAATGGGAGTGTTGGAAATCGCGATGGCCTGGTGGGCAAAGGACCCTCGGGAGCATTGCGAATATACGATCAAGGGGTTGGACCATCTTCGGGAGGCGCTCCAGGCCGGGCGAGGGGTATTGCTCTGCGGGGCACATTTACATTCGGCCGAACTGGCCGGACGATTTATGGCCCTGGAGCAACCAGTCGCCATCGTCTATCGGCCCCAAAACGATATCGTGGCGGACATGATCGCCAATCGCTGCCGGAGCCGATACTATTCAGACCTGATTCAACACCGTGATATGCGGGGCATCCTCCGCGCGTTGGCGAGAAATCAGGTGGTTTGGTACGCCCCGGACATCGACGCGGGTACCAAGCGCAGTGTCTTTGCTCCGTTCTTCGGGGTGCCGGCCGCATCATTGACTGCCACCTCCAGACTGGCCAAGGTCAGTGGCGCGGCGGTGGTTCCCTGTTTCTACTATCGACGAGCTGATGGATCCGGGTATGACATCGAAGTCGGGCAGGCCTTGGATCAGTTTCCGTCGGGAGAAATGATCGAGGATGCCACACGGATCAATCGCTTGATTGAAGATGCCGTTCGTCGGGTGCCGGAGCAATATTTCTGGCAACATCGCCGCTTCAAGAGTCGTCCTCCCGGTGAGCCGCCGCTCTACAGGCGGTAGGGAGTACCGCAGGTCCCGACTGAGCCTGCAGCGAGGCTCACCGGCGAGACGCTGGTGAATTCTCGCGAAGTACTCGGCGACTGCTCCCTCCTGCGATATACTGACCCTGCTGCATCTTACAGACGATCGCATCATCCGTTCCGTTATGGATCAATCCGACAAGCTTGCCCCCGCTCAGAAGGAGTTGCGTCAGCATCAACGGCGTCTGGCGCCGCCTGGTTGCCTGCTCTCCTTCGCACCGTTTGCCCCGACCACCAGTTTTAATGGTGATGTGGAGGGCGAGGGCGTGATTCTTAACCTCTCGCCAGGTGGCTGCAAAATCACCAGCGACGTGGGCGTGAAGGTGGGGGATGCGATGTCGCTCATTTTGCTGTTGCCGGGAGAGTCGTCGCCTACCGCTGTGGATCTGGCGTTGGTGCGTTGGGGGGGCGATGCCTGTTTTGGTGTGGAGTTCGTGTCCATGGGAACGGTCGAACAGGCTCGCTTGCGTCAATTCGTGGCGGTCGCTTCCGTTGGGGGCTTGTAGGCCGCAGGATTCGGCAGTGAGAGGGGAGGGGTGCGTGGAACAGACGAACACGCTGCGCAAGTCTCGTCGGGTCGCTACCGATTGTCGCCTGGAGTTTATCGGGGAGGATGAGGTCGACGGGGTAGCGGAAATGCTCGATGTGTCCTTCACCGGCTGTATGGCACGATCGGAGCATGTCATGCCACCTGGTTTTCGCCTGCGGCTCTCGCTGTTCCTTACGGACGGGCTGGAGTGGCCGGTCCGCGTGGACGAGGCGGTGGTCCGATGGGCGCGCGGGGGCGAGGTCGGAATCGAGTTTGTGGTGATGCGCCCTCCGCAACTCCACCGCATCCAGCAGTTCGTCATCAAGCATCGGCCCGTCTCGTAACCCTTCATCGAGATGTGCTCCCTCTTTCTTCCGCGTCCATTGTTCAGATCCTGATCAGGTCGCAGATCCCATATCTCACCCGTCCGCCTCGTGACGCCTGCCGGGGCCGGCCTCGTTGCTTTACGTGTGGTGCTTCCCTACAATTTCGCCGTGACGCCAGGCGCGGACGCAAGGCGCTCGGTGCATGCTGCGACGTGGGGGAGGCCGCGCACACCCGATGATCGAGTGGGTAGGACGGAAGACCATAGCCGGATATGCCTACCTGGCGGCGTTGGCCACGCTTTTCACACAAGCGGTATTGGATCTGGTATCACCGGCGCGACAGGGGCGGCGGGAAACGCTGCGGGTGTTGATCCGTCAGATTCTCTTCACGGGTGTCGACGCGCTGCCCGTGACCAGCGTCATTGCGCTCTTGCTCGGCATCATCATTGTGACGCAGGCCGGGACACAGCTTCCCAAGCTCGGGGCTGGCGGACTGGTGGGCAGCATCATCGTGGTCACGGTGATTCGGGAGCTCGGTCCCTTGATCACCGCCTTCATCGTCGTCGGGCGATCGGGCACGGCCATCGCGACCGAACTGGGCAACATGTCGGTGACGCGGGAAGTGGTCGCGCTCCGACTCATGGGAATTCCCATCAGCCAATTCGTCATTATGCCTCGTATGGTCGGCATGGTGCTCTCGATGCTGTGCCTGACGTTCTACTTTGACGTCGTGGCGGTGTTCGGCGGATACCTGGTCGCCGACGCGCAACTGACGATTCCTTTTTCTGCATTCGTCGAAAGTGTTACTCGGGCGTTGTCGACGACCGACTTGTTGATGACGGCGATCAAGGGGTTCGGATTCGGATCAGCCGTCGCGGCGGTCTGTTGTTACCATGGCCTAGCGGTGCGGTCTTCCTATACGGAAGTGCCGCAACAAACGACCCGGGCGATGATCAATTCGTTCGTGTTGTGTCTGCTGGTGGATGTTGTCGTGACGGTGCCGCTCTATTTATGAGCGAGACAGCCATCAGCTTTGCGCAGGTTCGAGCGCCTCTTGCCGGGAGCACGTCCTGCTTGCAACTGGACCTACAGATCACGGCGGGTCAGTTCGTTGCGCTGGTGGGGCCGAGTCGCTCGGGGAAAAGCCTGACCATCGAGTTGGCGGCAGGCCTCTTGCCGCCGCAATCCGGGAAGGTGATGGTCTTAGGACAGGATTGGAGTGCTGTTGAGGAGGCAGGCGACGGCCCGGTACGGCTTCGGGTGGGGGCCGTGCTGCAACAGCCGGGGTTGCTGAGCAACATGACCCTCTTCAACAACGTGCTCTTACCGCTGCGGTATCATCGAGGGGCGATGCCGGATCGTCAACGAGAGCAGGTGGTGATGGCGCAGTTGGAACGATTGGGATTGGCCTCGTTGCGGGACCGCTTTCCCGCTGAGCTCAATCAAGGGGAGATTCGCCGTGGGGCCATTGCGCGGTCGTTGATGTTAGAGCCGGACGTCCTGCTATTGGACGATCCCGTGGCAGGGCTGGATGCGGACATGGTGTTGGTCCTGAAACAGTATGTCGAAGCACGACGGCAGCAGCAACCCTTGACGGTGGTGGCGGCGTTGCGTTCGTTTTCGCCCTTCATCGAAGGCGCGGATCGACTGGTCGTGTTGCAGGACGGGCGGGTGGAGGCCGACGGCAGTCTGGAGTCGGTGGGCAGGACGGTCCCTCCCGCGCTACGACGATATGTGGGGTAGGCGGCTCCGGATCACGCTGTGGTCGCGGGGGTGAAAGAGGAGCGATATGCATTATTCACATCAGCTGTCGAGCGGGCGACTGGCACAGATCGTCGGAACTTTTGTGGTGATCCCCCTGCTGATTCTGGCAGGGGCGGGGTTCTGGATGTCGCGGGCTGAACATCTCTTTGAACCGAAGTATTCGCTCAAGGCGAGTCTCAGCAAATCCTATGGTCTGGAGCCTGGAGCGCCGGTGGTCGTCTCGGGCATTTCGATCGGGCGGGTCAAGCGGGTGGATTTGAACGATCGCGGAACCGTCGATGTGACGCTGCAGCTGTTGACTCGATACCAAAACATGGTGAAGGACAATTCAGATTTACGGGTTACCAAGAGCGGTGTAGTGGTCGGGCAGACGCAAGTCGATATTGGGATGGGGACGGCCAACAGCCCGCCGTTGGCTGATGGTGCGACGATTCGAGCCGTGGAGCCGAGGGACATCGGTGATCTGCTCAACGAGGTCGAGCCGGTGTTGATGGCGGTCAAGCAAACGTTACTTCGGGTGGAAACCATCACGCAGGATGTGCAAGGCGGGCTCAAAGCCGGCGGGAAGGCACTTGAGCAGGTGGCCGTGGCGACCCAGGATTTGCCCTCGGTGGTGGCATCGGTTCAGCGGACGATCGCCTCGGTCGAGCAAACGGCGACCGCACTGCCGACCATGACCGGCTCCATCAAGCGAACCTTGAGTGTGGTGGATCGAGTGACCGCGGACGTGCAGCAGGCCACCGGCCGTCTACCGGCTATCCTGAATAGTGCCGAATCCACGTTGGCAAGCGTAAAGCGCCTCTCGGATTCCGTGGATGAGGTGAGTCAGGAATTGATCCCCGTCATTCGGACGGCCGAAGGCACCTTAACCGAGGTCTCGACTCTGGTACGCGGCGCGAAGCAGACGTTCCCTTTCAACCGGTTTGCGGAGAACGCCGGGCCGGCACCGAAGTCGTCGCCGGTGCGACCCCAGATGGGAACTCAGAGCTTGAGAGGAGATCAACTGCGTCGATGAGATCGCGACGGGAAGGGTGCCATGCAGGCATGAGCGTCCTGGCGCTCTGCGCCTTGCTGGGATGCGCGACTGCTCAGCCACCTGTGCCTCCCGAACCTCAGCCTGGCCCATGGGCTGCACAGCTTGAGTCTCTGCGGCGGCAGGGCGATCATTGGTTGACACGGGGGGATCGCGCCCGTGCAGCGGAGGCGTATGAGGTGGCGCGTCGCGTGGCGGAAAGTCTCGACGACAGGAGAACCCTCGTCGGCACGCTTAATGATATCGGGCGTGTTGCTCTTGCGCGTGGGGATTCGACTCTCGCGATCACCTCGCATGGGCGGGCGGTAACCCTGGCCCGGGAACTGGGTGCGCCAGACCTCTTACTCGAGAGCGTGACGGCGTTGGGGACGGCAACGCATCAGGCCGGACAGACCGAGGAGGCCGAGCAGTTCTATCAGGAAGCGCTGGAGTTGGCTCAACAGAAGGCGGATCAAGGGGCGGAGGCGACGCTGCGAAACAATCTCGGTTTGCTGCGGCAGGCGAAGGGAGACCTTGAGCAGGCTGCCCAGCAGTTCCGTCACGCCATGGCGTTGAATCAGGCTACCGGCAACCTTGCCTCCGAAGCCAGCAACCACGTGAACCTGGGTATGGTAGCTGAGGCACGCCAGGCCTACGATGCAGCCGAGCAGGAATTTGAACGGGCGTTGGAATTAGATAAGGCCGCGGAACATCGGACTGGGATTGCCGCAGATCTCTTGCGGTTAGGACGGGTAGCCGACCGCCGAGGATTTCCCGATCGCGGCCTCGCTTTTTTTGAACGCGCCTACCACAGCTATCTTGCGCAAGGTGATCGAGTCGGCGCCGGGGCTGCTCTGACTCAGGCCGTGGCGTGCGCGAAGAAGTTGGGCCGGGAAGCAGATGTTGCGCGATTAGGGCAGGCACTGAGCCAACTGTCCGTGCCTGCTTCCGCGAGGTAGGTCGTATGCCGATCAGAGGCCTGCCGCCTACTTGATGGCGACGGCCTTGACCTCCTTGTAGGTCGTGTGCCCCTGCAGCACCTTCTGAATGCCGTCCTGGACCAGCGTGGTCATCCCATCGTCCATGGCGGCTTTGAGCATTTCATCGGTCTTGGCTTTGTTCTGGATCAACTTCTTCATGTGATCCGTGCCCAGCAACAACTCGTGCAGCGCCACGCGGCCTTTCAGGCCGGTCCGGTTGCAGGCATCACACCCTTTCCCTCGATAGAGTCGAAAGTTGGCATCGAAGGGGACTTTCAGGGTGTTCCAATAGTCAGGGCCATATCCCAGCCGCAATTCCTCATATTCTTCCTTGGACGGTTGATACGCTTCCTTGCACTCTTTGCAGATGCGTCGTGCCAACCGCTGGGCCAGCACGCCCAGCATGGCATCGGCAAAACTGAAGGAGTCGCATCCCATGTCCAACAGACGAGTGATGGTTTCCACCGCGCTGTTCGTGTGCAACGTGCTCAGCACCAAGTGGCCTGTCAGCGAAGCCTCGATGCCGGTATCCGCCGTTTCTTTGTCCCGCATTTCTCCGACCATAATCACGTCCGGGTCGGCGCGGAGGAAGGCGCGCATGGCCGCCGCGAATGTAAATCCGATTTTAGAATGGACCTGTACCTGGCGCAGTCCGTATTGCGTGATTTCGACCGGGTCTTCCGCCGTCCAGATTTTGATGTCCGGCGTGTTGATGTACCCGAGCACGGAGTGCAGCGTGGTGGTTTTTCCGGATCCGGTAGGTCCGACGCAGAGAATGATGCCGTAGGGTTTTTCGGCGATACTCTTAATTTCGCGAAGGTTCCGATCAGAGAACCCCATCTTGTCGACCGGCAACGGCTCGCTCGCAGCGAGGATACGCATGACCACGTCTTCGTTGTAGCCGGCGGTCGGGATGGTGGCGACACGTAGCTCGATTTCCTTGTTCTCACCGATCTTGAATTTGATCTTTCCGTCCTGGGGCTTCCGGCGTTCCGCGATGTCGAGGCTCGCCATGATCTTCAGGCGCGATACGATGGCGCGGCGATAACTCGGCGGAATTTTCATGTACTCGAAGCAGTCGCCGTCGACTCGGAACCGCACGAGGGTATCGCGTTTTTCTCCATAGGGCTCAATATGAATATCTGAAGTCCCTTGCCGGAAGGCGTCGGCGATGATCTGATTGGCGAGACGCACGATGGCGTTGTCGTTCTCATCGAGTCCTGCGCTGGATGCTTCTTCCTGCGCTTCCAGCTGGGACTCGCTGACCAACTCGCCGAGAATGTCGGAGACATTCTCATTCATTTTGTTGCTGACCTCGGGGCCGCCGGTGGTGCTCGTGAGAAAGAGGGCGATGTCGCGGCGCAGACTGACGGCGAAGCGAATATTGAGGCCAGGGAAGGTGCGCTTGATGTCCTGGACGCGATCCAAATCACCGGGATCGTCGGTCAGAATCTCGATCGCGGCGCGGTCCCGCTTCAGGGGCATCCAGTGGTTTTTCTTCAAATAGTCGACGTTGAGATTCTTGAGCAATTCGATATCGACGATGGTCCGTTCGTTGTACTCGATGTAGGGACACTTGTGGAAATTCGCGAGCGATTTGCCGATTTCGGCTTTCGGCACTTTGTATTTCTCAATCAGGAGTGATTCGATGTCCGTCGTGCCCTTCTTCGCTTCGTTGAGGGCGACATCCAGATCCTGTTGTGAAATCTTGCCGTTGGTCAGCAGGTAATCGAATTTTGACGGCGGCTTCTTGGAGGTTTTTCGTAAGGTGTGAAATGCCGTGCCCAGGGCCTTCGCGATTTCCGCGACGCATTCCTCGTCCTTGCGGGTGAATCGTCCGCCGCTCTTCTTGTTGAGAAGCTGGATGACGCCCATGAGATACTTGTTCTCGGCCACGACGGGATAGGTGAGGACCTGTTTGGTCTTGAACCCCGTGTTCTTGTCGTAGGTGGCGTCATGGGTCAGCGCCGGGTGGATCGTAGCAAGCTCCGTCAGGCTATAGGCGTCACCGACATTGACCGGGCGGAGGTACTTGGCGCAGAACCCCGGAAGACTTTGTTCTGTAATCGGTGTGCGGACTTCCTGGACCGTATCGAGGTGGGGAATCTTGGAAAAGATTTCCTTTTTTTCGGAGTCCACGACGAAGAGCGTCAGGTCTTCCGCGTCGAAGCAGCCGAGGATATCGTGGCGGAGATCCAGGAGGATTTGATCGATGTCTGCGGCGGCGAGAATCTGTGCGCTGATCCGCTTGACGTTTTCGGCGTTCCCGGCCTTGAGCGTGGTCTCACTGACACCAGGCAGCGGAGCTTTGGGCTGCATCAAGTTCTCTCCAAACAGGCTGAACGGGGAGCCGAGCGTGGTGTCGGGATTGCGCTGCTGAATTGGGAACCTGCGCCTGGCACGGGTTCCTGGCCGGGCTTCTTCCGTGTGTGTCAGTGTATCGCAACGGCGGGTCAAGGCAAGCAAAAGGCATTTTCTCAAACCTGTCTGCGCCGGCCCGACTTCGCCAGTCAAGCCGAGGTCTGTCGGGGGAGAGCGTAATCAGGGCGGTGATGCGTGGGGGTGGCGGAACAGCTACGATGCGGCTTGTATCAGAGTTGTCAGCGTGGGGAGCGCCTGGTCGGGAGCGATTTTCTTGGTGTCGCCGGTCTGACGGACTTTGAGTTCGACTTGTCCCTGCGCCAACCCTTTTTCTCCGATCACCAGATGGAAGGGAGCGCCGATCAGGTCGGCATCGTTGAATTTCACACCAGCGCGTTCGTCACGGTCATCCCACAGCACCTCGATACCGGATTCCTGCATCGAGCGATAGAGGGAGCTAGCAAGTTGGGTGACCGGCTCAGACTGACTGAGCGGCAGAAGGGTGACGTGAAACGGCGCGATGGGAATCGGCCACTTGATGCCTTTGGCATCGTGATTTTGCTCAACCGATGCGGCCGCCACCCGGCTCACCCCGATGCCGTAACAACCCATGACGGCAAGCTGTTCTTGTCCCTGAGCGTCGAGGAAGGTGGCCTTCATGGCCTGGCTGTATTTCGTGCCTAGCATGAATACATGACCGACCTCGATGCCCTTGGCCGTTTTCAACGTTCCGTCCTGGCGGGGCGAGGGGTCACCGGCCTGGGCATTTCGTAGATCGGCAAAGTGATCGACCGTAAAGTCACGTGCCCAGTTGGCGTCGACGAAGTGAGTGTCGGCCTTGTTGGCTCCCACGACGAAGTTGGCCATGGCTTTCACGGCCCAGTCGGCCAGGATCCGGATGTTTTTCAGCCCGACAGGCCCTGCGTATCCGACCGGGGCGCCGGTCAACTCTGGAACTCGTTCCGGCACGACCAGCTCAACGTCGGTGGCCCCGAGGAGGTGCTTGACCTTGATTTCGTTCACGTCGTGATCGCCCCGAACCAGGACGGCGACGGTGTCTTTCCCTGTAGTGTACAAAAGCGTCTTGACCAGCTGCGTCGGTGCGATCTTGAGGAACTTGGTCACTTCCTCGACCGTCCGTCGGCCCGGCGTCGAGACGGCTGTGAGCGGACGAGGAGCAGGCAACTCGGAGGCATCCGGCGGCAGGACCTCGGCGCGCTCGACGTTGGCGGCGTAGGTGCCTTCTTCGCTGTAGACGATGGTTTCTTCTCCGGTCTCAGCCAGGACCATGAATTCGTGCGAGGATGTCCCGCCGATGAGGCCGGTGTCCGCCTCTACCGGTCTGAACGTGAGCCCGCAGCGGGCGAAGATCCGGTTGTAAGCGTCATACATTTTTTGATAACTCAACCTCGCTCCGGCTTCGTCCCGATCGAAGCTATACGCATCCTTCATGATGAATTCGCGCCCACGCATCAACCCGAAACGGGGCCGGATTTCATCTCGGAACTTGGTTTGGATCTGATAGAAGTTGAGCGGCATTTGGCGATAGGAACGCACCTCGCGACGAAAGAGGTCCGTAATTACCTCCTCGTGCGTCGGACCCAGGCAGAAGTCCCGTTCGTGCCGATCCTTGAAACGCAGGAGTTCCTTGCCATAAAAGTCCCATCGTCCTGTCTCTCGCCACAGTTCCGCTGGGGAGGCGACCGGCATGAGGACTTCCTGGGCCCCGGCGCGGTTCATCTCCTCGCGGACGATCTTCTCGATTTTTCGCAGCACCCGCAGTCCAAGCGGCAGGTAGGTATAGATACCGGCCGCGACCTTTCGAATCATGCCGGCGCGCAGCATGTATCGATGGCTGACAGTTTCAGCTTCGCCTGGATCTTCTCTCAGGGTTGGAATGAGGGTTTCAGAGACGCGCATGTGGGGTTATGGGGAAATCAGCCGCTCGATGTCGTTCCAGAAGGCGAAAATCATGATGCCGACCAGCAGGACCAGTCCCACCTGTTGTGCCAGTTCTCGCTGCCGATCTTCAAGAGGTTTTCGTCGAATCGCCTCGATAAAAAAGAATAACAAGTGACCGCCGTCCAGAATGGGAATGGGAAGCAAGTTCAGAACGCCCAGGTTGATGCTCAGCATGGCCATCAGGAATACCAGGCTCGAGGTCCCCTGTTCCGCAGCATCTCCCGCCGTCTTGGCAATCGTGAGCGGCCCGCCGATATTTTTACGCGAGATGTCGCCCGTAATGATTTTATAGATCCCGACCACCGTGAGTTCAGTCCAGCCCCAGGTCGCTTGAGCTCCTAGCCAGGGCGCCTTCAGCGGTTCGTTGGTCTGGAGAATCGTCTGGTTCTGGGCCGAAATGCCGATTTTCCCCACCTCGGCCGGTTTCCCGTCCACGGTCGCCTTTTCGCCCATGGGAGTCACGGAGACCGTTTGCGCGGACCCGCTCCGTTGAACCTCAAACTGCAAGGCGTGATTCGGATTCTCTCGCACCAGCGCGGTCATTTGGGACCACGTGAAGATGTCATGTCCGTCGATGCGGACCACACGGTCTCCGGCAAGGAGCCCTGCGGCCTGCGCGCGGGATCCGGGAATGACGGCGGTGATGACCGGGGCCCGTTCCTCGATGCCGAGTTGATAGATCGTTGCAGGCTTGCCGTTGTCTTGCACGGTCGTTTTATTCGGCGTCACGAGCACGGTCTTGATCTGCTCGCCGCGCGTGAGGTCCAGCGTGAGTTGTTTGCCGTTGCTTTGGGCGATGAATTTCAGCAGCTCCGCATTGGTGGAGATTTCCTTCTCATTCACCCGGATGATGCGATCGCCCGGTTTCAGCCCCGCCTGATCGGCCGGCGAACCGGGAAGCACGGCTTCAATTTCCGGAATGATGTCCTTGAAGCTGGGAACCGGCAGGGTGTAACCGAGGCCGATATAGGCCGTATAAATCAAATAGGCGAGGATGAAGTTGAAAATTGGTCCGGCCGCCACGATCAGGGTTTTGCCCCAGAGCGATTGATGCACAAACGCCCGCCTCTTTTCGTCGGGTGTCAGGGGTTCGTGTTCGTCTTCGCCGAAGAGCTTGACGTAGCCACCGAGGGGGACGATCGAGAGGAGGTATTCGGTTTCACCGATTTGACGGCCGAAGATCTTGGGTCCGAAGCCGAGAGAGAACTTGAGCACCTTCACTCCGACCCAACGTGCGGCCAGGAAATGTCCCATTTCATGAAAGGCGACGAGGACGCCTAATACCACTAGGAATGGAAGCGCCCAGTGGGTCAGCATTGAGACCACGTCAGGGGACCAGGCAAAGGTTGTTCCCACAACAGCACTCCTTGGGTTCAGGTATTACCGCGTCAAGGCATGGACCAGGGACTCGGCTTTTTCGCGAGCCCACCGATCGGCCTCGAGCGCATCATCCAGGCCGGCGATTGGTCGCGGCGTGTGAGCTTCCATTGTACTCCGAATAATCTCCGGAATATCCAGAAAACGAATTCCATTCTGGAGGAAAGCATCCACGGCTACTTCGTTAGCGGCATTCATTGTGGCCGGCATGGTGCCTCCGATACGTAAGGCATCATATCCGAGCTGCAAACAGGGGAATCGGTCGTGGTCCGGCTTGAAAAACGTCAAGGTGGCGATCTCGGTTAAGTCCAGCGATGGAAGATCCAGCGGCATCCGCTCAGGATATCGCATGGCATAGGAGATCGGGGTTCGCATGTCCGGAAGTCCTAATTGCGCGATCACCGATCGATCTCTATATTCTACCAGAGAATGAATGATGCTCTCCCGGTGGACCAGCACTTCGATCTGCGTCTCCGGAATATCAAAGAGCCACCGGGCTTCGATGACTTCCAACCCCTTGTTCATCAAGGTGGCCGAGTCGATGGTGATCTTTGCGCCCATTTTCCAGTTGGGATGCTGCAACGCGCGCTCGGGCCCCACGTCCTGCAGTTGCTCGCGGGAGAAGTTCCAGAGCGGTCCTCCCGAGGCAGTCAGAATCACGCGCTTGACGTCTTCACGGCGATGCCCTTCCAGTGATTGAAAGATGGCGCTGTGCTCGCTGTCGATGGGAAAAATGCGGACGTCATGTTTCTTGGCTTCCGCTTGCATCAGCGCCCCGGCCATGACCATCGGTTCTTTATTGGCGAGCGCGATTTGTTTGCCGGCTCGTATGGCAGCCAACGTCGGGAGCAGACCGGCCCCGCCGACGATGGCGGAGATCACCAGCTCGGCATCCGGTGATTGCGCCACCCGCGCGACCCCTTCCTGCCCTGCGAATATCTTCACGGGGAGGTCGGAGCAGCGCCCGCGTAACTTCTCTGCCGCGGCCTCGCTGGCAAGTGCCGCGAAGGTCGGACAAAAGCGGCGAATTTGGGCCTCAAGTTTGTCGTCGTTTGAGCCGGCGGTCAGGCCAATGACGCGAAACTCCTCCGGAAACCGATCCACAATGTCGAGCGTGTTCGTGCCGATTGAGCCGGTCGAACCAAGAATGACGATGTTCTTCATAGCGTGCTCCAGAGCAGGCGGACAATCATGCGTTACACGGCCGCGACGATCGCGACATAGTAGTAGAACGCCGGTCCCGTGAACAAGAGGCTATCGAGTCGATCCAGCATCCCGCCATGGCCGGGAATCAGCGCGCCGGAATCTTTGAACCCCGTGCTGCGTTTCATGGCTGACTCTGCGAGGTCGCCGATGAGGCCGGCGATCGTAAGTAGCACGCCGAGCGCGAGGCAATCGACCAACGAGAAGCGCGGCAGAAACCAGACTCGTGCAAGGACGGCTGCTAGGATTGCGAGGGCAAGTCCCCCAGCCAATCCTTCATACGTTTTCTTCGGGCTGACGATCGGCGCGAGCCTGTGCCGCCCCATGGATTTTCCCGCAATGTAGGCGCCGGAGTCTCCAGCCCAGGTCACGAGGACCACGAAAAAAATCAGCATGGCTCCGTCCGGCTGCGCTCTCGTGAGGAGGAGATAGCCGAGCGAGAGGCCGACGTACAAGACGCCCATAATCAGCACCATGCCGTCCTGCAGCGATTCCTTCAAGGGCTTGTCGGAACTCAACGGCATACAGAGGGCCGTGGCCAGGGTTCCCATCAGCACGGTGCGGTCGCTCAAGAACGCGGGCCACTGGGTGCTGCTCAAGAAGAGCCCGGTGGCGGCGATGCCTACCCAGCCCCACCAGGGCCACGCGATAGTGCCAAGATGCAGGCGATAAAACTCTCCCACGGCGAACATACCTGAGACGGCGACCAGCACGAAAAACGCCATTGGTCCCAGGTCGTGCACGAGGAAAATGAAGATCGGAACAAACACCAGTGCCGCCAACACGCGGCGAATCGCTTCCGACGAAGAACGGGGACGCGCATTGTCCTGGGGCGGCGGCATCGTCTCCTCGCACTGGCATGCTCCGGGTTTCACCACGAAGAGACTAGGAGGACACGCTGCTGAACACTCGACCGAAACGGCGCTCGCGCCGCTGGTATTCAATCAGCGCGACCAACGTTTCGCGTCGACGGAAATCCGGCCAGAGAGTCGGGGTGAAGTAGAGTTCCGTATAGGCCAGTTGCCATAACAGAAAGTTGCTGATTCGCGTCTCCCCGCTGGTCCGAATCAGGAGATCGGGATCGGGGAGATCGTGGGTATAGAGCGCCTGCTGCATGACCCGTTCGTCGATCTGGTCGATCGAGAGCCGGCCTCCTTGTACGGCCCGCGCGAGATCCTTGGCCGCATCGACCAGTTCCGCCCGGCCGCCGTAGCTGAGGGCGACGTTGAGGATCAACTTGTCCAGATGCGCCGTTTCCCGTTCGGTGGTGCGTACCCATTGGAGCGCCGACGCAGGCAGTGCCGTCACACGGCCGATCGTTTGGAAGCGTACACCCTTTTCGACCAGGCTCGATCGCTCGGTCGAGAGATAATGCTCCAAGAGACCCATCAATGCCGTGATTTCCTGGGCCGGCCTGTTCCAGTTTTCCTGAGAAAACGCATAGATCGTCAGGATGTTAATGCCGAGTTCGAGCGAGAGCGAAATG
>ERZ1645185.130-NODE-130-length-32046-cov-8.103654_pt1 | contig 32046 bp, 25 predicted proteins | sample MGYA00575351_ERZ1645185 | MGnify/ENA primary metagenome ERZ1645185 (study PRJEB40838, sample SAMN11284767) | freshwater sediment metagenome | isolation source: river sediment | host: Sediment | place: India: Jana village, Kanpur | collected 2015-12-17 ... | reverse complement strand
TGACGCACAACTTTTCCACACCGCCCGCGATTCCTACCTGATCAGAGTTTCCTTAACGGGGGGACGAGACCACCGTCAAAACGAATGACTATCTCGGAGAGTTCGCATGCACGACCGCTTGGGCGCACGGCCGCTCGTTTTACTGGCACTGGCAACGACCATGACGGTCGGGGCGTGCGCCACGGCATCCAGTACCGGCGAAGTCGCCATCAATGGTGCGGCGCCCATGTCGGAGTCTGCCCAGGCCACCCTCGCCGACCGTGAGCAGACCGCCGATCAGCAGGTGCAACATGTGCTCAACCGGCTGGCCTTCGGCCCACGGCCCCAAGATGTGGAGGCAGTGCGGCAGTTGGGGGTAGACGCCTGGATGGCGCGCCAACTGGCGCCTGAACGTATCGACAACGACGCCACCGAGGCGATGCTGCGCAACTATCGCACCCTCGACTACACAGCCGATCGGCTGCTGGCCGAGTTTCCGCCGCCCAACGTAGCACTCGCGGCGGCCGCACGTCGCAGCAATGGTCCCGTGTCGGCTGAAGACTCGATCGCCTTGCGCAAGCAGGCGCGTCAGGCCGCACAGGCGCTGGGCGAGTTGGCGTCGAGCCGTGTGGCCCGCGCCGTGGTGAGTGAGCGCCAGCTCGAAGAAGTGATGGTGGAGTTCTGGACGAACCACTTCAACGTGTTCGTTGGCAAGAATCTCGTGCGGTACTATCTGCACGACTTCGACCGCACCGTGCGCCAGCACGCGATGGGCGACTTCCGTGCGCTGCTCGGCGCGGTTGCCAAGAGTCCGGCCATGCTCACGTACCTCGACAACTGGCAGAGCGTGGCGGACAGCGGACGTCCCACACTGCAACAGCTCCCGCCCCGGGCCTCTGCCCGTCGGGCACAGGCGCTGCGCCGCGCCGCCGCGCAGCGTGGGGTCACGCCACAGCAGATGGAGCGCGTGCAGCAGCTGCAGCAGCGTCGACGCGGCCTGAACGAGAACTACGCGCGCGAGCTCATGGAGCTGCACACACTGGGCGTCGACGGCGGATACACGCAGCAGGATGTGGTGGAAGTGGCGCGGGCGCTCACCGGCTGGACGCTGGAGCGCGGCGCGCAAGGTGGCGGCTTCGTATTCCGGCCGCAAACTCACGATGCCGGCGCCAAGACCATTCTCGGCGTGAAGTTCCCGGCCGGTCGCGGCCTCGAAGAAGGCGAAGCGGTGCTGGACCTGCTGGCGCGTCACCCGAAGACCGCCGAGTTCATCGCCACCAAACTCGCGCGCCGATTCGTGAGTGACTCACCACCGCCGGCGCTCGTGGCACGCGCCGCGAGCACGTTCCGCCGCACCAACGGCGACATTCGCGAAACCGTGCGCACGATCGTGACCAGCGCCGAGTTCTTCAGCGCCGACGCGTATCGCGCCAAGGTGAAGAGTCCGTTCGAACTGGTGGTCAGCACGCTGCGCGCGATGCAGGCCCCGGCAGATGCCACCGCCCGTTCAGCACAGCTCGTGGCGCGTCTCGGACAACCCATTTACGGACATCAGGCACCGAACGGGTATCCGGATACGGGCGAAGCGTGGATGAACACCGGGGCCATTCTCAATCGCATCAACTTTGGTATCACCGTGGCGGCCGATAGAGTGCCAGGCGTGCGCCTGGCGCGCTGGCCCGCCTACGACTCGCTGCGTTCACTCGACCGCGCCGCGCAGGTGGATGGCGTCATTCGCACCTTGCTGGGCGGTGCCACCTCGAACGAAACACGGGAGGTGCTGATGTCCGGCACCAATCCTCTCCTCACCAGGCGTGGCGGCATGGCCGCCGACGGCCAGCCATCCCCGGCCGGACTGGCACAGATTGTCGGGCTCGCGCTCGGCGCCCCCGAATTCCAGCGTCGCTGACGCGCCCGGAGTCTCTTATGCACCGTCGAGTCTTTCTCAAGGGTGGCGCGCTGTCGCTGCTCACGCTGGGGCTGTCGCCGAGCTTCCTGCGACGCACGGCGCTCGCCATGGACTTGCCACGCGCGGCGCGAGGCAAAACGCTCATCGTGCTCTTTCAGCGCGGCGCGGCCGATGCGTTGAACGTGCTCGTGCCGTTCGGCGATCGCGACTACTATGCCGCCCGACCACAACTGGCCATCGGTTCGCCCGCCCGACCCAACGGCGCGCTCGGCGCCATCGATCTCGATGGCTTTTTGGGGCTGCACCCCAGCCTGACCGGCTTCAAGACCCTGTGGGATCGTGGTCTGCTGGCGCCCATTCAGGCCGTCGGCAGCCCCAGCGCCACGCGCTCGCACTTCGATGCGCAGGACTACATGGAAACCGGCACGCCCGACCGCAAAGGCACGCCGGACGGCTGGCTCAACCGGTACCTCGCCGTAAAGGGCACGTGCGAATCGTGCGCGCCAGGCACGGACGGCATTGCGGGCTCACCGTTCCGTGCCGTGGCCATGGCGGCACAGACGCCGCGCATTCTCGAAGGCGCGTCCCCCGTGGTGGCGATGAACGCCATCGAGGAGTTCTCCATTCGCACCAACAGTGGCGACGCGCAACAGCGGCTCGAAGCGCTGTACCGCACCGGACGTAGCGATGTGGTGCACGGCAGCGGGCGCGACATGTTCGAAGCGCTCAAGGTGCTCAAGGCGGCCAATCCGTTGCAGTATCGGCCAGCCAACGGCGCGCAGTATCCGCGCTCACCGTTCGGTCAGCGCCTGCAGCAGATCGCCCAACTCATCAAGGCGGGCGTTGGTCTCGAAGTGGCGTTCGCCGACGTGGGCGGATGGGACACGCACGTGAATCAGGGTGCGGCGCAAGGGCAGCTCGCCAACCGGCTGCGTGACTTCAGCGACTCGGTGACATCACTCGTGGCCGACCTTGGCGATCGCATGGACGACGTACTGATTCTCACCTGCTCCGAATTCGGGCGCACGGTACGACAGAACGGCACCGGCGGCACCGATCACGGACACGCCGGCGCGATGTTCGTGATTGGCGGCAGTGTGCACGGTCGCAAGGTACACGGCACGTGGCCCGGGCTGGCGCGGGAGCAGTTGTATGAGGGCCGTGACCTGGCGCTCACCACCGACTTCCGCGCCGTGTTTGCTGAAGTCACGGCGCGGCACTTGGGACTCACCGATACGAGTGCCGTGTTTCCGGGTTACCGGGGTGGCAACGGCGGCAGCGGCGGCGACGGCTGGCTCGGCGTTCTGCGCTGAGCCTCGCGGTCGCGCGCACGCTGTTCCTCGCGGTCGGCTTCGCGCTTGGCTCGCTCGGCTGCGCGTCGTACCTCACGCATGATGCCGTTCGAGACCGCGCGCAGCTTGTCGTTGGCCTGCGTGGCTTCGAGTACGGCTTCCATGGCCTCGCCGAGGCGTTCGGCGTCGATGCCCTCTGACGCGTCTTCGGTGTCGTGCCAATCGGGCGGCACGAGTTCGCGCATGGACCACTGCACTTCGTTTTCGCACGAGGTCACCGGCGTGGTGCCGCTCTTGAAGTACTCGCGACGCGACGGGCCACACCAGTCGCTGGCGAGTTTGCCGGTACCGACATCGATCTGCTTCTGCACGATGCCGGGCGGTGGCGTCCACGGCGCATCCTCCTCGGGGTTGTGCCAGCCCGTGCGCAGGAAGCGCGCCCACACCGGCGCGGCCAACCGCCCACCGCTGGCGTTCCACCCGAGCGGCTGCGGACGATCGGTACCGAACCACACGCCGGCCACCAACGTGGGCGTGTATCCCACAAACCATACATCGGCGCCGTCGTTGGTGGTGCCCGTCTTGCCTGCCACCGGCCCGCGAACGCCTTCGTTGCGCACCGGACGCCCCGTGCCGCGATCAACCACGGTTTGCAGCAACGACGTCACGAGAAAGGCATCCGTTGCCGGCAACACGCGCGTGGGCCGCTGCACCCCGCGCTGCCAGAGCACGGTGCCAAACGGGTCTTCGATTTTCTCCACCAGAAACGGCGTCACGCGCAGGCCGCCGTTGGCGAACGGCGCGTAGGCGGTGGTGAGTTCGAGCGGTGTGACCGACGCGGCGCCAAGTGCGAGCGACGGCACCCGCGGCAACTCACTCTGAATGCCCTGCGCAGTGGCGAGCGCGGCGATGCGTTCGACGCCGACATCGCGGCTGATGCGCACCGTGGCCGCATTGGCCGACCGGTTGAGCGCATCGCGCATGGTGATGCGCCCGGAGTATTCGTCGCCGTAGTTGGCAGGACGCCAGACATCGCGGCCTGTGTTGATTTCCACCGGCTCATCTTCGACCATGCTTGCCGGTGTGAAGCCGTGCTGCAGTGCGGCCGCATACACGAACGGCTTGAAGGTAGAGCCGGGCTGTCGCTGTGCGCGCATGGCCCGGTTGAACCCTTTGCGTTCCACGCGCCGGCCGCCCACGATGGCGCGAATGGCCCCGGTGGACGGGTCGAGCGCGACGAGTGCACCCTGGGTCCTGTTGCCGCCGCGCACGGCGAAGCCGCCCCACTCGCGGTCGTCGTCGATGGCGCTGGCACCGGCCGCCACCGCACGCTCGGCGGCGACCTGCGCTCGCCGGTCGACGGTGGTCCACACGCGCAGCTGGGCGTCGTTGAGTGCGCGCGGAATGACCCCGACATCGCGCAGCGAATCGAGCAGCACACGCGCCGCTTCCACGGCCCATGAGTCGGCCGCACGTGTCGGCACAAACTCCCGCTTCGGCAGTTTGAACCCGACACGCCGCGCGCGGGCAACATCCGCCGCGGCCGCGACGCCCTCACGTTTGAGCACATCAAGCACCACGCCCCGTCGCGCGAGCGCCTTGGCCTTGCTGTTGCGCGGCGAATAGCTCGATGGAGCCTTCGGCAACCCGGCGAGCATGGCGGCTTCGGAGAGGGAAACAGCACCGATTCCCTTGCCGAACAGATCGCGACTGGCTGCCTCGACGCCGTACACTCCGTTGCCAAGGTAAATGGCGTTGAGGTATCGCTCGAGGATTTCGTCTTTCGTGAGCGCCTGTTCGAGCAACGTGGCATAGCGCCATTCGAGGAACTTGCGCGCGTAGCTGCGCTCGGCCGCGCGATTGCCGAGGAACACATTGCGGGCGAGCTGCATGGTGATGGTGCTCGCGCCTTCCCGTACGCCACCGGCGCGCAGATTGCTCACCATGGCCCGGGCCACGCCGTACCAGTCGACGCCTCGGTGCTCACGGAAGCGCCGATCTTCGACGGCGATGAACGCGCGGGTGACATGCTGGGGGACGCGTGACAGCGGCACGTTGACGCGTCGTACCGGCGACAGCGCGCTCACAAGCGCACTGTCGCGGGCGAGCAGGGCGCCGCCTTCTGTAGGGCGCCAGGCGCGCAGCTGTGTGGGCGTTGGACACCCTTCGAAACCGCACGACCACCACCAGGTTGTGGTGGTGAAGGCGCCGATGACGGCGAGCCCAACGGCAAACCACACGGCGCGCTTGAGGCGCGGATGGGTCGTGCGCCAGCGAGCACTCCACCGGGTGCGCCAGCGAGTGGTACGCGCTGGCGTCTCCGGTGTACTGGAGGGCGTCACCGATGACGGGGCCGACTCGTTAGGTTGCTCGCTCATCTATCGTTTCATCTCCGTATCTGCCGCACCGTAACGCCATGGCCAGTCAACACCACTTCGTCCGCATTCCGACCGCAAGGTCCAACCGTTTCGTGACACCATGGATGGCCGCTATGGTTGCGTGCGCGGCCGCGCTGCTGCCGGTGCCGGCGGTCGCGCTCCCATTCCTACGGGTCGAGACTGGCGAAAGTGCCAAGGCCGGGTCCCAGCAGCCGCCGGCGGCGGGGCGTCCGGCCTCCGGTGCCAAGGGCGCTACCACGCCGGCGAGTCAGACGGGGCCGCGGGTGCCGAACGAGCTGGGGCGTATCCCGATCGTTGAATGGCACCAGGTGGTGGAAAAGGACGGTACCTACAAGGTGTCGCGCGAGCGGTTCCAGGCGGAGCTCACGGAATTGCACCGTCGCGGCTACGTGCCGGTGAACCTCAGCGAGATTCTCGACAAGACCTTCAACGTACCGGCGGGCAAGACCCCGGTGCTGTTCACCTTCGACGACGCGTCACCCAGCCAGTTCCGCTACATCGAGCGAAACGGGCAGCTGGTGGTCGACCCCACGAGTGCCGTGGGCATTCTGCTCGATTTCATCAAGACGCACCCCGATTGGAAGGCCAAGGGGCTGTTCTGCATGCTCCCGGCCGCCGAGGCCGGCCATGCCTTCTTCGGTGAGAAAGGCATTCAGGGGCAGAAGAGTGAGTGGCGCCACAAGAAGGTGCAGTTCCTGCACGCCCAGGGGTTCGAGCTGTGCAATCACACGTTGTGGCATGCGAAGCTGAGCAAATACAGCGACGCAGTGGTGCAGGAGCAACTCGCACGCGGCGTGATGGCCATCGACAGCGCCGTCCCCGGCTACAAGGTGCGTGGCATGGCGCTACCGTACGGCCTCTGGCCGAAGAACCGCACACTGACGCTGAACGGCTCGTGGTTCGACAAGAAGTCGAAGCGCACCGTGTCGTATGCTCATGAGGCCGTGTTCGAGGTGGCCGGTGGGCCGGCGCGCAGCCCGTACGACCCGCAGTTCAATCCAAAGGCGCTGCCGCGTGTACCACTGCAGGGCGGCACAAACCTGACCACCACGCTCAACGAGATGGACAAACCGGGCGGCAAGTGGGCCCGGTTTGTCAGCGACGGCAATCCGAAGACGATCGCGCGGTAATTCGCGCGATCGGTCGCGATTCAACCGGCGCGCATCTTCTCGCAGTCGTCCCAGCGGTCGACGGCACGACGCAGATGCGGGATGACGATGCTGCCGCCGACGATGAGGCCGATGCTCATGGTTTCGAAGACTTCGTCGCGCGTGACCCCTTCTTCGGCGCAGCGCACAATGTGGTAGGTGATGCAGTCATCGCAGCGCAGCACGAGCGAGGCGACGAGGCCGAGCAGCTCCTTGGTTTTCACGTCGAGGGCTCCGCTTTCGTAGGCGCGGCCATCGAGGTTGAAGAACCGATTCATGACGAGGTTGTTCTCGCCGAGGATGCGCGTGTTCATGCGCTCGCGGAACTGGCGGAACTCAGCGAGCGCGTCGCTTTCAACGGGGGCGGCGTGATCGTGCGGCGGGCCGCCGGCGGTGGCTTCGGTCATCAGAACTGGTAGTTGCGCAGGGTGTTGAGCGCGGTTTCGAGAGCCGCGCGCTGCTGAGCGGTGGGAGAGTTGTTCCACAGCTCTTCGTAGGCGCCGATGGCGAGTTCCAGCGCTTCGCGATCGTGTTCGGCGGCGGCGAGCGATGCGGCGTTGTCGGCCAGCGCCGCCTTGGCGAGCATGTCGTCGGGGAAGCGTTGGGTCACCTGCAGCCAGCGGATGGTGCGGTCGCGCTGATTGCCTTCGGTGAGCGCCCACATATGCCAGGCGCCGCGGTTGTCGGGGTCGGCCGCCAGCGCGCGCGACGCGATGTCGCCAACCACTTCGGGACCGCGCCCCGACAGCCAGTAGGCGTTGGCGAGAATGACGAGGGCCCGCGCGTTGGTGGGCTGGTGATCGACCACCCGTTCATATAGGGGGCCGGCCACTTCGGGCATATGGAGCCACGGTTCGGCAGCGGCCACCAGCGCGTCCGGGGTAGCCCCGTCGCGGAGGTGATGGAGCCGTTCCATAAGGGCCCCCACATTGCCGGAGGCTTCGTAGGCACTCACGGCGTCGGCGAGCGCCGCGGGAAGGTCGAGAAGAGGAGCGATCATGCACGGAAGCTAGAAAGGGGCGGAATGGGTGGGTATTTCCACCTCCCGATACAACTCCGTATCGCCCCAAAGGGTTGCGCGATGGCGCCTGTCTCGTAATACTCACAGGAACTCGAGGGACTTCCCGACGCTGTAGCGCCCAGCATTACCATGGGCCTCGGCTGATGGCTGGCTAGCCGCGCTGAGTAGTGGAGCCGATTGTGTATGCTCCGATCAGCAGCCCTTTCGAGAGACCGGGGGTACATCCTCCGTGCGTTCCCCCCAAGCGGTACCGGAGTCGTCGGGCGTCCTACGCCTCGCGTCGCCGGGCGTGTGACGGCACCACATCCGTCCCCCAGTAGCCCGCACCATTCTGCGCTTCCGCGCTGTACGAGCCCATTGCCCGGGTTTGTTCTCCAGGCCCTCTCCAACGTCGCCCGTAGCGACGCTGGACGAGCCGTGCTCCGTTCGATCGAACGAGAGCCTTCAGTACCACTCGCAGTAGTCGAATGACCGAACCGAAACGTCCAGCCCGCCGTCCGCGTACGCGGACGACCCCCGAGATTGCTGGGGACGACAATCCTTACCTCGACGCGCCGAAGCCGCGCGCGAAGAGCACCCCGAAGGCCGCCGCCGCGCCCGACGCGCCGGCACCGGTGGGTGACGACGCCAAGCCGAAGCGCCCACGGGCGCCGCGGCGCAAAGCTGAGGTCGAAGGCACACCGGCGGCCGCTGAGGCGCCTCGCGCCGAGGCCCCACGCCAGGAGCCCCCGCGCACGGAAGCCCCGCGCGAAGACGCGGCCCGCAACGAGGCGCCACGCCGTGGACGACGCCCCCGCGCTGAAAGCGCCCCGGTGTCCGAATCGCGCCCTGAGACGCGCCCCGAGCCACGCTCGGAGCCCCGGCCGGAACCGCGGCAGGACGCGCCGGCGCCTGAGTATCGTCCGGAGCGGTATCAGCCGCCGGTATACGACCCGGCCGAACGTGTCACCAACGAACGGCGCGAAAGCGAAAACCTGTACGACCGCGCCTTCAACCGGACCGATGGCCCGGAACGCACGGATCGTCCGGAGCGCCCCGATCGACCCGAGCGCCCGTTCGACAACCGCCGGGAGCGTGGTGGCCGTCGTCGCGGCCGCAATCGCAACCGTGATCGCGGTGAACGGCAGGGTGGCCTGCCGCCGGGTGAGCGCCCCGATCGCCCAGAGCGATTCGAGCGCCCAGACCGTCCGGAGCGCCCCGACCGTCCCGAGCGTCCGGCACCCGAGGCCGGTGGCGATCGCAACGACCGTTTCGACGGTGGTGACAACTTCCGCCGCAATGGACGCCGCGGCCGGAATCGCTTCCGTCGTGGCGGCGGCGGCGGTGGCGGCGGTGTTTCGCCGGTCGAGAGCGGGTTCGATCGTGCGCCGCAAACCCCGGTGGCCGTAGAAGGCACCATGGCCGGCTGGTTCGACGCCTCGCGTGATGGTGGCTTCCTGCGTCGCAGTGTGAACAGCTACCTGCCCGATCCGGCCGACCCCTTCATTCCGCCCGCGCTAGTGCGCCTGCATCAGCTGCGTCGTGGCGACAAGCTCGACGTGACGTACGGCCGCGATCATCGCGGACGCTATGTGGTGGTAGAGGTCCAGCAGCTCAACGACGGGTCGCCGGTGGTGCTCGAAAAGCGCCCCGACTTCAATACCCTGGTGGCGAGCTACCCCGACCGGAAGCTGACCCTCGAGACGGGACGGCCGGCCAAGAGTGGTCCGGAAGTCACGCGGCGTGCCATCGACCTCATTGCGCCCATCGGGTACGGCCAGCGCGCGCTCATCGTGGCGCCAGCGCGTGCCGGCAAGACCACGTTGCTGCAGGCCATCGTGGAAGGCGTGGCCGTCAATCATCCGCAGGCCGAGCTGCTTGTATTGCTCGTGGACGAGCGCCCCGAGGAAGTGAGTGAGATGGTCACCTGGGGATACGGCGAAGTCGTGGCGTCCAGCTTCGACATGCCGCCCAAGCGCCATACCGAAGTGGCGGAGATGACACTCGAGCGGGCCCGTCGCCTCGTGGAGATGGGCAAGGACGTAGTCATCGTGCTCGACTCCATCACCCGCATGGCGCGCGCGCACAACACGGTCGATCGCGGCACCGGGCGCACCATGTCGGGCGGCCTCGATGCCACCGCCATGCAGAAGCCCAAGGCGTTCTTCGGCTCGGCACGCATGATCGCCAAGGAACACGGCGGCGGCTCGCTCACCATCATCGCCACGGCGCTGGTGGAAACGGGCTCGCGCATGGACGACATCATCTTCGAAGAGTTCAAGGGCACCGGCAACTGCGAGATCAAGCTCGATCGCTCGCTCGCCGACCGCCGCATCTTCCCGGCTTTCGACATCGCGGTCAGCGGGACGCGGCGCGAAGAGAAGCTGTTCCGCCCCGACCAGCTCGATAAAGTGCACCTGCTGCGGCGGGGACTCGCGCAGCTGCCGCCGCAGGCCGGTATGGAGTGGCTCATCAAGCGAATCGCCGCCACCAGCAACAACGATTCACTGCTCGACGGACTCTAAGTTCGAGCAGCGGGTGCCACGCAGGCACCATGTCAGTACGGGAAACGGGGCTCAGGTTGTCACACCTGGGCCCCGTTTTGCGTCTTGTCACGCACCTGCCGTGACGATCGTGCCGGGAGAGTGACGGTACCTTCCAATTTCTAAAGTGCCGTCGGGTTTGCCCCGATACCCCCAGAGGTGCGTGGTGGGCGACGAAGTCCACGCGCGATCGAACGGTAGTTCCTCTGGCACTCTCCCATGTTTCGTACTTTGTCCTTGCGGGCCAAAATTTTGGCCCTCCCCGTTGTTGCCGCCGTGGGCTTCCTCGCGACACTTGGCACCACGGTGGTGCTTGGCCGTCGTGCGCAGGCCGAACTGACCGGCATTCGCACCGGGCATTCCCCCGCACTCGAATTGACGCGCTCGCAGGTGGTGGTGCTCGAGAGCTACCAGCGCGCGCTGCGTGATGCCGTTGGAGCCAGCGACACTGCGGCCATCACCCAGGCCGACACACTCGTCAAGATGTTCGCCGCCAAGAGCGACTCGCTGGCCAAGAACAGCACGGTCGACCCGGCCGCAGCGAAGGCCACGCTGGCCGCCTTCACGGCGTACACCGAACAGGCGCGCACCACGAGCCAGGGCATGATCACCGGCACCATGGAAGATCTCATGGGCGGCATGACCGGCGTGAAGGAGAAGTACGCCACGCTGTCGAAGCAGCTCACCGAGCAGGTGACCGAGCGTGAGAAGGCCATTGCGGCGGCGTTCGCCAGTGCCGACTCGCTGCAGAGCACCACGCAGCTGGTCACCACCGGGGTACTGGTGCTGTCGTTGGCTGCCCTCGGCGTGTTGGCGTGGGGCACCCTCGGCAACATCATCGGCGCCATGGAGACGCTGTCGAGCACCGGCCGCGACATCGCGCGCGGCAAGCTCGACGTGCAGGTGAACATCGATTCCAAGGACGAAGTGGGCGAGTTGGCCGAGGCGTTCCGGGGCATGATCGCCTACATCGGCGGCGTGGCTCACGCCGCTGATCGTCTGGCCAACGGCGATCTGAGTGCGCAGGTGGAAGTGCGCAGCGAGCACGACGTGCTCTCGCGCAGTATCAACGGCGCGACGGACACGCTGCAGCACATGACGGGAGAAATCGTGTCGGTGATCGAGGCCGCGAAGCACGGCGACTTGTCGAAGCGTGGCGATGGCTCGCGCTTCCAGGGTGCCTATGCCGAACTGATCACGGGCGCCAATGCGATGTTGGACGCGGTGGTTGAGCCGATCACGGAAGCGAAGGACGTGCTGGCGCGCGTTGCGGCAAAGGATCTCACGGCTCGTGTGGAAGGCTCGTATGTCGGCGAACACGCCGCCATCAAGGAGTCGCTCAACACGGCGCTCGAAAACATCGCCGAAGTGTTCGCCTCGCTCACCATGGCCATCGGTCAGGTGAACTCGGCGGCGCGCGAAATCGGCGACGGCAGCCAGGAGCTGGCGAGTGGTGCCGCCGATCAGGCCGGTGCCATCGATCAGGTGTCGAACCGCATCGGTGTCGTGGATGAACGCACGAAGGCCAATGCCGCCGACGCGGCTGAAGCTCGCGCGGCCATGGACAAGGCCACGCAAACGACCGAGCAGGGTGTGGAGCGCATGACCGCGCTCGCCGAAGCGGTGGCCGAGATCAAGAAGTCGGCCGACTCGACGGCCAAGATCGTGAAGACGATCGACGAGATCGCGTTCCAGACCAACCTGCTGGCGCTCAACGCGGCCGTGGAAGCGGCGCGTGCCGGCGACGCCGGTAAGGGCTTCGCGGTGGTGGCCGACGAGGTGCGCAGCCTGGCCATTCGCGCCTCGGAGGCGTCGCGCAACACCGCCACGCTCATCGAGGAGTCGGTGGCAAAGGCGGAAACGGGCGTGCAGCTCAACGAGAGCGTGAAGCGTCGTCTCGAAGAGATCCGCACTGGCGTGCAGCGTGCCGCGGCGATCATGACCAACATCGCCGAAGGTGCCGTCGAGCAGGAGAAGGAACTCGCCGAGGTTACGTCGGCGATGTCGCAGATCAGCGGCCTCACGCAGCGCACGGCGGCCAACGCCGAAGAGTCGGCGAGCGAGGCAGCCGAGTTGTCGGCACAGGCGTCGGAAATGCAGGAGCTGGCCTCGCAGTTCGACGTGGGTGATCGGGCGCCGCAGGCGACCGTACAAACGCACACCAGTGCGGCCTCACGTCGCTCGGCGGCAGCGGCTGCCCCGGCGCGCAGTCGCAGCACCGCGAGCAAGGCCCGACCGTCTGCTGCGCCGCGCTACGCGACGGTAGTAGCCGGCGCCAAGGACAGCGGCGATGTGTTCCCCTCGAGTGCAGCCGCACTCATTCCGTTCGACGACGAACCGTCGGACGACATTCTGGGCTCGTTCTGAGCCTCGGACAGGGCGCCACACGGATGTGGCGCCCGATGTACCACTCCCCAAGGAAGACCTTACCAATGCACAACACGCTCAAGCGTGCGGCGGCCCTTGCGCTCACCCTCACGCCGATGGTTGTGCAGGCCCAGGACGACAAGCTCTCCATTCACGGCGCCGCGAGTCTCGCGTATGCCAAGTCCGATATGCTGCCGATCAACGGCGCCACCAAGGACGGCACGTCGGACTATCGCATCATCGCGCTGCAGTTCGGCTACAAGATTTCGGACAAGGATCGCGTGGTCACGCAGTTGCTGCACCGCAAGATCGGCAGCAGCCCGCTCAACGCCATCACGCCGGCCATCGATCCGGTGTGGGCGTTCTACGAGCACCGCTTCGACAACGGGTTCGTGACCAAGGTTGGACGCAACCCGCTGCCGCGCGGCATCTTCAACGAAGTGCGCTACATCGGCACGCTGCTCCCGTTGTTCCGCGTTGGCAACGCTGTGTATGGCGAGACGCTCGAGTACGTGGACGGCGTGGTCGTGCGCAAGCCGTTCGATCTCGGCAGCGGCTGGAAGCTCGATGTGTCGGGTTTTGCTGGCGGGTACGACATCAAGGCGCAGATTCCCACGAGCAGCGGCATCTCGGTCATCAACTCTCGCAACGAAAACACGATCGGCAGCCAGGTGTGGCTCAACACGCCAATCGAGGGCGTGCGAGCTGGCGTGTTCTACAACAACTACCAGGGCACGCCGAGCGCGTCGCTGCCTGCTGCGCAGCGCCAGAAGCGCACCACCACGCTCATGTACTCGGCGGAAGCCGCGTTCACCAAGGCGTTTGCGCGAGCGGAACTGACGACGTTCAAGCAGGAGCAGGCGCCGAACTTCGTGGACTTCATGTCGTACTACGTGCAGGCCGGTGTGAACCCGACCGAGAAGATCACGCTGGTGGCCGAGTACAACGACGGCCGCAACATTGTGCGCTTTTCCGGCACGCAGATCCCCGATCTCTCGCTGCCGTTGAACGAAGACCTTGCCCTCGGTGTGGCGTACAAGCCGAGCACGCAGGTGTCGTTCAAGCTCGAGGGCCACAAGTCTGAGGGGTACTCATTCGACCGCCCGGTGCCGTCGGTGATTCCGCCCACGGGACTGCCGCTGGTGGCCAAGCTCGCGCCGGCTTCGAAGACGTACTATCTGCTGGCCTCCGTGGCCTTCAGCTTCTGAGGATCGATACCATGAAAATCATCAGCAAGCTGTTCGTCTCGGCAAGTCTCGCATTGGTGGCGATGGCTTCGCCGGCCCTCGCGCAGGACTTCAAAGTGATCGTGAACAGCGCCAACAGCACGACGGAGCTTCCGTCGGACGTCGCGGCCAAGCTGTTCCTCAAGCAAACCACCAAGTTCCCCAACGGCACGCCGGCGCAACCGGTGGATCTGGCCAAGGGCAGTGCGGTGCGTGCGGCCTTCACCAAGTCGGTGTTGGGTCGTGCCGTGGCCGCCGTGGAGAGCTACTGGCAACAGCAGATCTTCTCGGGCAAGGATGTTCCGCCGGCCGCCAAGCCGAGCGACGACGAGGTGATTGCCTTCGTGAAGGCCAATCCAGGTGCAATCGGTTATGTGAGTGCCGGAGCCGGGACGGGCGGCGTGAAGGTCATCGATGTGAAGTAACGTCGACCGTCAACAGAAAGCGGCGCGCGTCCCTCGGACGCGCGCCGCTTTTTTGTTGACAATGCAGGGCGCTGCAGTCAGGACGCTGGGCGCTGAGCCTCGTCGGCGTGAAGCTTCCCGAACTGTTCGTAGAGCATGGCCGCGGCGCGGATACCGAGTCGGTAGTTCTCGTCGCTGATCCACTCGTCGGGGGCGTGCGCATTTTCGCCTGGCAACCCGAACCCCATGAGCAGCACCGGTGCGCCAAGAATGCGTTCGAAGTCGCCGACCACGGGAATACTGCCACCTTCGCCGGTGATGACTGGCTCGCGACCAAACGCCGCAGCCAAAGCGGCCTTGCCGGCATCGATGATGGGGCCCTGCAAGTCGGCGCGCCACGGCTTGCCACCGTGCAGATGTTCAACGGTAACGGTGACACCAGCGGGCGCCACGCGCTCCACATGCTGCTGAACAAGATCGGCGATGCGCTGCGGCTCCTGATCGGGCACGAGGCGAAAGCTGACCTTGGCCATGCTCACGGCGGGCAGCACGGTTTTCGCGCCTTCGCCGGTGTAGCCGCTGAGCAGACCATTGACCTCGCACGTCGGTCGCGTCCAGAGGCGTTCAAGCGTCGTGTAGCCAGGTTCGCCACCAAGCGCCGACACGCCCACCTCGTGCATGAGCGTATCGTCGCTGAACGGCAATTCCCGCATCTGCGCGCGCACGTGATCGGGGAACGGCCGCACGTCGTCGTAGAACCCGGGAATGGCAATGCGCCCGGTATCGTCGTGCATGGTGGCGAGAATGCGAGCGAGCGCCATGGCCGGATTGACCACTGCGCCGCCATACATCCCGCTGTGCAGATCGCCGTTGGCGCCGCGCACGGTGATTTCGAGATACGCCATGCCGCGCAAGCTTGAGAGAATGCTGGGAATGCCGGGAGCGAACATGGTGCTGTCGCTGATCACTACGGCATCGCAGGCCAGTCGCTGCTTCTCGCGTTCGAGGAACGCTTCGAGGTTGACGCTGCCTACCTCCTCTTCGCCTTCCGCGAGCACGATCACGTTCACGGGCAATGTTCCGCGCGTTGCCAGATGTGCTTCGAGCGCCTTGATGTGCAGATACAGCTGCCCCTTATCATCCACAGAGCCGCGCGCATAAATGCGTCCGTCGCGCAGTTCCGGCTCGAACGGCGGCGATGTCCAGAGTTCGAGCGGCTCTGCAGGCTGCACGTCGTAGTGACCATAGATAAGCAGTGTCGGCGCCCCGGCCGGGGCCTGGCGCCATTCGCCTACCACAATGGGATGACCCGCCGTGGGTTCGATGCTGGTCACGAACCCAATGCGGGCGAGTTCATCGGCTACAAACTGCGCCGCTCGCGCACAATCGGGTTTGTGCTCCGAACGGGCGGACACGGACGGAATGCGGAGAAACGCGAACAGTTCGTCGCGGGCCTGTGCATCATGGGCATCGCAATGCCGAGCAAGGTCGGCGGGAATGACCGGGGTGGGAGTCATGTGGGGAGTGGGGGATTGTCAGCCGCGTGTGCGGCCGAAACTGAGTCCGAGCATGGTTGCTCCGAAGCCGAGCACAAGACTGAGCAACACATATACCGCAGCGCGCCCTGCCCGCCCTTGTTGCACCAGCGTGATCGTTTCCGCCGAGAAGGTGGAGAAGGTGGTGAACCCTCCGCACAACCCGGTGGTGAGGGCGAGCCGCAGGACAGGGTCGTGGTCGGGCGTGGCGAACAGACGGGCGAAGAGGCCGATGAGGAAGGCTCCCACCACGTTCACCACCAGCGTTGCGTACGGGAACGCGGTGGTAGTGGCCGTCATGGCGACGGTCACGAGATAGCGGGCAACCGAGCCCACGGCGCCGCCGCCGGCCACGGCCAACACGGTAACGACGGAGAAGGCGCTGTTCATTCCGAGCTCATCGGACTGCGCCGCGGTTCATGGCACACTCGGGTGTGTGGGGCTCACGCGCGGCACGTCGCGCGCAATACGGTACAGCCAGAGTCGTCGTGTTGTCACTTCCCTTCCCTGCCGCTGCAGCGACACGAGCGCACCCTGCTTGGTTTCCTTGAACCACCCACCGACGACGCGAGCGAGCGAATCGCCTTTGGCGTCGGCGTCGAAGGCCACCACGAGTCCGTCGCCGGGGCGCACCTTCTGCCACGCGTTGGGCCACACGTCGTAGTGGTTGGTACGGCCGCCGAGGTTGAGCGAAAAGACGGTGGGCTGGTCGGGCAGATGGAACGCCAGCTCCGAGGCATCCTGATAGCGATCGGCGGCAACCCACCGATCGACAGTCCCATCGAGGAAAACATCCTGTCGGGCGGCTTGCACCGCTTCGGCCAGTGTCGTCCATCCGTGCGCGCGAGCAATGGGATCCTGCCGAGGCTTGAGCGGCAGCACCGGCATAGCCGCCTGCACCGTCACGACGGCCAGCAGGAATCCGGCCAGCCAAAGACCGCGTCGCCACCAAACGCCGCGCATGACCGGCCACGTACTGGTAGCCAGCAACATCATGGCGCCGGGATAGATCATGGCCGGCCAATTCGCTTCGACCGGACGTCGCCAGGCGCTGATGGCGAAGAAGCCCAACGGCGCCACCGCGACAACCGCGAGGGCGAAGCGACGCACCGACAGATCGGTGGGCAACGCGGCGTGCCGATCGCGCCATCCGTCACGCAGCGCGACAAACACCACCATCGCCAACAGGCCGAAGAGAATGGGGGAGGCGAGCCCCGCCTGCCCGCCGAGCATTTCGAGCTCGCGTGACAGCGGGTTGCCGCGCGTGGCGGCGTTGAACCCGTGGCCCAGCTGGAATCGGAACGAGACCCAGTTGTTGAACATGTTCCACGCCACCACCGGCGCGAACAGCGCGAGGGCAATGGCGCTGGCCACCCACGGCCCGGCATCGAGAAAGCGCTTGCGCAGGGCCGGATGCACCACGCAGGCAATCACGAGCCCCATTGGCAGCAGGACGGCCGTGTATTTGGCCACGAAGGCGCCACCGAGGGCGACACCGGCCACTACCCACCAGGCGAAGCTGGCCAGTGAACGGACGGGCGCCGCGAGCGCCCGCTCGACCGCCAGCAGGGCCAGCATGGCGGTGGCGAAGAGCGCCGCGTCGGGGGTGGCCAGCACGAGCCCGAGCGTCGCAATGGGGAGCACGGTCATGAGCATGGCGGCACGACGCGCCGCCAACGTACCGGCCTCGCCGCGCCCGGCCAACTGCCAGGCGCAGACGACCGCGGCCATGTGCGTGATGAGGGCGGCGATGGCGGGCCCGGCACGCACACCGGCGTGTGTATCGCCAAGCAAACCCACACCGACACTGATCAGCAGCGCGATGCCGGGCGGGTGATCGAAGTAGCCCGACTCGAGGCGGCGGGACCATTCCCAGTAGTAGGTCTCGTCGGGAAGCAGCGGGACGAAGGCGGAGAGCAGCGCGCGCAACAGCGCCGCGCCCACAATCCAGGCGGCGATCAGCAGCCACCGGGTCGTGGCTTCCCTCGAACGGGAAACGGGGATCGTGGCGGAGTCAGCGGGGTTCGACATCGGTATATCGAAAGTTGACCGGTCCACTCGGCTCTGGCTACGGTTGCGGGAGAGTCGACCGTGACCGAACCGGGCCGTTGTGACCGCTTGCCGCACCGTGAAAGTTGGCTCAGGTTGCAGTGACGGAGGATTGGCCGGTTGTGCCCACCACGTGACGGTTACGGCTGCTGGTGACCGGGCGTCATTCTGTGGTATCCCCCCCGGCGCGCGCCTTCCGGCGCGGCCGCTCTCCACTCTTTGTTTCCAGGACGGACCTGCATGCGGGTCGCAGACCGAATTGTGTCATTCTCGCGAGTTCAGAGTGCCCGCCGCGTGGGCACCGCGTTACTGCTGATCGCCTTGGGCGGAACGGTGGGCTGCGACGGCTTGAAGCCGCCTACCGCCTGCTCCGTGACGGTGGCTCCCGCCACGCTGACGCTGCCGGTGAACGCGGCCTCCACCATCGTGGGCACGGCCTTCAACTGCGACGGCAACACCATCCGCAACAAGCGGGTGTCGTTCTCGTCGAGCAACTCGGCCGTCGCCACCGTGACCGCCGAGGGGAACGTGCTGGCCGTGGCCGTGGGTACGGCCACGATCTCGGCGACCGCCGATGGCAAGAGCGCCTCGGTGCCGGTCACCGTAACGCCCGAGCAGGCGGCCACGGTCACGATCAGCCCGAGCACTGTTACGCTGCGTCGCACGAACACGCGGCAGTTCACGGCCGTGGCGCGCAACTCGCAGAATGTGGTCATCAGTGGGCGCACCTTCCGGTGGGCCTCGAGCAATTCCGCCATCGCGTCGGTCGACCAGAACGGCACGGTTACCGCCCTCGCGCCGGGTAACGTGATCGTCAGCGCCGAGTCTGATCAGACGACCGGTACGGCCAACGTCATCGTGACGGAAATCCCCATCGGGAGCTGCTCGCTCAATCCGACGAACGCCAAGATCACGGTGAGTCAGCAGACGCAGCCGGCAGTCACGTTGCGCGACACGGCCACGAATGTGTTGTCGAACACCGGCCGGCCGATTGCGTGGACGAGCGACAACGAAGTGGCGGCCACGGTGAGCAACACCGGGCTCGTGACGGGTCGGCGCGCCGGCACCTCGCGCATTACGGCGTCGTCGGTGGAGTATCCGAGCGTCACCTGTCAGTCCACCATCGAAGTGGTCGATGCACGCATCGTGACGGCGCGCATCACGCCCACCAGTGGTTCGCTGCGCCTTGGCATTCCGCGGCAGTTCTCGTCGGTGCTCACCGACTCGGTGGGCGGCTCCATCCCGGCAGGTCGTGTGGTGAACTGGACGAGCGCCACGCCGACCATCGCCACGGTGAACTCGACGGGTCTCGTGACGGCGTTGGCGTTGGGCACGGCGAAGATCGCCATCAACGCCGAGGGGGCGGTGGACACGCTCACCATGCAGGTCACCAGGGTGCCGGTGAACACGGTGCAGCTGTCGCCGAGCTCGAACGTGGTGGTACAGGGCGGTACGGTACAGCTCACGGCCACGGTGGAAGATTCTACGGGGACGACGGTCACCGACCGTACGCTCGAGTGGACGAGCAGCGATCCGAATCGGGCCACGGTGTCGGGCACGGGGCTCGTCACCACGCTCGCTCCGGGCCAGGTGACCATCACGGCGCGCACCGAGAATCGGTCGGGTACGGCCTCGGTGACCATTCAGCAGACGCCTGCCGACAGTGTCGCGGCGGCCGACCAGAGCTTCCCGCTCAATACGAACCCAAAGCAGATCTCCTTCCGCGTGCTCGATTCGCAGGGGAATGATCTCTTCAACCGGTCGTTGTCGCTGCAGACGAGCAACGGTGCGATCACGGGCAGTGTGAACGCGTCGACTCAGATCATTTCGGTGAGCGCGAACGCCGTGGGTACCACGACGTTCACCCTGCGGGCCCTGAACGCGGCCGGCCAGCCGGAAGGCAAGACCACGCGTATCACGGTTACCATCACCGCCGCCACGGTTGGCCTGAAGCGCACGCCCTGAGCTCAGGCGCCGTACCCGTGGCCGGCTTGGTAAGGGGCCACGGATAACAACTGATGGCACGGACACGACACGGATACCGCCGCGCATGCGGGCAGATCCGTGTCGTTTCCGTTTCATCGGTTTGAGTCGGTGCGCCCCGGCGGTAGACTTGAGACGTCGGTGTTTTGCACCGAGTCACGCACCCCTTCGGAGCTCTTGCATGAGTTCGTCCTCCGCTACGGCAAGCAAGCCGTCGTTCCTGCGCGATCTGTTCGCCGGTGACATCAACGAGTCGCTGCTGTTCCCGTACCCCGCGACACTCGATGCCCGGGATGCGGAGGAAGCGCGCACGGTGCACCGCCTCGTCGATGCCGTCAACGAGATGGTGGCCTCGGGGCTCATCGACTCGCGCCGCTTCGACGAGCAGGAAGGGATCGATGAAGCCGTGATCGAGGCGTTCGCGAAGACGGGCCTGCTCGCCCTCACCATCCCCAAGGCGTACGGTGGTCTTGGCCTTTCGGCGAGTGCCTACGCGCGCGTGTTCGGCGCCGTAGCCAGCATCGACGCGTCGCTGGGCGTGCTCATCGGCGTGCACTGCGGTCTCGGCAGCAAGGCCATCGTGCTGGCCGGCAACGAGGCGCAGAAGGCGCGCTATCTGCCCGGGCTCGCGCGCGGAGAAACGCTGGCCGCCTACGCGCTCACGGAACCGGAAACGGGGTCGGATGCGCAGCATATCGTGACCCGCGCCGAACGCAGCGCCGACAACACGGGCTGGGTACTCAACGGCCGCAAGCACTGGATTGGCAACGGGCAGCGTGCCGGCGTGCTCGCCACCTTCGTACAAACGCCCGTGGTGCGCCACGGCGAGACAGTGTGGCGCCCCACGGCGTTCATCATTCGCCCGGATATGCCGGGGTTTCGTCGCGACGGCACCATCAAGAAGCTCGGCATCCGCGGGTCAACGCAGGCCGAGTTGGTGTTCGAAAACATGTTCGTGCCCGACGACCACGTGCTGGGCGAAGTCGGCAAGGGGTTCCGCGTAGCAGTGAACGCACTGAACGCTGGGCGGCTGTCGCTGGCTTCAGGGTGCACATCGGCGTGCAAGAAGCTGTTGGGAGAGTTCACCCGCTACGCCGAGGCTCGTACGCAATTCGGTGGCCCGCTGGCGAGTTTCGAAATCACGCAGCGCAAGATCGCCACCATGGCCAGCGAGACGTATGCGGCCGATGCCATGGTTGGTGCTCTCGCGGCCGCGCTCGACAGCGATGGCGTGGACGCCGCGCTCGAAGCGGCTTGCGCCAAGATCTTCGCGAGCGAACTGGTTTGGCGCAGCTCCGACGAACTGGTGCAGCTGGCCGGCGGGCGTGGGTTCGTAAAGCCTTGGCCGTACGAACGCTATCTCCGGGATGCGCGCATCAACCGCATCTTCGAAGGCGCCAACGAAATTCTGCGGCTGTTCGTGGGGCTCAACGGTGTGCAGGGCCCCGCCGAAGAGCTGAAGGAGATTGCCGGCGCGTTGCACAGCCCCATGAAGAACTGGGTGCTCGTGTCCAGCTTTGCCGCCGACCGCGTGGCCAGTGCATTCGGGAAACGTGATCGGTTCGCGAAGGTGCTGCATGCAGAACTCAAGGGCCACGCCACGTACGTGGAGAAGCACGTGGCGGAGCTTGCCAAGGCTACGCAACAGGCCATCACCACGCACCGCAAGGAGATTCTGCAGCGACAACTGGTGGTGGAGCGCCTGGCCGACATGGCCATCGAGTTGTACGCGCGCGCCACGACGATCGCGCGGACTCAGAAGCTCATCGAAGAGCGGGGCGCGGACGCGTGCGCCCGCGAGATCGCGCTCACGGGGCTGTTCTGCCTGCAGAGCGGCCGTCGGTTCCGCGCGCTACGGAATGAGCTCGACGGCGACGTGGGCGAACAGATTGACGACCTGCGGCGCCGCATCGCGCAGACGGTGCGCGACGAACACGGCTACATGTCGAGCGATGCCGTGATGGATGTTGCCGTGCCGCCGCTGCCGTCGTGGAGTCTCAACCGAGACGAACAGCAGGCGGCGATGGACCGCCGTGAGCCGCGCGCTTAGGCGTCGGTTTTCAGCAGGCCGAGCTTGAGCGCGAACTTCACGTAGTCGGTGCGGTGCGTGAGTCCGAGCTTCTCGCCAATACGCTGCTTGTAGGTATCGACGGTTTTGGGCGAGATGGTCAGATGCTCGCCGATTTCCGGCGCCGTGTACCCCTCGGCCACCATGCGCAGCACGACCTGTTCGCGGTCGGTGAGCTTTTCGAAGCGGGTACGTTCTTCGGCGTTGCCATCGCGCTTTGCCAACCCGCGGGCGAGGGCGCGGGCCGCCGTGGGCTGCACGTACACATCACCAGCGGCCACGGTGCGTACCGCGTCGACCAGCTCGCGATCGGCTACCGACTTGAGCAGGTATCCGCCCGCACCAGCTTCCAGCAGCGCGACGAGATGCTCGTCTTCGGTGTGCATGGTGAGCACCAGGACGCGGCGTGTGGCCGGCTCGTCGGGGCTTTGCACCCGCGTGGCGTTCGCCTTCTGCAGTTCGCGGGTGGCTGTCAGGCCATCCATGTCGGGCATGGAGAGATCCATGACGATGACATGGGGGTTGAGGCGTTCGGCAAGCACGAGAGCATCCTTGCCACTGCCTCCCTCGCCAACAACCGCAATGTCCTTGGCGGTGGATAGCACGGCTTTCAAACCGGAGCGGACGATCTGGTGATCGTCGACGAGGACGACGCGAATCAAGTCAGGGCGCATGAGCGGCAAATTACGGTACGGACCGGAGTTCCGGAAAGGGTCGACCGTGGATCACACCATTCAGGAGTGCCCTTCATCGAACACGGTTTCGCCGCGTTTGAACACCCGAAAGAGGAACACGAAGCTGGGGAGCAGGATGACCGTGCCGGCGCCAAGAGCCCCCAGAATGAACTGCAGCGTGATGCGGGGCGCCGCCAGCGAGGTGATGGTGCGGTCGGGGGGGAGCAGCCAAGGGAATTGGGTCCACGCCCATCCCCAGAGGATGAAACTGGCCTGGGCAGCAGCAGCAAGCCGGGCGATCTGGAAGCGTCGGGAGGAAAGCGCCCACAGCGAGGTCGCGGCTGCGAGAGCGGTGACGGCGTGCATGACCAGGGCCGTACCGCCACGTGTGAGCCCGTCGAAAAGCAGCCGATGCTCGACGCGGGCCACCAGGAGCGTGGCGGCGGCAGTGATCAGCAGGGCCAGTTGCGACTGCTGGGCGCGGCGCCGGAACACCTCGCGCAGCGGCCCCTCGGGCGCCTCCACGGTGAGGTAGCTCGCCGCCAGAAACGCGAACAGCAACAGCGTGAGTACGCCGACGGCCCACGGAAACAGCGACGAGAACCAGGGCTGCACGAACCGTTCGGCAAACGTGAGCGCCGCTGCTTCCTGCGGCGTGCGCATGGGCACCCCGCCGCTCGCTACCGTGCCCAGGCAGACCCCCAGAATGATGGGCGTCAACAGGCTGGCAATGGAAAACACGCGGCCCCAGCGCCGCTGCACGGCGTCCTGCTTGCTGTCGTAAGTGCGGAACGTGAACGCCGAGCCTCGAAGGACCACCCCCACCAGCATGATGGTGATGGGCACGTGCAACTCGGTGGCCAGATGCGCGAACGCTTTGGGGAAGCACGAGAAGAGCAGCACCACCACGAGGATGAGCCACACGTGGTTGGCTTCCCAGATCGGCCCAATTGCTTCAGCGATGAGGGCTCGCTGCTCGTCGCGCTTGCTGCCGCGGGCAAAGAAGTCCCACACACCTCCCCCGAAGTCGGCGCCCCCCAACAGAACGTAGGCGTTGAGCGACAGCACCATGACCCCCGCCACGATGTGCGGGAGGGTCCAGGTGAGTTCGGTGGGTGCCGTCACGGCTTGGGGGTGGGAAAGGCGCCCGTGGTGCGCGACGGCAGCGGCAGTTCGCTGGTTACCCCCAGTGGGACTGGTGTGACGCCGGTTTTGAGAATCTGACGCCAGAGCAGGAAGACCACCGTCACGGCAAGGCCGATGTAGAGCACCGTAAAGAGCGCGAAGGTGACGCCCAGCCCCGGCATGGGAGTGACCGCCTCCGACGTGCGCATGATCCCCTGCACGATCCACGGCTGGCGTCCCACCTCGGTGACGGTCCAGCCGGCCTCAAGGGCGATGAATCCGAGTGGGGCTGCCCCCATGATGGCCAACAGGAAGCGGCGATCGTCGGGGAGGGCCACGCCGTGCCCCCGACGTCGCTGCCACCAGCGCCACGCACCGAACAGCGACAACGACGCCATCACCACGCCACACGCAATCATGATCTGAAAGGCGAGGTGCACGATGGCGAGCGGTGGCCGCTCATCGGCGGGAACACTGTCGACGCCAGGAACGACGGCCCGCGGATCTCCATGCAGCAGGAACGACAGGGCACCGGGGATCTCGATGGCGCCCGTGTGTTCGAGCGTCTGCTCATTGGGCCAGCCACCAATCACGAACGCCGCCGGGCCCGTGCGCAAATGGCCTTCCATGGCGGCGAGCTTCACCGGCTGACGCTCGGCCACAGCGCGAACGCGTGGATGCCCGCCACCGCGAATCCGGTGGCCGCGAAAGCGGCGAGGGTCATGTGCACGATCTGCGATGCGGCGGCATCGTTGAACATGGCCGCGAGCGGATCGACGTTGGTGACCTGCCCGTTCACCATCTCAAACCCGGCCGGTGCATTCATCCAGGCGTTGGCGCACACCACGAATGCCCCGCTGAGCGCACCGCTGAATGCCACCACCACACCCGCGGCAAAGTGGGCGCGGGGCGGGATGCGCTTCCACGCATACAGGTAGATGCCGAGAAAAATCGCTTCGGTGAAAAACGCGAACCCTTCGAGGGAGAACGGCATGCCGATCACGGCCCCGGCGTGCTCCATGAAGGTTGGCCACAGCAGCCCGAGTTCGAAGCTGAGCACCGTGCCCGACACCGCGCCGACCGCAAACAGAATGGCGGTGCCCTTGGCCCACCGTTTCGCGAGTTCGAGCATGACGGCGTCGCGCGTGCGCAGCCACCGCCACTCAGCGATGACCATGAGCGCCGGCATGCCGATCCCCACCACCGCGAAGATGATGTGAAACGCCAGCGACATCGCCATCTGGGAACGCGCGAACATCAAGTCAGACATCATGCCCCATGAATGCGCGGCGCCGAAGCCACCTTCCGGCGCGGCGCTCTATCGTCTTATCCCTTTTCAGGAGCCTCCGACCATCACGCGCGTGCCGCGCGCACCACGCCACTGCAGCGCCCGAAACCGATCCGCCCCACACCGTCACGTTCGGCGAACGCCGTGAGGGTTACTTCGTCGCCATCTTCCAGGAAGCTGCGGGTTTCCCCGTTGGGCAGGGTGAGCGGCTCGGCCCCACGCCAGGTGAGTTCCAGCAGACACCCGCGGCTCTCACGGGCGGGCCCGGAAATCGTTCCGCTGCCCAGCAGGTCACCGGGCCGCATGTTGCAGCCGGTGCTGGCGTGGTGCGTGAGCATTTGGGCGAAGCTCCAGTAGAGATCGAGCGCGCGCCCCTGCGAAATGCGCACTGCGGGCTCACCGGCTTCCCGCATGCGGGCGGTCTGCAACCAGACCTCGACGTTCACGTCGAACCCGCCGCGCGCCTTATCGCTGTCGTGCGACAGGTACGGCAGCGGCGCCGGGTCTTCGGCGGCACGCGCCGCCAACGGCGCGCGGAACGGCTCGAGCGCTTCGAGCGTGACGACCCACGGGCTGATGGTGCTGGCGAAATTCTTGGCGAGGAACGGGCCGAGCGGCTGGTATTCCCAGGCCTGCAGGTCACGCGCCGACCAGTCGTTGAGCAGACACAGCCCCCACAGGTGCGACTCTGCCTCCGCCAGCGGGATGGACTCCCCCAGGGCGTTGCCGGTGCCCACAAAAGCGCCGAGTTCGAGTTCGTAGTCGAGCGAACGCGATGGCCCCACGGTGGGCGCGTCGTCGTTGGGACCCTTTCGTTGTCCTACGGGGCGTGCCACTGGCGTGCCCGAGGCCACGAGACTGGATGCGCGCCCGTGGTACCCAATGGGCACCCACTTGTAGTTGGGAAGCAGCGGATTGTCGGGGCGGAACATGCTGCCGACGTTCGTGGCGTGGTGCACCGACGCGTAAAAGTCGGTATAGTCGCCCACCTGCACCGGCAGCAGCAGCTCGGCGTCCGACTGTCGCACGAGCGCGTGGCGCGCCGTCTGCTGCCGATACGTGTCGGAATCACTGCCGAGCAAATCCTTGATCAGCACGCGCAGGGCGCGGCGTGACGCAGCGCCCAATGCCATGAGCGCATTGAGCGACGGGCTTGCACACGCGGCCAGGGCGCGCTCCGCTTCGGGGGCCGCATCGGTGAACAGCCCGGCGGCGTGACAGGCGGCCACGTCGAGGACTTCGTCGCCGATGGCCACACCAACGCGCGGCGACTCGCCACTGCCGGCGCGACGGAACACACCGAACGGCAGATTGTGCAGCGGAAAATCAGCGTGACCGTTGGCGCTGGTCACCCAGCTGTGCTGCGAGCTACTGAACGCGTTCATGCGAAGGGGGAAGATGAGTTGGGCCCACGGTTGGCCAGACGCGGCGCCAGCCGTCGCATGAACAAGCCCCCTGCGAGTGCACCGGCGACCGTGAAAAACGGCAGCGTCCCGATGCCCACCAACAGCATCATGGTTCGCGAATGAAAAATGGTGGTGCCAAAGCCGTTGGCATCGAGCACACCATACAACACCGACGCGGCAGCGGCGCCAGCGAGCGCCCCCAGAAGCACCCCGGAGGTGGTCAGTACGCGTGTTTCCGATTGCCGCATGTCAGATCCAACCCAACGCGCGACTCTCGTCCACCGGTTCGGTGAAGGAACAGGAGCCGATGCTGGCGATCATGCGCTCGCGAACCTGCTGCAAGACGTCGCGGGTCACGGTGATGTGGTGTTCACCGCTTTGCCACGTGATGTGCGTATCGTTGCACACGAGCGAAGCGGGATTGGTCTCTTCGAGCAGCTGCTGCACCTGCTCATCAGTGCCGCCGTTGGTCATCACCGCCGCGGCGAGCAGCACGTTGAGAAAACCAAACATGCGGCACGTGGCGGCGTCGTTCTCATACGTAAGCCGATACGCCCCGCGCAGCGGGTGATGCAAGCCAGCCGTGGCCTTGGATAGTACGCCGCAGGTCAGCAGCGCGCGCAGAAACGTGACGATGTGCGCCGAAGGCGGGAACGCTTCGGGTACGATGCCGCCGGTGCGCATTTTGGCCCGACGTCCCACGCGCGCGATGGCCTCCACCAGGTGCCCGACATCCTCACTGAGCGGAACTTCGAACCACACGGCGAGAGACTCAGGCAATTGGTGGTGCAGCGTCACGATTTCCTGTACCGATCCGACCTTCACCTCGTAGCCGTCGGCCGTGGCGCCGCATTCATCGAAGCACACGCGATGCCGCTCGTTGAACGCACGAATGGCCTCGAGGTCAGCGGTCACATCGCCGCTGCCCGTGACCGACAGCCGCCACGGGATCGCACCAGCGTCGCGCGGCAGCAGCGGGTCGGCGGCAGCCGAAAACTCGGCGAGTCGCGACGCGGGGCACACGAACCGGCCGAGCATCCAGCCGGCGCCACTGGCGCGGTAGTGCGCGAAGTTGCGCACCGCCTTCTGCATGGCGAGGCCCGCTGGCGGGAAGAGCCCGGCATAGTCGACGATCCCTTCGAGCAGGATGCGCGATGGGCGTTCGGTAAGCGGGGGAAGTCGTACTGGCATGACGAAGAATCAGAACGTGATCGGCGGGTGCACTACAGACTGTCGAAATCGAGACCCAGATCGAGCGCAGGCGCCGAGTGGGTAAGAGCGCCAACGGAGATGCGGTCGACGCCGGTTTGTGCGATCGCGCGAACGGTATCGAGCGTGACACCACCAGACGCTTCCGCTACCACGCGCCCCTGACAGCGGGACACTGCCTCGCGCAGCTCTTCGAGCGACATGTTGTCGAGCAAAACCCAATCGGTACCAGCCGCCACGGCGGCGTCGACCTGCGCCAGCGTGTCGCACTCCACCTGAATGGGGGTGCCGGGCATCGCGATCTGGCGCGCCCGTGTGACCGCCATGGCGATGTCACCGTTCACGGCGGCGAGATGGTTGTCCTTGATGAGCACTCCGCTGCGCAGGTCGAGGCGATGATTGGTGCCGCCGCCCGCCCGCACCGCATACTTCTCGAGGGCTCGCCACCCCGGGGTGGTTTTGCGCGTATCGAGGATCTGCGCGCGCGTGCCTTTGATGGCATCGACAAAGCGACTTGTGAGCGTGGCAATGCCGGAGAGTCGCTGCAGGTAATTGAGCGCGGTGCGTTCGGCCGACAGCATGCCCCGAGCGTGCCCGGTGAGGGCCAGCACCGTGGTACCGGGGGAAACATGCGTACCGTCTTCCGCCTCAATGCGAATGGTGATGTTCGCGTCGAGCAGACGGAACGCTTCGACGGCCAGCGGAATGCCGGCAATCACGCCGCCGCGTCGCGCCACGATGGCGCTGCGTACATGCCGCGTGCTCACCACCGTGGCGATGGTGGACACATCGTTGAACGCTTCGTCTTCCTGCAAGGCCACCCGCACATGCGCCGTCGTGTCGTCCGCAGTCAACGGATACGCCAGTGCCGTCGTCGCCGACACCGCGCGCACATCGAGCGGCGTAATGGTGCGCGGAGCCACCGCCGGATGCGACGTGGGCGGCGTGGGACGGAGAGGCGGGTGGAAGGAGTTCATTCGCCGGGATCCTCAGGACCGAAGGGACTGACGCCGGAATTGCCGCCGATGCTGACCATGCGATCGATCGCCACGCGCGCACGCGCCGCGATATCGTCGGCCACGGTGATGCGATGCTGCATGTACAGCAGCGCATCACGCACCTTCGGCAACGTGGTGACCTTCATGTACGAGCACGACGCGCGATCGTTGGCTGCAATGAAGTGCTTCGTGGGATTCTCACGACGCAGCCGATGCAGAATGCCGATTTCGGTGGCCACGATGAACGTGTCCTGACTGGTTTGCGCCGGCCGCTTGATCATTCCCTCGGTGGAGAGAATGTGCACGTTCTCGGGGTCGATGGCCCCGGCGCTCATCGCCTCAACCATGGGCGTGGCGCAGCCACATTCGGGATGAATGAGGAACTCCGCCCCCGGATGTTGCGCGCGGGTATGCGAAATGTGCTCCGGGTCGATGCCCGCGTGCACATGGCACTCACCCATCCACACGTGAATGTTGTCACGACCTGACTCACGCCGCACGTGCGCCCCGAGGAACATGTCGGGGAGAAAGAGAATTTCACGATCGCGCGGAATGGCGTTTACCACCTCCACCGCGTTCCCCGACGTGCAGCAGTAGTCGCTCTCGGCCTTCACTTCGGCCGTGGTGTTCACGTACGCAACGACCACGGCACCGGGGTGTTCGGCCTTCCACGCGCGCAGTTGCTCGGCATTGATAGTGCCCGCCAGCGAGCAACCGGCAGCCAGGTCGGGGAGCAGCACGGTTTTCTGCGGCGAAAGAATCGCGGCCGTTTCGGCCATGAAATGCACCCCGCAGAACACGATGACATCAGCATCGGTGCGCGCGGCTTCGCGAGACAGTCCCAGCGAGTCCCCAACGTAGTCGGCGACATCCTGCACTTCCGGACGCTCGTAGTTGTGCGCGAGGATCACCGCGTTCTTCGCCTTGGCGAGAGCGCGGATCTCGGCCGCGATGGCAGGATCGTAGTGGGCTTCGAGAATGGTCATCGTTACCAGGTGATGTGGCGACCCTGCCACTTTCGGCGGGTCTTGGGAAAATCGCTCCGGAAGTGCCCTCCCCGCGACTCCTTGCGCAGGAGTGACGCTTCCGCCACCAACGTCGCCGTGGTGTGCAGGTTGCGCTCTTCGGTGGCGCCAGACGTCAACCGTTCCCCGATACGGGACAGCGCGGCCAGACAACGTCGCAGCCCCGAAGCCGTGCGGCTGATACTGGCATGCTCCCACATGAGCAGGCGGATTTCGTCGGCGGCCACCTGTGCCGCACCGCGATCGGTGAGGGGCGGGACGTCCCAATGGGACACGTCGGGCACCGGCAGCTCCTCCGGCGTCGCGATGAGATCGCGCGCTACCCGTTCGGCGAAGACCAGGCCCTCGAGCAGGGAGTTGGACGCCAGTCGGTTGGCCCCGTGCACACCGGTTCGCGCCACCTCGCCCACCGCGTAGAGCCGAGACAAGCTGGAACGCCCAGCCAGGTCGGTCACTACGCCACCCATCATGTAATGGGCAGCCGGAGTCACCGGGATGGGCTCATTGACGGGGTCAATGCCGCGCGCCTGACACAGCGCGTAGATGCCCGGAAAGCGCACCGGAAAAGGGGTGCGGATTTTGGTGGCATCGAGGAATACGCGGCCGTGCGCTTGCTGTTCGCGGAAAATCTCTCGGGCTACCACGTCGCGCGGCGCCAGTTCGGCGAGTCGATGGCGGTCGGGCATGAAGCGCTGGCCACGGCCGTTGAGCAGAATGGCCCCCTCCCCTCGCACCGCCTCGGACACGAGCGCGAGGGGGTTCTCCGGCGTATCGAGCGCGGTCGGGTGGAACTGCACGAATTCCATGTCGGCCATGCGCACGCCAGCCCGGTGCGCCATGGCGAACCCGTCGCCGGTGGCCACCTGGGGGTTTGTGGTGTACCGATAGATCTGCCCGCAGCCGCCCGTGGCCAGCACGGTGGCGTCGGCCACGATTTCCACTGGGCGTCCAGCGAGGGAAGCGCGGACTCCCGCGCACTGCCGCCCGTCTTCGTCTTCCAGAACCAGGAGGTCCAGTACCCGGGCCGTTTCGAACACCTGAATATTCGACGCTTCCCGCACCTTGCTCACCAGCGCTCGGGCCACCTCGGCACCGGTCTGGTCGCCGCGGGCATGCACGATGCGGTGCCGGGAGTGCGCCGCCTCCCGACCGAGCTTGAAGTCGCCGTCCGGGTCGAGATCGAACCGGGCGCCAGCGGCCTGCAGCTCGCGCACGCGGGCGGGCCCCTCGTTTACCAGCACCTGCACCGCTTCGCGGTCGCAGAGGGCCGCTCCGGCGGCCAGGGTGTCTTCACGATGCAGGTCGGGGCTGTCCCCGGCCCCAAGTGCAGCGGCAATGCCACCTTGCGCGTAAGCGGTGGCAGAGTCGAAGAGGGTGCGCTTGGTCAGCACCGTCACCGACCCGTGGGCCGACGCCCGCCAGGCCGCGTGCAAACCGGCCACTCCGCTGCCAATCACAAGGAACCGGGTGCGGATCCGTTCGGTCATAGTAGTTTCAATCAAAGGACATCAGGTCCCCAACTGAACCCCTGGCCGGGAAACCGGCCGGACACCTCCGCATCTTCTTACGCTTTTAGGAGACGTCATGCGTTTGACGTTCATGGCTGGTGCCGTGGCCGCCGCGTCGCTCACCGCCTTCGTTCCCGCGACGGCCGCTGCCCAGCCCGGCGGCGTGTCCGAATCGTGCAACATCGATGTGAACCAGCCCAAGGAACTGGCCATTCTGTCGCTGTCCTACCAGCAGGCCAAGGCGGCGCAGAACCCGGAGCAGCGCAAGAAGCTGCTCACGACCATGTCCAAGGAGCTGGATACCAAGCCGGAGCGGTTCTCGAAGAACGTGCCGGGGTACCAGTACATGCTCAGCGAAGTGCTCAAAATGTGGGCGCTCGAGCCCGGCATGTCGCAAACGCCCGTGCGCAGCTCGCTCGGTTTCGTGGCCAACCCCACGGAAACGATCGACCTGGTCGTGGCTATCGACGCCGCGTACAAGGCCATTGTGACCGCCTCGCCGGCCTGCGAGGCCGACGTGAAGGCGCAGCGCCAGAACGAACTATGGCTGGCGCTGACCCAGTCGGCGCTCTCGGCGTCGAACGCCGGCCAGCTCGATTCGGCCGAGTACTACGCCAAGCGCTCCATGATGATGAGCGACGGCCCCTATGCCCACTACGTGCTGGGCAACGTGGCCAATCAGAAGAGCGACAAGAAGGCTGCCATGATGCACTGGGGGCACGTGATCGAGAAGGCCGGCAGTGACACGGTGTACCGGGACCTCAAGAACGGCTCGCTGTACTACCTGGCGCTGACGCAGCTCGAGCAGGCCGCTGGCTTGCAGGGTGGCGAGCAGATCGACATGGCCAAGAAGGCGGCCGAGTCGTTCAAGGCGCTCACCAACATCGACGTGCCGTGGCAGACCTACGAGT
>ERZ1645185.129-NODE-129-length-32080-cov-8.069820_pt1 | contig 32080 bp, 27 predicted proteins | sample MGYA00575351_ERZ1645185 | MGnify/ENA primary metagenome ERZ1645185 (study PRJEB40838, sample SAMN11284767) | freshwater sediment metagenome | isolation source: river sediment | host: Sediment | place: India: Jana village, Kanpur | collected 2015-12-17 ... | reverse complement strand
GGACCGCGACCCAGACTGCCGTACAGACCCCGACCCGTGCCGAAACCCCGACTGGGGTTAGACCCCGACTGTGGTGGCAGTACCCCGACTGCAGTGGCAGTACCCCGACCGTTGTGGCAGTACCCCGACCACAACCAAAACAAAGACCCCGACCAGTCATGGTCAGGGTCAGGTCCCGGTCGCTCAGGGCCAAGTCGCCGTCGCGGCAGGTCGCGTGGTCGTCAGATGATTGCCATCGCGTCGCCGTAGGAATAGAACCGGTAGTTCTCGGCGACAGCGGTGCGGTAGGCCGCCAAAGTGCGGTCGTAGCCCGCAAAGGCCGCGACCAGCATGATCAGCGTCGACTTCGGCAGATGGAAGTTCGTGATCAAGTGGTCCACGCCGCGGAAGGCGTAGGGCGGCCGCAGGAAGATGTTGGTATTGCCCTGGTACGGCTGCACGATGCCGTGTGCGTCGGTCGCCGTCTCGAGCGTGCGCACACCCGTGGTGCCCACCACCCACACCTTGTTGCCGCGCGCCCGCACCGCATTGAGCCGAGCCGCGGCGTCAGCGCTCACTTCACACCACTCGTCGTGCATCACATGCTGCGCCGGGTCGTCGTCGCTCACTGGACGAAATGTTCCCGCTCCCACATGCAGCAGAATGTCCACCCGCTCCACGCCCTTGGCCGCGAGCTCCGCGAGCAGGCCGTCGGTGAAGTGCAGCCCCGCCGTGGGCGCCGCCACCGAGCCCGCCTGGTTGGCATACACCGTTTGGTAGCGATTCACATCGACCGCATCGTCGGCGCGCTCGATGTACGGCGGCAGCGGCACATGACCGTGTTGCTCCACCGCGCGCATCGCATCGCCTGATGTGATCAGCTTCACGATCCGCGTGCGCTTTGGCGTCGTGTCGACGATCTCCACCTTGAAGTCGTCGGCAATGGTGACCGTGCGTCCCGGACGCAGCTTGCCCCCGGGATGGATCATCGCCTCGAAGTGCACACCGTCGGCATACCCCTCGGCGGGACGGAGCAGCAGGATTTCCGCCGGCCCACCACTCTCGCGGTGACCAAGCAGGCGCGCGCGAAACACCTTGGTGGTATTGAGCACGATCGCATCGCCGGCGGGGATGAGGCCGAGCACGTCGCGGAAGGTGCGGTGAGACAGCGAGCCGTCGCGACGATCGACGACGAGCATCCGACTCGCATCGCGCGGCTCAACCGGCCGCTGGGCGATGCGGGACTCGGGAAGATCGTAATCGTAGTCGGCCGTGCGGGCGCCAACGGGCGCCGCCGATGCCGCAGGTTCGGACGAGGCGGTCATTAGGGTGCGAAAGACAACCGAATGTAGTCCGGCGCGCAACGGCTGATGGCGGATTTGTCCCGCTAAGACAAGGAGTCGTCCCACCGCCGCGGCGCGGCGCTTACAGCCGTCTACAGCCGTCTACAGCCGCTTACAGCAGCGACGGCTGCTCTGCGCTGCCCGCCGGCGGCGTGAACCCCAAGTGGCGGTAGGCATGCGCGGTGGCGATACGGCCGCGCGGCGTGCGCTGCAAAAAGCCATGCTGCACGAGAAACGGTTCGTACACGTCTTCGATGGTGCTTGCGTCTTCGCCGATGGCCGCGGCGAGTGTGCCGAGTCCCACCGGACCACCGTCGAACTTTTCGATGATTGCCCGCAGCAGGCGCGTGTCCATGTCGTCGAGACCGAAATGATCGACATCGAGCAGTGCCAGCGCCGCTTGCGCCACCTCGAGCGTGATGCGTCCGTTGGCCCGCACCTGCGCGTAGTCGCGTACACGCCGCAGCAGCCGGTTGGCCACGCGCGGAGTGCCGCGCGAACGCTTCGCAATTTCGTGGGCGCCGGCAGCGTCCATCTCCACGCGCAGCACCTCGCCCGTGCGGTGCACGATGACATCGAGCTCCTCCACCGGATAGAACGCCAGCTGATGCACCAAACCGAACCGCGCGCGCATGGGCGCGGTGAGCATGCCCAAACGCGTCGTGGCGCCAACCAGCGTGAACTTGGCGATTTCGATGGGCACCGTTTGCGCGTTCGGCCCGTCGGAAAGGCGCACGTCGATCTTGTTGTCCTCCATAGCCGGGTAGAGGAACTCCTCGATCACCGGGCGCAGGCGATGGATCTCGTCGATGAACAGCACATCGCCTTCGCGCAGATTCGTCAGCGGACCAACCAGATCCTTCGGCTTCTCGAGCGCCGGCCCTGAGGTCGTGGTGAGATTCACCCCCAGCTCACGCGCCATCAGATCGGCGAGCGTGGTTTTGCCGAGTCCCGGTGGACCGAAGAAGAGGATGTGGTCGAGCGGCTCGCGTCGCGCCTTGGCCGCCTCGATGGCAATGGCCAGGCTTTCTTTGACCTTTTTCTGGCCGATGAACTCCACGAGACGCTGCGGGCGCAGCGACAGTTCAACGAGCCCCTCTTCGGAGAGGGCCTCGGGGGTGGTGACCTCGGCACGGGACATGGCCGCAAATATACCGAAGGGAGGGGGAGGCTTGGCAACATTCCGGGCGCTTTCGCGTACATTGAGGTAACCGTTTTGCCCAAGAGACATACATGACGCGTCGCACCAATTCGTTGCTCTCCGTGGCTGGTTTGGCCGCCCTTGTGGTGGTTGGATCGGCATTCACCCACCCGGCGGTGCCGCCGGTGTCGAAGCGCGTGGCGGTCACATCGCCGGTGCGTGCCACCGACAAGCCGTCGCCCGTGGCGAAGACGGCCTCGCAGGCAGCGATCAACATCGATTGGCGCGTACTCGCCGGTCTCGACTACACCAACGGCAAGGCCACCGACACCCTCAAGAAGCTCGAGGGCAAGCAGGTACGCATTCCCGGCTTCGTGGTGCCACTCGACGACTTCCAGGAGGAAGGCGCGGAGTTCCTGCTCGTGCCGTACTACGGCGCCTGCGTGCACACGCCACCGCCGCCGCCGAATCAGATCGTGATGGTCGAGATGAGCGGTAAGAAGTCGGTCAAGCTCAATCTCTTCGACGCCGTGTGGATGTCGGGCACGCTCAAGATCGCGTCGGTGGAGAGCCCGTACGGCACCGTTGGTTACACGCTCGAAGGGCTCAAGGTCGAGCCGTATTCGGCGAAGTGAGCGCGGCGCCAGCGGTCGAGCTGTCCAACCTTCGATTCGCCTATCGCCCCGGTCATGACGTCCTGGCTATCGACGCCCTGTCGATAGCCCGCGGCGAGACGGTATTCCTGCATGGGCCGAGCGGCAGTGGCAAGACCACGCTGCTCGGCCTTCTTGCAGGAGTCCTGCGCGCCACGGCGGGGCAGGTGAAGGTGCTTGGACAGGATTTCACCACCATGTCCAACGGCGCGCGCGATGCGTTCCGCGCGCGTCACCTCGGCTACGTCTTCCAGATGTTCAACCTCATCCCGTATCTCTCGGTGCGGGAGAACATTCTGCTGCCCATTCGGCTTGAGCCGGCTCGCCGGGCGCGCCTCGGTGGCCAGTCGTTCGACGCGGCGGTGCGCGATGTGGCGTCGCAGCTCGATATCGCGCGCTACCTCGACACGCCCATCGGGGAGCTGAGCGTGGGGCAGCAGCAGCGCGTCGCCGCCGCGCGCGCACTCATCGGCAGCCCCGAAGTGGTCATTGCCGACGAGCCCACCAGTGCCCTCGACACCGACAGGCGTGAGCAGTTCCTCGAACTGCTCTTTCGCAGCTGCGAGAAGGCGCAGGCCACGCTGGTGTTCGTGAGCCACGACCACACGCTCATGCCGCTCTTCTCGCGCATCGTGGAGCTGGGCGAAATCAATACCGCTGCCGAACCCTCGCGCCTCAACACCGCCACGTTCCGCGTGCCAACTCCGCCCGTGTCTACCAACGTCCGATGATGCTCATTTTGCGCCTCGCGTTGGCGTCGCTGCGTAGTCGCAAGCTCACGACTGCGCTCACGGTGGCGAGCATCGCGCTGTCGGTCACGCTGCTCGTGGGCATCGAAACCGTGCGCGCCGGTGTGCGCGACAGCTTCGCCGGCACCATTCGTGGGGTCGACCTCATCGTTGGCGCACGAGGCGGCACGTTGCAGGTGTTGCTCAGCACCGTGTTCGGTATCGGCAACGCCTCGGGGAGCGTGCAGCTGCGCACCATGGAGCGCTGGCAGCAGCACCCGGCGGTAAAGTGGGTGGTGCCCTACTCACTTGGCGACAGTCATCGCGGTTTTCGCGTGGTGGGCACGAGCACCGAGTTCTACGAGCGATACCGCTTCCGCAAGGACGGTCGCATTACCTTCGCAGCCGGTCGTGTGGCGCAAGCCGACAGCGAAGTCGTCATCGGGCACGATGTCGCCGAGCGTCTCAAGTACGAAGTGGGCACGCCGGTGGTGGTAACCCACGGCCTACGTGACATTGGCACCAGCAACCACGACGCGCACCCCTTCCGCGTGGTTGGCGTGCTCGCGCGCACGTTCACGCCGATCGACCGGTCGGTGTACGTGACGCTGGAAGGCATAGAGGCAATGCACGAAGAAGAGGGTGGTGTGGCGGCGGGTGGGGGTGGTTTGAACGGCGGAAGCTCGACAAGCGGAAGCTCGGACAGCGGAAGCTCGGACAGCGGGAGTTTGAACAGCGGGAGTTTGAACAGCGGGAGTTTGAACAACGGGAGTTTGAACAACGGGAGTTTGAACAACGGGAAAGCCGCTGCCGCGCAGGCGAAGCGTGATGCGGTAGTCGAGGCGAACAAGCGGCGTGCGGCGGCCATCCCGAAGGCCCCGCCAGCGGGCGTGCCCATGGCCATGCCAGGTGCGGAGCCGCCGCCGGGTACACCCATGGTCATGCCAGGGGCGGAGCCGCCGCCTGGCGCGCAGCAGGCGCCGCCGCCGCCGGGTGGCGCGCTGGTCATGCCGGGCGCGGAGCCACCACCACAGGTGATGGAACAGGTAAAGGCGGCGGCGGCCCAAGCGCGTGCGGCCGCCAAGCCACCCAAAGTGGAGCCGGCGCCTGAAGCCGAGCACGCCGACGAAGCGGAGCACGAGCACGGCGACGATCAGATCACGGCGTTCTTCGTCGGGACCAAGAACCGCTTCGAAGCGCTCATGCTGCAGCGCGAGATGAATACCGATCTCGTGGAGCCACTCACGGCCATCATTCCCGGCGTGGCACTCGGTGAGCTGTGGCAGAACATCGGCAGCGCCGAAGTGGGGCTGCGCGTGATCGCCATGTTCGCGGTGGCGATCAGCATCACCGGCATGCTCGTGGCACTGTACTCGTCACTCGAAGCGCGTCGGCGCGAGATGGCCATTCTGCGCGCCATTGGCGCCGGGCCGCGCACCATTCTCGCGTTGCTCGTGCTCGAAAGCACGCTGCTGGCATTCCTGGGCTGCGTGATTGGTGTGGCGTTCGTGTATGGCGGCCTCGCGTTGGCGCAGGGCCCCATCGAACAGCGATTCGGCATTCATCTGGCCATGCGTGCACTCGGTGAAACGGAGTACTCGTACCTCGCGATGGTCATGATCAGCGGTATGCTGATTGGCTTCGTACCGGCGTGGAAGGCGTATCGCACCAGTCTCGTTGACGGCTTGTCACCGCGCGCGTAAGGAGGCGACGCACCCGCCTACTTGCCCGTCAGCTTCCCCAAGGCGGCACGCACCACCACGCTCACGTCGCCGCTCGCGCCGCTGTCCATGACGGTGCGCACGGCACGATCGGCTTCTACCTGGTTGTACCCCAGCGCGATGAGGGCGCGAATGGCGTCGTCAGCGACCGGATTGGCCGGGGCTGCGCCCGCTACGGGGCCGCGCCCAACCGTATCGATCTTGTCGGCAAGATCGAGAATGATCTGCTCGGCCTTCTTGCGCCCCACGCGCGGTACGCGCATGAGCGTGGTGACGTCCTTTTCGCGCAGCGCCCGCACTACGCGATCGGGGGTGAGCGCCGAAAGAATGCCGAGTGCCAGCGCCGGGCCAACGCCCTTGGCGCCCAGCAGCTTCTGAAACACTGCCCGTTCGTACGGGTGCGCGAAGCCGTACAAATGCCATGCATCTTCACGCACCGACAAATGTGTGTGCAGCGTGACCGTCTGCCCTTCGGCGGGAAGCCCTTCGTACACCGAGAGCGGGATGAGGCACTCGTACGCCACGCCGCCGGCCGTCATGATTTCCACGCGGTCGAGTTCCTTGGTGGCGAGCGAACCGGTGACCTGCGCAATCATGAGCGAGACTCCGACCTGCGGGAAATTGACGAGGCGCGCGCTGCTTTCTGCACGCTGGCGAGCGTGGGCAGCTTGAGCGCCGGAATGGTGGGCAGGGTGGCCGACAGGCAGGCGCAGAGTGCCGCCGCGACTCCGTCGGCCGCGTCGGCCGGCTGCGGCGCATGCTTGAGTCGCAGCAGCCGCGCGACCATGTACTGCACCTGCTCCTTGGTGGCGCTACCGCGGCCGGTGATCGCTTTCTTGATCTCCGCCGGCGGGTATTCGCGAATGGTAAGCGCCGACTGTTGCGCGGCCAGCAGGATCACTCCGCGCGCATGGCCAAGGACCACGGTGGTGCGCACGTTCTTGGCGTAGAACACGTCTTCGATGGCCATCGTGTCGGGGCGATGGCGCGCGATGAGTTCGCGCACGCCCTCGTACACCTCGTGCAAACGCTGCGGCAACGGATCGCGCGCCTGCGTACGAATGACGCCACACTCTACCAGGGTGTGGGTGCGGCCGCTTATGGCGACGACACCGAACCCGGTGACGGCGGTGCCCGGGTCTATCCCGAGCACCAGTTTCATGAAAACGCCACCAGGCCCAGCAGGGCCCACACGCGGGGCCCCGGGCGCATCACGCGTCGGCCATCGCGCTTTCGTCCATCTCGAAGTTCGCGTCGACCTGTTGCACATCGTCGAGCTCTTCGAGCGCTTCGAGCAGCTTCAGCAGATTCGCCGCGTGCTCGCCTTCGACCTTCACCGTACTCTTTGGCACCCACGCGAGTTCGGCATCTTCCACGTGGTACTTCTTCAACTCGAGCCCTTCTTTGACTGCGTGCAGCGAGCCAGGGTCGGTGGTGATGGTGAACTGGTCGTCGTCGCGCACCACGTCGTCGGCACCCGCCTCGAGCGCCGTTTCAATGAGAGCGTCTTCGTTCACCCCTTCGGCGGCCACCGACATCTGCCCCTTGCGGTCGAACATGAAAGCCACCGAGTTGCTGGTGCCCATGTTGCCGCCGTTGCGCGACAGCTTGTGGCGCACATCCGCCACGGTACGCGTGGGGTTGTCGGTAACGGCCTGGATCATGATGGCCACACCGCCGGGGCCGTAGGCCTCGTACAGTACCTCGATGTATTCGGCACCTTCGAGTTCACCCGTGCCCTTCTTGATGGCGCGCTCGATGTTGTCCTTCGGCATCGAGACGGCCTTGGCGTTATCGATGGCCGTGCGCAGCCGCGGGTTGCCGCCCGGATCACCGCCGCCAAGCTTGGCGGCCATGGTGATTTCACGGATGTGACGCGTGAAGATGGAGCTCCGCTTCTTGTCGGTGGCGGCCTTCGCGCGCTTGATCGTCTTCCATTTACTGTGACCGGCCATGCATCCCCTGACTGATGTAGGTTCGGCGGGGAAATTTAACAGCAGACGGCAGACGGCAGGAACTACAGACGGCGGCAAGGCAGGAATTCGGTAGAACAACTCGGCGGCCGGCGCGAAGCGCCGCCGCCGATTTCCCCACCGCAAAGGAAATCGGGCGCGACCGCTACGCGGCGCGCCCGTTCTACCGCATCCCTACCTAACTGCGGTCTGTCGTTCCCGCCGTCTGCCGTCTGCCGTTGAACCAACCAGCCACCACACCCACTCCCCCTACTCCGCTACGTCTTCAAACCGTCCAAAGCGCGCGTCAAAGTAGAGATCGACGTAGCCGCGTGCTCCGCCCCGGTTCTTGAGCACCAGCAACTCGGCCGCCCCCGACACCCCGTGGTCGAAGTCGTACATCTCCTCGCGGTAAAGCCCCAACACCAGGTCGGCCTGGGCCCCTACGGCCCCACCGAGGCCGAAGTCGGAGAGCCGTGGCCGCCGGTCGGTCCGATCGCGGTCGAGTTGGGGCAGATGAGTAGTGAGAAGCACGGCCACATGGTGGCGCAACGCAACCCGCTTGAGCGCCAACACGGCGTAGCTCAGCGCCTCTTCCTGCCCGTGATCGCGGTGCAGCGTGCCCTCGAGCGTGTCCACTACCACCAGCGGGGCGGCGGGGGTGGCTTCCACTGCCCGCTCGATGTTCGCCAGCCCGCCGTTCAGGAACGTTTCCACTATGGGCGCGTGATCGCGCATGGCGAGCGCCGACGCGGCCAGTCGCGCCCGCTCGTCCTCCTCCACGACGCCAAGCTTGATGTGTTCGAGTGGCACTCTGGCAGTCATGGCCAGCGCCCGTTCGTACACGCGGTCGGGTTGCATCTCGCTCGTCAGGAAAAGCGCGCGCTCCGCGCCGCGCAGCGCAATGCCAAGAGCCAGCGCCGAGGCCCCCACGCTGTCGTCACCGCCCAGCACCACCAGGTCGCCGCGGCGGAACCCGCCTCCTATGGCACGATCGATGGAGGGGAATCCCGACGGGACCAGATCGCCATCGGGCTCTCCCGAGGTCGTGCGATCGAGCCGCGCCACAATGCGGGTAAGTGGCGAAATGTCGTGACCGTCGCTCACGCGATCAGCTTCCCGCCAGATGACGCGCCAACTTCTCCAGCTCCTGAATAGACGCGCTGTCGAGATGCGAACCGGCCGCTGCCACCAGACTGCGTAACGCGCCGGCCACCTGCAACGGTGTACCGGTGGTAGCCTCCACGCAGCGCGCAAACGGCACGCGGGTTGTCGCGGGCAACGCCAGCGAGGCGAGCCACACCTTCGCGCCCGACGCGCGGGCCACACGATCGGCGGCCGGCAACGCCTCACCGGGGGCGACGCCGTTGGCCAGGCGGGCAGTCAACAGCGCCGCCAGCGCCACCTCACGCCCTCCCCCCAACGGCAGCCGACCCGCCAAGGCGGCGAGGGCAGGGAAGGGGAAGCGCAACGGCTCGAGCGAGTACGGAAGGGGGTCGGTCAGCACGGCAGAAAACTAGCACCAATGCGCGGTGGCGGGGATGCGCCGGTGGCGAACCGCCGGCCTCCGACCGGCGCGCGTCAGTTATCTTTCAGCATGGCGCAATCGGCAAAGACCATCCTGTGGGTGGACGACGAAGCGGAACTTCTCGAACCCCATCGGCTTCTCCTTGGCGACAAGGGCTACCTCGTGCAAACCGCAACCAACGCGGACGATGCCCTGGAGCTGCTTCGCCGGCATCCGTACGACCTGGTCCTGCTCGATGAGCAGATGCCCGGTACGCGCGGACTCGACGCGTACAAGGACATCCGCGAGCTGGCCCCCGGGTTGCCGGTGGTGATGGTCACCAAGAGCGAAGAGGACGCCACGCTTAAGGAGGCCATTGGTGCGAACATCCGCGACTATCTCGTCAAGCCGGTGACGCCGCGGCAGGTCCTGTCGGTCATCACCAGGATTCTCGACGGCCCGCTCATTCGCTCGCAGGCCATGGCGCGTGCCTTCGTGGAACGCTTCCGCGCCATCGAGTCGGAGCGCTACGCCAATCTCGACTGGCGCGGCTGGATCGAACGGTTCGCGGAGCTCATGCAATGGGACGTCGATCTGGCCGACGCCGGCGAGCTGGGGCTGCACGAGTCGCTGCGTGGGCTGTACCCGGACATGCACCGGGCCTTCGCCGATTTCATGCGCACCGAATATCCGCGTTGGCTGCGTGAACTCGAAGGTGACCGACCGCCGCTGTCGGTTGATGTGTTCACCGAGTTCGTGCTGCCGGTGCTCCAGCGTGACCGCAAGGTGATCTTCGTGGTCATCGACTGTCTGCGCCTCGATCAGTGGCGCGCGCTCGAGCCGCTGTTGGCACCGCTCTTCGAGGTGGAGACCACGCACTACTACTCCATTCTCCCCACCGCCACCCCCTACGCGCGCAACGCGCTGTTCAGCGGGCTCTTCCCCGGCGAAATCGCGGCGCGATTCCCCGACTGGTGGGGTGAGCGCGACGACGACACGCTCAACGCCCACGAAAAAGACCTGCTGGCCGCGCACCTGGAAGAACTCCAGGTCGCAGCCCCGGTGCGCTATCAGAAAATCACCACGGCCAACGATGCCGACGATCTCGATCGCCATCTGCCGGGGGCCATTGCCGGCGAAGGCGTGCACGCGTTCGTTTTCAACTTCGTGGACATGCTCACGCACGGCCGGTCGGAGAGCATGATTCTCTACGAGGTCGCGCGCGATGAAATCGCGTTGCGGGCCCTCACGCGGCAGTGGTTCGAGCGGTCCTCGCTGTTCACGCTGCTCAAGGAAGCGTCGCGCCGCAATATCTCCGTGGTCGTCACCAGCGATCACGGCGCGTTGCACTGCAACACGCCGGCCACGGTGTTCGCCAAGCGCGACGCCACCGCCAACTTGCGCTACAAGTTCGGTGAGGACATCCGCGCCGAGCGTAACGACCAGGCGCTCATGTTCGCCAATCCGGACGATCTCCGGTTGCCGCACCGCGGGCCCGGCAACAACACGCTGCTCGCGGCCGGTGACACCTTCTTCGTATATCCCACCAAGCTGCGTGAATACCAAAGCCGGTATCGGGGGTCGTTTCTGCACGGGGGCGTGACGCCGGAGGAGTGCATCCTGCCGGTATCGCTGCTCACCCCCAAGCGCTGATCATGGCGATTACCGGTTCGCACCGCACGCCAGGGCCGCTGCTGTGGCGTCGCCTCTGGCGGTTCGTGGGGCCGCACAAGGGCAAGCTGGTGCTCGTCGTGGTGCTCAATGCACTCGCGGCGTTCGCCGACGTGTTCTCGTTCACGCTGCTGGTTCCTTTCTTCAACGCGTTCTTCAAGGCCGAGTCGCTGCTTCCATCCAGCGGCACCATAGGCCGTTTGCTCAACGCGTCCATCGGCTTCCTGCTCGACGAGCAGGACCGCATGGGGTCGCTGCGCAACGTGTTGCTCATCGTCATCGCGGCGGTGACCACCAAGAACACACTCGTCTGGCTGGCCGGTCAGGTGGGCGTGAAGCTCCAGGAATTCGTGGTGCGTGACCTGCGGAACGCGGTGTATGCGCACCTGCTGCGTTTGCCGTTGCCGTGGTTCACGCGAAACAAAGTGGGGCAGATCATTTCCCGGGTGCTCACCGATACCGGCAATGCCAAGACGGTGGTCACCGAACTGGTCACCCGTTCGCTCTGGAGTGGGGCGCAGGTACTGGCCACGCTGGTGGCCATGTTCACGACGTCGTGGCGCCTGTCGTTGGCCGCGCTGGTCATCGCGCCGGTGACCATTGGCGCCATTCAGCCGGTGCTGCGCAAGCTGCGCAAAGGGTACCGCCGGCTCGGTAACGAGCAGGGCGAGATGACGAGTCTCGTCCAGGAAGTGGTAAGCGGCGTGCGCCTGGTGAAGTCGTATCGCGCCGAAGGGCGCGAAGAAACGAAGTTCACCGACAAGAACAACGCGTTCGCGAAGGGGTTCGTACGCGTCGGTCGCCTCGCCTTGCTGTCAGGCCCAGTCACCGAGACGCTCGGCACGTTCACGGCCGTGATCATCCTGTGGTACGGGGCCCAGTTGGTGCTCGCCGAGGGCACGCTCACCGGAGCCGAGCTGCTGGTGTTTCTGGTGCAGGTCATGCGACTGTTGCAGCCGCTCAAGCAGCTGTCGCAAACGCCGGCCGCGGCGCAGCAATCGTTGGCGAGTGCCGAGCGCGTGTTCGAAATTCTCGATGCGCCGTCGGAAGTTGCCGTCGATCGCGGCACGCGCACCGCGGCGGTCTTCGCGCGGGACATCGTCTTCGAGAACGTCGGGTTCCAGTACGACGGCGGTGCGGCGGCGCTGGAGAACGTGAGCTTTACCGCGCGAAAGGGTGACGTGATTGCTCTCGTTGGAGCGAGCGGCGCCGGCAAGAGCACCCTCGTCGATCTCATTCCGCGGTTCATCGATCCAACGGCGGGGCGCATTCTGCTCGACGGCGTGGATGTGCGCGAAATCCGGCTCGATGCTCTGCGCTCGCTGACGGGCATCGTGAGTCAGGATACGGTGCTGTTCAACGATACGGTGCGTGCCAACGTGGCATTCGGTCGGCCTGACGCCACGCAGGCGCAGTTGGAGGCGGCGGCGCGCGCGGCCAACGCGCTGGGCTTCATCGAGGCGCTCCCCGAGGGATGGGACACCAATCTCGGGGAGCGTGGCACGCGACTCTCCGGCGGGCAACGCCAGCGTCTCGCGATTGCCCGCGCACTGGTGTCCGACCCGCCCATCCTGATTCTCGACGAAGCCACGTCGGCGCTTGATGTGGAGAGCGAACGGTTGGTGCAGGAGGCGATCGATCGCCTGCTCGAAGGGCGTACCGTGTTCGTGATCGCACACCGATTGGCCACCATTCAGCACGCCGATCGCATTCTGGTGCTCGATGGCGGGAGACTCGTTGAAGACGGCACACACGCCGGGCTCATCGCCAGCGGCGGGGCGTATGCCCGCTTGCACGACCTGCAGTTCGACCGTCGTCCGGCCGACGACGTGGCCAGCGTCGAGTAGCAACGGTGCGCGTCCTGGTGGTGGTGGCCGCTCCGCACTGGACGATGGAAGCACGGCTCATGGCCACGCTCGCGGCCGGTCTGGCCGCACGCGGTGAAGTGGTCGCGGTGGCGGCCGCGCATGGTAGCGACACCGAACGTCAGGTGGAGCGCACGTGGCCACGGCTGTCAACGCGCACGGTGATGGGAGCTGGGTGGATGCGCCAAGCCATGAGTCTTCGCGCGACCATGGCGGCCTTGCGCCCTGACGCGCTGCTGGTGGGCACGGTGGCCGATGCGGTGCTCGCCGCTACGGCCGGCGGCAAAGCGAACGCCATCGTGCGTCGCGTACACGGAAAAATGCCAGACGACCAGAACGCCGGGCTGCCGTGGCGCGCGCGCTTTGCGCTCTCACGCGCACGCATCTCGTGGTGGGGAGCGGATCGGCTCGTGGTGGGATGGCCGGAACCGGAACTCGCCCATGGAACCGACGAGCAGGTGCGACGTCTGCCCATTGCCACCAACGAGGTGGTGCTCGTGCCCGGTCGCACGCTCGACGACGACACGGTGCTGGCACTGCGCGCCATCGCGCAGGTGCGCAGCCGCCACCCCAATCTGCGCCTGCTGTTGGTGGGGGATGCGTCGTCGTTGCAGGCCACCCGGTTGCACGCTGCGGCGCTCGATCTGGCGTCATCAATCCAGCTCGTGGGGCCCGATGCCGTGTTGGAGCATACGCTCGGCCACGCGCGTGCCGCGTGGATTACCGCTGCCGGTGATTTGGGCGCGGTGTCCACACTGGCCGCGATGCAACAGGGACTGCCCGTGATCGTGCCACAGCGTGCGAGCTATCGTGACCTGGTGGTACCGGGGGGAACCGGTGTGCTGGCTTCACCGGATGCGCTCGTGCCGATGGCTGCAGAGTTGGCTCGAATGTTGGCAGACGACGTCATGCATGAGCGCATGAGTCGTGCCGCCGCTGCGCGTGCCACGCGTGCCTTCGGCTGGCAGGCATTCGTAGACGAAGCGGCTGAACAGTTGGCGCATGCGGCCGGACAGCGGTCCGCACGCGTTACCAGACGCCCGTCGCTCACGCCCGGCTGACCGTTCTCTGTTTGCCTTTCTTTCACAGCTCTCACACCAACACGCCCATGCTCGACACGACTTCCCTGCGGGCCAAACAGTTCGCCTGGATGGCCCACGACCCCGGCATCTATCTCAACGCCGCGTCGGTTGGGCCCATGCCGGCGGCCTCGGTGGAGGAGGCGGCACGTTGGAGTGAGCGCCGTGCGCAGCCGCACACCATCCCCTTCCACTGGCTGCTCGATAGCGCGGCCACCGCACGGGCGAACTTCGCCGCGCTGGTAGGCGCCGATAGCACCGAGATCGCGCTGATGCCCAACACCACCTACGGGCTCAATCTCGCCGCGCGTGCGCTGCCGCTGCGCCCAGGCGTGGTGCTGGCGTTCGACGGCGAGTTCCCGAGCTGCGTGTACCCATTTCAGGCGCTGGGCTCGCGAGGCGTGGAGCTCGAACTGGTACCGCGTGTGAACGGGCTTCCCGACGAAGACACGCTGGTGCAGGCCATCGAGCAGCGCTCCGACGTGGTCGCCGTGGTGGTGAGCTGGACGCAATTCGCGTCCGGCTTCGTGGCCGACCTCGATCGCATCGGCAATGCGTGCCGGGCGCGCGGCGTCTTTTTCATCGTCGACGGCATTCAGTCGTGCGGCGTGCGACCCATCGATCTGCATGCGCTCCCCGTTGATGTCTTCGCCAGCGGGGCGCAGAAGTGGCAGTTGGGCCCCTGGGGCACCGGGTTCGTCTATGTGCGTCGCGATCTCATCACGGCGTTGCAGCCGCACGATGTCGGGTGGGCGTGCATGAAGAGCAGCACCGACTACACGCGCCTCACCGACTACGAATTCGACTTCTTCGACGACGCACGGCGTTTCGAGGTGGTGACGCTCGCGTATCACGACTTCGCTGTAGCCAACGCCGCCACGTCGCTGCTGCTCGATCTCGGTGTGCCCGCTGTGGCGGCACACATCGAACAATTGGCAACGCGCATCGTGGACTGGGCACAGTCGCGTCGCGACGTGCGACTCGTGACGCCAGCGGACCCGGCGCGCCGAGCTGGTGTGGTGAGCTTCGCGCCGGCTGAGCTCGATAGCACGGCCGAACGACTCAAAGCCGCCCACGTGCACTTCACCGTGCGGGAGGGCGCCATCAGGCTCTCGCCGCATTGCTACAACACCACTGAGGAGATCGATCGGGTGCTGGCGCTGCTGTGACCGACCCGTAGGAACGCGAGGGAGGGACTGGTTTCTCCGACCGGAAGTGACAAGCATTTCAAATGCGGTCCCTCCTTCCGACGATGTCACGCCACTCCTCGTCTCGTCATCGCATCGCCCTCGCCGAGCGCACCGTCATGGAAGCGCTTCGGGTTTTTGCGCCCCGTGACAAGGCCGAGCGCTTACGGCACGCGCCCATACCGTCGGGCAGCGATACAGGCGACGTGTTGGCCATGGTCGATGAGCAGACCCTCACGCGAGAGCCTGCCACCACTGCGGTGCTCGTGTACGGGCCGGCGTCCGCGCTTCTCGATACACTGCGCTTCGATGTTTCGGCCGCCGAATGGCAGGCCTTCGCCAACGCCAGCGAGTCGGATGTTCAGCAGCGTCTACGCGTTGGAGCCATACGCGGCGGCGTGTTGGTAGCCCTGGCTACCGCCAGTGTGCCGCAGGGCCGACTCTCGCGATTGCGCCTGCTCGTGTCGCCGGCGTTTCGCCAGATCGGCCTCGGGCACCTGGTGCTGCACCGCGCCGTGCAGCGGGTGCTGCACGACGGGTTGCTCCCCTATGCGACGCTGGTCTCCACCGACCTCGGGGCGCGGGCGCTCGCCCGCGCCGTGGGGTTTGTGAATCTCTCGCCAGCCTTCGGCGCCGCAGCGCCCGCGTTCTGATCGTTGAAAACGCGTTGCCCGTCAGGGCACGTGTACCAAACCGAACTCGCGCTGTCCCTTCTTGAGGAGCAGGTGGCGGCCACGCAGCAGGCGGTCTTCATTGACGACCTTGTCGGCGGCGCCAAGCTTGGCGCCGTTCACGCTGATGCCCCCCTGCTCGAGCAACCGCTTGGCGGCGCCACGTGAGGCGGCGATGCCGAGCTGCACGAGGCACTCGAATACATCAACACCCGATGCCGGCGCGCCTTCGGCCGCTGGCACGTACTCGGCGAACGGAATCTCGTTGCGCAATGCCGCCAACGCGGCATCGGAGAGTGCCTGTGGGTCGGCCTTCTCGAACAGCAGCGCCGAGACCTCCTGCGCGACACGCGCCGCCTCGGGGCTGTGCACGCGGGCCGTTACGTCGGCCGCCAGGGCCCGCTGCGCGGCACGTTTGCCCGGGTCGGAGCGCACGGCCTCATCGAGCGCCATGATCTCCTCCTGCGGCAGCAGCGTGTAGTAGCGCAGGTACTTCGACACGTCGCGATCGTCGGCGCCCATCCAGAACTGGTAGAACTGGTACGGCGACGTACGCTGCGGGTCGAGCCAAACGCTGCCGCCACCGGTGCTCTTGCCGAACTTGGTGCCGTCGGCGTTGGTGATGAGCGGGAAGGTGAGCGCGTGCGCCTCGGTACCCTGCGACCTGCGAATGAGCTCGAGGCCCGCGGTGATGTTGCCCCACTGGTCGCTGCCACCCATCTGCAGCGACACGCCTTCGCGGCGATGCAGTTCGAGGTAGTCGTACGCCTGCAGTAGCATGTAGGTGAACTCGGTGTACGAAATCCCGTTCTCGAGACGGCTCTTTACCGAATCCTTCGCCATCATGTAGTTCACCGAGAAGTGCTTCCCGGTGTCGCGCAGGAACTCAATGAGGCCGATGCCGCCCAGCCAGTCGAGGTTGTTCACCAGCTTCGCGGCGCTGGGGCCTTCGAAGTCGAGGAACTTGGCGAGCTGCAGCCGAATGGCTTCGGCGTTGGCGGCAATGGTGTCGAGGTCCTGCAGATTCCGCTCGCTGCTGCGGCCGCTGGGGTCACCAATCATGCCCGTGCCACCCCCAACCAGCGCAATCGGCCGGTGGCCGGCGCGCTGCAGGTGCACCAGCCCCATGATGGGGATGAGATTGCCCACGTGCAGGCTCGACGCCGTGGGATCGAAGCCCACGTACGCGGATACCTGACCGGCGGCGAAAGCGGCCGGGAGTCCTTCAGTGTGCTGACTAAGGAGCTCGCGCCAGGCGAGTTCCGCGAGCGGCGCGGCGGGATTGGTGATGGCGGACATGGTTACAAGATAAGCACGCCCCCCAGCGGTACCGATCCCTCGGCTGAGGTGTACCTTCCACCCTGCTATGGCTCTTTTCTCTGTCCTTTCGCGGCGCCCCTGGGTGGGGTGGCTGCTGGTTTTGGTCGTGCTGGGTGGTGCAATCGGTGCCGGCGGACTCGCCGGCGCCTGGGCCGTCATCTGCCGTGACGGCCGCTGTCCCTCGATTGCGTCGCTGGAGCAGTACGTGCCGCGCCAGACCTCCAAGGTCTACGCCGCCGACGGCCGGTTCATCACCGAACTGGGGTTGGAACGGCGCACGCTGATCAGCCTCAAGGACATCCCGAAGCACGTGCGCGACGCCGTGGTCATCACGGAAGACAAACGCTTCTACCAGCACGACGGCATCGACTACTTCCGCATCCTGGGAGCGCTGGCCCGCAACATCAAGGCGGGCAGCTACGTGCAGGGCTTCAGCACCATCACCATGCAGCTGGCCCGCAACGTCTTTTCCGATCGCATTTCGCGCGAGAAGACGCTGCTGCGCAAGATCAAGGAAGCGCGTGTCGCCCGTGCCATCGAGCGCCGCTACAGCAAAGACAAAATCCTCGAGCTGTACCTCAATCAGGTGTACCTCGGCAACGGCGCCTACGGCGTCGAAACGGCGTCGCAGCGCTATTTCGGCAAGAGTGTGCGCGATGTCACAGTGGCCGAGGCGGCGGTGCTGGCGGGTCTGCTCAAGGGCCCCGAGCGGTACAACCCGCGTCGTTTCGCCGACCGCGCCATTCTACGTCGCAATACCGTGCTCGAACTCATGCGCCGCGGTGGCGCCATCAGCAACGAAGATGCGTCGCTCGCCAAGTCGTATCCACTCCAACTCGCTGAACGCACGGAGTCGGGCGATGTTGCCCCCTACTTCGTCGAGTGGGTGCGGCAGGAACTCGAACAGCACTTCGGAAAGCGGCTCTACGACGAAGGCCTCAAGGTGTACACCACGCTCGACGTGGACATGCAGACGGCGGCCGAACGGGCGCTGGAGAATCAGCTGCAGGCAATCGAGGCTGGCCGGCATGGCAAGTACACGCACCTTACCTACGAAGCGTATCTCGCCCGCAGTGCCGAGGGCGGAGAGACTGGCGCCGCCAATTCACCGTATCTGCAGGGTAGTTTCGTGGCCGTCGATCCGCGCAGCGGCGCGGTGCGCGCCATGGTGGGCGGCCGCGACTTCGGTGACAGCAAGTTCAATCGTGCCACGCAGGCGTTGCGGCAGCCGGGGTCGACCTTCAAGCCCATCGTGTACGCAACGGCCGTGCACGAAGGGTTCGGGCCGGCACAAATCGTTGACGACTCGCCCATCGCACTCGATCAGGTGAGCGGCGAAGTGTGGACCCCGCAGAACTACGACATGAAGTTCCAGGGGAATCTGCCACTGCGCAAAGCGCTGTATCAGTCGCGCAACCTGGCGGCCATTCGCACGGGGCTGGCGGTGGGAACCGGTGCTGTCATCAGCATGGCGCGGCGCTTCGGCATTACCACGCCCATTCCGCCTTATCCTTCGATCTTCATCGGGTCGGCCGATACGTACCCCATTCAGATGATCGGGTCGTACTCGGTGTTCGCCAACCTTGGCCTGCGCACCACGCCGCACGCGATCTCGAAGGTGGAGAACGCCGCCGGCAAAGTGGTGTGGAAGCCCGACCTCGTGCGCGAAGCCGTGCTGTCGCCTGAGGAATCGTGGCTCATGGTGAACATGATGAAGGACGTGGTCATTCGCGGCACTGGTGCCCGTATCTGGAGCAGCGGGTTCCGGGTGCCCGCCGGCGGCAAGACCGGCACCACCAACGATGGCGCCGACGTGTGGTTCATTGGCTACACGGCCGACCTGGTGGCCGGCGTGTGGATGGGCTTCGATCGGCCCCAGAAAATCAAGAGCAACGCGCAGGGCGGCGAACTCGCTGCGCCGGCGTGGACGTCGTTCATGACCGAGGTGTATCGCCGAAAGCCGCAGCCGCCCGACTGGCCACGCCCTGATGGCGTAGTAGTGCGCGAAATCGATGGCGCCACGGGGCGACTGGCCAATGCCAGCTGCACCGGAGCCCTCACCACCGAGTTCTTCGTGCAGGGGTACGAACCCACGCGCACCTGCTCCGATCCGGCCGGCCCATCGCCCTTCAGCATGGATAGCGCGCGGGCCGTGGTGAAGCGTGACACGGCCAATCCGTTCCGACTGCCTCCCGCGTAACCCCCCGCGTGAACGAGGTAACGCTGCCGCCACGACCGCCGCGCGCGCTGTACACAGCGCGGTGGGTGCTGCCCATCGCGGCGGCGCCCATCGAGCGCGGGGCGGTACTCGTGGAAGGCGAGCGCATTGCCTGGGTGGGCAGCGAACTCGAACTCCCACTTGGCGCCGACGTCAGTCTCGAGCGCGTCTCGTTGGGCGATGCGGTGCTCATGCCCGGACTCGTCAACGCGCACTCGCATCTCGAACTCACCGACTTGCGCGGCTTTCTCGAAGGGCTCGACTTCCGCGAGTGGCTGCGCACGCTCACCGTCGTGCGGCAGGATCTGCTCACTGAGCAGGATCTGCTGGACGCGTCGCGCCTCGGCATTGTCGAAGCGCTGCGGCATGGCATTACCACGCTCGCCGACTGTACCGACTCGGCGCAGCCCATCCACGCGCTCCGGGAACTCGGCGTGCGCGGCATTGGCTACGTGGAAGTATTCGGCCCCGATCCTGCGCAGTGCGATGGCGCGCTGGCGCGGTTGCAGGAACGCGTGGCCACGCTGCGGCGCAGCGACACCTCACTCGTTCGCACCGGAGTGTCGCCGCATGCGCCGTACACGGTGTCGGCTGCGCTCTTTCGTGCCACGGCCGACTACGCCCGTGCCGAGCAACTGCCGGTAGCCGTGCACGTGGCGGAGAGCGCCGCGGAAACGGCGTTCGTCTGCCATGGCACGGGACCTTTCGCCGAGCGCTTGCGCGCCCGCGGCATTGCCGTCGCGCCGCAGGCACGCTCGCCGGTGGCACTGCTCGACGAAACGGGGGTGTTGGCGGCGCAACCGTTGCTCATTCACGTCATCCGATCCGACGACGACGATCTGGCGCGTATCGCACACCACGGCGCGAGCATCGTGCACTGTCCCATTTCCAACGCGAAGCTGGGGCAGGGTATAGCACCGTTGGACCGGATGCTCGCGCATGACATCGCCACGGGACTTGGTACCGATTCGGTGGCCAGCAACGACCGCATGCACCTCATCGATGAAGCGCGTCAGGCCACCCTGTTCCACTCTATCCGCTCGGGCGTTCCGGACTCGCTTGCCGCGCACGCAGCGCTGGCACTGGCCACACGTGGGAGTGCGACCGCGCTGGGACTTGGTGGCGAGATCGGTACACTCGAGGTCGGCAAGGCCGCCGACCTCGCGGCGTTTCCGCTCGACAACGACGATGTGCAGCCGGTGTTTGATCCGGTGGTGTCACTGGTGCACACGCTGGCCGGGCGGGCCGTGGCGTCGTTGGTCGTGGTCGCCGGCCGCATACTGGTGCGCAACGGAGAGGTCCTCGTGGAACAACCTTCGTGGCGCGATCGGCAACGTGTGACATCGGGCCGCCTGCGGGAGTGGCGGCAGCACGGGGCCTCGTGATACACTTCGAAATGCGCACCCGCGACGAACTCGCCGTTTTCAGGAGTTGCCGAACCCGCAGAAGCATCGGGTGGCCTGTCTGCGTGCGCAGGTCCGCGTTGTTCTAGTCCGTCTGACTCCCCGCTCCATGCCCGTCGGCCCGTTGCCGACCCATTGGCGGGGATTCGTTTTTTCGCAGGTCACACGCAGGTCACACGCAGTAGTACGACCGGGCACGGTGCTCGGCGCTGGGCACGACAGGGGTGTTCTCGGGTATCCCACGATTCAGCGGAGGGTAGGGCGTGATTGCCGGATGTCTCGCACTGAATGCGTCGTACGAACCACTCACCATGGTCCCGCTTCGCCGGGCCCTGCGTCTCGTCATCGACGGCAAAGCCGAGATCGTGGAGGCCGACAAGCACTCGCCGGTGCGATCGGAGCGACAGGCCTTCCCGCGCCCGGCGGTCATTCGCCTCACGCGCTACGTGCACGTGCCGCGGCGTTTTCGCCGACAGGTGACGAACACGTTCCTCTTCGCGCGCGACGACTACCAGTGCCAGTACTGCGGGCGCCGGTCGAGCGAACTCAAGCCGCGTGAATCGCTGACGCGCGACCATCTCATCCCCATGTCGCGGGGTGGCACCAACGAATGGTCGAACGTGGTGACCGCGTGCAGCTCGTGCAATACGAAAAAAGCCAATCGCATGCCGGCGGAAATCGGCATGCACCCGCTGCACACTCCGGTCGAGCCGCACTTCGTGCACCTGTCGTGGGCGGTGCGTCGCCTGACGCCAATTCAGGCCCAGTACATCCGCACGTTCTATGGCGAAGACACGCTGCGGGAGTTGGAGAAGATCGAGGGCACGTCGCTGCGGGCCTAGAACGCCAACGTGGGACTGCGCGCCTCGAGCTTGCGCACCTCGGCTCCGAGAATGCGGGATGCCAGGGTGCGCACGCCACGCGTGAGTGCCGACGCCGGGCTGCGTTTGCCGCGAACGGCCGGCGCCCCTTCGCCGCGCAGCCATCGCTCCACTTCGTCGAGGTCGCTCACGTCGAGCGCCTGGATGTCGGCCTGTACCAACACATAGCCCTTCTGCCCACGCCGCGGTGTGGGAAGCGCCGGCAGATAGGCCAACTCGCTCGCCGCGCGCGCGTCGGCGAAGCGCACGTAACTGCCGAGGGCCATCACGCGGTTGCCAACGAGTCTCGCCACCTCGTAGCTCTTTTCCACCACGTTGTACTGCACCAGCACATCCCACTCCACGCGGCCGCGCACATCGTCGAAGTAGCGGCCCACCGTCCAGATCTCGGCGCGCAGGTGCATGCGCACCGGAAACCCGTTTCTGAGCAGTTCGTCGTAGTCGCGCTCGACCAGCACATTGCGCACCGCGACGAGCGGCGGATAGCTCTGTGCCGTCACCCGGATATCGATTTCCGGGCTGCCTTGGGCGCGCAGAGGCGCGCCGCTGCTCAGCAGCAGCAGCGGCACCACGCACCACGCAATCAGGCGACGGAAGAAGAACACGTGGCTGTGATTTAGAAGCGGCGGCCCAGGCGCACGTACACATTCGGCGAGAGCCCGCTCTGCGACACGGCTTGCGCCACGTAGACACCGAAATCGCCGAAGTCGAAGCCGCCGCCGATGTCGGTACGCCACGTGCCAACGTCGGGCACCTTGTTCCGGCCGTAGAACAGTGGATCGGCGGCCGCCTGCGCCGGAGTCTGTACCCCGCCCGACGCGCGGTTCACCAACCAGCCGCGGCCGCTGTTGGCGAACACCACCCACGTGCCGTCGCCACCACGACGACCGAAGCGCCAGCGTCTATCGCTGTCGTCATCGTCGCCAAAAAGATTGAAGCGGAAGTCGCCCTTCCATTCCACCTGCAACAGCGCCATGCGCTCACACTGCGCCGGTCGACCGAGCACCACGTACGTGCTGGCATCGCCCGTTGCGCAGGTGCCGATGTCGTTGTCACCCAGCGAGCGACGGAAGTCGAACCCCGGCAGGGCATCAATACCACTCACCGACAGGCGGCGTTGCACAGGCAGCGCATCACCGTTCACCCAGCCGCCAAACACCGCGCGCAAGTTGAGCTGTGCGTTGGGCCCGAGGCGATTGTAGCGGCGCAAGTCGAAGAAGGCCCGGCCGTATGTGGTCGCCCGCGGCGGCTCGACGGCGTAACTCGACAGCGACGGGCGCCCCAGCCCTTCGGTGAGTGGGGCAAGGGTAAGCGCGTCGCTCTGGCCCCGCTCGTACTCGCCGCGCAGATACCACCCCGACCGCGGATTGCGCGATTCCGTGCGCGTATCGAAGGTGCCGCTGAGTGTGAGCAATCGAACCACGCCTTCGTCACTCTGCGGGTTCGGGCGGAAGGCTACCTCGTCGTTGAGGCTCCATACATCGCGCGCGCGCCGCGCATTCCACCGCTCCTCGCCGTACGAAAGCGTGAGTTCGTGGCCGCGACCGGCGAATGCCGTGACGTACCCCAACGCGCCGTGGCGCTCCCAGTAATCGCGATAGTCGCGCGTGAACAGAAATGAGGCGAGCCCGACTTCGGTGTCACTGAGTTGCCACTTCTCCATGGCGTCCACTTCGTCGAAGAGACGCCCACCCATGGCAACCCCGGCCTTGTCCCCTTGACGCACTTCCAACAACACCCGGTGCCCGAGATTCTCGTCTTTCCACTCGATGCGGTTGCCCGTACGGAAAATGCCGAACACCTCGGCCCGCACCCGCGTGTCGCCGCTCCGCGCGCGGAAACGCGGCCCCACGATGATGGGGAGCCCCTCCACACGATTGTACGTGTGCGCGGTGGTCAGGAAGAGCTGGCTCTGTGTGGCCCCTTCGTCGTCTTCACGCACCCACTCCGAAAAGCGGGTCAGAAAGTCGGTTTCGGCTACGAGCGTGTCGGCACTTTCCTGGTAGCGATAGCGCGCGCTCCACACCCGAATCTCACCGGTCACGTTGGGGCGCTCTGGCGCCTGAAAGGCGCCGCCCACAACCGTGAGTCCCTGCTCGATACGGGCGCCATCGGCCAGGAACACGTCACCATTGAGCACGACCACATTGCCGAACACCACGCCGGCCAATCGGGCGTTGCCGTTGAGTACGGCGAGGTCGCCGCGAACCGTGTCCGCAGCCGCGAGCGTGAAGTCACCGCGCACGCGACGCGTAGCCGGCGCGTTGAACAGCCGCGTGACCTCGTGGGCAACTTCGCGCGGCACACTGCCTACCCGCTGCGCCGCCGCTTCGGCAGCCGGTACGGCGAGCGCGGCGACGAGCGACACCACGCGCAGCGCCACGCGCACACGGTGCGGCCGCAGTTGTTCGTGCCGGGTGGCTCGGCCGAGTGCGGCCATGAACTGGTTCATCCAAGACTCCTGCTGGGGTTCGCGTTCCGGCATGGCAGATCGCGTACCAACGTGATTTGCGCTACACCGGCACCACGACATCGTGCGCCATCGCACCGATGCACCCAGCGGTGCTCCGAGGCGACATACGAGACGGACTAGGGAGCATGCCACGGGAAATCGAGGCACGACGACCCCTCAAATATCGTCAATTCACGCCATCGGGGGACGGCGACATTCGAGTGTGTCCTGCGCCGAATTGAGGACACTGGTGTGTCGGACTGCCACGCCGCCACAGCCCTCGACATGCTGAGGGCGCACATGGTTTGAACCACCGGATCGAGTTGGTGAGGGACGGCCTCGGCTACTCGGTGTTCGAGGCGAGACCGAGCCGGCGCATGCGTCGATAGAGATTGGGGCGATCGGTCTGCAGGCGGCGCGCGGCCTCGGCCACGTTGCCGTCGCTCTGCGCCAATGCCGCCGCAATGAGCCGGCGTTCATACGCGTCGAGGGCATCGCTGAGGGGGAGCGCGAGGTCGGGCGCCATAGCCTCGAGTCCGGCAGTGCCCGCCGCCTCTCGGACGCCATGCGCGGCCTCGGGAATGACCTGCACCACATCCGTGCGCGATACCTCACTGCCAGCGTGCAGAATGCCCAGCCGCTCGACCACGTTGGCCAATTCGCGCACGTTGCCGGGCCAGCGATAGCTGCTGAGCGCGGCCAGTGCATCCGGGTGCCACGTAACTTGCGGACGTCCGGTGCGGGTGCGGTGCCGCGCCGAAAAGTGCCGAACCAGTGCCGGTAAATCACCCGGGCGGTCGCGCAGCGGTGGCAACTGCATGGGAATCACGTTGAGCCGGAAGAACAGATCTTCGCGGAACGCCCCTTCGGCCACCGCCTTGGCGAGATCCTTGTTGGTGGCAGCCAGAATGCGCACGTCGATCTTGATGGGCTTGCCGCCACCCACCCGTTCGATTTCTCGCGCTTCGATAGCACGCAGCAGTTTGGCCTGCGCTTCGGCGCCGAGATCACCCACTTCGTCGAGAAACAGCGTGCCCGTGTGCGCGAGTTCGAAGCGGCCAATGCGTCGTTCGGTGGCGCCCGTAAACGCGCCGCGCTCGTGGCCGAACATTTCGCTTTCCACCAGGTCGCGCGGAATGGCGGCGCAGTTCACGCGCACGAACGGCTTGTCTCTACGCGGGCTGGCTTCATGCAGCGCGGCGGCCACGAGTTCCTTGCCCGTGCCTGATTCACCGGTAATGAGCACGCGCGCATCGGTAGGACCAATGCGCCCAATGAGCGCGCGCACGTCTCTCATGACTGGCGACTCACCCACCATCTCGCCGGAGATTCCCAAGTCTTCGCGCAGCGCGGCGGCGGTGCGGCGCGCCTGTCGCAGTTCGAACGCCGACGCGAGGGCCAGCAGCACACCTTCGGGGGTGAGCGGCTTTTCGAGAAAGGTGAAGGCGCCGAGCTTGGTGGCGCGCACGGCATCGGTGAGCGCCGCGCGGCCACTCATCATGACCACCGGCACATCGGGGCGGCGCTCACGCAGCTTCTCGAGCAGCCCGAGCCCGTCGAGTTCACCTGGCATCATGAGGTCAACCAGGGCGATGTCCGGTTCGTTCGCTTCCGCCAGGGCCAGACCGGTGCCGCCGTCGGCGGCGTCGCGCACGTCGTAGCCTTCAGCGCTGAGCAGCGCGCCAACCATGCGGCGGATATTGGGTTCGTCGTCGACGATGAGCACGCTCGGCATACGACGACCTCAGCGTGGCACGTTGAGTGGCACGCGCTCACCCTGCTCGGCACGGTCGGCCAGCAGCTTGTTGGTGAAGCGCTGTCCTTCGGAGAGTCGCTCCATTTCCACCGCGACGGTGTCCACGTTGCGTTCGAGCAACTCGAGCCGGTCGCGCATGCGGGCTTCGAGTGCCGCCGCTTCGCCGTTCGCCACGTTCTTGCGGTTGAGCCAACGGATAACGGCACGCGAGAGTGGCCACCAGATGAGCAGCACTGAGAGCGTGGCGGGAATGGCCCACGCAATTTGCGCCGCTTCGCGCGGGATGGCCTCGCGCAGGGGAATGACCTGCGTGTTCCCCTCCTGCGAGAGGATGAGGGACCCGTTGTCGAAGGAGATGCTCACCGGCCGGTCGCCGTCATTGGTGAACACCACGGGACCCTGGCCAGGCAGCGGCGGTACCGGCGGTACCGGCGCCACCGCGGGATCGCCGCCGTTCACGGCCCGCTCCGCCTCCTGGATGGCATTCTCGATGATGCGGTCAGCGTTGGTGCGCGCTTGGTCGGCATTGCTGGCGGCCCGGTCGGCGTTCTGTGCTGCGCGAGCCGCATTGGCCGCCGCTTGGTCGGCCGATTGTCCGAACTTCAGCGAGATCACGAACGTGGGGGTCATCGCACACGCTCCATCTCCGACGGAGCCCGATCGGCGAGCAGCTTGGTGGTGAAACGCTGTCCTTCGCTGATGCGCTCGACTTCCACGGCCACGGTTTCAATGGCCTGTTCGATGGCGGCGAGGCGCTGTTCGACCAGCGCCTGCTGCTTCATTTCGGTGCGTTTTTCAAAGCGACGCGCCCAGGCCTTCACCAGCGGGGTGCCCAGCGACATGAGGGTCACCGACCCGAAGATGATGCCCATCATGTCGACGAGGCCGTCGGGGAGTTGCTTGCGGCGCGGGGCCTCGGGGGGCAGCGCCGGCGCGAGGGTCGTTGCGGCGCCTTCCACGTTCGACGTGATGATCTCGCCGGTTTTCGAGACCTCGATGCGCTGTGTGCCACCTTCGCCCTTGTCGATGACGATGGTTTTGCCGCCATCGCTGTGCGACTGGATCTCCATCTTCGCTTCCTGCTGCCTCATCCTTCGCTCTCCCCGGTCACCGGCAATCGCATCGTCATCGTGGTCCCGCGCCCGAGTACGCTCTGTACGTCAATCGTCCCTTGGTGCGCCTGCAGCGTTTGCAGGGCGATTGCCAGCCCCAGACCGGTCCCACCGGGTTTGGTGGTCACGTAGGGGTCGAAAATCCGGGATAGCGTGTCGGGGGCAATACCACACCCACTGTCCCGTACGGAAATGACCACCCAATTGGTGTCAGCGTCGGGCGAGAAAGTTTGCGCCGAGGGCGCCGGGCCCGCTTCGGTGGTCACGTCAATGCGGAGGCTCCCCCCGGCCGGGGTGGCATCCACGGCGTTGAGCAGCACGTTGGTCACGGCCCGTACCAGCGGTTCGTAGTAGCCGGTCACCAGCGGCAGGTCGGGGGCGCAGTGCAAGTCGAGGGTAATCCAATCGGGCACCGAAATCTCAGACACCCGGGTCACCAGTTCGGCCACGTCCACCTCCGCCGCCGGCCCATCGGGGAGTCGGCCGAACTGGGCGAAGCTCTTGGCCATGACTTCGAGGCGGGTGGCCTCCTCGGCCAGAACCTCCACGGTGTCCTGCAGCTCTTCCGGGGCGGTGCGCCGAAGGCGATCGACGGCGAATCGAATAGGGGTGAGCGGGTTCTTGAGCTCGTGCGCAAAACGACGCGCCGATTCCCGGAACGCCTCGGCCCGCTCGGCCTCGAGGGCGCGACGGCGTCCGCTTTCCAGCTCCGTCGCCATGGTGCGCATGCCGGTGCGCAACACCTCGAACTCCGGAGCACCACGACGTTCGGTGTGCGGTGGGATAGACCGGCCGCTCCGAATGAGCCCTGTCCAACCTACCAGCTCGTCGAGCGGTCGACTGAGCTGTCGGCTGAGATGGCCGGCAACCCGCGAGGCGCCCACGGCCACGAGGACCACCACCAGTACTGCCCCCACGGCAACGAGGCGCATGGAGCGCCCGGTGACGAAATCGAACCGGCGCGCCAGCTGCGCCGATTCGAGCAGCTCCCGCTGATGCCGGTCGAGGGCGGCCCGTTGCTCGGCCGTGAGTGGCGCCGATGCGACGATGCGGTGGGTCTCGTCCCCGCTCTGGGCGATGCGCTCCCACGCCGAGCGCGCCGAGAAGAGCGAAACGGTGCGCGCGGCCACGCCGGCCCACACCAGTGTGACGGCCACGGTGGGGATGAGCGCGAACAGCAGCAGCATGGCGAAGAGCCGCGTACGAAACGGGGCGCGGGAGGCGCCCGGCGCGGCAGGCTCCGTTCCAGCCCCCCGGCCGCGTTCCGGTTTCACGCCCGTCAACTTCCGCATCTCGTTCATAGTCGGTAATTTACGTGGCTGTACCCAGTCTCGCGTCACGGCGGGCCGACCGGGGTTTCCCCGGTATCGCTCCCCAACGCGCCGTTCGTCTTTGCTTCACGGAGTGAGATGGCAGCATCGTGGTCCCTGGCCCCGTTGATCGCCCACCGCGCGCAGGAACATCCTGAGCGTGTGTTGGCCACCACCGGGGAACGGACATGGTCATACCAGCAGGTGGATGCCAACGCATCCTCCCTGGCGGCAGCCTTCTCCGAATTGGGACTGGGGGCCGGTGATCGCATCGCCGTGAATCTCCCCAACGGCGTGGAATGGATCATCACCACGCTCGCCGCAGCCAAGTTGGGCGCCGTGCTGGTGCCGGTGAATCCCACGCTGGGGGTGCACGACTTGCGCTACCAGCTGCGGCACGCCGAAGCCAGCGCGGTGGTCACCATCGAACAGTGGTGCGGCGTCGACTTTCTGCAGCGGTTCGAAGAACTGCTGGGTGATCTGCCCGACCTGCAGTACGTGGTCACCGTAGGCGAAGAAGATTTGTGGTACGACGACCGGATCTTTCAGTTCGAGGATCTCGTGTCGAGTGGAACCGGGAAACCGATCCCGCCTGTCGATGACACCGACGATGCGCGCGACCTCGCGGTTGTGTACACCTCGGGCACGATGGGCAAGCCGAAAGGGGTGCAACTGTCGTATCGCGCCCTCGTCGAGAACGCCGTCCGCACTGCGCAGTGCCTCGAATTGTCTCCCGAGGATCGCGTGCTGGCGGCGGTGCCGTTTTCGGCCGTGTTCGGACTCAGCGCCATGCTGGGCACCATGGCCAGCGGGGCGACACTCGTGTTGCAGCCGGCTTTCGACGCCGCGGGCGCGCTCGCGCTCATTGCGTCGGCGCAGGTTTCGGTGCTGCACGGTGTCCCCACGCAGTATCACCTCCTCATGCGTGAGGAGGGCTTCAACCCGTCGGCGCTTCGTTCGCTGCGCACCGGCCTGATGGCCGGCAGTTCGGTGGCGGAAGCGCTCGTGCGCAAAGTGCGTCGCTGGTGCGACGTGCTCGTGGCGTACGGTCTCACCGAGACCGGGGCCGTTGTGACCATGACCCGCTTCAGCGACAGCGAAGCAACCCGCCGTGATTCGGTGGGCACCGCGATGCCCGGCATCGAAGTGATGGCCATGGATATCATGACGGGACAGTTGCACGGGCCCGAAGCGGTCGGCGAGATCGCCGTGCGCGGGTCCAACCTCATGCGCGGCTATCTGCGCATGCCGGCCGAGACTGCCAAAGTCCACACGCCGGACGGCTTCTTCCTCACCGGTGATCTTGGCATCATCGATGAAGACGGCACCGTGAGGATCCTCGGACGTCGCCAGGAAACGATCTCGCGCGGGGGCATCCAGCTCTATCCGCGCGAACTCGAAGATCGCCTGCGCGCACATCCGGCCGTGGACGATGTCTGCGTGATCGGCGTGCCCCATGACGTCATGGGTGAACTGGTCTGCGCGTGCATCGTGGCAGTGGAAGGGGCGGTCATCACCGGCGACGAGATCAAGCGTTTCGCCCGCGATACCATGGCCGCCGACAAGGTCCCCGACCTCGTCCGCTTCTTCGATACGTTCCCCATGACGGGGAGCGGCAAGATCCGTCGACGAGAACTCGCGCGTGCCATCGCGCTGAGTGCGAACTCCATGAGCGCCATGGCGCTCGGAAGCGCCGGTTTCGGCGCGAACGCGCTCGATCACCCCGCTTCGTATCCAGGCTAGTCTGTCATGAGTCGTTATCCATCACGGTCGGGCGCATCGGCGCCGACCCGTACCATTGCTCCGTTTCATCGCGGCCCCGCGTCGGTCGCCCCCATGGCCCCCGTGGCCCAGCCGAATGTCGCGCCGCCGGCGCACGCGCCGAACGCCGCGCTGCTCATCGACTTCGACAACGTCACGATGGGCATTCGCTCCGATCTGCAGGAGGAGCTCAAGAACCTCCTCTCGTCAGACATCGTGAAGGGCAAGGTGGCGGTGCGTCGCGCCTACGCCGACTGGCGCCGCTATCCGCAGTACATCGTGCCGCTCACCGAAGCGAGCATCGATCTCATCTTCGCGCCGGCCTACGGCTCGTCGAAGAAGAACGCGACCGATATCCGTCTCGCCATCGACGCGCTCGAACTGGTGTTCACGCGCCCGGAGATCGGCACCTTCGTGCTGCTCAGCGGCGACTCCGACTTCTCGAGCATGGTCATCAAGCTCAAGGAGTACGGCAAGTACGTCATCGGCGTGGGCATCCGCGAGTCGAGCAGCGACCTGCTGGTGATGAACTGCGACGAGTACTACTCGTACAACGCGCTCGCCGGTCTCGTGAAGAACGGCGAAGACGAAACCACGCGCTGGGATCCGTGGGAGTTGGTCACGGAAGCGGTGGGTCGCATGAAGCGCAACGGCGACGTCATGCGCAGCGATCGCCTCAAGCAGGTGATGCAGGAAATCGACGCGTCGTTCGACGAAAAGAATCTCGGGCATCCCAAGTTCTCGCGTTTCGTGCACGAGGCGCAGCAGCGTGGCCTGGTGAAGGTCACGAAGCTCGAAAGCGGCCAGCTCGAAATCGACGCGCCCGATGGCATGCCGGTGGCGGTGACGACGTCGGTGTCGGCTGCGCCGGTAGACGGCGAATCGCGTGAAGCGCGCGACGATCGCGAGCGTCGTGGTCGTCGTGGGCGTCGTGGCCGTGGCCGCGACCGCTTCGATCGCGATCGTGAGCCGCGCGACGGTGATGTCGTGGCCGATGAGGGTACGGACGCGATGGGCGAGTCCGTGGCGGCCGATATCGCGCTCGACGAGACGGCCGAGATCCCGATGCCGGTAAGCGAAGACGTCGATCCGCAGGCGGTGATTGCGGCACTCGGCATTCGTCCCTTGCCTGGGGAAGAGACGGAGTCGACGGAAGGCACTGAAGGCACCGAAGGCGACGCGCCGGCCGAAGGGCGTGGCGAGCGTGGCCGTCGTGGTCGTGGCCGCGGCCGTGGTCGCGATCGCTTCCGCGATCGTCGGGAAGCGGGCGAGTCGGCCGCCGAGGCGGCGCCGGCTGACGTCGTGGCCGCTGCGGAACCGCGCACGGGTGGCGAGACGGCGCGCCCCGATGTGGCGCCGGCGTTCCGCAGCACCGATGTGTCCGATACCATCGGCCGCAGCGGCGAACGGCTTACGCGCAGCGATGCGTTCGATCTCGTGCGCCGTGCGGTGGAATCGCTGGTGACGGGTGATCAGGCCACCACGGCGAGCGCGGCGCGTCAGCGGGCGTTCGAGTTGCTGGGCCGCGACAGCGAGTCGTTGGCATCGCGCATGTTCGAGCGCGTGCTGCAGGACGCGCACGATGCGAACATGATCGACCTGCGTCGCCGCGGCGACGACTGGGAAGTGGCGCGCGCGGCGGACGCGGCGAGCATCGTGGACCAGCTCAAGGCGGTAGATGATCAGCAGAAGGCGGAAGCCAAGGCGGCGCAGGCCCTGCTGCCGGCGGCGCCGCGTGGCATGGGCGCGCGTGGCATCGGCGGTCGTGGCAAGGGACCGGCGGCGCCGCCGGCCAATCTGCTGATGTTCGGGGTGGTGGGCGCGAAGCCGGTGGCGGCCCCGGTGGCGGCGGTAGCGGCCCCGGTGGCGGCGGTATCGGTGCCGGTGGTCAGTGCCCCGGTGGCAGCGGTCGAGGCCCCTGTGGCCCCGGCAGCGGCCGCGAGCAAGGCGCCCAAGGCGCCGGCCAAGAAGCCGGTGAAGAAGGCGCCGGCGCCGGCCAAGAAGTCGGCGGCCCCGGCTCCTGCCAAGAAGGCGGCACCGGCCAAAAAGTCGGCACCGGCGGCCAAGAAAGCGGCACCGGCCGCCAAGAAGGCTGCTCCGAGGGCGCCGGCCAAGACTCTGGCTAAGAAGGCGGCCAAGAAGAAGTAGTCTCGCTACTTCGGGCGTTGAAGCGGGGAGGCCGTTATGGTCTCCCCGCTTTGCGTTAAGGGGCTTGGTCTTGGTGAGGGTCTGGGTCGTGGTACTGCCACTACGCTCGGGGTACAGCCACTGCAGTCGGGGTACTGCCACTACGGTCGGGGTCTAACACCAGTCGAGGTCTCGGCCGGGTCGGGGTCCGTACTGCAGTCGGGGTCGCGGTCCCGGTCTTGC
>ERZ1645185.128-NODE-128-length-32197-cov-16.290710_pt1 | contig 32197 bp, 27 predicted proteins | sample MGYA00575351_ERZ1645185 | MGnify/ENA primary metagenome ERZ1645185 (study PRJEB40838, sample SAMN11284767) | freshwater sediment metagenome | isolation source: river sediment | host: Sediment | place: India: Jana village, Kanpur | collected 2015-12-17 ... | reverse complement strand
CGGGGAAGGGCGGTGCGGGCGATCCCTGGGGCAACAAATCCGGGGGCGGCGGTTTTGGCCAGCCGGGCATGAAAGGCGGTGCGGGCGATCCCTGGGGCAACAAATCCGGCGGCGGCGGTTTCGGCCAACCCGGCATGAAGGGCGGTGCGGGCGATCCCTGGGGCAACAAGTCCGGCGGCGGTGGTTTCGGCCAACCCGGCATGAAGGGCGGTGCGGGCGATCCCTGGGGCAACAAGTCCGGCGGCGGTGGCTTCGGACAGAAGGGCGGGTTCGGCAGCAAGGGCTTCTGAGGCCCGGGCATGGTGCACGCAGCGAGCGAGGAGGCACCGACGGCGTTCGTGCGCGAAGTGCTGATGCCCGGCGGGCCCGGCCACGTCCCGCGGATTGCGCCGGCGGCCTGCCGCTTCCGGCTGCGGATCGCGGCGTCCAGCGTGCATCGCTGGGGCGTGTTCGCGGCCGAAGACATCCCCGCGCGCCGACGGGTGATCGAGTACACCGGCCAGCGCATCGGCTTGCGCGAAGCCTGGCGCCGGCGCCTGCGGCCGCAGCTGTACCTGTTCCGCTGCAGCGCGCGGCGCCTGATCGATGGCGGGATCGGTGGCAGCGGCGCGGAATTCATCAACCACGGCTGCACCCCCAACCTGGTCGCGCGGTTCGACCACCGCCGGGTCTTCCTGTCCAGCCTGCGCGCGATCGCCGCAGGCGAGGAATTGCTGCTGGACTACCAGGTCCGGGGCGACATCGAACCGATTCCCTGCGCCTGCGGCGCACCCGCCTGCCGCGGCTACCTCAACGCGCCCGGCTAGCGCGCTTCCGTTTTGCGGGTCAGGCGCGGATCATCGCGCGATCACGACTCACCGGTAGCCCACGTGCGCGAGCAGCAACAGGATGTCCTGGTCATCGGCGGCGGCCACAACGGCCTGGTCTGCGCCGCCTACCTGGCCGCGGCCGGGTTGAAGGTGCGGGTGCTGGAGCGCCGGCACATCGTCGGCGGCGCGGCGGTCACCGAGGAATTCCACCCCGGCTTCCGCAATTCGGTCGCCAGCTACACGGTCAGCCTGCTCAACCCGGCGGTGATCCGCGACCTGCGCTTGGCCGAGCACGGGCTGCGCGTGGTCGAGCGGCCGTACGCGAATTTCCTGCCGTTGCCGGACGGTCGCAGTTTCCGCCTCGGCGGCGAGCACACCCATGCCGAAGTCGCGAAGTGGTCGGCGCGCGATGCGCAACGGCTGCCCGAGTACTACGCGATGCTCGACCGCATCGTCGTGGTGCTGCGCGAACTGATGCGGCGCACGCCGCCGAACGTGAGCGACGGCTTCGTGCTGGCCGACTGGCTCAACTCGCTCGCCGTCGGCAGGCAGTTGAAGTCGCTGGACATGCGCGGGCGCCGCGACCTGCTCGACCTGTTCACCAAGTCGGCCGGCGAGCTGCTCGACGAATGGTTCGAGGGCGAGCCGCTGAAGGCCGCGCTGGGCTGGGATTCGGTGGTCGGCAACTTCGCCAGCCCGTATACGCCCGGCAGCGCCTACGTCCTGCTGCACCACGTGTTCGGCGAAGTGAACGGCAAGGCCGGCGCGTGGGGCCACGCGATCGGCGGCATGGGCGCGATCACCCAGGCCATGCGCAAGGAATGCGAGGCGCGCGGCGTCGCCATCGAGACCGACGCGGAGGTCGCGCGCCTGCTCGTGGAAGGCGGCAAGGCGGTGGGCGTGGAACTGGCCGACGGCCGCACGCTGCGCGCGGGGCTGGTCGCCAGCAACCTCAACCCGAAGCTGTTGTACGGCACCCTGGTCGCGCCCGGCCTGCTCGACGACGACACGACCCGCCGGGTGACGCGTTACCGCTGCGGTTCCGGCACCTTCCGCATGAACGTGGCCCTGTCCGAACTGCCGGATTTCAGCGCGATGCCGGGCACCGCGCTGCAACCGCACCACCAGAGCGGGATCCTGGTCGGGCCGTCGCTGCAGTATTTCGAACAGGCCTACTTCGACGCGAAGTCGAAGCAGTACAACCCGGGCTGGGCGCGCAAGCCGATCGTCGAGCTGGTGATTTCCTCCACCCTCGACGACACCCTCGCGCCGGCCGGCCAGCACGTCGCCAGCCTGTTCTGCCAGCAGGTCAACCCGCAGGTCGATGGCGGCTGGGATGCGCACCGCGACACCGTGGCCAGGTTGATGATCGAGACCGTCAACGACTACGCGCCGAACTTCGCGCGCAGCGTGATCGGCTACGAGGCCTTGAGCCCGCTGGACCTGGAGCGTCGCATCGGCCTGGTCGGCGGCGACATCTTCCACGGCGCGCTGGGGCTGGACCAGATGTTCAGCGCGCGTCCGTTCCTCGGCCAAGGCCACTACCGCGGCGCTTTCGCCGGCCTGTACCTGTGCGGCTCCGGCAGCCATCCGGGCGGCGGCGTCACCGGGCTGCCGGGTCGCAACGCGGCCCGCGAGATCCTGCGCGACCTGCGCCGCGGGCCGCGCCCGGACTGAATGCGTCCGAAAAAACTGCACCCGCGGGTGCAGTTTTGCAGTGCAGCGTGCAAACCCCCTAACGAATCCTTCACGATCGCCCCGCGTCCCGACGTGGGGGAGGGAGCAGGCCCGCTGAGACTTCGGTCGAAGCGGGCTTTTTTATTGCCCGCGCGCCGCCTTCAGTCCGCCGGCACCGTGCGCGGCAGCGCCCACGCGCGCAGCGCCTGCACCTGTTCGGCCATCAGCACCGACAGCGGCCGCGTGTCGCGCAATGCCTGCATCAGGCCATGGGTGTCGATGCCGCCGTCGCCGGCATGCGCCGCGTACAACGCGCTCACGATCGCCTGCTCGATTTCGGCGCCGGAGAAGCCGTCGCTCGCGGCGGCCAGCGCCGACAGGTCGATGTGGTCGCGCGGCAGCTTCCGCCGGTCCAGGTGCAGGGCGAAGATCTCGGCGCGCGCGGCGGGGGCGGGCAGGTCGACGAAGAAGATCTCGTCGAAGCGGCCCTTGCGCAGCAACTCGGCGGGCAATTCGTGGACCTGGTTGGCGGTCGCGACCAGGAACACCCGCGACTTGCGCTCCGCCATCCACGTGAGCAGGTAGCCCAGCACCCGCCGCGACAGCCCGCCGTCGCCCTCGCCGCTGCCGGCGGCCAGGCCTTTCTCGATCTCGTCGATCCACAGCACGCAGGGCGCGAGCTGCTCGGTCGAGGCCAGCGCGGCGCGCAGGTTCTTCTCGGTTTCGCCGTGGTACTTGTCGTACAGGGTGCCGAAGTCCAGGCGCACCAGCGGCACGCCGAAGCCGCCGGCCACCGCCTTCGCCAGCAGCGACTTGCCGCAGCCCTGAACGCCGAGCAGCAGCATGCCCTTCGGCGGCTCCAGCCCGGGCGGCGGCGGCTCCTGCAGGAACGGCGCGCGGCGTTGCTCGACCCAGCGCTTGAGCCGCGTCGCGCCGCCGACGTCGGCGAAGCGCGCGGTGTCGTATTCGTAGTGGAGGTGCCCGCTCTTGTTGAGCAGCTCGAACTTCAGCCGCGCCAGTTCCGGCAGGTCGTCGGCACCGAGCACGCCGTCGCGGTAGATCAGGTGGCGCGCGATCCGGCGGGCATCGGTGAGGCTCATGCCCTGCAGGTTGCGCACGATCTGCCGCACCGCCTCGGCATCGGCCTCGACCCGCCGCCCGCCGTGCTCCGCGGTGTAGGCGCGGGCCTCGTCCTGGACCAGCTTGAGCAAGGCGTTGGCGTCCGGCAGGCGCAGCGAGAAGCGCACCGCGAACGGCTCCAGCGCCTCCGGCAGCTCGACCTTGGTGCCGATCAGCACCAGCACGTGCGGCAGGCCGGCGCGACGCTGGATCAGGTCGCGCAGGGCGCGCTGGTAGCTGGCGTAGCCGAGGTAGGGATGCGCGTCCAGCAACAGGTAGGTGCCGCGTTGCGGGGCATCGCGGATCGCGTTGAGGGCGGCGCTGAGGTCGGGCGCGCCTTCGGCCTCGTCCTCGCGGTCCATGTCGATCCGGCGCAGGCCCTCGGTCACCGACCAGCGGTAGAGCGCGCGCCAGGCATGCATCAGCGATTGCCGGAACAGCTCGACCACCCGCGCCTCGTCGGGGGTCTCGATCACCAGCAAGGGGGTTTGCGCGCGGAGCAGCGCGACCAGGTCCTGCAATTCGCTCATGGCGTCGCACGATAGCGAGGCGGCCCGGATGCCACAATCGCGGCATGCCGCATGCCCCCACCGTCGACCGCTGGCTCGCACGCCTGCCGCAGGAGGCCGCCTGGCGCGCCGATGCCGACTTCGTCGACAAGCTGCGGCGCCTGGCGGTGGCCAGCGACTTCGCGATGGCGACGCTGGTCGCGCAGCCCGGCCTCATCGAGCGCCTGCATGCCGATGATGGCGCCACGCCGCTGCCGTTGCCGGTGCTCGCCGCCGACCAGCCCGACGAGTGGCCGCGCCTGCTGCGCCGCTACCGCCACGCGGTGTCCACCGTGCTGGCCTGGCGCGACATCGTCGCCGGCGACCCGGTGGACGCGATCATCGCCGGCAGCACCGCGCTGGCCGATGCCTGCCTGCGGATCGCGCTGGAGGCGCTGGAGGCCGGCTTCGCCGCGCGCTATGGCGTGGTCCGCGACACCGACGGCGAGGTCCAGCGGCTGGTGGTGTTCGGCATGGGCAAGCTCGGCGGCGGCGAGCTGAACTTCAGTTCCGACATCGACCTGGTCTATGCCTACGAGCGCGAAGGCGTCTCCGATGGCGCGCGCGCGCTGGACGCGCAGGACTACTTCGCGCGGCTCGGCCAGCAACTGGCCAAGCTGCTCAACGAGACCACCGCCGACGGCTTCTGCCATCGCGTGGACCTGCGCCTGCGGCCGTTCGGCAACGCCGGGCGGGTGGCGCTGTCGTTCGCGGCGATGGAACTGTACTTCCAGCGCGAGGGCCGCGACTGGGAGCGCTACGCCTGGCAGAAGGCGCGCCCGGTGGCCGGCGACCTCGCCGCCGGCGAGCGCCTGCTGCAGGCGCTGCGGCCGTTCGTGTACCGCCGGTACCTCGACTACGGCGCCCTGGACGGGCTGCGCGCGATGAAGGCCACCATCGCCGCCGAAGTGGCGCGCAAGGACATGGCCGACGACATCAAGCGCGGCCCCGGCGGCATCCGCGAGATCGAGTTCCTGGCGCAGTCGCTGCAGCTGATCCGCGGCGGGCGCGAGCCGGCCTTGCGCGAACGCCGCCTCCTGCCAGCGCTGCGCGCGCTGGTGGCGGCGGGCCATGTCGATGCCGCCTCCGGCGACGCCCTCGCCGGGGCCTACCGCCTGCTGCGCAAGGTCGAGAACCGCCTGCAGATGCTGGGCGATGCGCAGACCCATGCATTGCCGCAGGACCCGCTGCTGCGCGCGCGGATCGCGGCCGGGTTGGGCCATCCGGACTGGCCGTCGCTGGTGGCCGAACTGGACGCGCAGCGCGCGCGGGTGGCCGCCGAATTCGCCGCGCTGCTGGCGCCACGCCGCGAACAGCGCAGCGACGGCCTGCTCGCGGGCTACTGGCGCGGGCTGCCGGATGCCGCGGAGGCCGACGCGCTCGCGGCGTCCGGCTTCGTCGCGGTCGACGAGCTGCACCGCAGCCTGGCCGATTTCGCGCGCTCGCCCGGGGTCCGCGATCTCTCCGATGCCACCCGCGCACGGCTGGACCGGGTGTTGCCGGTGCTGCTGGACGCCGCGGCGGCCTCGTCGCAGCCGGACGCCGTGCTGCGGCGCGTGCTGCCGCTGCTGCACACGCTGTTGCGGCGTGCGAGTTACCTCGCCCTGCTCGACGAGCAGCCGGCGGCGCTGCGGCGGCTGGTCGAGGCGCTTGCGCGCAGCGCGCTCCTGGGCGAACGCCTCGCCGCGCATCCGTTGCTGCTGGACGAATTGCTCGACGTGCGCGTGGGCGGCGACCTGCCGGATCGCATGGCCCTGCACGAGGCCTGTCGCGCGGCGTTGCGCGCGGGCGACGCCGAAGCCGCGCTGCAGGCGCTCAACGAGACCCGGCATGCGTTGAGCTTCCGCATCGCGCTGGCTTTCCTGGATGGCCGTTGCGATGCCGGGGGCAGCGCGCAGCGGCTGGCCTGGCTCGCCGAAGCGGTGGTCGAGGCGGTGCTGGCGATTGCCTGGGGCGAACTGGAGGCCGCGCATGGCGTCGTGCCGGGGGCGCGCTTCGCCGTGCTCGGCTACGGCAGCCTGGGTGGCGAGGAACTGGGCTTCGGTTCCGACCTCGACCTGGTGTTCCTGCATGACGCCGCCGATGGCGTGGCCTCGGATGGCGCGCGGCCGCTGGAGGCCTCGCGCTGGTTCGCGCGGCTCGGGCAGAAGCTGGTATCGCTGCTCGGCACCGGGACCGGCGCCGGCCGCCTGTACGAGGTGGACGTGCGCCTGCGCCCGGACGGCGCGAAGGGGCTGCTGGTGTCGAGCCTGGCAAGCTTCGTCGACTACCAGCGCGCGCGCGCCTGGACCTGGGAACACCAGGCGCTGGTGCGCGCCCGCGGGATCGCCGGCGACGCCGCGCTGCTGGCCGCGTTCGAGGCCCTGCGTGCGGAGGTGCTGTCGCGGCCACGCGATCCCGCAGCGCTTGCGACCGACGTGTCCGCGATGCGCCGGCGCATGCGCGCCGAACTCGACCGTTCCGAGCCCGACCGCGGCGATGTCGCGGTGTTCGACATCAAGCAAGGCGAGGGCGGCCTGGTCGACCTCGAATTCCTGCTGCAGGCGCTGGTGCTGCGCGAGGCCGGCGCGCATCCGGGACTGCTGGGCGCGCGCGCCACGCCAGCGCTGCTGGCGGCCTGCGCCCGCAGCGGTGCGCTGGATGCAGGCACCGCCGCCGACCTCGCCGGCGCGCATGCCGCCTTGCTCGATGCGGGCCTGCGCTGCACCCTGGACCGGCGTCCGCGGCGGGTGCCGGTGGATGCCGCGATCACCGCCGCACGCGGGGCGATCGCCGCGGCGGTGCGTGCTTCGGGATTGGCCTTCGACGCCTGAGCGCCGGCCTCAGCGCGCTTCCGGTTGCACGTTGATGAAGGGCACCGCGCCGCCCGACACCTGCGGCATCTTGCCGTCCCATTTCTCGATCGCCTTGATCCGCGCCTCGACCTCGCGCAGGCGGATCAACTCGGGGGTGATCGACTCGCGCTGCATGCGCAGGGCCTCGGCCTGGGCCTGCGCGCCGAGCTTGGTCGATTCCGCCTCGGCGCGCGCCTGCGCGATGCGCTGCTCGGCCTCGACCTTGATGCGTTCCAGGTCGCGCTCGGCCTTGAGCTTCTGCTGCTCGGCCACGGTCTTGGCCTCGATCGCGGCGTCGAAGCTGTCGGAGAACTTGAAGTTGGTGATCGAGAACTCGTCGATCACCAGCCCGTGGCGCTGCATGCGCTCGCGCAGCGCGGACTTGATCGCGTTGGCGACGTCCGGCCGCTTGGTGACCAGCTGCTCGGCGGTGTAGGTCGCGGTCACCGCCTTCATCGCCTCCTGCACGGACGGATCGATGATCCGCGGCTCGATGTTCTCGAACACGCCCAGCTGGCGGTACACCCGCACCACCTGCGCGGGGTCGATGTGGTAGTTCAGCACCACCTGCGTGGTCACCCGCTGCAGGTCGCGCGAGGCCGCCTCGCTCTCCGTCTCCGAGCGCTCGATCATCACCGGCATCTTGTAGATCGTCTGCATGATCGGGATGCGCAGGTGCAGGCCCTCGCTGAGCGGCGCGTCGTCGGCCTTGCCGAAGGTGAGCTTGATCCCGCGATGGCCGTTGGGCACCGCGCTGAACGGGCTGAGCACCAGCAGCGCGACCACCAGCGCCACGGCGACCAGCAGGTAACGCAGCCAGCCCAAGCGGGGCATGGCGGGACGGGTGATCCCCGGAAGGCGAGACGACATGGCGGTGTTCCCCGGAATGGAGCGGACAGGCTAGGCAAGCACGCGTTGCGCGGCAAGGCGTGGCGGGGATCAGCCTGCGCGTGGGATGGCCAGGCGTTGGCGCACCTCGCCCGCGATGCGCGCGGTTTCGCGCAGTGGCTCGGCGTCGAAGGGCGCGAGCGCGTCGTCGAGGTCGCGCATGTGCCCGCCGGCGCGCAAGGCATCGAGGAACCGCCGCAGCCGCCCGTTGGCGATGCCTGCGGACCACGCGAACACCGGTGCCCGCGTCGCCGCGGCCTCGCTGAGCATGTTCACCGAGTCCGGGGTGCAGACGATGCGGTCCGCATGCGCCAGCAGCCCGGCGTAGGGGTTCTTGCCATCCGCTTGCCCCGTCCAGCGCAGGCCCGGGATGCCGGCGTCGCGCGTCGCGATGGCCGCGCGCCAGGCCGCGGGCGTGCGCCGGGAGGCGACCACCGACAGGCTGCCGCCCAGCGCACGCGCCTGTGCGGCGAGGTCGGCGAGCAGGCGCGCGAAGCCGTCATCGGCCAGTGGGGCGTGCCGGGTCGGGCCACCGACCAGCAGCACGATCCGCGGCGATGGCAGGGTCGCGAGCGCGGGCCAGCGCGCGGCCTCGCGGGCCAGCCAGGCATCGTCGACCGGGTGCAGGCTGCCCAGGGTGGTGAGGACGTTGTCGCCACGCAGCCCATCGTGCCGGGGCGCGACCACCAGGTCCCAGTGGCGCGGGTCGATGCGCGGGTCGAGGAGTTGTACAACCCGGCTGCCGCGCTTGCGCAACAGCCGGGTGGCGAGGGCCGCCTGCCGGCCGCAGCCGATGGCCAGTGCGGGCGGCGTTTCGCACTCGGCGCGGAACCCGGGGCCGAACGGCGCCGACAGGCCCGGCCAGGTGCGGGGCGCCAGCCAGCGCGCCAGCAGGCCCGGCTGCAGGTGGACGTCGCGGGCGGCGGAATCCAGCGCGCACGCAAGGGCGAGTGCCTGCCGCGCGTTGCCGGCGCGGCCGTCATGCAGGGCCCAGGTGGCCTCCGGCGGGCTCAGGCGGGTCGTTCCATGGTTGTGATCGATCCGTTCCGGTCGCGATGCTTTGGCTTCACCCGTGGAACTCTACACTGGGCGCCTTCCGAAGCATCGCACCCGAGGCCCCGATGTCGCACCCGCTGCCCGACCCCGCGCTCGATCAGTTGTTCCGCACCGCGCGCACCTACAACGCGTTCTCCGGCGAGGTCTCCGACGAGACCCTGCACCAGTTGTACGACCTGCTGAAGTTCGGCCCGACCGAGGCCAACACCACCCCGGCGCGGATCGTGTTCGTGAAGTCGGACGAGGCCAAGGCCAAGCTCGGCCCGGCCCTGAGCGAGGGCAACTACCAGAAGACGATGGCGGCGCCGTGCGTGGCGATCGTCGGCTACGACATGCGCTTCTACGACAAGCTGCCGGTGCTGTTCCCGCACACCGACGCCAAGGCCTGGTTCGAGCACCGCGACGAGGCCAACCTGGCCTGGGTGGCGATGCGCAGCAGCAGCCTGCAGACCGCCTACCTGATCCTGGCGGCACGCTCGCTGGGCCTGGATTGCGGGCCGATGACAGGTTTCGACAACGCCAAGGTCGACGCCGCGTTCTTCGCCGGCACCGCGATCCGCTCCAGCATCCTGGTCAACCTCGGCCAGGGCGACCCCGCCAGCATCTTCCCGCGTTCCCCGCGCCTGGGCTTCGACGAAGCCTGCCGCATCCTCTGACACCCGCATCGCATCCACGGAGCTCCCCATGTTCAAGAAGTTGCTGCTCACCGCCGCCCTCGTCGCCGCCAGCGCCAATGCCTTCGCCGCCGGCGTGACCTACAAGCTGGACCCGACCCATACCAATGTGCTCGCCAGCTGGAACCACTTCGGCTATTCGAACCCGTTCGCCAACTTCGGCGATGTCGCTGGCACCCTGGTGTACGACGCGGGCGATGTATCGAAGTCGAGCGTGGAGGTGACCCTGCCAATGTCCGGCCTCAATGGCTTCAGCGACAAGTTCAACGCGCATCTGCGCAGCTCGGATTTCTTCGACGCCGAGAAATTCCCGGTGGCGACCTTCAAGAGCACCAGGGTCGAGGCCGCCGGCAACGGCAAGCTGAAGATCACCGGAGACCTCACGATCAAGGGCATCACCAAGCCCGTGGTGCTGGACGCCACCCTCAACAAGGCGGCGCCGCATCCCATGAGCAAGGTGCCAGCGATCGGGTTCGACGCCACCACCACCATCCAGCGCACCGATTTCGACGTGGGTGCGTATGCGCCGAACGTGGGCGACACCGTGACCCTGCGCATCACCACCGAAGCCTCCGCGGCGAAGTAAGGGCGCGCCATGGTCGTCGAACGCCCCGCGGGCCAGCGCGGCGAAGTCTCGCTGGGCTGGCTGCGCAGCCGCCACACGTTCTCGTTCGGGCACTACCACGACCCGGCGTGGATGGGTTTCGGTCCGCTGCGGGTGATCAACGACGACACCGTCGCCCCCGGCGGCGGTTTCGCCCCGCATCGCCACGCCAACATGGAGATCGTGAGCGTGGTGCTGGCGGGCGCGCTCGCGCACCGCGACAGCGCCGGCCACGAGGGCGTGGTGCGCGCGGGCGACGTGCAATGGATGAGCGCCGGCCATGGCATCGAGCACAGCGAGTACAACGGCTCGGATGCCGAGCCGGTGCATTTCCTGCAGGTCTGGATCCAGCCCGACCGGCTGAATGCGCAACCGGCGTACGACCAGCGCCATTTCGATCCCGCGGCGCGGCGTGGCCGCTGGGCCACGCTGGTGTCCCCGGATGGCGCGGACGGTTCGATCGCGATCCGCCAGCAGGCGCGCCTGCTGGCGACCCGCCTGCAGGCTGGCGACGCGCTGGCCGCCCCGCTCGCGGCGGACCGGCTGTACTGGCTGCATGTCGCCGCCGGCGAGGTGCAGGCCGGCGAGCGCGTGCTGAGGGCGGGCGATGCGCTGGGCTTCGCGGACGAAGCCGGCGAGCTGGCCCTGCGCGGCATCGCCGACGCCAGCGACGTGCTGCTGTTCGACCTGCCGCGCTAGGCGTGTCATCGCGGCGAAAGCCGGGATGCCGGTAACGTCCTACGGTAAACTGCCGCGGTTCCCGCCACCGCGCAGCATCGCCATGAACCAGCCTGTCCCCACCGCCACCTCGCCGGCCAATGCCCAGCAACGGTACGAAGTGCGCCGCGCGGACCTGCCGCTGAGCTGCCCGCAGCCGTCGATGGCGTTGTGGAATTCGCATCCGCGCGTGTACCTGCCGATCGAGGCCGACGGCGGCACCTCGCAGTGCCCGTACTGCGGCGCGACCTACGTCCTCGTCGACTGACCCGTCGGCGCGGGCGATGCGCCGCCTGACCGTGGTGCAATTGCTGCCGGCCCTGGATGCAGGCGGCGTCGAGCAATCCACCCTGGAGATCGCCGATGCGCTGGTGCGCGCGGGGCATCGCGCGATCGTGGTGTCCGCCGGCGGGCGCCTGCAGGCGCCGCTGGAGGCCGCGGGCGCCGAACACATCCGCCTCGGTATCGGCCGCAAGTCGCCGCTGTCGCTGCGCCATGTCCCGGCGTTGCGCCGGCTGTTCCGCGAGCGCGGCGCGGACATCGTGCATGCGCGTTCGCGGCTGCCGGCGTGGCTGGGCTGGCTCGCGCTGCGCGGGATGCCGGAGGCGGCGCGCCCACGCTTCGTGACCACCGTGCATGGCCTGAACTCCCCGTCGCGCTACAGCGCGATCATGGCCCGCGGCGAGCGCGTGGTCTGCGTTTCGGACAGCGTGCGCGCGCACGTGCTGCGGCATTACCCGGCCACCGATGCACGGCGCCTGCGGGTGATCCCGCGCGGCATCGATCCGGCGGCGTTCCCGCGCGTCGCCGGCCGCGACCCCGCTGCGCGCGCCGCGATCGCGGAGGCCCATCCCGCGCTGGGCGGCGAGGGTCCGTTGCTGCTGTTGCCGGGGCGCGGCACCCGCCTGAAGGGCCATGCCGATGCGATCGGACTGGTCGCGCGGCTGCGCGCGGGCGGCCAGGACGCACGCCTGTGGATGCCAGGTGCGGTGCAGGACGGCCGCGATGCCTACCTCGGCGAACTCCAGCGCCTTGCCGCCGACGCGGGGGTCGACGAGGCGCTGGCGATGACCGAACCGACCGGCGGCATGGCGGCGGCTTACGCGGCCAGCGACCTGGTCCTGCAGTTGTCGCGCAAGCCGGAGGCGTTCGGGCGGACGGTGGTGGAAGCGCTCGCGGTCGGCCGGCCGGTGCTCGGCTGGGCGCATGGCGGGGTGGGCGAGCTGCTGGCGGAACTGCAGCCTGCCGGGGCGGTGCCGCCGTTCGACGCCGCCGCATTGGCCGTGGCCGCGGGCCGCCTGCTGGCGCATCCGCCGCAGCCACCGGCTACGATGCCCTACACGCTGGCCGCGATGCAGGAGGCGACGCTGGCGCTCTACGGGGAGATGATGGGCGATGCAGGCTGAGGCCACGCAGGCAGGGCGGGGATGGCGTTGGGCGCCCGCGTGGGTGCTGGGCTTCGTCGCGCTATGGCCGGCGCCGGGCATCGCTGAAGCGGTGTTGGCGCTGGGCGCGATCGCCGGCGTGGTGCACCTCTTGCAGGCGCGCTTCCGCGGTGGTGCTGGCTTGCTGAGCGGCCCGGCGTGGGCACTGACCTCGGTGTTGTTCCTGGCCTACTGGCTGCCGGAAGCGGTCTCCGCCATCGATGCCACGGATCGCCTGCGCGCCTTGCGCGAAGCTGCGGTTGACCTGCGCTATTTGCCGTTCCTGTGGGTGGTCGCGTCGGCGGTCGCCGACGAAACGGGCCGACGACGCACGTTCGCAGGCCTTGCGTTGATCGGCGCAGCCTGGACGCTGGATGCCCTCGTGCAGGCGGCCACCGGCACCAGTCCCCTGTTCTGGGGCATCGATGCGATCAAGCAAGGCGTGACTGGCCGCGGGATGTGCACGCCTTCGCAGGTGGCGGCGCTGGATCGCCTCAGTGGCGTGCTCGGACCCTGCAACCTGAAGCTCGGCATCGTGCTGGCCAGTCTTTCGCCATTCCTGCTGGCATGGGCCAGCCAGCGTTTCGGTCTGGTAGGGTGGCTGGTGGCCGCGGTCCTGGCGGGTTTGGCGATCCTGCTGGCGGGCGCGCGTGCCGCCTGGATCACGTTTGCGCTCGTGCTGCTGTGGAGCGGCTGGCGCGAGCTGGGCGCGCGCAGGTTGGCGGCGGTCTTCCTGCTGGGCGCGGTGGTGCTGGTGGGCGCGGCCGTGGTGTCGCCCCCGGTCGCGGAGCGGCTACATCGCAGCATGGAGGCCTTGACCGGCGAGCGCCAGGGCGTCGACCACGCGTTGTCGGGGCGCACCCGCATCTGGCAGGCCGCAGCCTGCATGGTCCGGGACCATCCGTTCAACGGCGTCGGTGCCCGTGGATTCCGGGAAGCCTTCCCCGCCTGCGATGCCCGCGATGGGGAACTGGCGGCCTGGGGCGAGGGTCCGGCGCTGCATGCGCACCAGCTCGTGCTCGAGGTGCTCAGCGAGACCGGCCTCTTCGGTTTCCTGATGTGGCTCTCGGGAGCGGCGATGGCATGGCGTGCGTGGCGGTACGCGGATGCGTCTTCACGCGATGCGGCACGGCCGGCGATGATCGCGCTGGCGGTCTCGGTGTTCCCGTTGAACACCCACCTGGCGGCCTATTCGACGTTCTGGGGCGGCGTGCTGCTGTTGCTCGCCGCGCTGTACGCGGGCAGCCTGCTCGGGCGCGAGGAGGCGTGATGCCGCGTGTGTCCGGCGTCGTGACCACGCTGGACAACGGCGCCACCCTGGACGCCTGCTTGGCCAGCCTTGCGTGGTGCGACGAACGGGTGGTGCTGGATTCGGGCTCCACCGACGCGACCCTGGCGATCGCGGCCCGGCACGGCGCGCGCATCGCCCAGCAGCCGTTCGCGGGCTACGGCCCGCAGAAGCAGGCGGCGCTCGACCTGGCCAGCGGCGACTGGATCCTGTTGCTGGATGCCGACGAGCACCTCACCGATGCCGGGCGTGCTGCGATCCAGCGCGAACTCGCAGCGCCGCGCGCCGACGGCTATCGCCTGCCACGGCAGGAGTGGCTGTTCTGGCGCTGGGCGCACCCGCGCAGCCGGGCCAACTGGCAGCTGCGGTTGTTCCGCAAGGACGTCGGGCGCATGAATGCCCTGCCGGTGCATGCCGCACCGGTCGTCGACGGGCGTGTGCTGGACCTGCCGGCGCCGTTCCGCCATTACGGCGAACCGACCCTGGCCGACCGCGTGGACAAGGTGAACCGCTATTCCACCGGGCTGGTGGCGCACAAGCGCGGAAAGCGCATCCGCTTCATGGCCCTGCGGCTGCTGCTGTACCCGACGGTCGCCTTCCTCAAGCTGTACCTCGGCAAGCGCTATTTCCTGGGCGGATGGGCCGGCTACTTCGCCGCGCGCACGCAGGCGTTCTACGCCTTCCTGAAGTACGCCAAGGTGCTGGAAGCGCGGCGTCAGGACGCGTCGGCGGAGTAACGCGGCGGTGCGCCTTCCGGCTGCCGCTTGAAGCGGCGGTGCAGCCACAGGTACTGGGTCGGTACCTCGCGCACCATCGCCTCGATCGCGGCGTTCACCGCCGTGCTGTCGGCCACCGCGTCGTCGGTCGGGAACGGCGCCAGCGGCTCGGCGATGCGCAGCACGTAGCGGTCGCCCTCGCGCCGGTGGAAGAACGGCACCACCGCGCAGCCGGTCAGGCGCGCGAACTGGTGCGTCGCGGTGATCGTGGCGGCGGGGATCCCGAAGAACGGGGCGAACACGGTGTCCTTGCCGCGCATGTCCTGGTCGGGCGCGTACCACAGCAGGCCGCCGCGCTTGAGGTGGCGCAGCGCGCCGCGCGTGTCGCTGTTGGCGAACATCGCGCTCGCGTAGCGCAGGCGCCCGCGCAGCACCGCCCATTCCATCACCGGGCTGCGATGGCGGCGGTACATGCCGGCCAGCGGCACGTGGTCGCACAGCAGGCGTCCGCACATTTCCAGGGTCATGAAATGCCCCGACACCATCAGCACCCCGCGCCCCTCCGCCTGCAGGCGCCGCAGGATGTCGAGACCGTCGATGCGGACGGTGGCGCGCATCGGCGCGGCATCGCCCCACCAGGCCCGCGCGAATTCGAACAGGCCGATGCCGACGTCGCGGAAGTTCCCGCGCAACAACGCGTCGCGCGCGTCGGCGTCCAGTTCGGGCAGGCACAGCGCCAGGTTGGTGCGGGCGGCCTCGCGCCGGCTGCGCGCAAGGCGGAACGCAAGCGTGCCGACCAGCGTGCCCAGCGCGCGCTGCAGGCCCCAGGGCAGCCGGGCCAGCGCCACGCACACCCCCACGCCCAGCCAGACCGGCCAATGGCGTGGGCCGCGTGGAGGCAATGCGGGTGGGGTGGATGCCGGGCTCGACATCCGGCGATTCTAAGTGGCCCGCGCGCATGCGGGGTGGGTGGCCACCGGCGCTCCGGTATCCTGTGCGGATGCGTGTGGACTTCACCGAACGCGTGCTGCGCGGCCTGTACTCGGCCACCCTGTACGTGCTGGCGCCGATCACCCTCTACCACCTGATCTGGCGCGGATTCCGCCAGCGTGCCTACTTCAAGCGGTGGAACGAGCGGTATGCCAGTTACCCCGCGGCCACCGCCGAGGCGCCGCTGTGGCTGCATGCGGTCTCGGTGGGCGAGGTGAACGCGGCCGCGCCGCTGGTGGACCGCCTGCTGCGCGAGCATCCCGGGCTGCGCATCGTGGTCACCACCATCACCCCGACCGGCTCGGAGCGGGTGCAGTCGTTGTGGGGCGAATCCGTCGTGCACGTGTACCTGCCCTACGACCTGCCGGGCGCGGTAGGGCGTTTCCTCGCCCATTTCCGCCCCGGGCTGGCGCTGATCGTCGAAACCGAGTTGTGGCCGAACCTGTTGTTCGCCTGCCGCGACCGCGGGATCCCCAGCTTCATCCTCAATGCGCGGCTGTCGGCGCGCTCGCTGCACGGCTACCGCGTGCTGGATCCGCTGATCCGCCGGGCCTTGCGCAGCGTGCGCCTGGTCGCCGCGCAGTCCGAGGCCGATGCCGCGCGCTTCGTGCGCCTCGGGGCCGACCCGGCGCGCGTGGTGGTGACCGGCAACCTCAAGTTCGACACCCCGCCGGTCGACCACGCCGGGTTCGTCGCGGAATTCAGCGCCGGCCGCGACGGCGACGGGCCGGTGTGGATCGCGGCCAGTACCCACGAAGACGAGGAGGCCGCGGTGCTGGAGGCGCATCGCGCCTTGCTCCGGCGCTGGCCCGATGCCCTGTTGCTGTGGGCGCCGCGGCATCCGGAGCGCTTCCGCGCGGTGGCGCAGCGCATGCGCGATGCGGGGTTGCGGGTGCGCACGCGCAGCGAGGATCGCTGGCCGGGCGACGCGCAGGCCTTCGTGGTCGACACCCTCGGCGAACTGACGCGCTTCTACGCCTGCGCGCAGGTGGCGTTCGTGGGCGGCAGCCTGCAGCCGGTCGGCGGGCACAACCTGCTGGAACCGGCGGCGACGCGCACCGCCATCCTCAGCGGGCCGCACCTGCACAATTTCGCCGACATCGCGCGTCGCCTGCGCGAGGCCGATGCGATGCGCGTGGTGGATGACGCGGAAGGGCTGGGCGCAGCCGTCGCCGGCCAGTTCGCCGAGCCCGAGGCGCGGGCGCGGATGACCGCGAATGCCTTGCGCCTGCTGGAACGCGGACGCGGTGCGCTGGCGCGCACTGTCGCCCTGGTCGAGCCCGCGTTGCCGCGGGCCTGAGCGCTTACTGCACGGTGCCCAGCGCCGTGGCCACCGACTCGTCGGTGGTCAGCATGCGGTTCACGTCCTCGACGTCCGACACCTGCAGCGTGCCGGCGGCCTGCTCCAGGAACAGCCGGCTCAGCAGGAAGTTGTACTTGGCCTGCGCATAGGCCTGCTGCGCGGCGAGCAGGGTGCGCTGGTTGATCAACACGTCGAGCACGGTGCGGGTGCCTACTTCGAGGCCGACCTGCGAGGCGTCGTACGCGCTTTGCGCGGACACCAGCGCCAGCCGGCGCGCCTCGACCTCGGTGATGCCGGCGACCAGGGTCTGGTAGGCATTGCGGGTGTTGCGCTCGATCGCGCGGCGGGTCTGCTCCAGGCCGTCGGCCGCGGCGTCGCGCTGGGCCAGCGAACTGCGCACGCTGGACTGGGTGGCGAAGCCGGAGAAGATCGGGATGCGCAGCGACAGGCCGACCGTGCTCGACGGATCGTTCGCGCCGAGGTAGGGCGGATCGAACACGCCGGTCAGCGCCTTGCCGTACGAGGCGCTCAGGCCCAGGGTCGGGTAGTGGCCCGAGCGCGCGGTGCCGACGTTGGCCTCGGCCGCGTCGAGCGTGGCGCGCTGCGCCTTGAGTGACGGGTTGTTCTCGATCGCGGTGGCGACCCAGGCTTCCACGTCCTGCTGGTCCGGCAGCGACGGCTTGAAGTCGTTCGGCAGGCCCTTCAGCGAGGCGACCGGGCTGCCGGTGATCTCGACCAGCGCCTGGTAGGCGTCCTTGACCGCATTGCGCGACAGGATGGTGTTGGCGCGCGCGGCGTCGTACTGGGCGCGGGCTTCATGCACGTCGGTGATCGGCGCCAGGCCGACCTCGAGGCGCTTGCTGGCGAAGTCGAACTGCTTCTTCAGCGCGGTTTCCGCGGCTTCGGCGGCGGTCAGCGTTTCCAGCTGCACCAGCACGTTGAAGTACGCGGAGGCGGTGCGCGTGATCAGGTTCAGGCCGGCCGCCTCGAGGTCGAAGCCGCCCGCGCGGTCCAGCGACTTGGCCGCGCGCAACGCGGTGTAGTTGCCGTAGTCGAACACCGACTGCTGCAGGCTCAGGCCCCAGGAACCGCTGCGCGAGCTGCCGCCCGGGCCCGGGTCGCTGCGGGTCACCCCGACCGAACCGCTCAGCTGCGGCAGCAGTGCCGCGCGCGCCTGGATCGGGCGTTCGGCGTCGATCGCGCGCTGCGACTCGGCGGCGGCGTACTGCGGGTCGCTGCTGCGCGCCTTCTGGTAGCTCTGCAGCAGGTCGTCGGCCTGCGCCGCTGCGGGCAGCAGGGCGATGGCGAGGGCGAAAGCGAGCGGGCGACGCAACATGGGGGGTCCTTTGGCGCGGGATCGGGCGTGGGGAAGGGGGAGGACTACAGGCTGAATTCGGGGCGCGGCGCGGCGCCGGCCAGGTAGGGCAGGTCGGTTTCGAACAACGATTCGACGCGCGTGCCGTTGACGTCGCGATGCACCAGCACCGCTTCCATCGCCGGCGAACGGCCGGTCACCGCGAACAGGCGCCCGCCGGGCTTGAGCCAGGAGAGAAAGCGCTCAGGCACGCTGTCGACGGCGCCGGTCACGCAGATCGCGTCGAACGCCTGCGGGGCATCCCAGGCGAAGGCGTCGGCGGCCTCGACGCGCACGTTGCCGATGCCCTGCGCAGCCAGCCGCGCGCGCGCGGCATCGGCGAGGTCGGCATGGCGCTCGATGCTGACCACCTCGCGGGCGAGGCGGCCGAGGCAGGCGGCGAGGTAGCCGCTGCCGGTGCCGATCTCCAGCACCGATTCGTCGGCGCCGGGCAGCAGCGCCTGCAGGGTGCGGCCCTCGAGCACCGGCTTCATCATCGCCTCGCCATGCGCCAGCGGCAGCGCGAGGTCGGCGTAGGCGAGCGCGCGGTTCGCCTCGGCGACGAATGCTTCGCGCGGGAGCGTGGCGATCGCCTCGAGGACACGTGCATCCAGCACGTCCCAGGGGCGGACCTGCTGCTCCACCATGTTTTCGCGGGCCTTGGCGTAGTCGAAGTGCATGGGTCGGGATCCGTGGCGGTCAACCGATAATTGTAGCGGTCGGGCCCGCGTTGATGGTGGGGAGTCTGGCTGTGTTAGCACAGTGGCACGCAGTGCCGGAAGTCACCGGCCATTCCGGCACCCGGACCGCGCTGCGGCCGTCGCTCATGGCCGCCGCGCACGATGCGCGGGATCGGTGCCGTAGGCGCGCAGGAACAGCTCGACGACGCCGGCGACATGCTCCTCGGCGGACTCCTGCGGCTGGCCGCAGCAATAGCCGAACACGGCCTGCGCATGCGGCTCGCCCTTGAGCAGGGTGAAGAACTGCGCGGCGGCGCGCGGCGGATCCGGGATGTCGAGTTCGCCGCGGGCGATGCGACGTTCCAGCAGGGCGGTGAAGGACGACTGCACGCGCTGCGGGCCGGCTTCCCAGAACACCGCCGGCATGTTGCTGGCGGCGACCTGCGGCGAGCACAGGATGCGGTGCCCGGCGATCGCCTCGGGGGTCATGATCATCGCGTGGAAGGCCAGCCCGATGCGGGTCAGGCGCTCGCGCAGCGGCGCGTCCTGGCCGTCCTCGAACAGCCGGGTCGGCATGCCCTGCTCGCAGTGCGCGCGCACCGCTTCCGCGAACAGGCTGTCCTTGTCGCCGAAGTGGCTGTAGACCGTCAGCTTGGACACGCCCGCCTCGGACGCGATCTGGTCCATGCTGACCCCATCGAAACCATGCGCGGTGAACATCCGCTTGGCGGCCTCCAGCACGGCCGCGCGCTTGCCCAGGTCCTTGGGACGGCCGGGACCGGCCACCCGGGTGGGCGGGACAGGGCGGTTCGACGCGGGCGGAGTCGGGCGTGACATCGGCGTGGAAAATAGTAGACCAATCGGTTCAGCAAATTTACTATACCGCTCGGTTCATTAACATACCCTTGCACGGGGAGCGGACGATGCACGGCAGGCAATGGCGTCTCGGAGTGGTCATGGCGATCGCGGCGCTGGCCGCGTGCGGCGGCAAGCAGGCGCCGCCGGCGCCGCCGCGCCCGGTGCTGGTGGTGCAGCCCGGCGGCGGGCCCGACCTCGCGTTCGATGCCTTCGCCGGCGAAGTGCGCGCGCGCAACGAGAACCCGCTGTCGTTCCGCATCGGCGGCAACCTCGCGCGACGCCTGGTGGATGCCGGCGACCGCGTGCGCCAGGGCCAGCTGCTGGCCGAACTCGACCCGGGCGACCAGCGCCTGCAGGCCGGTGCCGCGCAGGCGCAGGTGGCCGCCGCCGAAGCCGCGCTGGTGCGCGCCCGCGCCGACCTCGACCGCTACAAGGCGCTGGCCGACCAGCAACTGGTGAGTCGCTCCACCTACGACGCGCAACTCGCGGCCTATCGCGCCGCCGAGGGCCAGGCGCGCGCGGCGCGCGCGCAGGCCGGGGTCGCGGGCAACCAGGCCGGCTACACCCAGCTGCGGGCCCCGCGCGATGGCGTGATCGCCAGCCGCATGGCCGAAGCCGGGCAGACCGTCGCCGCCGGCCAGGCCATCTACGTGCTGGCCGGCGATGCCGGCCGCGAGGTGCAGATCGCGCTGCCGGAAGCACGGATCCGCGACTACCAGGTCGGGCAGCCGGCCTGGGTCGAACTCTGGGGGCGCGCCGGCGAACGCCTGCCCGCGCGCATCCGCGAGATCGCGCCCGCCGCCGATCCGCAGGTGCGGACCTACGCCGCGCGCGTCGCGCTGGAGCCCGCCGCGGCCGCGGCGGTGGACCTCGGCCAGAGCGCGCGGGTGTACGTGCAACAGGCCGGCCCGGCCGCCGCGCTGCGCATCCCGTTGTCGGCCCTGCAGCGCGACGAGGCCGGCCGCGCCTCGGTGTGGGTGGTCGCGCCGGGCACGCACGCCCTGCGCCGCGCGCCGGTGACCCTGGGCCCGTTCGGCGCGGACAGCGTGCCGGTGCTGTCCGGCGTGGCCGCGAGCGACTGGATCGTCGCCGCCGGTGGCCATTTGCTGCGCGAGGGCCAGGTGGTCGCGCCGGTCGACCGCGACAACCGCCCGGTCGGCGCCGCGCCCGGGGCGCGCTGACATGCGCCGCTTCAATGTCTCCGAGTGGGCGCTGGCGAACCGCTCGCTGGTGGTCTACGCGATGCTGGTGCTGGCCGTGCTCGGCGCGTGGTCCTACACCCGGCTCGGCCAATCCGAGGACCCGCCGTTCACCTTCAAGGCGATGGTGGTGCGCACGCTGTGGCCGGGCGCCACCGCGCAGGAGGTTTCGACGCAGGTGACCGAGCGCGTCGAGAAGGCGCTGATGACCACCGGCAAGTACGAGTTCATCCGCTCGTACTCGCGGCCGGGCGAGTCGCAGGTGATCTTCATGGCCCGCGACGCGATGCCCAGCAAGGACGTGCCCGACGTCTGGTACCAGATCCGCAAGAAGGTCGGCGACATCCGCCCGACCCTGCCCGAGGGCACCGTCGGCCCGTTCTTCAACGACGAATTCGGCGATACCTTCGGCAACATCTACGCGTTGACCGGCAAGGGCTTCGACTACGCGGTGCTGAAGGACTACGCCGACCGCATCCAGCTGGCGCTGCAGCGGGTGCCCGACGTCGGCAAGGTCGACCTCGTCGGCTTGCAGGACCAGAAGGTGTGGATCGAGGTCAGCAACACCAAGCTGGCGACGCTGGGCATCCCGCTGTCCGCGGTCCAGCAGGCGCTGGCCGAACAGAACGCGGTGGTGCCGGCGGGCTTCTTCGAGACCGCGTCGGACCGCGTGCAGCTGCGGGTCACCGGTGCGTTCCGCTCGGTCGACGAACTGCGCGAATTCCCGATCCGCGCCGGCGACCGCACGGTGCGCCTCGGCGACATCGCGACGGTGCAGCGCGGCTTCGCCGACCCGGCCGCGCCGCGCATGCGCTTCATGGGCGACGACGCGATCGGCATCGCGGTGGCGATGAAGGACGGCGGCGACATCCTGCGCCTGGGCGATGCGCTGGAATCCGAGTTCGCGCGCCTGCAACGCGCGCTGCCGGCCGGCATGGAACTGCGCAAGGTGTCCGACCAGCCGCATGCGGTGCGCGATTCGGTCGGCGAGTTCGTGCGCGTGCTCGGCGAGGCGGTGGCGATCGTGCTGCTGGTCAGCTTCTTCTCGCTCGGCCTGCGCACCGGGCTGGTGGTCGCGGTGAGCATCCCGCTGGTGCTGGCGATGACCTTCGCCGCGATGCACTGGTTCGGCATCGGCCTGCACAAGATCTCGCTGGGCGCGCTGGTGCTGGCGCTGGGCCTGCTGGTGGACGACGCGATCATCGCCGTGGAGATGATGGCGGTGAAGATGGAGCAGGGCTTCTCGCGCCTGAAGGCCGCGGCCTTCGCCTACGAGACCACCGCGTTCCCGATGCTCACCGGCACCCTGGTCACCGCGGCCGGCTTCCTGCCGATCGCCACCGCGGCGTCGAGCACCGGCGAATACACCCGCTCGCTGTTCCAGGTGGTGACCATCGCCCTGGTGGTGTCGTGGATCGCCGCGATCCTGTTCATCCCCTACCTCGGCGACCGCATGCTGCCGGACCTGCACGACGCGCACCTCAAGCCGTCGCTGCTGCAGCGGCTGCGCGCCCGCGTCACCGGCGCGACCCTCGACGCAGCTTCGGATGCGCCGCACGACCCGCATGCGACGCCGTTCTACCGGCGCTTCCGCGGCCTGCTGGATGCCTGCCTGCGCCATCGCTGGCTGGTGATCGCGGTGACCGCGCTCGCCTTCGTCGCGTCGATCGCGCTGTTCCGCTTCGTCCCGCAGCAGTTCTTCCCGGATTCCACGCGGCCCGAACTGATGGTCGACCTCGAGCTGGCCGAGGGCGCGTCGCTGCGCGCCACCGAGGCACAGGCCAGGAAGCTGGAGGCGATGATCGCCGGCCGCGACGGCATCGAGAATTACGTCGCGTACGTGGGCACCGGTTCGCCGCGCTTCTACCTGCCGCTGGACCAGCAGTTGCCGCAGGCCAACTTCGCCCAGTTCGTGGTGCGCGCGCGCGACGTCGCCGCCCGCGAGCAGGTGCGCGACTGGCTCACCCACGAGGTCGCGCCGCGCTTCCCCGAGATCCAGATGCGCGTGACCCGGCTCGAGAACGGCCCGCCGGTCGGCTACCCGGTGCAGTTCCGGGTCAGCGGCGAGCACATCGACCGCGTGCGCGCGCTTGCGAAGCAGGTGGAGGCGAAGGTGCGCGAGAACCCCAACGTCACCAACGTCAACCTCGACTGGGACGAGCCGAGCAAGGTCGTGCGCCTGGTCGTGGACCAGGACCGCGCGCGCGCGCTGGGCGTGAGCTCGGCGGCGCTGGCGAAGTTCCTGTCGGGCTCGCTGTCCGGGCTGCACGTCAGCACCTACCGCGAGGGCAACGAGTTGATCGAGGTGCTGCTGCGCGGCCCCGACGACGAGCGCGCGCGCCTCGAGCTGCTCGGCAGCCTGGCCGTGCCCACCGCCAGCGGGCAGTCGGTGCCGCTGTCGCAGGTGGCGACGCTGGAGGACGTGTTCGAGGACGGCATCATCTGGCACCGCGACCGCCTGCCCACGGTCACCGTGCGCGCCGACATCGGCACCCGCCTGACCCCGCCGACCGTCGTCGCGCAGATCGCGCCGACGCTGGAGGGCATCCGCGCGACGCTGCCCGAGGGCTACCTGCTGGCCACCGGCGGCACGGTGGAGGACTCGGCGCGCGGGCAGAACTCGATCAAGGCCGGGATGCCGCTGTTCGTGCTGGTGGTGGTGACCCTGCTGATGCTGCAGCTGCGCAGCTTCTCGCGCACCGCGCTGGTGCTGGCCACCGCGCCGCTGGGGATGATCGGGGTGACCCTGTTCCTGCTGGTGTTCCGGGTGCCGTTCGGCTTCGTGGCGATGCTCGGCACCATCGCGCTGGCCGGCATGATCATGCGCAACTCGGTGATCCTGGTGGACCAGATCGAGCAGGACATCGCCGCCGGCGCCGACCGCTGGCACGCGATCATCGAGGCCACCGTGCGCCGCTTCCGGCCGATCGTGCTGACCGCGCTGGCCGCGGTGCTGGCGATGATCCCGCTGTCGCGCTCGGTGTTCTATGGGCCGATGGCGGTGGCGATCATGGGCGGCCTGATCGTCGCGACCGCCCTGACCCTGCTGTTCCTGCCGGCGCTGTACGCGGCCTGGTTCCGCGTGCGCGAGGACGAGCCGCGCGCCGCCTGATCAGTCGCGCAGCTCCATCACCTGGCTGGGCAGCTGGAGCGCGTCGATGACCGCGTCGGTCGCCGCGCGGGTGGCCACCGTCGGCTTGCCGGCGGTGGCGATGTCGGCGGTCAGGCGGCCGCCGTCCAGCGCCTGCGACACCGCATGCTCGACCGCCTGCGCTTCCGCGTGCAGGCCCAGCGAATGCCGCAGCAGCATGGCCGCGCTGAGGATCGCCGCGTAGGGATTGGCGATCCCGCGCCCGGCGATGTCCGGCGCGGAGCCGTGGATCGGTTCGTACAGGCCGGCCTTGCCGTCGCCCAGCGAGGCGCTGGGCAGCAGGCCCAGCGAGCCGGCCAGCATCGAGGCCTCGTCGGTGAGGATGTCGCCGAACATGTTCTCGGTGACGATCACGTCGTAGGCGCGCGGGCGCGCGATCAGGTGCATCGCCATCGAATCGACCAACTGGTGCTCGAGTTCGACGTCGGGGAATTCGTCGCGCACCACGCGCGTCGCCACGTCGCGCCACAGCCGCGAGGTCTCCAGCACGTTGGCCTTGTCGACCGAGGTCAGGCGCCCGCGGCGCGCCCGCGCCAGCCCGGCGGCGACCCGCACCACGCGCTCGACCTCGGCCACCGAGTAGCGGCACAGGTCGCTGGCGGCATCGGCCTCGCGGGCCTTGTCGCCGAAGTAGATGCCGCCGGTGAGTTCGCGCACCACCACCAGGTCCACGCCCTGCAGCAGGTGCGGCTTGACCGGCGAGGCGCCGAGCGTGGCCGGGTGCGGCTTCACCGGGCGCAGGTTGGCGTACAGGCCCAGCGCCTTGCGGATCGCCAGCAGGCCCTGCTCCGGGCGCACGCGGGCGTTCGGGTCGGACCACTTCGGGCCGCCGACCGCGCCGAGCAGGATCGCGTCGGCGCGCCGCGCGGCCTCCAGGGTGGCGGCCGGCAGCGGCTCGCCGGTGGCGTCGATCGCGGCACCGCCGATCGCATGGGTGTGGAAGCGGAAGGCATGGCCGTGGCGGGCGGCGACGGCGCGCAGGACGTCGACCGCGGCGGCGGTGACTTCCGGGCCGATGCCGTCGCCGGGGAGGACGACGATGTCAGCGTGCATGGCGGAACTCCGGGGATGCAGGGGAAGGGAGGGCGTGGCGCTGCTCGAACGCGGCGATCGCATCGGCCTGCTTGAGCAGGTAGCCGAGCTGGTCGACGCCCTCCAGCAGGCAGGTGCGGGCGAAGGCGTCCAGCGGGAACGCGAAGGCGCGGCCATCGGGGAGGGTGACCCGGCGCGCGGCGATGTCGATCGACAACTCGATGCCGGGCGCGTCGAGCAGTTCGTCGACGATCTCCGCGTCCAGCACCACCGGCAACAGGCCGTTCTTCAGCGCGTTGCTGCGGAAGATGTCGGCGATCTCGCTGCTCACCACCGCGCGCAGGCCGAGGTCGACCAGTGCCCACGGCGCGTGCTCGCGCGAGGAGCCGCAACCGAAGTTGCGGCCGGCCACCAGGACCTGCGCACCGGCGTTCTCCGGCCGGTTGAACGGGAAATCCGGGTCGGGCGTGCCGTCGGCGAGGCTGCGCCAGTCGCTGAAGGCATGGCGCCCGATGCCCGCGCGCTCGGTGGTGGTGAGGAAGCGCGCGGGGATGATCTGGTCGGTGTCGATGTTGCGCTCGCGCAGCACCACGGTGCGCGAGCGGATGACGGCGGCGCTCATGCGGCCTCCGTGGCGGGCGAGGCCGCCGGCAGGTCGCGCGGATCCACGATCCGCCCGGCGACCGCGCAGGCCGCGGCGACCGGCGGCGAGGCGAGCACGGTGCGCGCGCCCTTGCCCTGCCGGCCCTCGAAGTTGCGGTTGCTGGTCGAGACCGCCAGTTGCCCGGCGCCGACCAGGTCGCCGTTCATCGCGATGCACATCGAGCAGCCCGGCTCGCGCCATTCGCCGCCGGCCGCGCGCACCACGTGGTCGATGCCCTCGGCCTCGGCCTCGCGCTTGACCGCCGCCGACCCCGGCACCACCAGCAGGCGCACGCCGGGATGCACGCGCCGCCCGCGCAGCACCGCCGCCACCTCGCGCAGGTCGGACAGCCGCGAGTTGGTGCAGCTGCCGACGAACACCACGTCGACCGCGCGCCCGGCGACCGCGGCGCCGGCCTCCCAGCCCATGTACTGGCGGGCCTTGGCGGCATCCTCGCCGGCATCCATCGGCACGCGCCCGGCGAGCGGCACCACCTGGCCCGGGTGGGTGCCCCAGGTGATGGTCGGGCGGATGTCGCGCGCGTCGATCCGCACCTCGCGGTCGAACACCGCGCCGTCGTCGCTGTGCAGGGTCCGCCACTGCATCGCCGCGCGGTCGAAGTCGGCGCCCTTCGGCGCACGCGGGCGGCCGCGCAGGTAGTCGAAGGTGGTTTCGTCCGGCGCCACCATGCCGGCACGCGCGCCGGCCTCGATCGACATGTTGCACAGGGTCATGCGGCCTTCCATCGACAGCGCGCGGATCGCGCTGCCGCGGTACTCGATGACATGGCCGGTGCCGCCGTTGACCCCGATCACCCCGATCACGTGCAGGACCAGGTCCTTGGCGGTGACGCCCGCGGCGAGCTCGCCGTCGACGGTGATCGCCATGGTCCGCGGCTTGCGCTGCAGCAGGCATTGCGTCGCCAGCACGTGGCCGACTTCGCTGGTGCCGATCCCGAACGCGAGCGCGCCGAACGCGCCGTGGGTGGCGGTGTGGCTGTCGCCGCAGACGATGGTCATGCCGGGTTGGGTCAGGCCCAGCTCCGGGCCGATCACGTGCACGATGCCGCGCTGGTCGCTGTCGAAGTCGAACAGTTCGATGCCGAAGCGCGCGGCGTTCTCGCGCAGCCGCGCCACCTGCGCCTCGGCATCCGCCGTGGCGTAGGGCAGGCGGCCGTTGGCATCGGCGGGCAGGGTCGGGGTGGAGTGGTCCAGCGTGCCGATGGTGCGCTCCGGCCGGCGCACCGGCAGGCCGCGCGCCGCCAGTTCGGCGAAGGCCTGCGGCGAGGTCACCTCGTGCACCAGGTGCAGGTCGATGTACAGCACCGCCGGCGCATCCTCGCGCTCGGCGGCGACCAGGTGGGCATCCCACAGTTTGTCGAACAGCGTGCGCGGCGGCGCGGCAGCGTTGCGGCTCATGCGACCACCGCCTCGCGCAGCGGCTGGCGCTCGCGCAGTACCCGGTTGGCGACGTCCAGCCAGGCGATCGCGCTGGCCTGCAGGACATCGCGACTGGTGCCCTGGCCGGTGACCAGCTCGCCGTCGATGCGTGCGCTGAGGTTGGCTTCGCCACGCGCGTCCGCGCCCATGCCCATGCTGTGCACCTCGTAGGTCTCCAGCACGAAGCCGACGCCGGTCGCGTGCGACAGCGCCGCGAACAGCGCCTCGACCGGCCCCTCGCCCTCGGCGCCCTGGGTCACGTGGCGACCGGAAGGATCGGACAGCTCGACCCGCGCATGGGCGGCGCCGCCTTCGTCGGCCAGGCGCATGCCGGCGATCCGCCAGCCCTGGCCGAAGGCTTCGCCCTCAACCAGCCGCTGCAGGTCGCGGTCGCTGACCACGTGCTGGGTCTGGGTCAGCGCCTTGGCGTCGACGATCAGCTGGTCCAGTTGCGCATCGTCGAGCACGTAGCCGAGCCGGCGGACGCGGTCGGCCACCGCCGCGCGCCCGCTGTGCCGGCCCAGCACCAGCTGCGAGTCCTCCCAGCCCACGTCCTGCGGCCGCATGATCTCGTAGGTGTCGCGGTGCTTGAGCATGCCGTGCTGGTGGATGCCGGACTCGTGGGCGAAGGCGTTCAGGCCGACGATCGCCTTGTTGCGCTGCACCTGCATGCCGGTGATCCGCGACAACAGCCGCGAGGTCGCCAGCAGCTTGCGCGTGTCCAGCCCGGTGTCGGCGCCGTAGTAGGCGCCACGCACCTTCAGCGCCATCGCCAGCTCCTCCATCGCGGCGTTGCCGGCGCGTTCGCCGATCCCGTTGATGGTGCATTCCACCTGGCGCGCGCCGCCCTCGATCGCGGCCAGCGAATTCGCCACGCCCAGGCCGAGGTCGTCGTGGCAGTGCGCGCTGAACACCACGCGCTCGGCGCCGCGCACGTGGCTGCGCAGGTAGTCGAACAGCGCGCGCATGTCCCCGGGGGTGGCGTAGCCCACGGTGTCGGGCACGTTGAGGGTGGTGGCGCCGGCCTCGATCGCGGCCTCGAACACCTCGACCAGGAATTCGCGTTCGGTGCGGGTCGCATCCTCGGCGGAGAATTCGACGTCGTCCACGTGCAGGCGGGCACGCGAGACGCCCATCACCGCGTGCTCGACCACCTGCGCGCGGCTCATGCCCAGCTTGTGCTGGCGATGCAGCGGGCTGGTGGAGATGAAGACGTGGATGCGCGGGGCGTGCGCATGTTGCAGGGCGCCAGCGCAGGCATCGATGTCGGCCGGGTGGCAACGGGCCAGCGCGGCGATGGTGCAGGCGCGCACCTCGCGGGCGATGGTCTGCACCGCGCTGTAGTCGGCGGGCGAGCTGTTGGGGAAACCGGCCTCGATCACGTCGACGCCGAGCTCCTCGAGCGCGCGCGCGAAGGCGACCTTCTGCGCGGCGCCCATGGTGAAGCCGGGCGATTGTTCGCCATCGCGCAGGGTGGTGTCGAAGATGCGGATGCGGGCGGGGGTGGAGACGGTCACGTGGGGCAGTCCTCGAAGCGTGCGGCGGGAACGGAAGGCGTGGTGGCGTGGCGTGCGGCCGCCGCCGGCCTAAGTCGCGACGCACCCGTGCGTGCTTCCGCGATGTCCAGCACCGGGCCATCGACGGCCCAGGCAACCGGCGCTTCCTGCACCCGGCGCCGCGGCTTGCGCGGCGGGCGCGGGCGGATGTCGCGCAGCAGCGCGGCGAGCACGCCGGCATCCAGGTTGCCGCCGGAGACCACCGCGCACTTGCGCTTGCCTGGCACGCGGCGACCCGCGGCCAGGGCCAGCGCGCCGGCGCCCTCGGCGATCACGTGCTCCTCCAGCGCCAGCCGCACCAGGGTTTCGCGCAGCTCCGCCTCGCGCACGATGACGATGTCGTCCAGCAGCGGTTGCAGCACGGCGCGGGTCAATTGGCCGGGATCGCGCACGCGCACGCCGTCGGCCAGGGTGGCCACCGGCTCACGCGCGCCGGTATCCCCGCGCAGGGCGCGGGCCATCGCGTCCACGCCCTCCACCTGCGCGCCGACCAGCTTCACGCCTTGCGACACCAGCGCCAGTGCGACGCCCGCGGCCAGCCCGCCGCCGCCGATCGGCACCAGCACCACGTCCGGCATCAGCGGCGCCATCTCCAGCCCGACGGTGCCCTGGCCGGCGATCACGTCGGGATCGTCGAACGCGGGCAGCAGCCGGTAGTCGTGCTGCGCCGCCAGCTCGGCGGCGAACGCCTTCGCCTCGTCGTAGCTGTCGCCGTGCAGGCGCACGGTGGCGCCCCAATGCGCGACGCCGGCGACCTTGGTCTCGGGCGCGGTGCGCGGCATCACCGTGATCGCCGGCATGCCCAGCCGGTAAGCGGCCCAGGCCAGGCCCTGCGCATGGTTGCCGGCGGACGCGGCGATGGTGGGGCGGTGGTCGCCGCGCTCGCGCGCGACCAGCAGCGCGTTCATCGCGCCGCGCACCTTGTACGAGCCGGTGCGCTGCAGGTTCTCCAGCTTCAGCCAGCAGCCGAAGCGTTCGGCGTAGTGCAGCGGCGTCGGGTTGAGGTAGCGGCGCAGCCGCGCCTGCGCCGCCAGCACGTCGCTGGCGGTCACCTGCGCGGCGCGGGCTACCGAATCGTCCATCAGGCGACGTCCGGCCGGCCGCCTTGCGCGGCATCGTCATCGCGCACCGCGCTGCGGGCGATCACGCGCATGGCTGCACCTGCACGGCGAGGCAGTCGTACAGCTTGGCCAGCTGCTGCTGCAGGCCCTCCGGTTCGCGCTGGCCCTCGACGGTCATGCGCAGGTGCCAGCGGTCGCCGTCGGCCTGGGTTTCGCCATCCACGCTGAGCGGCTGGAAGCCGCGGCGTTCGGCGGTGCCGAGCACGCGGGCGAGCGCGCCCTCGGCGCGGCGCAGGGTGAGGTCAAGCTGGTAGCGCATGGGCGGCGTCCTTGGTGGGGGAAGTGGCGGCATCCGCGTCGCGCGCGGCGTCCGGATCGAGCATCTCGGCGTTGCAGCGGTTCGGCGGCACCAGCGGCCAGACGTTGGCGGCGGTGTCGATGGCGACGTGCAGCAGGGCCGGGCCGTCGGCCGCGAGCAGGGCCTCGAGCGCGGCCTCGACGTCCGCGGCGCGCTCGACGTGCAGCGCCTGGATGCCGAAGGCCGCGGCGACCGCGGCGAAGTCCGGGTTGTCGGAGAGGTCGATCTCGGAATAGCGCTTCTCGAAGAACAGCTCCTGCCACTGGCGGACCATGCCCAGCGCCTGGTTGTCGAGCAGCACGATCTTCACCGGCAGCCGGTAGCGCTTGAGCGTGGCCAGCTCCTGGATGTTCATCATGATCGAGCCGTCGCCGCTCACGCAGATCACCTGGGCGTCGCGATCCCCGTCTTCCTCGAAGGCGATTTGCGCGCCCAGCGCCGCAGGCAACCCGAAGCCCATCGCGCCCAGGCCGCCGCTGGTCAGGTGCGCGCGCGGCTGCGACAGGCGCCAGTGCTGCGCCACCCACATCTGGTGCTGGCCGACGTCGCAGGCGACGGTGGCGCGGGGCGCCAGTTCCGACAGGCGCTTGAGCAGGGCCGGCGCATACACGCCGTCGCCCGGGGCGTCGTAGCGCGCCGCCCATTGCCGCGCGCGCTGCTGGCACTGCGCGCGCCAAGCCTTGCGCGCGACCCCGTGGCGCCCGTGCAGGTGCGCGGCGCAGGGCAGGGTCAGCTTGGTCAGGGTGGTGGCGATGTCGCCGCGGACGCCGGCATCCGCATGCCGCAGCTTGCCGATCTCGGCGGCATCGACATCCATGTGCACGACGCGCGCATGCGGCGCGAACTCGGCCAGCTTGCCGGTGGCACGGTCGTCGAAGCGGGCGCCGACCACGATCAGCAGGTCGGCCTCCTGCACCGCCAGGTTGGCGGCGCGGCAGCCGTGCATGCCCAGCATCCCCAGGTTGAGCGGATGTGCGGTCGGCAGCGCACCCAGGCCCTTCAGGGTCAGCACGGTGGGGATCTGGGTCGCGTCGACGAAGGTGCGGAAGGCCTGCACGGCCTCGCCCAGCACGATCCCGCCGCCGCCGTAGACGACCGGCCGCTGCGCCTGCGAGACCAGCGCCAGCGCCTCGTGCAGGGAGGCATCCTTCGGTGGTTCCGCCGCATCCATGCCCAGCGACGCGTGGGCGGGCAGGTGCGCGGCATCGGCCATCTGCACGTCCTTGGGCAGGTCGATCAGCACCGGGCCGGGCCGGCCGCTGCGCGCCAGCCGGAAGGCCTCGGCCACCATCGTCGGCAGGTCATCGACACTGCGCGCGATGAAGCTGTGCTTGACCATCGGCAGGGTCATCGCGAACACGTCCAGTTCCTGGAACGCGTCGGTGCCCATCAGCGTGGTCGCCACCTGTCCGGTGATCACCACCATCGGCACCGAGTCCAGCATCGCGTCGGCGATGCCGGTGACCAGGTTCGACGCGCCCGGGCCGGAGGTCGCCACACACACCCCGACGCGCCCACTGGCGCGCGCATAGCCGTTCGCGGCGAAGGCCGCGCCCTGTTCGTGGCGTACCAGCACATGCTTCAGCGCCGGGGTGCCATGCAGGGCGTCGTAGAAGGGCATGATGGTGCCGCCGGGATACCCGAACAGGGTCTCCACGCCTTCCGCGACCAGGGCTTGCGCCAGCCAGCGGGCGCCGTTCATCACGCGGCCTCGCTCTGCGGTTGGGCTTCGGCCGTCGCCGGCCTCGCGGGCTGCGCCTGCGACGATGCCAGCCACTTCATGTTGGCGCGCAGCTTCTTGCCGATGGCCTCGATCGGATGGTCGAGGTCGGCCTGTTTCATCGCCTTGTAATTGGCATTGCCGGCAGCGTATTCGGCGATCCACTGGCGGGCGAAGGTGCCGTCCTGGATCTCCTCCAGGACCTTCTTCATCTGCGCGCGGGTGTTGGCGTCGACGATGTAGTCGCCGCGGGTCAGCGCGCCGTACTGCGCGGTCTCGCTGATGAACTCGTGCATGCGGGTGATGCCGCCCTCGTAGAACAGGTCGACGATCAGCTTGAGTTCGTGCAGGCATTCGTAATACGCGACCTCCGGCTGGTAGCCGGCCTCGACCAGGGTTTCCCAGCCGGCCTGCACCAGCCGCGTCGCGCCGCCGCACAGCACGGCCTGCTCGCCGAACAGGTCGGTTTCGGTCTCTTCCTTGAAGGTGGTCTTGATCG